>LBJMR02800__coassemble_470_pt1 | contig 28079 bp, 30 predicted proteins | sample LBJMR02800__metabat2_low_PE_004 | metagenome-assembled genome bin LBJMR02800
CGGTGCCGCCGGTCAGGATGGCGATATCCTGCAGCATCTCCTTGCGGCGGTCGCCGAAGCCGGGGGCCTTGACGCACACGCAGGTGAAGGTGCCGCGCAGCTTGTTGAGCAGGATGGTGGCGAGGGCCTCGCCGTCCACGTCCTCGGCGATGATGAGGAGCTTCTTGCCGGCCTGGACTATCTGCTCGAGCAGGGGCAGGATCTCCTGGATGTTGGAGATCTTCTTATCGGTGATGAGGATGTAGGCGTCGTCGATGACGGCCTCCATCTTCTCGTTGTCGGTGGCCATGTACGGGGTGATATAGCCGCGGTCGAACTGCATGCCCTCGACGACCTCGCTGTAGGTCTCGGCGGTCTTGCTCTCTTCAACGGTGATGACGCCGCTCTGGCTGACCTTCTCCATGGCCTCGGCGATCAGGTTGCCGATGTGCTCGTCGCCGCTGGACACGGTGCCGACGCGGGCGATGTCCTTGCTGCCGCTGACGGGCTGGCTGATGGTGCGGATCTCGGCGACGGCGGCGTCGGTGGCCTTCTGGATGCCGCGGCGCATGACCATCGGGTTCGCGCCGGCGGCCAGGTTCTTCAGGCCCTCGCGGATCATGCTCTGCGCGAGCAGGGTGGCGGTGGTGGTGCCGTCGCCCGCGACGTCGTTGGTTTTGGTGGAAACCTCGCGGATGAGCTGGGCGCCCATGTTTTCGAAAGCGTCCTCAAGCTCGATCTCCTTGGCGATGGTCACGCCGTCGTTGGTGATCAGGGGGGAGCCGAACTTCTTGCCGAGGACCACGTTGCGGCCCTTGGGGCCGAGGGTTATCTTGACGGTGTCGGCGAGCTGGTTCACGCCGCGCTCTATGGCCTTGCGGGCCTCTTCGCCGTATATTATCTGCTTTGCCATTTCAAATTGCCTCCGTTACCGCAAAATTACTCAACTATGGCGAGAATGTCGCTCTGCTTGACTATGGTGAGCTCCTCCTCGTCGACCTTGACCTTCGTGCCGCTGTACTTGCCGACGAGCACGGTCTCGCCCTTCTTGACGGTCATTACGACTTCGTTTCCGTCGATGACTCCGCCGGGGCCGACCTCGACGACCTCGTAGAGCTCCGGCTTCTCCTGGGCGCTCGCCGCAAGGATGATGCCGCTCTTCGTCTTTTCCTCAGCTTCCTTCTGCTTGAGGACGACACGGTCAGCCAAAGGCTTAAGTTTCATATTTATTCCTCCTAAAGTTTTTATTAACGCTTTTAGCGGGTTAGCACTCTTTAGCCTCGAGTGCTAACCCGCTTAATAACATAGCACAAATATAGAAAAAGTCAAGACCCGCCCGGGAAAAAGATATCAATTTTTTGTGAACAATCTCGACAGAGTTTTGAACAAAAATTCGTCAAATTTGTGAATTGACACAGTCGGGGGGCCTTTTTAGAGCTCGGAGAGGATCTCCTCGCGCTTTTTTTCGTACTCCTCGTCGGTTATCAGCCCGCGGCCGCGCAGCTCCTCGAGCTCACTGAGCCGCCCGGCGGCGCTGCCGTCCCTATCCTCGCCGGCGGGCTCGTCCTCGATGTGTATTTCGGGCCCGACGTATTTGCGGCCGAAGGCGTTATAGGCGTTGAAGGCGGTGATTGCCACGGCGAAGAGGGTCCAGAGCACGCCGAAGAGGCCGGAGGCCGGGATCGCGACGAAGACACCGATGAGCACGAATATGCCGCCCATAACGAGGCCGATTATGCCCGTGATGCGGCTGGGGCGGTAAGTCACCTTCCTGCGGCGGCGCATCAGTAGTTCTCCTCGGGCGCCCCCGGCTCGTTTTCAAGCTCCATTGCGAGCTTGACTATGCGGCTGGTGCCGAGGCGGTCGGCCCCGAGGTTTATGAAGTCCTCGGCGTCGGCGAGGGTCTTGATGCCGCCGGCGGCCTTTATCTTCACGTGCTCGGCGCAGCAGCCGCGCAGGAGCTTGACGTCCTCGCGCGTGGCGCCGCCGGTGGAAAAGCCGGTGGAGGTCTTTATATAGTCCGCGCCGGAGTCGGAAACTATGCGGCAGAGCATGCGCTTTTCGTCCTCGGTGAGGAGGCAGCACTCGATTATAACCTTGAGCACGCGGCCCTCGCAGGCATGGCGAACGGCGGCAATGTCGTCCGCTACGTCGCCCCAGCAGCCGTCCTTCACCATGGCGAGGTTTATGACCATGTCTATCTCGTCCGCGCCGTTTTTTACGGCGTCCGCCGCCTCGAAGGCCTTCGCGGCGGTGGTCATATAGCCGTTCGGGAAGCCGATGACGGTGCAGACCTTCATTTTCGCGCCGACATAGGCCCTCGCGCCCTTGACGTGGCAGGGCGGGATGCAGACGGAGGCGCAGTTGTACTTTATGGCCTGGTCGCAGAGCGCACGGATCTCGGCGCTGCCGGCGTCGACACGCAGCAGGGTGTGGTCGCAGCGGGACAGAATATCTTTAAGCTCCATGTCTTTTCTCCTTTTTGTGAGTTGGTGAAAGCATTATACTACGGCGGGGGCGAATATACAAGCGCGGTATGGAATAAGCTCTTACCGCGGCCCACAGATGGGCGGACTAACGATACGGAGGCTGTTAAATGGACGAGGCTGTAAGCAGGAACACGGTGGAGCTGTGCGGGGCGCTTGCCGGCGCGCCGAGGTTTTCACATCTGAGCCGCGGGGAGCGGTTTTTCATTTTCCCGGTGGAGACGCGGCGGCTCTCCGGGGCGGTGGACACGATAAACGTCGTCTCGCGCGAGGCGCTGCTCGCCGCGCTGAGGATAGAGGAGGGCGAGCGGATCTGCGTGGCGGGGGAGCTGCGCTCGTTCAACAACCGCCGCTCCGAGGGGCCGAAGCTGGTTATAACCGTATTTGCCAGGGCGCTGAGCATAGTGGACGGGGAGGAGGACGTGAACTCCATCACCCTGCGCGGCGCGCTGTGCAAGCAGCCGGTGCTGCGCGTCACGCCGATGGGGCGGGACATCTGCGACCTGATGGTGGCGGTGAACCGCCGCTGCGGCCGCTCGGACTATCTGCCGTGCATCTGCTGGGGCGCGAGGGCGCGCACGGCCGCGCTGTTCGATGTGGGCGACGGCGTGGAGCTCACCGGCAGGGTCCAGAGCCGGCAGTACATAAAGCTGATTGACGGCGAGCCGGTGGAAAAGACGGCCTATGAGGTCTCCGCCGCGGAAATACGCCTCATCGCCCCGGCGAAGAGCGCGATAGGCGTATTGTAGGCTCAGTGGAGCGCGTCGGTGAGTATGTCGAGGCTCACCGGCGTGTAAAAGAGCCGGCGGATGTCCTCGCCCGTCCGGGCGAGGGGCAGGAGCCACATCAGCTTGGCCACGGCGCACTCCGTGGTCATGTCGTAGGCCTCGAGGATGCCGCCGTCCTCGCTCAGCGGGCGGCCGGTGGCGTATACGGCGAGGTCGCTGCCCTCGTTCTGCACCTGTGTGGTCATGACCACCGTTTTCCCGGCGGCCGCGGCGGCGGAGACAAGGGCGTGCATGCCCCCGCCGTGAGGCAGGCCGCCCACGCCGAAGCTCTCTATTATCAGCGCGTCGGAGGACCGGAGCATGTACTCGAGCAGCTCCGGGCGCGTCCCCGGGATGAGCTTGAGCAGCGCGACGTTGGGGTTCAGCCTGCCGTAAAAGCGCGGCTCGCTCTGGCAGTAGGGGGTTATGTACCGGATGAGCTGCCCGTCGCGCACGTCGGCTATGTTCGGATAGTTGATGCTCGTGAAGGCGTCGAAGCTCTTCGTGTGCGTTTTCCGCGCGCGGGTGCCGAGTATGACGCGGCCGTTGAAAACGATGCACACGCCGTGCATCCCCCTCGCGGCGGCGCAGCGGAAGCTGTCGCGCAGGTTCGTGCGCGAGTCCGAGGCGTCCTCCCCGATGGGCTTCTGCGCGCCGGTGAGGATTATGGGCTTGGGGCTGCCCTGCACAAGGTAGCTCATCGCGGCGGCGGTGTAGGCCATGGTGTCCGTGCCGTGGCTTATCACAAAGCCGTCGAAGTCGCCGTAGTTCTCCCTTATCGCCCCGGCCATGCCAAGCCAGTGCGCCGGCCCGATGTCCGTGCTGTCCAGCTCGTAGAGCTGCAGGCACTCCACCTCGCACAGCTCCGCGACGTCCGGGACATAGCTCAGAAGCTGCTCCGGGCCCACCCCGGGCAGCAGCCCGCCGCGGCTGAGCTCCGAGGCGATGGTGCCCCCGGTGCCTATGAAGAGTATGCGTTTTTTCATTTGCAGCGCCCCCAATTTGCGGGATAGAGACATTGTATCACGTTTCGGGCGCGTTTTGTAGCGCCTTACGGCGCGAATTTTGGCCGTGGGGGTAGTTTTCGGAAGTTTCACGGCGTTTCATCCAGGCAAATTCGACGGCGGCACAGCGGCCTGGCGGACGAATAGAGGGGCTCCAAAGGGGAGGGGGCGCGCGGGGCGCGGCCCCTCCTTTTCTTTTCCCGGCAGAAGATTTACCCGTTCAAAAATTTTTAGTGAAATGAAGTGACGCATGTGTTATAATGACAAAAATACAGTATTTCGCTCCTGGGGGTAAGCAAATTGAGCGGGAAAAAGACTGTGGTGGTGAAGGTCGGCACGAGTTCGCTGACCGAAAAGAGCGGGCGGCTCGCGCCCGAAAAGCTGCACAGCGTGACGGAGCAGATCGCCGGGCTGCGCGACGCGGGGCACCAGGTGGTGCTCGTCACGAGCGGGGCGATCGCCGCGGGCTATCCGCTGCTCGGCTACCGCGAGCGGCCGACCGGCGTGGCCGCAAAACAGGCCAGCGCCGCCGTGGGCCAGGGGCTGCTCATGGAGGAATACGCCGCGGCGCTCTCCGCCCGCGGGTATGTGGCCGCGCAGCTTCTGCTGACGCGCGGGGACTTCCGGGACCGGAGGCGCTATCAGAACGCCTTCGCCGCGCTGGAGGTGCTGCTCTCGCGCGGGGCGGTGCCGGTCATAAACGAAAACGACACGGTGTCCATAGCCGAGCTGAAGTTAGGGGACAACGACATGCTCTCCGCCCAGGTGGCGGCGATGCTGCACGCGGACCTGCTCGTGATACTCACGGACACGGACGGGCTGTACACCGCCAACCCGCGCACGGACCCATCGGCAGAGCACATACCATACGTCGAGCGAGTGACTGAGGAGATCGAAGCTCTCGGCGGCGGCTCCGGCACGGCGAACGGCACCGGCGGCATGGCCACGAAGATAGAGGGCGCAAAGGTGGCGTCCGGCGCGGGCGTGGCCGTGGTCATCTGCTCCGCGGCGGAGAGCGATGTGCTGAAAAAGGCCGTGGAGGGCACGGCGAAGGGCACCTATTTCAAGCCCGGCGAGGGCATGAAGACCCGGCTGCAGTGGATGGCCTTCTACGCGCAGGCGGCGGGCTGCATATATATAGACGAGGGTGCCGCGAGGGCGCTCTGCGAGCGGGGCAAGAGCCTGCTACCCGCGGGAGTCCGGGCCTGCGAGGGGGACTTCGCCGCGGGCGAGGTCGTGAACGTATATCTTTCCGGGGGCGGCGGCCTGCTCGGCCGCGGCATGGTGAACTACAGCTCCGGGGAGCTGAGGGAAATAGCCGGCCTCTCCTCCGCCGCGGCGGAGGGTCAGTTCCCGGGGCGGCCGGCGGAGGTAATCGACCAGGACAACTGGGCAAAGAGCTTTGAATGTGAATATAAACGGAGGTGCGAAGAATGAAAACACTCATGGAGAGCGCGGCGGCGGCAAAGGCCGCGGCGGCGGAAGTGGCACAGCTCAGCACGGAGACGAAGAATAAGGCCCTGCTCGCCATGGCGGATGCGCTCGAGGCCCACATGGCGGAGATACTCGCCGCCAACGCGGCGGACATGGACCGCGAGCGCGCAAACGGCATGAGCCCCGACATGCTCGACCGGCTGATGCTCAACGAGGGCCGCGTCAGGGACATGGCGGTGGGCCTGCGGCAGGTGGCGGAGCTGCCGGACCCGATAGGCGAGGTGATCTCCGAGTGGGACCGCCCGAACGGCCTGCACATCAAGAAGGTCCGCGTCCCGATGGGCGTGATAGGCATAATCTATGAGGCGCGGCCGAACGTGACGGTGGACGCCGCCTCGCTCGCCTTCAAGGCCGGCAGCGCGATACTGCTGCGCGGCAGCGGCTCGGCCTATGAGTCCAACGCCGCCGAGGTGCGCGTGCTCCGCTCCGCGCTGGAGAGCTGCGGCGTCACGCCGGACGCCGTGTGCCTCGTGGAGGAAAAGGGGCACGACGTGGTCGACAAGATGCTCACCCTGCGCGGCTATATCGACCTCATTATCCCGCGGGGCAGCGCAAGGCTGATAAATAACGCCGTGGACAAGGCCACGGTGCCCATACTCCAGACCGGCACGGGCAACTGCCACGTGTACGTGGACGAGAGCGCCGACTACGCCATGGCCGAGGCGATAACCGTAAACGCCAAGACCCAGCGCACCAGCGTCTGCAACTGCGCGGAGACGCTGCTCGTGCAGGAGGACTGGGCGGAGCGGCACCTGAAGGACCTGCTCAAGGCGCTGACGGACAGGAACGTGGAGCTCCACGGCGACGAGCCGGCCGCGAAGTACACAACGGGCATGATCCCCGCCACGGAGGCAGACTGGGCGGACGAATACCTCCGCCTCGCAATGGCGGTGAAGGTCGTCCCGGACGTGAAGGCCGCGGTGGAGCACATAAACCACTACGGCACCATGCACACCGAGTGCATCGTCACGGAAAACCGCGAGAACGCGGAGTACTTCCTCAAAAACGTGGACGCCGCCGTTGTGGACTGGAACGCCTCCACCCGCTTTACGGACGGCTTTGAGTTCGGCTTTGGCGCGGAGCTCGGGATCTCCACGCAGAAGCTGCACGCCCGCGGGCCGATGGGGCTGACGGAGATAACGAGCTATAAATACCTTGTGATAGGCACCGGCCAGGTGCGGCCGTGAACAGGAGGCGACAGGTTATGAAATACGCGTTTATTGGCAGCGGGAACATGGCGAGGGCCATCATCGGCGGGCTTGTGCACACGGGCACGCCGGGGGAGGACATCCTCGTGATAAACCCGAACAACCCGAAGAGCTGCGCGGAGGTACAGGCCATGTACGGCGCCGTCCCCGCCCCTGCCGAGGCCGTGGCGGAGGCGGACACGGTTGTCGTGGCCGTGAAGCCGCAGTCCTTCCCGGCCGCGGCGCCGGTTTACGCGCCGTTCGTGAAGCCGGGCGCGCTGGTCGTGAGCATAATGGCCGGCATACCCACCGGCGCGGTGGAGGCCGCGTTCCCCACGGCGCGAGTGACGCGCGTGATGCCGAACCTCGCGCTCGCGGTGGGCTGCGGGGCCAGCGGCGTCGCCCCCGGGGCAACGGCCACGGACGCCGACGTGGACCTGACAGTGAAGATCTTCTCTGCCGCCGGCGTGGCCGTGCGCGTGGAGGAATCGGAGATAGACTCCGTCGCGGCCATTTCCGGCAGCGGCGCGGCCTACGTCTATTTCCTTATTGAAAACCTGCGCGACGCCGCGATAGAGGACGGTATGGAGCCGGAGAAGGCCGCGCTGCTCGCGCGGCAGACGCTCATTGGCGCGGCGCGGCAGCTCGAGCAGGAAAACGAGCCGCCCGAGGAGCTCCGCCGGCGCATAACCAGCAAAAAGGGCACCACCGAGGCCGCTATAAACGCCATGGCCGAGGCCGGACTCCCCGCCGCGGTGCGCGCGGGATATCAGGCGAACAAGCGCCGCTCGCGCGAGCTGGCCGAGGGGAAATAGGCCGGGATGGACCGCGTCAGGAGCTTTTACGACGGCCTCGCGGGCGAGTACGACAGGCTATTCGCCGACTGGGGCGAGGCCACGCGGCGGCAGGCGGAGGTGCTGGACCGCATTTTCGCCGCGCACGGCTTCGGCCGGGACGGCGCCGTGCTCGACTGCGCCTGCGGCATCGGTACCCAGGCGCTGGGCCTCGCGGCGCTGGGCTACCGCGTCACCGGCTCGGACATAAGCCCCGGGGCGCTCGCCGAAGCGCGCGAGAGGGCGCGCGACGCCGGGCTGCCGCTCGAGCTGCGCGAGGCGGATTTCCGCCGCCTGCCGGAGCTTGTGGGCGGCAGCTATGACATAGTCATCGCCATGGACAACGCCCTGCCGCACCTGATGTCCTCCGCGGAGCTCGCGAAGGCCGTGGGCTCCATAGCGGGGGTGACGCGCCCGGGCGGGCTCTTCGCCGCGAGCATACGCGACTACGACGCGCTGCTCGAAACAAGGCCGCGCTGCTCCACGCCCTATATAAACGGGCCGGAGGGCGCGCGGCGCATAGCCTTCCAGACCTGGGACTGGGCCGGGGAGAGCTACAGGCTCGTACAGTACATAATAGACGAAACGCACGGCCTCACGGTCAGCCGCCACGAGTGCGAATACCGCGCGCTGCGCCGCGCGGAGCTCTCGCGGCTGCTCGGCTGCGGCGGCTTCGGCGCGGTCCGCTGGGCCATGCCGGAGGAGACGGGCTATTACCAGCCCATAGTTACGGCAATCAGAGAATAACCGCAAAAAAGGAGAGAGCGATGCAGGGACGGACGTTTGAAAAAGTCATGGCCGCAAACCGCGGCGAGATAGCCATCCGCATATTCAGGGCCTGTTACGACCTTGGCCTCAGGACGCTGGCGATTTATTCAAAGGAAGACACGATGAGCCTGTTCCGCACAAAGGCGGACGAGTCCTATCTCATCGGCGAGCACCTCAGCCCGCTGGGCGCGTATCTGGCGATAGACGAAATCATCGCTCTGGCCAAAAAGCGCGGGGTGGACGCCATACACCCCGGCTACGGCTTTCTGAGCGAGAACGCGGCCTTTGCGAGGGCCTGCGAGGAGGCGGGCATAAAGTTCATCGGCCCGCCGAGCAGCGTGCTGGCGAAGATGGGGGACAAGCTCGAGGCCAAGAAAATAGCCGTCCAGTGCGGCGTGCCGGTCATCCCCGGCTCGCGCGAGCCGCTGAAGGGCGCGGAGGACGCGCTGCGCCTCGCGCGCGAGTTCGGCTATCCCGTCATCCTCAAGGCCGCCGCCGGCGGCGGCGGGCGCGGTATGAGGCTGTGCGAAAAGGACGAGGACGTCGCCCCCGCATTCGAGCTCGTCTCCAACGAGGCCCGCAAGGCCTTCGGCGACGACAGCATATTCATAGAAAAATACCTTGTGGAGCCCAAGCACATCGAGGTGCAGATCCTCGCCGACGAGCACGGCTGCGTCCGCCACCTCGGCGAGCGCGACTGCTCGCTGCAGCGCCGCTACCAGAAGGTCGTGGAGTTCGCTCCGGCCTGGAGCGTGGACGAGGCCGTGCGCGAAAAGCTCCGCGTGGACGCGGTGAAGATCGCCGAGGCCGTCGGCTATGTGAACGCCGGCACGGTGGAGTTCCTCGTGGACCGCAGCGGGAACCACTATTTCATCGAGATGAATCCGCGCATACAGGTGGAGCACACCGTCACCGAGATGGTCACGGGCATCGACATAGTCCGCGCTCAGATACTCATCGCCGAGGGCGCGCACCTTTCGCACCCGGAGATCGGCCTTGAAAAGCAGAGCGACCTGATGATAAACGGCTACTCTATACAGTGCCGCGTCACCACGGAGGACCCGAAGAACAACTTCGCGCCGGACAACGGCAAGATCGCCTCCTACCGCTCCGGCGGCGGCTTCGGCGTCCGGCTCGACGGCGGCAACGCCACGGCCGGCGCGGAGATAAGCCCGTATTACGACTCCCTGCTCGTCAAGGTGACCACCTGGGACCGCACGTTCCCGGCCGTGTGCCGCAAGGCGCGCCGCGCGATAAACGAGGAACAGGTCCGCGGCGTGAAGACCAACATCTCCTTCGTCACCAACATACTCAACCATCCGGCCTTCGTCGCCGGGAAGTGCCACACTAAGTTCATCGACGGGACGCCGGAGCTCTTCGACATCGTGGACAGCCGCGACCGAGCGACGCGCGTGCTGCGCTACATCGCCGGGATACAGGTGGCGAACCCGGACGCGGAGCACAGGGAGTACTCCGCCCCGCGCTACCCGAAGGCCACGCGGGAGATAACCCGGCGCGACGGGCTGAAGGAGCTGCTGGACACAAAAGGCCCGGAGGCCGTCAGCCGCTGGGTGATGGAGCAGAAAAAGCTCCTCGTCACGGACACGACGATGCGCGACGCGCACCAGAGCCTGCTCTCCACGAGGATGCGCACGCGAGACATGGTGAAGGGCGCCGAGGGCACGGCCGATTTCATGGCGGACTGCTTCTCGCTGGAGATGTGGGGCGGCGCCACGTTCGACACGGCCTACCGCTTCCTATATGAGTCCCCCTGGGAGCGGCTGATCATGCTGCGCGAGCGGATACCGAACATCCCCTTCCAGATGCTGCTGCGCGGCAGCAACCTCGTCGGCTACGCGAGCTATCCGGACAACCTTGTCCGGGCGTTCATCGAGGAGAGCGCGAACTGCGGGATTGACGTCTTCCGCGTTTTCGATTCGCTCAACTGGATACCGAGCATGGAGACGGCCATGGACGCCGTGCTGAAGACCGGCAAGCTGCTCGAGGCCACCGTCTGCTACACGGGCGACATCCTCGACCCCAAACGGGACAGGTATACGCTCAAGTACTACGTCGACTTCGCCAGGGAGCTCGAGCGCCGCGGCGCGCACACGATCTGCGTGAAGGACATGTCCGGCCTGCTGAAGCCCTATGCGGCCAAAAAGCTCATAAAGGCGCTCAAGGAGGAGATCGGCGTCCCAATCCACCTGCACACGCACAACACAACGGACAACCAGATAGCCACCTACCTGCTCGCCGCGGAGGCGGGCGTGGACATCGTGGACTGCGCCATCGGCCCGCTCTCCAGCCTGACGAGCCAGCCGAGCATAAACTCCCTCGCGGAGGCGCTGCGCGGCACGGAGCGGGACACCGGGCTGCCCACGGAGGGGCTGCAGAAGCTCGCCGACTACTGGAGCGACGTGCGCGAGCGCTACTGGAGCTTCGACAAGGGCCTGCGCAGCCCGGTCACGGACATCTACCGCTATGAGATCCCCGGCGGGCAGTACACGAACCTGCAGCCGCAGGTGGAGGCGCTCGGCCTCGGCCAGCGCTTCGAGGAGGTCAAGGAGATGTACCGCACCGTGAACGAGATGCTCGGCGACATCATAAAGGTCACGCCGAGCTCCAAGATGGTGGGCGACCTCGCCATCTTCATGGTGCAGAACGACCTGACGCCGGAGAACATAGTCGAGCGCGGCGAGACCCTCGCCTTCCCGGACAGCGTGGTGAGCTATTTCAAGGGCCTGATGGGCCAGCCGCCCTGCGGCTTCCCGGAGGATCTGCAGCGCGTGGTGCTCAAGGGCGAGGAGCCCATCAAGGGCCGCCCGGGCGACCTGCTGCCGCCGGTGGACTGGGACGAGATACGCGCGGAGGTGGAGAAGCTGACGCCGAACCCCACCCGCCGCGGGCTGATCTCCTACGCGATGTACCCGAAGGTCCTGCGCGACTACTTCGAGCACCGCAGGGAGTACGGCTACATCATGCGCATGGGCAGCCACGTGTTCTTCAACGGCCTCGCCGTGGGCGAGACGAACCAGATAAACATCGAGGACGGCAAGACCCTCGTGATAAAGTACCTCGGCCTCGGCGACCGGAACGAGGACGGCACGCGCAACGTCGTGTTCGAGCTCAACGGCGCGCGGCGTGAGGTTTCGGTGCCGGACCCCTCTGCGCCTGACACGGGCAAGCGCGTGGTGATGGCCGACCCGGCGGACAAGAGCCAGATAGGCGCGTCCATACCCGGCATGGTGTCCAAGGTGGCCGTGAAGCCCGGGGATACGGTGAAGGTGAACCAGGTCGTGGCAATAATAGAAGCAATGAAGATGGAGACCAGCGTGGTCGCCCTGACCGACGGCAAAATAGGCGAGCTCTTCATAGAGCCGGGCCGCACGGTGAAGGCAGGCGAGCTGCTGATGACTGTGGTATGAAACTCTATTTGAACGGATGCGGGAAATACCCCGCGGAACAGGCCCTGCTCACGTTTTTTCCCGAGGAGCGGCCGGAGTACCCTTCCGGCGAACCGGAGGGCGACCGCTGCGAGCTGAAGGTGGCCATGCGCAACGAGCGCATAATATGCACCTGCCTGCTCGTGCGGGGCGGGCAGGAGTACCGCGCGAGGGCCTCGCTGAACCACTCGCGCATAGTCGACGAGGTGACGCGCGAGCGCTTCACCGGCAGGGTCGTCAAGCTGGCTTTTTTCCGCGCGGCGCTCGCCTCCGGCATACCCTATCCCGAGTGGGGCTGCCTGACCGGCGTGAGGCCGGTGAAGCTCGTGGAGGGCTATCTGCGCGGCGGGCTGACTAAAACGGCCGCCCGCGGGAAATTCATGCGCGATTACTATGTCTCAAAGCGGCGCGCGACGCTCAGTGTGGACGCAGCCGAGGCCTCGATCGAGGCGGAGAACTCGCTGGACGCGCGGGATGTCTGCCTCTATGTAGGCATACCCTTCTGCCCGACGCGCTGCGCCTATTGCAGCTTCGTGAGCCAGTCCGTGGAGAAGTCCATGGGGCTCGTGGAGCCGTACCTCGAGGCGCTGGAGCGCGAGATCGACGCCACGGCGGAGGCGGTCAGCCGCGCGGGGCTGCGCCCCGTGGCGCTGTACATGGGCGGGGGGACGCCCACGACACTCTCGAGCGGGCAGCTGGACAGGCTGTGCTCAAAGCTGGAGGGTGCCTTCGACCTCTCCGCGCTGAGGGAGTACACCGTCGAGGCCGGCCGGCCGGACACGATAACGGCGGACAAGCTCTCCGTGCTGCACGCCCACGCCGTCAGGCGCCTGAGCGTGAACCCACAGACGATGTCCGACAGCGTGCTTCAGGCGATAGGCCGCCGCCACACCTCCGAGGATATCGAGGGCACGATGTCCCTCGTCCGTGCCATGGGTGTGTTCGAGGTGAACATGGACCTCATCGCCGGGCTGCAGACGGACACGGCGGAGGGGTTCGCCGCCTCGCTCGGGCGGGTGATGGCCTTCGAGCCGGAGAATATAACCGTCCACACCCTCGCCGTGAAGCGCGGCTCGCGCCTGCACCTCGAGGGCGCAGAGCTGCCCCCGGCGGCGGAGGTGGAAAAGATGCTCTCCGGGGCCATGAGCGCGCTGAGCGGAGCGGGCTACTCGCCCTATTACCTCTACCGGCAGAAATACATGTCCGGCGGCTTTGAAAACGTGGGCTGGACCAGACCGGGTTTCGCCAGCCTGTACAACATATGCATAATGGAGGAGCTGCGCAGCATAATCTCCATGGGGGCGGGCGGCTCCACCAAGCTCATCGCCCCGGGAGGCAGGCTCGAGCGGCACTTCGCCCCGAAATATCCCGGGGAATACATAGCCGCGATCGACAGGGTCTGCGCGGACAAGGAAAGGATTGTGGAGTTCCATGGCGTTTGACCTCAAGGAGATAAACTACCGCACCGTGGCCGACCCGGCCGCGTTCATGGCCGAGTGCGACGCGCGCTACGCCGCGAAGGTCTCGCTGGCGGCGGACATGATAAGCGCCAACCTGAAGAGCAGCCCGATAGTGCTGCTCTCCGGCCCGAGCGGCAGCGGCAAGACCACCACTGCCCAGAAAATAGAGTCCGAGCTCGACCGCCGCGGGATACACACCTATACAATAAGTATGGACAACTATTTCCGCACCGTCGACCCCGCCACGGCTCCCCGCACGAGCTCGGGGGAGATAGACTACGAGAGCCCTAAGTGCCTCGACATGGACCTTTTGAACGAGCACTTTTCCGCCCTCGCACGCGGCGAGCGCATCTGTGTGCCGAAGTACGAGTTCGCCCGTCAGATGCGCGTGCTCGAGCCGTCCAAGACGCTGAAGCTGAAAAAAGATGAAATCGTCATCTTCGAGGGCATCCACGCCCTGAACGACGAGATAACCGGCAAGCATCCGGAGGCCTTCAAGCTCTATATATCCGCGCGCTCCAACATAGAGTTCGAGGGCAGCGTGGTGTTCAAGGGCACCTGGATGCGCCTTGTCAGGCGCACGGTGCGCGACAAGCTCTTCAGGGCCTACGACCCGGCGCAGACGCTTGCGATGTGGGCAAACGTCCGCCGGGGGGAGAAGCTCTATATCTCGCCCTTCAAGAACAAGGCCAACCTGATGCTCGACACCGCGCTCGAATACGAGCTGCCGGTGATGAACAGCACGGCGACTGAGCTCTTTTCCGCAATACCGGAGGGCATAGAGCGCTACGACGAGCTCAAGAGCGTCCTGCCCGCGATACAGCTCTTCGGCCACATAGACGAAAAGCTTGTGGCGCCCGATTCGCTCGTGCGCGAGTTCATCGGCGGCGGGATATACGAGCAGTGAGGGGAGATCGTTAATTTTTTGCTTGACTAAGACCGGGCAAGAGAGTTTAATAGGCATATGAGGCTGTACTTCCCGCGGCGCGGAGCCGCGTGTTATAAAAGACGGTTTGTGAGGAGGTATGAGCGAATGAGGTATGTCTGTTCCCTCTGCGGCTATGTCTACGACGAGGCCGAGGGCGCGCCGGACGGCGGCGTAAAGCCCGGCACGGCCTTTGAGGACCTGCCAGAGGACTGGGTCTGCCCGCTGTGCGGGGCGCCGCGCGAGGAGTTCGAGCAGGAATAGGGCTTTTCGCCTGAAAATTACAAACTTTTGCAGTGTAAAGCGGTTCCGGGAACTTCCGGGGCCGCTTTACATTTATTTTACACGTCCCTGCTTTTCCATTTTACGCACCTTGAGTAGCATACGTATTGCGCAAGCAAAATAATGAAAAGAAGGAGACAATCCTGCAATGAAAAAGACCCTTGCAATAGTTCTCTCCGCTCTGCTGTGCCTGAGCCTGTTCGCGGCCTGCGGCAGCGAGCCCGCCGCCGAGGAGAGCACCGCTCCCGAGACCACCGAGAGCACCGCTCCGGAGTCTGAGGCCCCCGCTTCCGAGGAGCCCGAAGATATCTCCGGCAACGTCACCGTGAACGGCTCCACCTCCATGGAGAGCGTTATCCTTGCCCTGATCGAGGGCTTCGCCGACGTGCAGCCCAACGTTACCCCGCAGTACACCGGCAGCGGCTCCGGCGCCGGCATCACCGGCGTGCTGGAGGGCACCTGCGACCTCGGCCTGAGCAGCCGTGCTCTGACCGATGATGAGAAGGCCCAGGGCGCTGTTGAGAATATCATCGCCAAGGACGGCGTCGCCGTTATCATCAACCCCGAGAACACCGTCACCAACCTGACCACCGAGCAGATCGCCCAGATCTACACCGGCGAGATCACCAACTGGAGCGAGCTCGGCGGAGCCGACGCTGAGATAGCCGTCTACGGCCGTGACGCTGCTTCCGGCACCCGCGGCGCCTTCGAGGAGATCCTCGGCATTGAGGACCAGTGCGTCTACCTGAACGAGTACGCCTCCACCGGCGACGTCGTCGGCAACGTGGCCTCCAACCCGAACGCCATCGGCTACGCCTCCCTCTCCGCTGTTGACGACACCGTCACCGCCGTCGCCGTCAACGACGTGGTGCCGACCGAGGAGACCGTTGCGGACGGCAGCTTCGCCATCCAGCGTCCCTTCGTCATCGTGACCGTCGAGGGCACCGAGCTGAGCCCCGCCGCCCAGGCCTTCTTTGACTACGCCATGAGCGCCGATGTCGCCGACATCATCACCGCCGCCGGCGTCGTCCCCGTGAACGGCTGAGGCTGAAAGAAGCAGTAAGTACTTAACGGCAATGGCCCCCACACCCTGGGGGCCTATTGCCCTGTTGAAGAGGGGTGTGTCTGACGGGCGCTCAGCGCGCGTGAGCGCCGGTCAGATCCACCCCTGAAGGGAGAAGCGTCTTGAACGAATACATGACAACGAAAGGGGAGCACGGGAAATTGAAGATAAAGCCCGAAAAAGCTAAGCGGGAGGGCGCGGGAGTGCAGCCCGCCGGCGCGGACGCGCAATCTGCCGAGCGCATCGACTCCAGGCGCGGGGTCAAGGACGCGATGGAGCACGTCATGCGCGCTCTGTTCCTGATCTGCGGCCTTGTGGCGGTGGGATTCGTCCTCGTCATCTCCATTTACCTCATCATATCCGGCATCCCGGCGATACGCGAAGTTGGGCTGTGGAACTTCCTCTCCGGCACCGACTGGCATCCCAACTACAAAACCGACCCGGCTTACGGCATCCTGCCGATGATACTCACCAGCATCTACGGCACTGCCGGCGCCATAGTGATAGGCGTGCCGATAGGCTTCCTCATGGCCGTGTTCCTCTCCAAGGTCGCCAACCGGAAGATAGCCGCGGTAATACGCGAGGTGGTCGACCTGCTGGCCGGTATCCCGAGCGTCGTTTACGGCCTTGTGGGCATGATGGTGCTCGTCCCCGCCATACGCACCGCCTTCAACCTCCCCGCGGGCGACACGCTGCTGGCCGCAATCGTCGTGCTGGCGATCATGATACTCCCCAGCATCATCTCCGTGAGCGAAACGGCGCTGAACTCCGTGCCTCGCGAGTATGAGGAGGCGTCCCTGGCCCTCGGCGCCACGGAGATAGAGACCTATTTCCGCGTGAGCGCCCCGGCCGCGAAGAGCGGCATTGCCGCCGCGGTCGTCCTCGGCGTCGGCCGCGCGATAGGCGAGGCCATGGCCATCCTAATGGTCGCCGGCAACGTGGCGAACATGCCGGGCCTGCTCTCGAGCGTCAAGTTCCTCACCACGGCCATCGCGGGCGAGATGAGCTATGCCGGCGGGCTGCACCGCCAGGCACTCTTCTCCATCGGGCTCGTGCTCTTCCTCTTCATCATGCTCATAAACGCCACGCTCAACCTCTTCCTCAAGCGCAACAAGGAGGGCAACTGAGATGAACGAATCCAACCGCGTATCCATAACTCAGGGCCTTTCCCCGCGGCGCAGGGCATACGATATAACGATGCGCACCCTGCTCTACGTCTCCGCGGCCATAATCTGCGCCCTGCTCGTCTTCCTCATCGGCTACATACTCTACCGCGGCGTGCCCAACCTGAGCTGGGAGTTCCTCAGCAGCGAGGAGAGCGTCATAAACGACATCGAGGGCATACTCCCCGCCATCGTCAACACGGTTTACGTCGTGATAGCCACGCTGATAATCGTCCTGCCTCTCGGCGTCGGCAGCGCGATATACCTCACCGAGTACGCCACGAACAAGAAGTTCGTCAGCATAATAGAATTCGCCACCGAAACGCTCTCCGGCATGCCGAGCATTATCTTCGCCCTCGTGGGCATGATGGTCTTCTGCCAGGCGCTGGGACTGGGCACGAGCCTGATAGCCGGCTCGCTCAGCCTGGTCATGATGACGCTCCCGACCATCATACGCACCACGCAGGAGTCTCTCAAGACCGTGCCGCAGAGCTACCGCGAGGGCTCGCTCGCCCTCGGCAGCGGCAAGTGGCACATGATACGCACCGTCGTCCTCCCCAGCAGCGTGGACGGCATCGTCACCGGCTGCATCCTCGCCGTCGGCCGCATCGTGGGCGAGAGCGCCATATTGATGTTCACCGCCGGCATGGGCATGAGGATGGCCAACTTCGGCGGGGGCAGCATCGGCGAGTTCTTTTCCAACTTTTTCGGCGCCGCCGGGTCGACGCTGACGGTTTCCCTCTATGTTTACGCCAAGGAGCGCGCCGACTTCAGCGAAGCCTTCGCCGTCGCGGTCGTGCTGCTCGTGATTGCCTTTGTCATCAACATCGCCGCCAAGATTGCCGGCAAGAAACTGAAGAAAAATTGAGAGCGGGGAGAACAGAATATGAGCAAAACCGTTTATAACAGCTCCGGCGACACCGCCGAGCGCACGATAATAGAGTCCAGGCACCTCAACCTCTACTACGGCGACAACCACGCGCTGAAGGACATATCCTTTGAGATACCCGCAAACCGCATCACCGCCCTCATCGGACCGAGCGGCTGCGGCAAGAGCACCTTCCTCAAGACCCTGAACCGCATGAACGACCTTGTCGACAGCGTGAAAATCGACGGCGAGGTGCTCTATAACGGCGAGAATATCTACGGCAAGGACGTTGATGTGACCCGCCTCCGCAAGCAGATAGGCATGGTGTTCCAGAAGGCCAACCCCTTCCCGATGAGTATTTACGACAACATCGCCTACGGCCCGCGCACCCACGGAATCCGCGGCAAGGCCAAGCTGGACGCCATAGTCGAGCGCAGCCTGCGCGACGCCGCCATCTGGGACGAGGTAAAGGACCGCCTGAACAAGAGCGCGCTCGGCCTCTCCGGCGGCCAGCAGCAGCGCCTCTGCATCGCCCGCGCCCTCGCCGTTGAGCCCGACATACTGCTCATGGACGAGAGCACCAGCGCCCTCGACCCGATCTCCACTTCCAAGATAGAAGACCTTGCCATGGAGTTGAAAAACCGCTATACTGTGATCATGGTAACGCATAATATGCAGCAGGCGGTGCGTGTCTCCGACAAGACGGCTTTCTTCCTGCTCGGCGAGCTTGTGGAGTACGGCGACACCGAGAGGATTTTCTCCCACCCGCAGGAAAAACGCACCGAGGACTATATCACAGGGAGGTTTGGCTGATATGCGCAACAAATTCGACGAACAGCTCGCTCTGCTCAACCGCGAGATGATTTCAATGGGCGCGCTCTGCGAGGAGGCCATAGCGGTCACCGCGCGCTCCATGCTCGACGGCGAGGAGGCGAACAGCATCGAGCGCGTGCGCTCGCTTGAAAACGACATCGACCAGAAGGAACGCGATATAGAGAGCATCTGCCTCAAGCTCCTGCTCCAGCAGCAGCCCGTTGCGAGCGACCTCCGGCAGATCTCCGCCGCGCTGAAGATGATAACCGACATGGAGCGCATCGGCGACCAGGCGCTCGACATAGCCGAGACCGCCACCTTCATGGGCCCCGTCGACGGGGCGGACGCCCCGCTGCTCAGGGAGCTCGCGCGCAAGGTCATCAGCATGGTGACCGACAGCGTGGACGCCTTCGTCCGCCACGACGCCGAGGCCGCCGGGGTCGTCGCCGCGAAGGACGACGAGGCCGACGAGCTGTTTACGAGGATAAAGAAGTCCATTATCGAGCGCATCTCCACGCACAGCGGCGAGGGCGAATACGCCCTTGACCTGCTCATGATAGCAAAATATCTCGAGCGCATCGGCGACCACGCCACCAACATCGCCGAATGGGTCGAGTTCTCCGTCACCGGCGTCCACAAGGGAGGGGAGATGCTGTGATCTACTGTGTTGAGGACGGCGCCGCGATCCGCGACATAGAGGTCTATGCCCTGCGCTCCACCGGCTTCGAGGCCGAGGGGCTTGAGACGGGCGCCGAGCTCTTTGCCGCGCTGAAAAAGCGGCTGCCGGAGCTCATCATCCTTGACGTGATGCTCCCCGGGGAGGACGGGCTGGAGATTCTCCGCCGCCTGCGCCTCTCCGCCGTTACGCGCAACGTGCCGGTCATAATGGCCACGGCGCGCGGCGCCGAATATGACAAGATAACCGGGCTCGATTCGGGCGCGGACGACTATCTCGTCAAGCCGTTCGGCATGATGGAGATGGTCTCGCGCGTGCGCGCCGTGCTCCGCCGCGCGGCGCCCAGCAGGGCGGAGGAGCCGCTCTGCATAGGCAAGATAAGGCTCGACCCCGCCACGCACACCGTTACCGTGGACGGAGCCGCCGTGGCGCTGACGCTCAAGGAGTTCGACCTCCTGCGCGCGCTCATGGAAAAGCCCGGCACGGTGTTTACGCGCGACCGCTTGCTCAGCGAGGTCTGGGGGACGGATTACGACGGCGAGACCCGCACCGTGGACGTGCATGTCCGCACCCTGCGCCAGAAACTGGGCGAGGCCGGCGGCATGATAGGCACGGTACGCGGCGTTGGCTACAGGCTGGAGGCGGAGACATGACCAAAAAAATCTTCCGCTCCATTTTCCTCGTCGCCTTCATAGTTCTGGCCGCCTGCCTTGTGCTCATAACCGGCGCGCTCTACAGTTATTTCGCCTCCGAGCAGTCGGACCAGCTCGCCATGCAGGCCCGCCTTGCCGCACAGGCCGTGGAGGACGAGGGACTCGACTATTTCGACGGGCTCGCCACGGGCGACCTGCGCCTGACGTGGATAGCCGCCGACGGCAGCGTGCTCTATGACACGGACGCCGACGCCGACCTCATGGAGAACCACTCCACGCGCGAGGAATTCACCGAGGCGCTCTCCACCGGCCACGGCGAGAGCTCGCGCTATTCCTCCACGCTCTCGGAGGAGACGCTGTATCAGGCGGTGCTGCTCAGCGACGGGACCGTACTGCGCGCCTCGGCGAGCCACAGGACGGTGTTCGCGCTCGTGTTCGGGATGCTGCTCCCGCTCATCCTCATCATGGCCGCGGCCGTGCTGCTGGCGTCCTATCTGGCCTCGCGGCTTTCAAAGCGCATTGTCGGCCCGCTGAACGCGATAGACCTTGACGACCCGCTGAGCAACGACGTCTATGACGAGCTCAGCCCGATGCTCACGCGCGTGGAGCAGCAGAAGGAGCAGATCGCCTCCCAGATAGAGGAGCTGAACCGCCGGCGCGAGGAGTTCTCCGCCGTGACGGACAACATGAGCGAGGGGCTCATACTCCTCGACCACGAGGGCATGATACTCAGCATAAACCCCAGCGCCGCGCGCATTTTCAGCGCCGGCAGCGATTGCATAGGCAACGACATACTCACGCTCGACCGCAGCCCGGAGCTGCGCGCGCTCATGGAGAGCGCCGACGCCGGCAGGCACGGCGAGACCGTCATCGAGCGCGACGGCGCGGAGTACCAGCTCTCCGCCAGCCCGGTGCTGACGGACGGCGTCTCCCGCGGCACGGTACTGCTGGCCTTCGACGTCACGGAGAAGCTACGCGCGGAGCGCCTCCGCCGCGAATTTACCGCGAACGTCTCCCACGAGCTGAAAACGCCGCTGCACTCCATCATGGGCGCGGCGGAGCTGCTGCAGGACGGCCTTGTGAAAAAGGAGGACCAACAGCGCTTCCTCGGCCGCATCCGCTCGGAGGCGGAGCGCCTTGTGGCGCTCGTCGACGACGTTATCGACCTCTCCCGCATGGACGAGGGCGAGAGCTTCCCGCGTGAAAACACGGATATGCTCCAGCTCGCGCGCGACGTGGCGGGCGACCTGGCCCCCGCGGCCGAAAAGCGCTCGATATCCATAAACGTCACGGGTGAGGGCGGCACGGTCCGCGGTGTGCGCCGCCTGCTGTGGGAAATCGTCTGGAATCTCTGTGACAACGCCGTAAAATACGGCCGCGAGGGCGGGCATGTCGACGTCTCGGTCGCCCGCGCCGGCAACGGAGGCGTGGCGCTCTGTGTGGCGGACGACGGCATCGGCATCCCGGCTGAGCACCGCCTGCGCGTTTTCGAGCGCTTCTACCGCGTTGACAAGAGCCACTCGCGCGCCACTGGCGGCACGGGCCTCGGGTTGTCCATCGTGAAGCACGCGGCGCAGTATCACAACGCCGACATCGCGCTTGAGAGCGAGGAGGGCCGCGGCACGAAGATCACCGTCACCTTCCCCGCGGAGGACGCTCAGGGTTAAAACCGCATCATAACGCACGAATAAATCCGCCCGGAAACCCGGGCGGATTTGTTCGTTGTTAAATACTCTGATAATGCTCTCAATATACCCTTTCTGGCGATAAAACCTTCCCGCCCGGGGAGGGATAACCGGGCGGGAGCGCGGGCAGGCGGCTTAAAGCCCGTTTTCGTCCGCGGATATCACCTGCTCTTCGGTGCTGCTCTGGGCGGCGGCGAGCCGTTCGCGGGCCTCGGCATACATTCCCGCGTCCAGCTCCTCAACGGCGTCCGTGATCTGATTGAAGAGGTAAAAATACAGTGTGCGATAATCCATATCCGCGATTTGCCTCCTTTTGACCAGTATCGCGGTCAATATTTGACCTCATCTTAGCATACGATAGGGAAAAATGCAACTGACAGAGGGTAGTTTTCCTGGCGAGGTGAGGCAATGGAGCAGAAAATCCGGCGAGACAGGGACATGGGCTCAAACCTGCGGCGGCTGAGGACGGAGCACGGGCTGTCCCAGGAAAAGCTGTGCGCCGAGCTGCAGCGCCGCGGCTGCGATATAGGCCGGACGACCTACGCGAAGTATGAGTCGGGCGAGCTGAACATCAGGGCGAGCGTGCTGATCGAGCTGAGAAAAATCTATAATTGTTCTTACGACGAATTCTTCGCCGGGCTGGGCGGGGAAGATGCGTGATCCCCCGCGGCTTTTGCCGCGGGGGATCTTTTTATACGCTTCCACGCTCCGGGAGGGGCAGGTCGGGGTTGTCCCGCCAGTAGACTATCAGCGTGCCGCGCCTGACGGAGATCTCAGCCGGCGCGCCGGTGAAGCTGTTGCTCACGCCGAGGGGGAAAAAGCTCGTCAGCTCCGCGCCGTCAAGGCTGTAGTAAAGCCCGCGCTCAGTGACGCCTGAGGCGTCCGGCCCGTGGCAGAAGGCGGAGAAATCGCCGCTGTAGCGCCCGTCGAAGCGCAGGGCGTCCCCATCCGATATCGCGGTGAGCGCGCAGCCCTCGCCGAAGAGGAAGCACTCCGCGCCGTGCGCGCGGGCGTAGGCAAGGGCCTGGATGTTGGCCAGCGTGTGGTCGAGCCTACGCCCGCCCAGCGCGCCGAAGAGGAAGATGCGCCCGAAACCGAGCGTGAGCGCGTGCTTGAGGGCTATCATCGAGTCGGTGTCGTCCTTCTCAACGGGACAGACCTCTATGTTCGGGAAAACCGGCACATGGCCGAGGGAGTCGAAGTCCCCGACAATGAGGTCGGGCCTTGCACCGAGCCGCTCGAGGTGCTTCACCCCGGCGTCCGCCGCTATGATATAGTCGCCCCCGCGGGGCGTGAAGCGCCCGGCCGACATCGCGGCGGCACAGACGATATAACAGTCGCTCAAGGACAAAACCCTCCTTTGAATATGCGCGTATACAGGCCGAAAACGCCGCAAAGCCGCGGCCCCCGGCTGAAGATATGCCGGACGCTGCGGCTTTGCGCGCAATTTGCGCTTATTTCCTCCTGCGGGAGGTCCGGTGATCGGAGTACATCTTGTTGTCTGCCATGCGGCTGTCCGACTCCTGCATGAAGTGCTTCAGCTTATCCTCGAAGCTCTGGTCGCCGGAGGGCCCGTTCGCGGGCGGAACGCTCTGGCGGCCGGAGGCGTACGGCCTCGGCGCGGAAGAGGGCGCGCGCGGCGCGCGGCGCTCCGGCCTGGCGCCGGGAGCCGGCTCCTCCGCCTTTTTTATGGAGAGGTTGATCTTGCCGTCGTCGGCGATGCTGAGGACGCGGACCTTGACCGTCTGCCCCTCCTGCACATAGTCGTGCACGTCGTTGACGAAGGTATTTGCGATTTCGGATATGTGGACCAGCCCACTCTTGCCGTCCGGCATGGTGACAAAGGCCCCGAACTTGGTGATGCCCGTGACCTTCCCCTCGACTACCATTCCCACCTGAAGCTGCATTTTTGGCTCTCTATCCCCCTGTTTAATTGTCCCTGCCGCCAGAGAACTCGAACACGATCTCGCCGGGATAGACAAGGCCGAGCGACCTTGCCGCGCGCTCAATCGACTCGCTGTCCGAGGCGAGGGCGAGCTCGCGCGCGAGGCGCGCGTTCTCCTGTTCAAGTTCCGCGGCCCGCTCGCCGAGAGTCTCGAGACGCTGCCTGTACTCCCCGGCGGCGGCCTCCGTCGCCGCTATGCCCGCGAGGGCGTACAGCGAGAGGGCGGACGCTATCAGCAGCGCTATAATCCCAGACCTGCTTAGCTTCATCCCGGCCTCCACTGACGTCCCTGCCGGGCCTTGCGCGCCGGCGGCGGTTTTTCCATATTGTAAACCCATATCGGCAATTTGAAAAGATATTTTTTGCAATTTTTTTGAACGGATGAAAATTTTTCAGCGGCCGGAGCGCCCGGAAGAGCCCCTCGGCCAGCAGTGAGAACGCCCGCAGGGCCCAGCGCGAGAGGGTGAGCCGCCAGACGCCCCAGCCGAGCGCCGCCGCGGCGAGCATGAAAAGCCTGAGCCGGCCCTCCCCCGGGCCGAGCGCGAACACGAACAGCGCGGCGAGCAGCGCGCAGGAAAAGAGCGTGTCCGCCGCCGCGGTGAGGCAGCCGGAGTTCGCGCGGAGCCGGAAGGCCTTGAAAAAGTCATAGAGCGCGGCGAGCGCCGCTCCGAGCGCGACGGAAAGCGCCGCCTGCTCCGCCTGGAGCGCTATCGGGGCAGCCATTCCGCTCACCCGAAGAGCCGGGACCAGAACCCGCCCTGCCCCGGCACGGAGTCCTCGTACTGCAAATCGGTAAGCGTTCCCTCGGCGCTGAGCTCGCCGGTCTCAAGGCTGAGCCGCCCGATGTGCAGCCCCTCGCCGGTGATTGTCAGCCGGCCCTTTACCGTGCGCAGCTCTATTCGGTCCTCGTCGAAGCTCTCCACCTCCTCCACGCCGGTGACGGTGAGCTTCGCGCGCTCTTCAAGGATAAGGCTGTGCGCCATGGCGCGCCCGGTGTCCTCGTAAGCCATGTCCTCACCCCTTTCTGTCCCATGATATGCCCGCGCGGCGGGAGAAATCAGGGGAGTTATGGCAAGTTTTGCCGAAGGCCTTGACTGCTGCCGTGAATGTGTTATGTTAACTGTGAGGTGATGGCTTTGAAGCTCAAAAAAGCCGCGGCTGCCGCCGCGGCGGTGCTGCTGTTCCTGATGGCAAACCTGAGGTTCGAATACACGGTGAGCACTGGGGGCGAGGAGCTGCCCGGGCGATGGACGCGCGCGGAGATAAACAGCGCGGTGCGCGCGGCGACGGCCGCGGCGGAGGAGGTCGCCCGGGGCGAGAGCGCCCCGCCGGAGCTTGAGCTGAGGGCGGAGCCCGTCTTTGCCGCCTCGGGGAGCGGCGGCAGCGCCTCCGCGCTCTCGCGCGAGCTGCTCGGGCGCTGTGAGGGCGTTGAGGCCGCCTATCTTGTGACGGTGGACGGCGCGGCGCTCGGCGTTACGGCCGACAGCTCCGCCTTCGGCGAGGCGATGGACGCCCTGCTCGCCTCGCTTGTCTCGCGCGAGGCGGTGAGCGCGCATGTGTCGGGGGAGATAGCCCTCTCGCCCGTGTGCGTGCCGGAGGGGGAGGCGGAGAGCGCGACCGCGATGGCCGAGGCCGTCTGCGCCGCAGCGCCGGTGATATACTTCACCCCGGACGGCCGCGAGCGCATCGCCGTGGCCTGAATTACGCCCGCCTGAGGGCATAGCCGAGCACAGCGCCCATGAGGCCGCCGATGATGTGCGTGAGCTGCGAGACGTTGTCCCGCGTGAACAGCCCGGCGAGCACCTCCTGCCCGAGGTACAGCACGAGCACGAGCAGCAGCGTCAGCGGGAGCTCGCCGCGCCGCATGCCGGAGAGAGAGGCCATGACGATCAGCATGAACACTATGCCGGAAGCGCCGAGCAGAGCGGTGTTCGGGAAGAGCAGCCACTGGGCGAGCGCGGAGACAAGCGCCGTGACGGCTATGGAGAGCAGCAGCGGCCCGCCGCCGTAGCGCTCCTCCATCGGCGGGCCTATCACGAGCAGCATGAGCATGTTGCTTATGTAGTGCTGCCAGTCCGCGTGGCCGAGGACGTGGCCGAAGAGCCGGACATAGGTCAGCGGGTCTGTCAGCGGCGCGGGATAGGTGGTGAAGAGCGCGTAGGTAGTCTCCCCGCCGGTGAGCTCGCCGAGCACGAGCGCGGCGAGGCTTATCAGCGCGAAGCTGAGTATCACGGGGGAATTATAGGACAGTCTCAATCTCATGCGCTCTCAAAACCTCCTGCATGTCCCCGGGCAGCGGGGCAGAGACGGAAATCTGCGCGCCCGTGAGCGGATGCACGAGCCGGAGCGAGGCCGAGTGCAGCAGCGGCCGCGCCGCGCCGGTCCCGCCGCCGTAGAGCCTGTCGCCCACTATCGGGCAGCCGAGGGCGGAGAGGTGGACCCGTATCTGGTGCGTGCGCCCGGTCTCCGGGCGCAGGCGGAGCAGCGAGATTCCCCCGGCGGAGGCGAGCACTTCATAGCGCGTCAGGCTTGCGAGCCCCTCGGGAGAGGGGCTGAATTTTTTCTCGCCCGGCACCCGGGCTATCGGCAGGTCAATGACGCTGGACCCCGCCGGCGGCGCGCCGCAGCAGAGCGCGAGGTACTCGCGGCGGAAGGCGTCCGTGTGCAGTATTTTCCGCAGCCGGTCGTGCATATAGCCGTTCTTCGCCGCGCACATCGCGCCGGTCGTGCCGCGGTCGAGCCGGTTCACGGGGTGGAACGGCGCCGCGGTGCCCAGATAGCGCGCCACGGCGGCGCCTATCGTCGGCTCGCCGCGCTCGGAGCGGCCGTGCACGGCGATGCCCGCGGGCTTGTTTATGATAAGCAGGTCCTCGTCCTCATAGAGTATGTCGAGCGCCGGGCCGCCGGGGACGAACACGCCCTCGCGCACGTCGCCGACGTCCACCTCGAGCAGGTCCCCGGCGCGGACGGCGTCAAGCGTCCTGACGGGGCGGCCGTTCAGCCGCACGGCCCCATCGCGCTGCTTCAGGCGCGTAACGAGCCCGGCGGAGAGCCCAAGCGGGCCCTGGAGCAGGCTGCGGACGCGCCTGCCGTCCTGCTCCGGGGAGACGGTCAGGCTGAGCGTACGCGCGCTCACAGCCGCTCGAGCGCGGCGTCGTAGGCCGCCTTTGTCCTCTGGTCGAAGCAGACCATGCGCACCCGCTCGATCTCCGGGTGGCCGGCGAGATAGTCCGCTATCGCGCCTATCGCCACGTCCGCCGCCTTGTCCACCGGATAGCCGTAGACCCCGGTGGAGATGGACGGGAAATCCACCGTTTTGCAGCCGTATTCGCTCGCCAGCTCAAGGCAGGAGAGGTAGCAGCCGCGCAGCAGCCCGGCCTCGCCGTGACCGCCGCCGTGCCAGACCGGGCCGGGGGTGTGCAGGACATATTTCGCTTTCAGGTTGTAGCCCTTCGTTATTTTGGCCCTGCCCGTCTCGCAGCCGTGCAGCGTGCGGCACTCTTCAAGGAGCTGCGGCCCCGCGGCGCGGTGTATCGCCCCGTCCACCCCGCCTCCGCCGAGCAGGGAGGTGTTGGCGGCGTTGGCTATCGCGTCAGCGTCCGAGCGGGTGATGTCGCCCAATATTATCTGTATCCTGTCTTTCATATGCGTCCCTCCTGAGCCGATTGTAGCACAATCCGCCGGCGATTGGAATAGAAAACCCCGGGCCGCAAGGCCCGGGGCTTGTTCCGGGTATCTCAGCCCGGTGAGGATTATTCATTTCAGCGGCTCGCCGATGACAAAGCGGTCCCGGCCGAGCTGCTTCGCCTCATACAGCAGCCGGTCGGCCGCGCGGTAGATATCTTCCACCGCGCGCGGCTCCGCCACCGGTAGCGCGCCGACGCTGCAGCTGAGCCTGACGCCCTCAAGGCGTATGCTGTGCAGCCTCTCCTGCATCAGGCGGAGCGCGGCCTCGAGCTCCTCGCGGCTCACGGGCCGGTAGAGGAAGAGGGCAAACTCGTCGCCGCCCATGCGCCCGGCGAGGCCGCGGCTGAACACGCCGCACAGCTCCTGCACCGTCTCGCGCAGGACACGGTCGCCCTCCGGGTGGCCGAAGCGGTCGTTGACGCTCTTGAAGCGGTCCACGTCGAGCATGATGAAATAGGCGGATGTCCCGTCCTCGCCCGGCTGTAGATCCTTCATCAGCTTGCCGCAGGACTGCAGGAAGGCCTTGCGCGTCAGCGCGCCGGTCAGTACGTCCACCTTGGACTCGTAGTTCATATAGGTGGCGTAGCGCCGGTTGAACACGAGAAAGATGATGACGAGGGCCATCAGCGAGAGGATGCCTATCAGGAACTGGATCTGAAGGTGGAACAGGTCGGAGTAGTTTGCGCCGGACAGCGCAACGCCGCTCTGGTCAAGGACGAAGTCCATCCGGTTGACGAAATACACGGCGACGGCCGCGGCGAAGCACAGCGTCAGCACCATTATTATGACGAGCGACAGAGTGTGATAGCGCTCGCCCATCTCAAGGAGCCTCGCCTTTTCAAAGCGCTCCTCGAACTGCTGCCAGAGGCGGCTGCGGTTCACGCGGCAGCAAATG
>LBJMR02800__coassemble_493_pt1 | contig 26835 bp, 24 predicted proteins | sample LBJMR02800__metabat2_low_PE_004 | metagenome-assembled genome bin LBJMR02800
GCGCTTGAGCGTGTACAAATCCGTCCGCCGGGCGCTCATCAGCGGGAGCTGGCGGCGGACGCTCTCCACGCGCCCGGGCTCGAGCTCGACGGTGAGCGTCGTCTCCTCCGCGCCGGCGCGCTCCATCACCGTGCCCCAGGGGTCGACCGCGATCGAGTTGGCGTAGGACACATAGCGCCCGCCCTCGTCGCGCGCCGGGGCGCAGCCGAGGGTGTACACCTGGCTCTCCACCGCGCGGCCGCGGAAGGTGAGCTCCCAGTGCGCCGGGCCGGTGGTCATGTTGAAGCTGGCGGGGCAGAACACGGCGAAGGCGCCCTCCATGGACATTATCCTCGCCAGCTCGGGGAAGCGCATGTCGAAGCAGATGCACAGGCCGAGACGGCCGAACTCCGTGTCGAAAACGCAGATATCGTCCCCCGGCGTGAAGGTGGCGGACTCGCGGAAGTGCTGCCCGCCGTCCACGGCGATGTCGAAAAGGTGCGTTTTCCGGCAGCGGGCTATCTGCCGCCCGTCGCGGCCGAAGACGAAGGAGGTGTTGTAGAGCTTGTCTCCCTCCTCCTCCGGCAGCGAGCCGCCGATTATATAGATCCCGTTTTCCGCCGCCGCGGCGGAGAGCATACGCCAGGCTTCGCCCCCGGCGCTCTCGCGGTTGGCCACGAACGACTTGTTGCGGTATTCGCAGCAGAACATCTCCGGCAATACAGCCATGTCCGCGCCGCCGGCCGCGGCCGCGTCTATCAGCGAGCGCGCGTGGGCGAGATTCGCGGACTTTTCCGGGCCGATGGACATCTGGATGAGCGAGACCTTCATAAAAAATACCTCCCTCGCGGTGTTTGCTACATTTTACACCGTGAGGGAGGTTTGTTCAAGCGGGGCTGTCAGAGCTTTTTGACAAAGAGCGCCCTTATCGCGTTCAGCACGGCGAGGATCATCACGCCCACGTCCGCGAAAATGGCCAGCCACATGTTCGCCGCGCCGAAGGCCACGAGCACGAGGCAGGCGAGCTTGACGCCGATGGCGAACACAATGTTTTCATAGACTATGCGCAGGCACTTGCGGGAGATCTTGATGGCCTTTGAGATTTTCATCGGGTCGTCGTCCATCAGCACCACGTCAGCGGCCTCGATGGCGGCGTCCGAGCCCATTGCGCCCATGGCGATGCCGATGTCCGCGCGGGAGAGGACCGGCGCGTCGTTTATCCCGTCGCCGACGAAGGCGAGCTTCGCCTTCGGGTCGCGCGAGCGCATGAGCTCCTCCACCTTTTCGACCTTGTCGCCGGGCATGAGCCCGCTGTAGGCCCTGTCGATGCCGAGGTCGCGCGCCACGCTCTCGGCCACGCGCTCCACGTCGCCGGTGAGCATGACCGTCTCGCGCACGCCGCACTTTTTGAGCTCCGCGACGGCCTCGCGCGCGGTGGGCTTCTCCACGTCGGAGATGACTATGTGTCCGGCATATTCGCCGTCGATGGCCATGTGGATTATCGTGCCGACGCTGTGGCACTCGATGTAGTTGACGCCGAGACGGTCCATCAGCTTGCCGTTGCCGGCGGCGACGCTGTGGCCGTCCACCACGGCGGAGACGCCCTCGCCGCTTATCTCCTTGATGCCGGAGACGCGGCTGCGGTCGATTTCGCGGCCATAGGCGGCGCGCAGGCTCTTGCTTATCGGGTGGGAGCTGGCGCTCTCGGCCAGGGCGGCGTATTCGATAAGCGAGTTCTCGTCGTAGGGGCTGTGATGGATGCCGTTGACCTCGAACACGCCCTTTGTCAGCGTGCCGGTCTTGTCAAAGACCACGATGCGCGCCTGGCTGAGGGTTTCAAGGTAGTTGGAGCCCTTCACGAGCACGCCGGCGTTGCTCGCGCCGCCGATGCCGGCGAAAAAGCTCAGCGGGATGCTTATCACCAGCGCGCAGGGGCAGCTCGCCACGAGGAAGGTGAGCGCGCGGTAGATCCACGTCTCCCAGCCGCCGGGCAGGCCGAGGCCGAGTATGCGCACCAGCGGAGGTGCCACCGCAAGGGCGAGCGCGCTTATGCACACGGCGGGGGTGTAGACGCGCGCGAAGCGGCTTATGAAGGCCTCGCTGCGGCTCTTCCGGCTGGAGGCGTTCTCGACCAGGTCGAGGATCTTGCTCACCGTGCTCTCGCCGAACTCCTTCGTCGTGCGGATGCGCAGCACGCCCGACATATTGATGCAGCCGCTGACGATCTCGTCGCCGGCGCGGACATCCCGCGGCAGGCTCTCGCCCGTGAGGGCGGCGGTGTTCAGCGCGCTCTCGCCCTCGACGATGACGCCGTCGATAGGCACCTTCTCACCGGGCTGCACGACGATTATCGAGCCGGCTTCCACCTCGTCGGGGTCGACCCGTTCGAGCTTGCCGTCCTTTTCAATGTTGGCATAGTCCGGGCGGATGTCCATCAGCTCGGAGATGTTCCGGCGGGACTTGCCCACGGCGTAGCTCTGGAACCACTCGCCTATCTGGTAAAACAGCATGACGGCTATGGCCTCGGTGTAGTCCCCGCTGCCCTCATACAGCGCGAGGGCTATCGCGCCGACGGTGGCGACGGCCATGAGGAAGTTCTCGTCCGTCACCTGCCGGTGGGCTATGCCCTTGCCGGCCTTTATCAGGATGTCGTAGCCGATTACGAGGTACGGCACCATGTAGCAGGCGAACCTCGCCCAGCCCGTCACCGGCGCGAAATTCAGCGCTATCAGCAGCGCGGCGGATATGAGTATCCGCGCGAGCATCTTTTTCTGCTTGCGGTTCATCTGCCGCATCCCCTCCCCGGCCCGCGGGCCTTACAGATATATTTCGCAGTCGTCCTCAACGCGCTTGCAGTTGCGCAGCACGTCCTGCATGACGGCGCGGTGGTCCGCGCCCTCGTCGAACTCCACGTTCATCTTGAGCGTCATGAAATTCACCACGGCGTCCTTCACGCCCGGCGTTGCCTTCGCCGCTATCTCCATCTTGTTGGCGCAGTTTGCGCAGTCGACATCGATCCTGTAGCTCTTCTTCACAATGCTCAGCTCCTGTCAATAAATTAAACGATTGCTTAATCGTTGACTCAAGTATAGCACTTCCCGCGCCGTTGTCAAGGGGAATTTGAAATTTTATGCCCGGAAGGAGGGGTTTGTTTTTTGCCGCGCGCTGTGGTATGCTTATAAAAACAAGGAGGGGTGAAAATGCTTCATGCCGGCCTGCCCCACGACCACGGGGAGGACGTGAGCTGCGTAATAGAGCGCATGCCGAGCGAGGAGGCTTTCCGCTCGGCCGCCTCCGTGTTCCGGCTCATGGACGACCCGAGCCGGATACGCATATTCTGGCTGCTCTGCCACTGCGAGGAGTGCGTGATAAACCTCTCCGCCATGGTGCAGATGAGCTCCCCGGCCGTGTCACACCACCTGCGGCAGCTGAAGGCCGGCGGGCTGATAGTCTCGCGCCGGGAGGGCAAGGAGGTATATTACCGCGCGGCGGACACGCCGCAATCGCAGATGCTGCACATTGCCGTGGAGCGCATGATGGAGATAACCTGCCCGGGGGACGCGCGCCCCTGACAAAAGCGCGCAGGGCCCCGCGCCTGCGCATATAGGTCCCGGAAACGGGCGGGAAATTGGGAGGATGCCGGGTATGCCGGGAAAGGACAAAGTGACGGCCTGGGCCGACGGGAAGGCGCGCTGCCGCTGGGCGAACCCGGCGAACGCGCTGTATGTCGAATATCACGACAGGGAGTGGGGCGTCCCCGAGCACGACGACGGGAAGCTCTTTGAGATGCTGATACTCGAGGGCTTCCAGGCCGGCCTGAGCTGGGAGTGCATACTGAACCGGCGCGAGGGCTTCCGCGAGGCGTTCGACGGCTTTGACCCGGAGAAGGTGGCGGCCTACGACGAAAAAAAGCTCGCGGAGCTGCTCGCGGACCCGCGGATAATCCGCAACCGGCTGAAAATAGCCGCCGCGCCGGTGAACGCCCGCGCGTTCCTTGAAATACAGCGAGAATACGGCAGCTTCGGCAGCTATCTCTGGTCGCACACGGGCGGCGAGGTGATATACGAGACGGGCCTGGCGAGCTCGCCGCTTTCGGACGGGATCTCGCGTGAGCTGAAGCGGCGGGGCATGAAATCCGTGGGCAGCACTATAGTATATGCGTATTTACAGGCCGTGGGAGTGATAAACTCGCACGAGGACGGCTGTTTCCTCGCCAGGCGCGGGGAATAGGGGTAGAGATATGTATACTGTCCTTTCCTTATCGTTCATATTCTTCATGGGCTCGGTGGCGGGCTGGGTGCTCGAGCTGTTTTTCCGGCGGTTTTTCTCCTCCGCCAACCCGGAGCGGAAGTGGATAAACCCCGGCTTCTGCACCGGGCCGTACGTCCCGCTCTACGGTCTCGGGCTGTGCGCCGTATACCTGATCGTCTCGCTGGAGCAGTACAGCACGTTAGAGAGCGTGGCGCTGACGCGCGCACTGCTCTTCCTCGGCGGCGCGGCGGCGATGACGGTGATAGAATATCTCGCCGGGCTGCTCAGCCTGAAGGTGCTGAAGGTCCGGCTCTGGGACTACAGCAACCAGTGGGGGAACATACAGGGCCTTATCTGCCCGAAATTCTCGCTGGCGTGGGCCGTGCTCGTCGCGGTCTACTACTTCGCCGTGCACCCGTACATACTCGGCGCTGTGGACTGGCTTGCGAGGAACCTGGCCTTTTCCTTCGTCATAGGGTTTTTTTACGGCGTTTTCGTCATCGACATGGCGCACTCAGTGCAGCTGGTCTACCGCCTGAAGCGCTTCGCAGAGGAGAACGGCGTGATCGTCCGCTACGAGCGGCTGAAAGCGCACATCCGCGCCGAGCGCGAGAGGGCAAAGGAGCGCTACCGCTTCTTCCAGCCCTTCAAGTCCGCCGGGGACATCACCGAGCACCTGCGCGAGATGCGCGGCGAGCTGGAGGAGCGCATAAACGCGAGGAAGCGGCGGAAGTGAAAAATATATTGCCCCCGGCGCTGAAAACTCTCGCCGGGGGCTTGACAAAACGCGGATTTGTGTTAGAATGTAATGCGCGTTTGCGGTGTAGCAGGCGCGATGATTCCCCTCTTTACGCGGCACCGGCTTTTCGCCGTCCGCCGGATGCGCGGGCATAGCTCATTTGGCAGAGCGCCACCTTGCCAAGGTGGAGGTAGCGAGTTCGAATCTCGTTGCCCGCTCCAGCGTCGAAGCACACCCTTACCGCTCCGTTTCCGCCGCTGCGCGGCGAAAACTGCGCCGGACGGGTATGCTTCTCCTTTCCGAGCGAAACTACAGGTTTCGCTCGGGAAAACGGAGGAGAGGCTTATCGTTCCGTTTCCGCGAGGCAGCCGGAGGCTGCTCGCGGAAACTTCAGCGAACGAGCTTGTTCCTCCTTTCCGGCCAAAACTACAGGTTTTGGCCGGGATTACGGGGGATTTTCCCGCGAAACTACAGGTTTCGCTCGGGAAAACGGCGGATTTCCCGCGGCAGGCACGGTTTATCCCGGGAAAATGGAAGGCTGTTTCGGGCCGAGGACGCCCTTTGTACGGTAAGTTTTAAGCACGCGGACAGCGTGCTGTTTTTATGTCTGGAGGCTATGATGAACGCAGATGTTGTGATTGTAGGCGCGGGGCCGGCCGGGATATTCACCGCCCTTGAAATGCTCCGCCGCGGAACAAAAAAGAAGATTGTCATAGTGGAAAAGGGCCGCGCGCTCGAGGAGCGGCGCTGCCCGAAGTCAAAGACCGGCGTCTGCATGAATTGTAAGCCCGTCTGCCACATCACTACCGGCTTTTCCGGCGCCGGCGCGTTCTCGGACGGGAAGCTCTCCCTCTCCTGCGAAGTGGGCGGCGACCTGCCCACGCTCATAGGCGAGAAGCTCGCGCAGGAGACCATCGACTACGCGGACAGCATCTACCTTGAATTCGGCGCGGACGAGCACATCGAGGGCCTCGGGAACTTGGAGCGCGTCCGGCGCATAAGGGCGCGGGCGATAAAGGCCGGGCTGAAGCTCGTGGACTGCCCCATAAGGCACATGGGCACGGAAAAGGCCCACGACGTGTATCTCGGCATAGAAAACCACCTGAGGGAACGGGGCGTCGAGCTGATTTTCAACACCGAGTGCCGCGACCTCATCATGGACGGCGACACCTGCCGCGGGGTGTACCTCAGCGACGGGAAGCGCGAGTATGAGATCCGCGCGGAGCACACCGTGGTCGCCGCGGGCCGCCGCGGCGCGGACTGGCTGGAGAAGATCTGCTCCGAGCACGGGGTGGAGCACCAGCCGAGCACCGTCGACATCGGCGTGCGCGTCGAGGTCCGCAACGAGATAATGGAGGAGGTCAACGACGTCCTCTATGAATCCAAGCTGATAGGCTATCCCAAGCCCTTCAAGAATAAGGTGCGCACCTTCTGCCAGAACCCGGGCGGGGTGGTGAGCCAGGAGAACTACGACAACGACCTCGCCGTGGTGAACGGGCATGCCTATAAGGGCGCGGAGCTCAAGAGCGAGAACACCAACGTGGCCATACTCTGCTCGCACAACTTCTCCGTCCCCTTCAACCAGCCCATCGCCTACGCGCAGAAGGTCGGCGAGCTGACGAACATGCTCGCGAACGGGCACATACTCGTCCAGCGCTTCGGCGACATACTGGACGGGAAGCGCACCTGGGAGAAGGAGCTGGCCCGCTCGAACGTCAAGCCCACGCTGGTGGACGCTGTTGCGGGCGACATCACAGCCGCGATGCCCTACCGCGCCATGATAAACATCATCAACTTCATCAAGTCCATGGACGAGGTCGTGCCAGGCTTCGCCAGCGACGAGACGCTGCTCTATTCCCCCGAGCTGAAGTTCTACTCCAACAAGGTGAAGATGGACACGAGCTTCAACACGAATATCGCCGGGCTCCACGCCCTGGGCGACGCCTCGGGCTGGACGCGCGGGCTCATGATGGCCAGCGCCATGGGCGTCCTCATGGGCCGCGAGCTGGCCGCAATATAAATGCATGCAGGGGCGAAAGCCCCTGCATTGCTTTTTGCAGGGACTTTTGTCCCTGCAATCAGCCTGCCGCGCCTTTGGCGCGGCGCTATACCCGCGGGCGTTGCCCGCCTCGCGGCCCTCCGGGCCGCGCTATGCATCCAAGCGCAGCTTGGGTGCATAGCGCAGCAGCAGCGCGGAATTCAGTATGACTATCACGCTGCCGGAATTGTGTATCAGCGCGCCGACGACCGGGTCAATCACCGCGGCCATTGCGAGGATGATCGACACGAAGTTCAGCGCCATGGAGAAGGTGAGGTTGCACTTTATCGTGAGCATCATCCGCTTTGAAAGGCGCTGCAGGTGCGGCAGCTCGCGCAGCTCGTCGCCCACGAGGGCTATGTCCGCCGCGTCCACGGCGATGTCGCTGCCGACGCCGCCCATTGCTATGCCCACAGTGGCGCGCTTGAGCGCCGGGGCGTCGTTTATCCCGTCGCCGGTCATGCAGACGCTCGAGCCGGCGGCCTCCGCCTCGTCTATGAAGCGGAGCTTGTCCTCCGGCAGGCAGGCGGCGCGGTAGTCCGTTATGCCCGCGGCGGAGGCGATGGCGAGCGCGGCGCGCTCATTGTCGCCGGTCAGCAGCACCGGCTCTGCCCCGCCCTCGCGCAGGGCGGATACAATCTCCGCCGCCTCGGGCCTCATGGTGTCAGAAAGGGCGATGAGCCCGGCGAGAGAGCCGTCCACGGCTATGTATACCGCCGTGCAGCCGGCGGAGACATGCTTTTCCGCGGCCGCCGCGGCGCGGGAGGCGTCTATCCCGTGCTCGGAGAGGAGCGCGGTGTTCCCCGCGAGCACGCTGCGGCCGTTCACCCTGGCGGAGACGCCCTTCCCGGGCAGCATGCTGAACTCCTCCGGCTCCGCAGCGGCGGAGCCGGTTTTTTCGCGCCAGCCGGCCACCACCGCGCGGGCCAGCGGGTGCTCGGAGAGCTTTTCCGCCCCGGCGGCGAGGCCGAGCAGCTCGTCCGCGGACAGGTCCGCGAGGGGCTCCACGGCGGCGATGTGCAGCTTGCCGGTCGTGAGGGTGCCGGTCTTATCAAAGGCGAAAAACTTCACCCCTGCGAGGCGCTCGAGCGCGTCCCCCTCCCGTACGAGGAAGCCGTGCTTTGTGGCGTTGCCTATCGCGGCCATGATGGCCGTGGGCGTGGCGAGCACGAGCGCGCAGGGGCAGAACACGACGAGTATGGTCACGGCGCGGATGACCTCGCCGGTGACGAGCCAGGTTATTGCTGCGGCGCTGAGCGCGATGACGACTATCCAGGTGGCCCAGCGGTCGGCAAGGCCCACGATCTTGGCCTTCCCGGCGTCCGCCGACTGGACGAGGCGGACCATGCGCTGTATCGAGCTGTCCTCGCCCACGCGCGTGGCGCGCATGTCGAAGCTGCCGAAGCGGTTGACGGTGCCGGAGGAGACCTCGTCGCCCGCGGCCTTGTCCACCGGCAGGCTCTCGCCGGTCATGACGGACTGGTCCACCGACGTGGAGCCGGAGGTGATGACGCCGTCCACCGGGATGGTCTCGCCGGGCAGGACACGCAGCACGTCCCCCTCGCGGACCTCCTCCGCAGGCACTACGCGCTCGCCCTCCGCGGTGAGCACGCGGGCCGTGCGGGGCGTCAGCTTCACAAGGCGCTCTATGCCCGAGCGCGCCCGCGCCACAGTCAGGTCCTCCAAAAGCGCGCCGAGCTGCATGATAAACGCCACCTCGCCCGCAGCGAAGATCTCGCCGGTTATCATGGAGGCGATGAGCGCAAGGGAGACGAGCACGTCCGCCTTTATATCAAAGGCCGTCACCAGCCCGACCACGGCCTCCAATATTATGGGTATGCCGCAGAGCACGATCGCCACATAGGCCGCGTCGAACGGCAGGGGAATCAGGTCAAAAATGCTGATTATCAGCGCCGCGGCCGAAACGACAAGGCAGACAATGTCCTTTTTCGTCCCGCCCCAGTCCAGAAATGCCTCTATCCTTTCCATTTTGGCCCTCCTTATACCTATAGGGGTATGGGCTTATTATAAATGCGCCCGGGAGCCGTGTCAAGCGGAGCGGGAAAAAATCGCATATTTTATGAACGGAAATCGCAAGTTTTGTGAACATTAGCACTCTCGGCTTGACAGCGCTAATTTTCGTGCTATACTAAAATCGAAGTTGAGAGAGGGAGTGATGAGGTCCCGGGGAACGGGAAATGAGCTCCCGGCCGAAGCTTCGGGCCGGTCCGCCGGCCACCCGCGATGAACGGGCAACGGATTGAAAGGAAGGATAAATATGTTGCCCAGCATTTTTGGTGAAAACCTCTTTGATGATTTCTTTGACAGCAGTTTTGAGAAACGGTTTTTTGACAACAGCCCACTTTACGGCAAGCGCGGCAGGAACCTAATGAAGACGGACGTGCGCGAGCACGACGGCGGCTATGAAGTCGACATCGACCTGCCTGGCTTCAAGAAGGACGAAATAAAGCTTGACCTGAGGGACGGATACCTGACCGTCAGCGCGGCCAAGGGCCTCGACAAGGACGAGCAGGACAAGAAGGGCCGCTACATCCGCCAGGAGCGCTGGAGCGGCGCATGCAGCCGCAGCTTCTATGTCGGCGACCTGAAGCCGGAGGACATAAAGGCCAAGTATGAGCACGGCGTACTGCGCCTGAGCCTGCCGAAGGCCGAGACGAAGGCCATGGAGGACCACAGCCGCATCGCCATCGAATAACCGCGCTGCGCGCGGAGGCGCCGGCATGCGCCCCGCGTCCCGGCGGGAAGGCAAAACCTGAAACCTGAACTAACAGCCGCGGCTGAAAAGCCGCGGCTGTTGCCTTATCCGCCGTACTGCTCCGCGCTGCGCGCGGCGGCCCGGGCACATCCCGGCGCTGGACAACAAAAAGCCGGAGGGCAATGCCCTCCGGCTTTTTTATCAGCCGTCGTATTCGCAGATATAGGCTATATTCCCGCTGTAGATACCGGGGTAAGCGCTTATGGGATCGTTGCGGGAGTCGTTGTATATCCAGCCGGAGTCGGTCTGCCAGAGCAGGCCGTAGTCCTCGGCGGTGCCGTCCGTATCGTGGCCGGAGGGCTCGCCGTCGCCCCATATGTAGTAGTCGATCTCTTCGCCGTCCACCCAGTGTATCGCCCCGTCCTCGCCGCGGTAAAAGCCTATCCAGACGAGAGAGACCCCGTAGGTCTCGGCAAGGTCCGTCACCGTGGCGAGCTCGTCTGCGTCGGAGATGGTGACGAGGTGCCCGCCGCGCTCAACGCAGAGGTCGCGCGCCTCCTCCCACGTCACGTTCTCGATGAAGAGCTGATAGGTGCTCTCCGGCTCGGGAGTGGGCGTGGGCGTCGGGGTGGGGGTGGGGGCCGGCGTCGGGGTGGGCGACGGCTCCGCGGAGGCGGAGGGCGAGGGGCTGACGGCTTCGTCCTCTCCACCGCCGGGCAGGCCCCAGACGGCGTTCACAACAAGCGCCGCTATGACCACCACCACGCAGATGGCGAGGACCACATACAGCCCGCGGCGGGAGCCGCGCTTCGGCGGCTGCTTTTCCGGCGGGGACTTCTTCTGGGGCTTCTGCTCAAAACCCTTGTCTACCTTGTACTCGACCTCCGGCTTTTTTTCGGGCTGAGGGGCCTTTTCCTGCTTCCCGGAGGGCTTTTCCGGCTTCCCGGCCGCCTCGCCGTCGTCAAACGAGGCGATTATGCCCGCCATGGTGCGCTCGACCTCGCTCAGCTCGCTCTCCGGCTTGCCGAACGCCGCCATCGCGGCGGCGTCGCCCTCGCCGACGCAGTCCTTCAGGTCCGCGGCGAGCTCGGCGGTGTTGGCATACCTCTCCGCGCGGTCGAAGGCCAGCGCTTTGCGCAGCACCGCACCCAGCTTCTCGCCCGCGACGGGGGGCACGGCGACGGCTTCGCCGTTCAGGCGGCGGCGGAGGGCCGCGGCCCGCTGCTCGTTGGTTATGCTCTCCGGCCCGCAGGGGAAGAAGGGCAGCCGCCCGCCGGTCACGCCGGCGTAGAGCACAAGGCCGATGGAATAGACGTCCGCCGCGCTGCTCAGCTCACGGTCCCAGAACAGCTCGGGAGCCATGTACTCCAGCTCGTCCGTGCTGTAATCGCCCGGCGCGTGGCTGGCCCTGGGGCCGAGCGCGGCGCCCTCCGGCGTCAGGCTGATGTTCATCGGGTGGATGCAGCCGTGCGCGCCGCCCTCCGATTCCGCCGCGGCGGAGCAGAGCGCGAGGGCCAGCCTTATCAGCTCCTCGCGGCCGAGCCGGCCGATGCCGGCGCCGAGCGGGCGCTCGGGGTCGAATCTGTTTGTCTCTGCCATTTAAGGCTCCTCCTTTGACGGGCCTTTAGCCCTTCATGTCCTTTGTGATTTTGTTTATGCGCTCGGTCCAGCCGCGCAGCAGCTTGTTGGGCCGGCCTTCGGACCCGCGCGCGGCCTCGAGCAGACGCTCCGCCGCGGCGATGAGCGCGGCGAGGTGCTCGTTCATGGGTTTGGGGCGCTTCGCGGCCTCCTTCGGCTTCACGCGGACGCCCTCCGTGAGCGTGACGAACGCCCCGGCGGCGAGGTCGTATTCCGTCCCGCTGTAGGGCGCCATGGCCTCGAAGCCGTGCTCCGTGAGCGTTTCGGCGAAGGCCGTGCAGGCCGTGTCGTCCCCGTGGTTGACGAACACCTGTACCGGGCGGCGCCCGGTGAAGCCGAGCATCCAGTCCAGCAGGCCGTTTTTGTCAGCGTGCCCGCTCACGCCGGGCAGATAGGTGACCTCGGCCCGGACGGCGACGTCCTCGCCGAAGAGCCGCACCTCTTTCGCGCCCTCGTAGAGCGCGCGGCCGAGCGTCCCCTCGGCCTGGTAGCCGACGAAGAGGATAAGGCTCTCGCTCCGCCAGAGGTTGTGCTTGAGGTGGTGCCTTATCCTGCCGGCGTCGCACATGCCGCTCGCCGAGATTATCACCTTCGGCTCCGTGTCGGCGTTGATCGCCTTCGACTCCTCGGCGCTCACGGAGGTCTCCAGCCCGTCGAAATACAGCGGGTTCACCCCGCGTGCGAGGATGGCGCGGGCCTCGTCGTCGAGGAACGAGGTGTCGCACTGTAAAAATACGCTCGTGGCCTCAATGGCCAGGGGGCTGTCCACGTATACCTTGAAGCCGTCGTGCCCGCGGATGAGGCCGCGCTCCTTTATTTCGCGAATGAAATACAGCATCTCCTGCGTCCTGCCCACGGCGAAGGCGGGGATCACGACGTTGCCGCCGCGGTCGAGCGTGCGCTGTATTGCCCCGGCGAGGAGCGAAATGTAGTCCGGCCTCTCAGCGCCGTGGGTGCGGTCGCCGTAGGTGGACTCCACGACCACGTAGTCCGCCGAGGCTATCCGCTGCGGGTCGCGCAGTATGGGCTGGCGCGTGTTGCCGATGTCGCCGGAAAAGACGAGCTTTTTCGTCTCGCCGCCCTCGCTCAGCCATATCTCGATGCAGGCCGAGCCGAGCAGGTGCCCGATGTCCGTAAAGCGGACCGCGACGCCCTCCGCGGGCTGCACGGCCTCGCCGTACGCGCACGGGCGCAGGAGCTTCACGAGCGCTTCAACGTCCCCGAGATCATATAGCGGCTCGACCGCCGGCCGGCCGGCGCGCTGCGCCTTGCGGGTTTTATACTCGGCCTCGCTCATCTGTATGTGCGCGCTGTCGCGCAGCATTATGTCCGCGAGCGAGCAGGTGGCGGCCGTGGCGTACACCGCGCCGGAAAAGCCGTTTTTCACCAGCAGCGGCAGCAGCCCGGAGTGGTCGATGTGCGCGTGCGTCAGCAGGGCGAAATCCACCTCGCCGGGGGATACGGGCAGACTCTGGTTCACGAACATGTCCTGCCCCTGCTCCATGCCGCAGTCCACGATAAAGCGGACGCCGCCGCACTCGACGAGGGTGCAGCTGCCCGTGACCTCGTGGGCCGCGCCGAGAAACGTTATTTTCATGTGGCTCCTTTCCCGCGCTGGGCGGACGTGCGGAAAAGCTCCGCGATTTCCCTGACGTATTCCTCCTCCGGGCGGCGCTCCGGCCGGCAGGCTATCACGGCCTGAACCGCCCGCCCATCCGGCAGGGCGAAATACGCGCTGCCTTCGGCGTATCTGCCCCCGGAGCGGCGGACGCCGCCGAAAAGGCGGGAGAAATCATACCTCCCGTCGCTCTCGAACCAGCTCCAGCCCACGGGCATGAAGATGTGCGTGGGCTCAAATCGGCGGATCTCCTCCGCGAGGATGGCCCGGCAGGGGCCTATCTGAGCGCGGCAGAGCGCGTTGGAGGGGTTTCCGCCCCCGAGAGGGGCGATTTTATAAAGGTTGCTCCAGGCTATGCGCTCCACCCAGCGGCCGGAGGCGTCCTCCCCGAGGGCGGCGAGCAGCCGGCGCGAAACGCGCCAGAAGGGGCTGCGGCTCAGGCGGTAGAGCGGGTCGCGCGCGGAGCGCAGGTCCCCTCCAGCGCCGGACACCCAGGAAAAGCCCGGAGATCCGAACGCCGCCTCCGCCTCGCGGGAGAAGGCCGCGGCGCTCGAAGTGTCCAGCCGCTTCCAGCCGTTCGTAGCCCGGCCTATGACCATCAGCCGCGTTTCCTGCGAGCGGTAGAGCGTGCCCGCCATGGCCGTGAAGTGCGAAAGGCCGCCCATGTCCCCGACGGCGGCATAGAGCCCGCCGTACAGCCGGCCTATCTCAGTCATCCAACTTCAGCACGGACAAAAACGCCTCCGTCGGTATCTGGACGGTGCCGAGCTGGCGCATCTTCTTCTTGCCTTCCTTCTGCTTTTCGAGCAGCTTCTTCTTGCGCGTGATGTCGCCGCCGTAGCACTTCGCGAGCACGTCCTTGCGCAGGGCCTTGACGGTCTCCCGCGCGATTATCTTGCCGCCTATCGCGGCCTGGACGGGGATTTCAAAGAGCTGGCGGGGGATGTTCTCCTTCAGCTTCTCGCAGAGCTTCCTCGCGCGCGGATAGGCCTTGTCCTTGTGGGCGATGAAGCTCAGCGCGTCCACCTGCTCGCCGTTGAGCAGCATGTCCACCTTCACGAGCTCGCTGGGCCGGTAGTCCGCCAGCTCGTAGTCGAGCGAGGCGTAGCCCTTCGTCCGGGCCTTCAGCGTGTCGAAAAAGTCGTAGATTATCTCGTTGAGCGGCATGAGGTAGCGCAGCTCGACGAGGTGCGTGTCGAGATACTGCATGTCCTTATACTCGCCGCGGCGCTCCTGGCAGAGCGGCATGATGTTGCCCACAAACTCCTGCGGCGTTATGATGGAGACGCTGACATACGGCTCCTTCGCCTCCGCGATGCCCGCCGGGTCCGGGTAGTTGTGCGGGTTGTCCACTCGCACCACCGTACCGTCCGTTTTCGTCACCTCATATATGACGGAGGGCAGCGTCGTGATGAGGTCGAGGTCGAACTCGCGCTCGAGCCGCTCCTGTATGACCTCCATGTGCAGCATCCCGAGGAAGCCGCAGCGGAAGCCGAAGCCGAGCGCCACGGAGCTCTCCGGCTCGAAGGAGAGCGAGGCGTCGTTGAGCTGCAGCTTCTCGAGCGCGTCGCGCAGGTCGGCGTATTTGCTGCCGTCCTCGGTGTATATGCCGCAGTAGACCATCGGCCTCGGCTGCTGATAGCCGGGCAGGGGCTCGGCCGTGGGGCGCGCGGCCTCGGTCACCGTGTCGCCCACCCGTGTGTCCGCCACGTTCTTGATGCTGGCGGTGAAATAGCCGACATCGCCCGCGCCGAGCTCGCCGCAGGGCTCCAGGCGCGTGGGGCGCAGGTGGCCGACCTCGACGACCTTGTACACCGCGCCGGTGGCCATGAGCTTGATGTCCATGTCCTTCTTTATCCGCCCGTCGAAGAGGCGGAGCAGGACGATGACGCCGCGGAAGGAGTCGTACTGGCTGTCGAAGATGAGCGCGCGGAGCGGGGCGTCCGCGTCGCCCTCCGGGGCCGGTATGCCGCGGACTATCGCCTCCGGCACGGCGGCGATGTTCACGCCGTTTTTGGCCGAGATCTCCGGCGCGTCCTCGGCGGGTATGCCTATTATGTCCTCGATCTCCCGCTTTGTGCGCGCCACGTCCGCGGCCGGAAGGTCGATTTTGTTTATCACGGGGAGGATCTCAAGGTCGTGGTTCAGCGCCATGTACGTGTTGGCAAGCGTCTGCGCCTCCACGCCCTGGCTCGCGTCCACCACCAGCAGCGCGCCCTCACAGGCGGCCAGCGAGCGGCTGACCTCATAGCTGAAGTCCACGTGCCCCGGCGTGTCGATGAGGTTGAGCGTGTACTCCTCTCCGTCCTGCGCCTTGTACGTGAGGCCCACGGCGCGGGCCTTTATCGTTATGCCGCGCTCGCGCTCGAGATCCATGTTGTCGAGTATCTGGCTCTCCATCTCCCGCTGGTCCACCGCGCCGCAGAGTTCAATCAGCCTGTCGGAGAGCGTGCTCTTGCCGTGGTCGATGTGGGCTATTATGGAGAAGTTCCTGATGTGCTTCCTGTCGGTCATTTTCCGCCCTCCGCGAGTTTTTCGGCCCTGTCGGCCATGGCGCGCAGCCCGAGCGCTATAGAGCGCAGCTCCGAAGCGTCCGCGCAGGCGGCCTCGTCCGTCCTGCCGAGCAGGAAATCCGCCGAGACCCCGTAATAGTCGCACGCCCGCACGACGAAGCCGAGCCCGGGCTCCCTCGCGCCGTTTTCATAGTGCGAGAGCAGCGCCTGGCTGATGTGCAGGTCCGCCGCCACGCTCCGCTGGCTCAGCCCGCGGCTGCGCCGCAGCTCGCAGAGCGCTTCGCTGAAAGTCCGAGCCATCCCATACCTCCATATATTTGATAACAGTCGGTATATTATACCGTCATAAGGGAAATTTGTAAATACTTCCGGGCAAAATACCCCGGCCCGCGGCCGGGAAAGCTTTGCCAAAACTTCATGGTGCCGTTAGAGCAAAAGCCGCGGAGCGAGAGCTCCGCGGCTTTGGGTTCAGGTATCAAATTTGCTCTTTCCGATTAAGATCGCTCCCGCGCGCTTGCGCGCGCTCTGCCTCCAGGCGCCGCCTGGTGGCACGCTCCGCACGCTCTGCAGTCGCGGCCGCAGGAGCAGCCGCCCTTGCCGCGCTTTTTGTCGCGGACCATCTGCCGGACGATCAGCGCAGCCACGGCAAGGACGATCAGCGCCACAATTATCGTTGCGAGGTTAGCGGCGAGCCACTCAAACATTGACGGCCGCCTTCTTCTTTGCGTCGAGGCGCTCGCCGTATTCGCCGTACCTGTTCTTGCGGACAAGCAGGTAGATCATTCCGACAAGGACGGCCAGGGCCACGACGGTCCAGACGCCGAAGCCGACGTCGCCGGTGATGAGCCCGCCGAGCTGATAGATCATCAGGCTGACGCAATAGGCGAAGCCGCACATGTAGCCGATGGCGGCGAGGGTCCACTTCGGGCTGTTCATCTCACGCTTGATGGCGCCCATTGCGGCGAAGCATGGTGCGCACAGCAGGTTGAAGACCATGAAGCTGTAGCCCGCGATGGGCGCGTAGCTGGACTGGAGGACGCCCCAGATCTCCTCGCCGTTTTCGCTGGCCTCGGCAACGCCGTAGCAGATGGCCATGATGGTGACGAGGTTCTCCTTGGCGACGAGTCCGCCGACGACGCCGACGGTGGCCTGCCAGGTGCCGAAGCCGAGCGGGATGAAGATGAACGCGACCGCGCTGCCCACGGCGGCGAGCAGGGAGTCGTTGTTGTCCTCGACCATGCCGAAGCCGTTCTCGGTGACGCCGAAGGCCTGCAGGAACCAGATGAGGATGGAGCTGAGCAGGATGACGGTGCCGGCGCGCTTGATGAAGCTCCAGCCGCGCTCCCAGGTGGCGCGCAGCACGTTGCTGGCGGCCGGGGCGTGATAGGGCGGCAGCTCCATGACGAAGGGTGCGGCCTCGCCCGCGAAGGCCTTGAGCTTCTTGAGGATGATGCCGGAGACTATGATGGCGATGACACCGACGAAGTAGGCGCTGGTGGCGACCCACCAGCCGTCGTTGAAGAACGCGCCGGCTATCATGCCGATTATCGGCAGCTTCGCCCCGCAGGGGATGAAGCAGGTGGTCATGATGGTCATGCGCCTGTCGCGCTCGTTTTCTATGGTGCGGCTGGCCATGACGGCGGGGACGCCGCAGCCGGAGCCGATGAGCATGGGGATGAAGCTCTTGCCGGAGAGGCCGAACTTGCGGAAGATGCGGTCCATGATGAAGGCGATGCGGGCCATGTAGCCGACGTCCTCAAGGATGGAGAGCATCAGGAAGAGCAGCAGCATCTGCGGCACGAAGCCGATGACCGCGCCGACGCCGGCGATGATGCCGTCGCAGACGAGGCCCACGAGCCAGCCGGCGACGCCGGCGCCCTCGAGCCAGCCGCGCGCGCCCTCGACCGCCCACTCGGAAACGAGCACGTCGTTCGTCCAGTCGGTGAGGAAGGTGCCGAGCGGGCCCATGGATATCCAGTACACCAGCGCCATGACCACGACGAAAATCGGCAGGGCCAGTATGCGGTTGGTAACGATGTGGTCGATCTTGTCCGAAACGGACATCTTCAGCCCGGTCTGCTTTTTCTTAACGGCGGAGGCCACGATGCGGGCTATGTAGGCGTAGCGCTGGTTGGTGATGATGCTCTCGGCATCGTCGTCCATCTCTTTTTCGCAGTCGGCTATGTGCTCCTCGAGGTGCTGCATGAGCGCGCCGTCGAGCTTGAGCTGCTCGAGCACCTTTTCGTCGCGCTCGAACACCTTGATGGCGTACCAGCGGAGGAAGCGCCGGTCGACCTTGCCCTCGATGCTCTCCTCGATGTGGGCGATGGCGTGCTCCACGCTGCCGTTGAAGACCGAGGGGGCGACAAATTCGCGGTTTTCCCGCGCGAGCTCCGCCGCGCGCTGCGCCACGGCCTGGGAGCCCTCGCCCTTCAGGGCGCTGGTGGCCATGACCTCGCAGCCGAGCGCGTCGCCCAGCTTCTTCAGGTCGATCTTGTCGCCGTTCTTGCGCACGATGTCAATCATGTTCACGGCCACGACCGTGGGGATGCCCAGCTCGATGAGCTGGGTGGTGAGATAGAGGTTTCGCTCTATATTCGTGCCGTCGACTATGTTTATGATGGCGTCCGGCTTTTCGTTCACGAGGTACTCGCGCGCCACGACCTCTTCAAGCGTGTACGGCGAGAGTGAATATATGCCGGGCAGGTCCTGGATGATGATGTCCTTCGCGCCCTTGAGGCGCCCCTCCTTTTTCTCGACCGTGACGCCGGGCCAGTTGCCCACGCGCTGGTTCGAGCCGGTGAGGTCGTTGAACATCGTCGTCTTGCCGCTGTTCGGGTTGCCGGCAAGGGCAATTTTCACTTCCATACGATATTACTCCTCTCAGCAGTTAGTCCGCACTACCTACAGGGCGCGGCGCGCCCTCTTCACAACGCGCGGGACAGTTATTTCACTTCAATAAGCTCGGCGTCGGCCCGGCGGATGGAGAGCTCATAGCCTCTCACCGTCGTCTCCAGCGGGTCGCCCAGCGGCGCGACCTTGCGGACGTAGATCTCCGTGCCCTTGGTGACGCCCATGTCCATTATGCGGCGTTTGAGCGCGCCCTCGCCATGGAGCTTCACGACGGTCACGGTTTCTCCGACCTTCGCGTCCTTGAGAGTTTTCATCCTCTTACCCCCTTACCATTATCCTGTTGGCCAGCTCCCTGTCCAGGGCTATGCGGCTGTCCTTCACCTGCAGGATGAGATTCCCGGCCAGGCTGCTTATCACGGTCACCTCTTCCCCTACCACGAGCCCGAGCTCGGACAGATGGCGGCGGACCTCGTCTTTGCCGGTTATTTTTGCGATGCTCTGCGGGACCCGCGGCTCCGCAAGTGAGAGCGGCAGCATATCTATTACCTCCTGATAGTTAGAACTGGCTAACTCACGGCTATACAGTAACTGGCGTTAGAATATTCTAACCTCCAGCAAGGTGTAGTTTAATACTACTAACCCGTGTTGTCAAGAGGAAGCAGCGATTTTTTTCGCCGCTTTGAGCAGAAACGGGCCCGCGCGGCCCGTAAGCAGGTATAATTGACCAAAATAAGCGGCCGTATTACAGCATGTTTGACAAATCAATTTTAGACGCAGATAATTCGATTGACTTTTTTCACAAGAAAAGGTAAAGTTACATGTGCAGGGGTGGAAACGTTACCGGGAACGTTGCCGAAAGCGTTTCCGGCCCTGTGGGGAGAAGGATTCAAGTGACTATCAAGGATATTGCAAAGCTCTGCGGGGTCTCGGTTAGCACCGTGTCGAGAGTTATAAACGACCGGCCGGATGTCAGCCCGGAGGTCAGGGCGGCGGTGTTAGAGGCGGTGCGCAGCAGCAACTATGTGCCGAACAACAGCGCGCGCGTCCTCGGCAGCTCGAGCTCGGACGCGATAGGGCTCGTGGTGCGCGGCCTGGCGAACCCCTTTTATTCCCCGATCATAAAGGTAATCGGCAACAGGATCGACGCCGCGGGCTATACGATGGTGATGCAGCAGATAAGCTCAACGGAGGATGAAATACAGTGCGGCGCCATTATGGAGCGCGAAAAAAAGCTGCGCGGCATTGTCTTCCTCGGCGGGCGCTCGGACTACTCCGAGGAGGAGCTCGGCACCATAACCGTCCCATTCGTCTGCTGCTCGTATGACAACAGCTTCGGCTCCCTGCCGTGCGGGCGGCTCTCGGCCGTCTCGATAGACGACTGCGCCACCGCCTACCGCGCAGTTTCGGAGCTCATCGCCCTCGGCCACCGGCGTATAGCCGCCCTCGTGGCGGCGACGGACGACCGCTCGATAAGCGAGCTGAGGTACAGGGGCTATCTCTCCGCACTGAGGGACCACGGCATCGAGCCGGACGGGGATCTCGTGGCCTGCACCGGCAGCTTCGGGATGGACGAGGCCTATATCGCCACAAGGGCGCTGGCCTCCGGCGGTGCGGACTTCACGGCGATGTTCATAATCGCGGATGCGATGGCGATAGCCGCGATAAAGGCGCTCGAGGACGCGGGGCGCGACGTGCCGCGGGACTGCTCGGTGATAGCGGTTGACGGCCTGCTTTTGTCGCAGTACACGCGCCCGACGCTGACAACTATGTGCCAGCCCTCCGAGCAGATGGGCGAGGAGAGCGTCCGCATACTGCTGGACATGATAGAGCGCCGCTCGGGGAACCGTTCGCTGGTGCTCGAGAGCACGCTGCGCGCGGGGGCTTCAGTCGCCCCGGCGTCCGCGTGGAAATGAAAGCGTATTTTCCGGCCGAGGGCCGTGAAAATAAATTTTGTTAGGAGATGTAAAAAGAATGAAGAAATTTCTTGCACTGCTCCTTGCGCTCGTAATGGTGTTCGCGCTCGCCGCCTGCGGCGAGGAACCGGCTGCGGAGGAGAGCCCCGCCGCCGAGAGCCCTGCAGCCGAGAGCACCGCGCCCGAGACCGAGGAGAGCACCGCCCCCGAGGCGGCCGGCAGCGTCTATTACCTGAACTTCAAGCCCGAGCAGGCTGAACAGTGGGAAGAGCTGGCCGCTTACTACACCGAGCAGACCGGCGTGCCCGTAACGGTCACCACCGCCGCCTCCGGCACCTATGAGACCATGCTCACCAGCGAGATGGCCTCCAGCGACGCCCCGACCCTGTTCCAGGTCAACGGCCCCGTCGGCCTGAACAGCTGGCGCGACTACTGCTACGACCTCTCCGGCAGCGACTTCTACGGCGAGCTGACCAGCGACGATTACGCCCTCATCGAGGACGGCGCCGTGCTCGGCGTGGCCTACGTCATCGAGAGCTACGGCCTCATCGTCAACACCACCCTCCTCGCCGAGGCCGGCTATGAGGTCAGCGATATCCAGAGCTTTGAGGACCTCAAGGCCGTCGCCGAGGACATCACCGCCCGCAGCGACGAGCTGGGCTTCGCGGCCTTCACCAGCGCCGGCATGGACGGCAGCAGCGACTGGCGCTTCAAGACCCACCTTGCGAACCTGCCCATCTACTTTGAGTATCAGGATCGCGGCATTTCCTCCACGGACGCCATCGAGGGCACCTACCTCGACAACTACCGCGCCATGTGGGACCTCTACATAAACAACAGCACCTGCAGCCCCTCTGAGCTGACCGCCAAGACCGCCAACGACGCGGTGAACGAGTTCACCTCCGGCCAGGCCGTGTTCTATCAGAACGGCTCCTGGGAGTTCGCCAACGTTGTCGGCGAGGGCAAGCTCTCCGAGGACGAGGTCACCATGATCCCCATTTACTTCGGCGTGGGCGACGAGGCCAACCAGGGCCTGTGCACCGGCTCCGAGAACTACTGGTGCGTCAATAAGAACGCCAGCGAGGAAGACATCCAGGCCACTCTCGACTTCATGTACTGGTGCGTCACCGACCCCGTGGCCCTGCAGGCCATGACCGGCGGCGAGGGCGCCATGCCCAGCGGCGGCGCCGGCATGGGCTTCGCCATCCCGTTCACCCAGGCTCCCGAGAGCGCGAACCTCTTCGTGCAGCTCGACGCCCAGATGACCGCCGAGGGCAAGACCCCGGTTTCCTGGAACTTCACCACCATGCCCTCTGAGGAGTGGAAGAACGGCGTCGGCACCGCGCTGGCCCAGTACGCCGCCAACCAGACCGACGAGATGTGGCAGGGTGTTGTCACCGCTTTCGTCGACGGCTGGGCCTCCGAGTACGCCCTGGCCAACGGCTGAGCGAAAGCCTGATCAAGCAAGAAAGCAATGGCTTTCCGGGGCCGCCGGACATCCGGCGGCCCCGTTTTCAAAGCCTTCTCGCCGCCCGGGCGGGCCGCGCGCCGCTTTTTTGCGCGGCGGGGCGCGTTCTGCCCGGACGGCGTAAGTGCAAACTGAAATAAAAAAGGGGAGAAGCGGCTGTGGAAAGAGCCATAAAGAAATGGTGGCCGGTTTTCGTACTGCCGACGCTTGCAGCGTTCATAATCGGCTTCATCATACCGTTCATACAGGGCGTGTACCTGGCCTTCTGCCAGTTCACGACCATCCGCGACGCCACGTTCACGGGCATCAACAACTTTGTCCGCGCGCTGAGCGACACGACGTTTACCCACGCTTTCTGGTACAACTGCGCTTTCGTCTTTGTGAGCACGCTGGTGATAAACATCGGCGGCCTGGCCGTGGCGCTCATCCTCACCCGCGCGCTCCGCGGGACCAACGCCTTCCGCACCGTGTTCTTCATGCCGAACCTCATCGGCGGCATAGTGCTCGGCTACATCTGGCAGATACTGCTCAACTGCGTGCTCGCGCTGCTCGAAAAGCCCCTGCTCATGCTGGACGCCACGGCGGGCTTCTGGGGCCTGGTGATACTGATGGCCTGGCAGCAGATAGGCTATATGATGATCATTTACATAGCCGGGCTGCAGAGCATCCCTGAAACGCTCCTCGAGGCCGCGGAGATCGACGGCGCGACGCCCTGGCAGACCTTCTGGAAGGTGAAGCTCCCGAACCTGATGCCGAGCATCACCATCTGCCTGTTCCTCACCATCACCAACAGCTTCAAGCTCTTCGACCAGAACATGGCCCTCACCGCCGGCCAGCCGGCGCACCAGAGCGAGCTGCTGGCCTATAACATCTATTACACGTTCTACGGCCGCTCCGGCCCGCAGTGGAAGGGCATCGGCCAGGCCAAGGCGGTCGTATTCTGCCTGATCGTCGTGGCGATTTCCCTCATCCAGCTCCGTACTACCCGCAAAAAGGAGGTGCAGCAGTAATGGCAAAGGCAAAAAAGAGCTCCAACCGTTTCTGGAGCATTATAATGACCGTTGTCTGCGTGCTGTGGATGTATCCCATATTCATGGTGCTCATGAACTCCCTGAAGGTGGAGACGGCTATCAGCACCTCCACGGCCTTCGAGCTGCCGAGCAGCGAGACCTTCGCGGGCCTGGCTAACTATGAAAACGCCGTAAACCAGCAGGGCTTCCTCTCCAGTTTGTTCTACACCACGTTCATCACCGTAACGAGCGTGCTCGCCATACTCATCTTCTGCAGCATGTTCGCCTGGTACATCACCCGAGTGAACACCAAGGTGACAAAGGCGCTCTATCTGCTCTGCGCCTTCTCGATGGTCGTGCCGTTCCAGATGGTGATGTTCACGCTCTCCAGCATGGCGGACACGCTGAACCTCGACACGCCGTGGGTGCTGTGGATAATCTACCTCGGCTTCGGCGCGGGCCTGGCGGTATTCATGTTCTGCGGCTTCATGCGGAGCGTGCCGCTCGAGATAGAGGAGGCCGCGATGATAGACGGCTGCAACCCCCTGCAGACCTATTTCAAGGTCGTGTTCCCCCTGCTGCGGCCCACGATGGTGTCCGCCGCCATACTCGAGGCCATGTGGATCTGGAACGACTACCTCCTGCCCACGCTGATACTCGACATCAACAAGTACAAGACTATCTCCATGCTTATCCAGTTCTTCCGCGGCAGCTACGGCCGCGTGGAGATGGGACCGATGATGGCCTGCATAATGCTTGCCATACTGCCGATCATCGTGATATACTTGCTCGGCCAGAAGCACATCATAAAGGGCGTCCTCTCCGGCGCCGTAAAGGGGTAAGCAGCTATGGAGCGAAAAAGCGGCATACTTATGCCGATATTTTCCCTGCCGTCGAAATACGGCATCGGTACACTGGGGAAGGAGGCCTATAAGTTCGCGGATTTCCTCGCCGCGGCGGGGCAGAGCGTCTGGCAGCTTTTGCCGCTTGGCCCGACGAGCTATGCCGACTCGCCTTATTCCTCCTTCTCCACCTTCGCCGGGAACCCGTATTTCATCGACCTCGAAGCGCTGGTTGAGGACGGGCTGCTCAAGCGCTCGGAAATAAAGGCCGTGGACTGGGGGGACGACCCCCGGCAGATCGACTACGGGAAGATATACGAAACCCGCTTCAAAATCCTCGCCCTGGCCTGTGAGCGCGGCTGGGAGCGGGACGCGGAGGCCGTCGCCGCCTTCGAGCGTGAAAACGCCGGCTGGCTGCCGGATTACGCGCTGTTCATGGCGCTCAAGCGCAGGTTCGGCATGAAGAGCTGGCTCGAGTGGCCGGACGAGGCGGCGCGCATGCGAGAGCCTGAGGCCCTCGACAGCTACCGCATCGAGCTTGCGGAGGACATCCGGCTGTTTACCTACGTGCAGTTCCTGTTCTTCCGCCAGTGGAACGCGCTGAGGGACTATGTCCACTCCCTCGGCATAGACATAGTAGGCGACCTGCCCATCTATGTGGCGACGGACTCGGCCGATATCTGGGCGGAGCCGCAGTTTTTCCAGCTCGACGAAGAGCGCCGGCCGCAGTTCGTGGCCGGGGTGCCGCCCGACAGCTTCAACGCCGACGGGCAGCTCTGGGGCAACGCGCTCTATGACTGGGACGCCCTGAAATCCGACGGCTACGGCTGGTGGATCCGCCGCATCGAGGGCGCGCTGAAGCTCTATGACGTCATCCGCATCGACCATTTCCGCGGCTTTGAGAGCTACTGGAGCGTCCCGGCGGACGCCGAGACGGCCCGGGACGGCGAGTGGCTGAAGGGGCCGGGCATGGATCTTGTCGGCGTGCTCAAGGGCTGGTTCCCGCATGCGCGCTTCATAGCCGAGGACCTTGGCTATTTGACCGACGGGGTGCGGAAGCTGCTCAGCGACTCCGGCTTCCCCGGGATGAAGCTGCTGCAGTTCGCCTTCGGCAGCGAGGACGGGGACTATCTGCCGCACAGCTACGGATATAACAGCATCTGCTACATCGGGACGCACGACAACCCGACGCTGAAGCAGTGGCTGGGGCTGCTCAAGAAGAAGGAGCTCGCCTTTGCCAAAAAGTACTGCGCGCTCAGCGAGGAGGAGGGCTACGACCGGGGCATACTCCGCATGGGGCAGCTCAGCCCGTCCATGCTCTTCGTGGCGGAGATACAGGACTATCTCGGCCTGGCGGACGGCTGCCGGATAAACACGCCCGGCGTGGTCGAGGGCAACTGGCGCTGGCGGCTGCTGCCCGGCGAGCTGACGTCAAAGCTTGCAAAGGACATCCGGGAGCTCACCGCCCGCTACGGGCGGCTGAACCCGCGCGCCCCGCAGCCCAAAAAGCGGGAAGCGAAGGAAAAATAAAGCCTTTCAGGACAAAAACGCAGCTCCGGGGATTTCCGCTCCCCGGAGCTGTTCTGCTGCCTCAATGTAAAAATTGCCGGGACACCGGCTTTCGGCGGCGTCCGGGCGTATCTTGAGACAAGGAAATTGCCGGGGGCCAGGCCCCCGGCTTCCGGTTCAGGTTGACGACGACTCCTCTTCGCGCCCGCGGAACAGCAGCGTGATGCACCAGAGGGCCGAGAGGCCCACAAGGGTGTAGACGACGCGGCTCACGGTCGCGGTCTGCCCGCCGAAGAGCCACGCGACTATGTCGAAGCGGAACAGGCCGACGCTGCCCCAGTTTATGCCGCCGATTATGGCCAGGGCGAGGGCTATGCGGTCCATTATCATGCTTTCAGCCTCCTTTTCGCAGCTATCATTCCCGACGCCGGGGAATTTTATGCGTTCGACAAAAGTAGTGCGCGTTCGGCATTCTTCGCTCTTGAAAATTTTACTGATGCGGTGTATCTTTTAATCACAGCTTATCCAACTGATGGGGCCGCCAAACGGCGGGGCCATCATGCGGGGACCCGGCTCATATCTTTATCCCACAACCCTGTTTCGGCGGACCGGTTTTTCCGGCCCGCCACCTTTTTTCCCGGCCGACGGCCGGAGGCATAGCCAGGCCGCGCCTGGACACAGAGCGCGCCGCAAAGCGGCGCGGGGCGGGCAGTGCCCGCAGGCAGAGCGCCGCGCCAAAGGCACAGTGAAGACGGGTACAGGGGCTGCTTCCCTGCACAACGCCCCCGGCGCGCCGATTCGCGCGCATTTGCACTCCGATGCGGTTAGAATGGTGAAAAAAGCGCAAAGGAGAGGTGTCCATGCAGGGGGTCATAGCTTTTCCGCGCCTTGGGCGCGCGGGGATAGTCCAGCTCGCCGTGAGCGATATCGACCCGAACCCCAACCAGCCGCGGACGGCGTTCGACGGCGAGGCGCTGGAGGAGCTGGCGGCGAGCATAAAGGAGTACGGCGTTATCTCGCCGCTTTCGGTGCGGCTGCACTACGGGCGCTATGAGCTGGTGGCGGGAGAGCGGCGGCTGCGCGCGGCGAAGATGGCGGGGCTGAAGAAGGTGCCCTGCGTGGTCCTGGACGTAGATATGGAGGAATCGAGCGTCCTCGCAATGGTGGAGAACGTGCAGCGGCAGGATTTGAACTTTGCCGAGGAGGCGCGGGGCATCGCAAACCTGATACGGCTCTTTGACATGAGCCAGGAGGAGTGCGCCCGCAGGCTGGGCAAGAGCCAGAGCGCCGTGGCCAACAAGCTCAGGCTGCTGCGCCTGCCGCAGGATGTGCTCGACGGCGCGCTCGCCGCCGGGCTCACCGAGCGGCACGCCCGCGCGTTGCTCCGCCTACCGGACGCGGACGCCCAGCGCAAGGCGCTCGCTTACATAATAGAAAAGGGCCTGAACGTGGCCCAGACGGACGAATATGTGGACGCCCTGCTCGCACCGAAGCCGGAAGAGGCCGCGCCGCGCCGGCGGGCGCTGATTTTGAAGGACGTGCGCGTTTTTTTGAACTCGCTGAGCCACAGCCTTGACGTTATGAAGCGCGGCGGCATAGACGCCGGAATGAGCCGCCGCGAAACCGAGGACGAGCTGATTGTTACGATATCCATTCCGAAGAAAAAATAGGACGCGGGCAGTTGCGGGGAAGAAAGTCCCTGCAACTGCCCGCGCGGAGCGCGGCGCTTGCCTCCAGGCGCAGCCTGG
>LBJMR02800__coassemble_519_pt1 | contig 25411 bp, 29 predicted proteins | sample LBJMR02800__metabat2_low_PE_004 | metagenome-assembled genome bin LBJMR02800
TGAGCTGCCGGATATGCGGTTGCCGCTCCCCTCCATGTTCAGCGGAGGGGCCCGGAGCAGGTCCAGAGCCTGTCGGCGACCGGCGCCCAGTTGGCGGCGGCGTCCACGCACTTGTCGAAGTACTCCTTGGCCGTCTCCACGTCCTGATAGTCCGTGCTCTTTGCGCCGGAGGCCTCGACGATGGCGGTCAGCCGCCCGGGGTTATCCAGCACCGGGCAGGGGCGCAGCATGTTCTCGTTGAACGGCTGGTTGTCGTAGTAGCCCATGAAGAGCGGCGAGGTGTACGCCTCTAAGAGGGTCTTCTCGCGGATATTGCTGTCCGAGTAGTGGATGAACGCACAGGGCTCGATGTCGCCGCCGGCGTTGATGTGACAGTACGCGCGCCCGCCGGCAATGCAGCCGCCGACGTATTCGCCGTCGTTCCAGAAGTCTATCGTGAAGAGCGGCTTCGTGTTGCGGTACTCGCGTATCCTGTGGTACATGAACTCGCGCTGTTCGGCCGTGACCATCAGATCCGGCACCGCGCTCTTGCCGACGGGCATGTAGGTAAAGAACCAGGCGAACTTCGCGCCCATCTCTACCATGGCGTCGAAGTACTCCTCGCTGCCTATGACCTCGGCGTTCGCGCGGGTGTAGCAGCAGGAGATGCCGAAGGGCAGCTTGTTGCGCTTGAGTATCTCCATGGCGCGGATGACGGCGGCGTAGGTACCGCTCCCGCGGCGACTGTCGGTGGCCTCCTCAAAGCCCTCGATGCTTATGGCGGGGACGAAGTTCTGCACGCGCAGCATCTCGCCGGCGAAGGCCTCGTCTATCAGCGTGCCGTTGGTAAAGCTGGAGAACACGCAGTCGGGGTGAGCCTCGCAGAGCCGGATGATGTCCTTTTTGCGCACGAGCGGCTCGCCGCCGGTGAAGAGGTAGACGTAGGTGCCCATACCCTTGGCCTGTGTGACGATGCCGTCCATCTCCTCGTAGGTGAGGTTCATGTGGTTGCCGTACTCGGCGGCCCAGCAGCCGGTGCAGTGCAGGTTGCAGGCGCTCGTCGGGTCCATGAGGATGGCCCAGGGGATGTTGCAGTTGTACTTCTCCTTGAACCAGTCGGCAGACTCAAGGCCCACGACGCCGGAGTTGACGACGAAGTTTTCAAAGATCCTGCGGCGCACGCCCGCGTCTATGTCCGTGAAGAGGCTCAGCAGCAGCTTGTACCAGTTGTTGTCCCTGTCGCCTATCACCTTGCGGATGGCTCTGCGCTGCGGCTCGAGCACGCTGTCCGGCACCACGGTGTCGAGGAAGTTCATGATTTTCGGGATGTTCTGCTCCGGGTCCTTCTCCATGTAGTCGTAGGCCTTCATCAGCCCGGCCCTGATCGCGCTGTTTTTTACGCTCATTTCTTTCTCTCCTGTCAGTTTGAATTATGCCCCGCAGCGCAAAACGCGCCGGGCCGCTGTGACATGTTATCGCACAGCCGGTCTCAGGCGCGTCTTTTGTTGGAATCCGTATTTCCCGCCCCGGCGCCCCTGAACACATCGATAATACCGGCGCGGTGTTTATCACTTGATAATAAAATGTTTGTCAGATGTTAAAGCGCACCTTTCAGCAGGGCGTTTATAAAGGGCAAAGCATGGACGCGGGGCGCGTCCGACGCCGCTGCCGCATAACAGACGGCCTCAGGCCCGGCAGCGCCTTCGCCGCCGATGGGGGCATTTCCAGTCTCTTCGCAATCCCTGCGATCGGGTTCATCCGCGCATTCCGCCGGTCTCCCGGTGCATCCGGAAACCAGCTCAGCTTTCCAGGATTTTAACCCGGCGGGCATGTTTTTTATTTGTTCGACGCCTCTGCCTTGGACAGCATGCAGGCGTTGGGCTCATTCCGGCAGAAAACATCCCGCCCCCGCGGCAACGCGGGGGCGGGATGTTCCATTACGAGGAGCCGCGCGGGAAAAGCTCCCGGACGCCGCTTTTCAGCGCTTTCAGCAGCGGCCTGACGTGCAGCAGCGCCGCGGCGGCGCAGCAGGCCAGCGCTCCGGCCGTTAATCCGTTCTCGACGAGCAGGCACTCCGCCGCGAGGATGGCCATGCTGAGCGCAAAGCGCGGGACGCTCCAGCTTATTTTCAAAATCCCGCGCGAATGTGCCGCCCGGGCGGCGAAGATTATCATAGCCTTCGAGCACGTAAGCTTCGGCTACAGCCCGGACAAAATACTCATGAAGGACATCAGCTTCGAGGCAAAGCCCGGGCAGAAGATAGCCGTTGTGGGCAGCACCGGCGCCGGCAAGACGACCCTCGTCAACCTGCTCATGCGCTTTTATGAGGTCAACAGCGGCAGGATAACGCTGGACGGGGTAAACGCGGCGGAAATGAGCCGCCGCGGCCTGCGCAGCAACTTCGGCATGGTGCTGCAGGACACCTGGCTCTTCTCCGGCACCGTGGCTGAAAACATCGCCTACGGCAAGCCGGACGCCACGAGCGAGGAGATAGTCGCCGCGGCAAAGGCCGCCAAGGTGGACTACTTCATACGCACGATGCCGCAGGGCTATGACACGCCGCTCGACAACGAGGCCGCGAACCTCTCCGCCGGCCAGCGCCAGCTCATAACGATAGCCCGCGTGTTCCTCTGCGACCCGCCGGTCATCATCCTCGACGAGGCCACCAGCAGCGTCGACACCCGCACCGAGGTGGAGATAGGCAAGGCCATGAAAAAGCTCATGAGCGGCCGTACCAGCTTCGTGATCGCCCACCGCCTGAGCACGATACGCGACGCAGACACCATTCTCTTCATGGAGCAGGGCAATATCATAGAGCAGGGCAACCACAGGGAGCTCCTTGCCAAAGGCGGCGCGTACGCCGCACTGTACTACAGCCAGTTTGAGTAAAATCCCGTTTTGCGGCCGGGCGGCAAAGGAAGCCCGGCCGCTTTTCCGCTCACACCGCGCGGCCGGAGAACACTGCGCCCGTCAGTATCGCGAGAAAACGCGAGGCGTTCGGCCTCTCCGCCAGCGGGCAGTGCGCCATCTGTTCAAGCTGCTCCCTGCCGCTGTTCCACGCTATCTGCGCCACGGTCCTGATGTTGCGCTCCACGCTGCGCCAGGTCGTGCCGTAGCGCCTGGCCACCTCCGGGTACAGCCGCTTTGTAACAAGCAGGAGCCGCTCGGGCCTCTGCGATGCGAGGTACACAGCGTAGGAGGCGTGAAAAAAGCCGGCATAGTTCGCCGTAACGCCGAGGCTGCAGAGCAGAGCGCAAATCCGGGCAAGCTGCTCTTCCTCACACAAAACGTTACTGCTCATTGTTGAACAGCTCCAGAAGCGCGTTGACATGCAGCTGGACCTCGCCCTGTTTTCCCTCGGGCAGGTCGTTGTAGCAATTCAGCACTGAAAGGAATTCGCGCGTGGCCTTGCGCGCGCTGTCGCCGAACACGAGCTCGTCCAAAGAGGACTCCGTGGCGATCGAGATGCGTATGAGCGTATCTAAGGTCGTGTTTCCCTCCTTCATGATGCTCTGGATCGTCGATTGGGCTATCCCCAGCTCGCGGGAAAACTCAGCTTGGGATTTGCCCTTTTCTGCCTGCAATTCTTTGAGCTTGCGCGACAGATTATTGCTCTTTTCCATGGTTTTCCCTCCTTTGTTACAAGGATAAGGGAAATCCCGACTCAGCGGCGAGCGAGCTTTTGATTAGGCACACGAGGTTTCATTTGCGCAAAAAAGCGGGCCGGTCATCCGGCCCGCTTCACATTATCTGCTCAGTTTTTACTTGGCCCCGCCCTCAACGGCGGCGGTCTTGGCGCTCAGGTCCTCACAAAGGTCGCGCTGCGCGAACTCCGGGTTCTCAGGCAGCACGAGCTCCCAGTCCTTTACGGCATTGAGCTTAAAGTTCAGGCTGTCTGCGGAGAGGCCGAGGATATGCCCGCCGTGCGCCCTGTCGGCGCTCAGGAAGTGGAAGTGCCAGCCCGGAAGGTTTATGCCCTGCACATACGGCGGGCAATAGACGGCTATCACGTCGCCTGCTATGTTTTCGTAGTGGAACTCCTTCTGATGGCTCGCGGCCTCGGACAGGGTCGGATATGGTTTCTCACAGGCATAGCAGCTGCGCACATGCATCTTTGTGAAGGTGCCTTTGGCCTTGATCACATAGAAAATGTTGCGGTTGCCGGCCACGTACGGCTCGAGCTGCTCCTTGAGCGTCTCGATATCCGAAACGCACTTCAGCTCATGTACGGGAGCGGATTCGTCGAACCTCACCACCGTGCCAAAGGCCACGCCGTCGTCCGGGGACATCACTGACACCCCGCCGTCGGCTGTGGCACGGTAGGCGGTGCCGCTCTCGAATATTGCCTCGCCGTCAAGGCCCGTATAGGTGCCGATGCCGGTGTCAAAGCCGTCCATAAAGTCGCGGACGGACATGGTGCGGTCAAAGTTGCCCAGCATGAGGGCGTTGAGCGTGGAAGCCTGAAGCATTTTTTCCATAACAGAGCTCTCCTTTCAGTATTAAGCCTGCATTAAGCAACGGATTTGCGCGACGGCGCCGCGGGGCGCTCCGGCCTGCTGCCGTCGGCCGGATGGCGCCTGAGCTCCGCCTTCACGAGGAACGGGTCGAGGATGTTGGTCACCGCGAGCACAAATGCGAGGACAGCGACCGCGCTGCTGACGTACGGCTCAAGCGCGGCGTTTGCTGCAGAGGCCATGCTCGGGATAGACAGCGCAACGCCCGCAAGGGAGCCGCTGGCCACGGACGCATATCCCGGGCGGTGCAGAACCCTGCGCTCAAAGACATAGCTTGGGCCGATGACTATTATGAAGTAGACGACGCTGAGCAGCAGCCCCTGCGGAAGCATCCTGAAGGCGTCTATCAGGTTGATGGTGGAGCCGAACTCAAAGCCCATAAAGGGCATCACGATGGCATTTCCGCCAGCAAACACCCTGCGTATGTCCTCATCCAGGTTGCCGAGAATTATTCCGAGGACGAAGGGTATGAGCAGCGAGATAATCTGCATTACCTGCGCCATTCCAAAGCCGCTTGTTCCGAAGAACCCGAGGAAAAGCAGCGGCAGCAGCGGCATTGAGCACATCAGCATTATCCCAAAGCTCGCCTTATCTGCCTTGTCGCCGAAAGAAGAAATATTCCCCATGTAGAGTGCGGCGTTCGCGCTGGAAACGGCGCAGACAAAGGCGAGGAAAGATACTCCGAAAACCCCGTCGTAGCCAAAAGCAAAGTAGTACAGCGCGCAGAGTGCATAAGCGATGACGAGACGCACGATTATCAGGAGTATGCCGCGGTGCAGCGCGTCCTTGAAGTCGCTTATTTTAAGCTGTGTGCCGGTGCAGAACAGCATCAGGCCGATTATAAGCATCTGGCCGCTCGAGGAAAACATGTCCTTCACCGGGTTGCCGAGCGAGCTCCACAAGTCGAAATTGAAGAAGCCCTGGCAGATCGTCGTGATCACAGCGCCTATTATCAGCGGAACAAACATTGTGCCTGCGGGCACTTTTTGGAGAGATTTCCATATGTTTACGTTCTTTTTCTGCTTTTCCATCACAAATACCTCCTGTTTGAGGGAACCTCCTGTTTTCGGCCATATAATAGCCGGAAAGCCTGGACTTTGCACCGGGCTGATGATATAATTTTGCAAATTATCTTTGTGCTCTCAGCACAGGAGGCAACATGGACTGGGAAAAGCTGCTCAGGGAATTTTTCGAAAGTGACAGCCTCGACGGGCTGCTGAAGGACGCCGGCGCAATGCTCGGCTGCCCGATGCTCGTAGTGGACGACGCCTATCATATAGTGGCAAGCTATGTGCCCGAAACCTTCCGCGACGCCGTGTTCCAAGCGGCTATAGAGCGCGGCGAAATAACATACGAGGCCATTTCGGCGCTTAACTGGGACCTGCTGCCGGACCCTTCGGCCGGCGTATTCCAGCCCGTTGAGGACAGTCCGTATGTCCGGCGCTTTTCCTGCCTGAGCAGCTCAGGGGTGCGCATCGGCTACCTCATCTGTGTGGATGCTGACGGCACACTCGCGCTGAAAAGCCCGGAGGATTTCAAACGGCTGGAGGGGATCCTGGCCAAACAGCTTATCTGCCGCCGGCAGAGCGGCTGGACCTCCGCCACCACTGCGGAGGAAGTGCTGGCCCATCTGCTGGACGGGAAATTCTCCGGCGCTGGCGCCTTCCGGGCACAGGCCGGGTCCACTTCCCTCTTCAAATACCGTCCGGATCGGCTTGCCCTGATAAACCTCGGGCTGTACCACAGCTCCAACTTCGGCGACGACATACTGAAAAGCGAGCTGAGCGCAGCCTTCCCCGGCTGCAGCCCCTTCCTGTACCGCGGGGAAGTGCTGCTGCTTCTGAACGCCTCACACGACACTGCCGCTTTGGATGACCTGTCCGGACGCTACAGCCTGCGCTCCGTAATATCCGGCAGATTCACCGACCTTTATCTTCTTCCGCAGGTCTATGCCCCTGCCCGTGAGGTCATGGACTATCTGCTGGGCCGCGCTGCCGGGGCCTTTTGCGCCCATACCTCACAGTTTCGCTGCCTGATGGCGCTCCGCCGCCTGTCCGACCGCCCCGACCTCATAGATCCGCGTATCAGTGCCCTCGGCCGCTATGACGCCGAGCATGGGACGGAGCTGTGCCTCACGATGTATACCTATCTCGCCTGCCACCACTCCGTCCAACTCACCTGCGAGCGGCTTTTCACCCACCGCAACACCGTGCTCTACCGCATCCGCCGCCTGAGGGAAGACTTCGGCTTCGGTCTCGACCGCCCGGAGGAAGTGCTGCCGCTGCTCTTGTCCTCGGCGCTCGTCCTCCTTGCCGCACACCGTGACGGGCTGTTCGCCCCGATTCCCGGCGGAAAATGAAATATATATGAAAAAGCGCGCCCGGAAAACTCCGGGCGCGCTTCTTTTTTGCCGCCGTCAGGCGTTGAAAACGTACTTGTCCAGCCTCTCAAAGGCCTCCTGCACCCTTGAGAGTGGCAGGGCGAGGTTCATGCGTATGTGATACGGCCCATTGAAGGCCCTGCCGTCCTGCCAAGCCACGCCGACGTCCCAGCCGGCCCTTATGAGTTCACCGATGTCCTTACCGTGCTCCGCGCACCACTCAGTGCAGTCGAGGAAGAGCATGTACGTGCCCTGCGGCCGGGAAACATGCACGCCCTTGAAGTGCGTCCCGATGTAATCGCATGCATAGCCCGCGTTCCCGTCCAGCACCTTTAGCAGCTCGCCGAGCCACTCATAGCCCTCCTCCTTATACGCGCCTATCAGAGCGTGCATGCTCATGACGTTCGCGTCGTTGTAGTGCGAAAGGCTCGACTCCTTGAGTACGCGGGCGCGCAGCCAGCCGTTGTAGATTATGTGGTAGCTCCCCACAAGCCCCGCGAGGTTGAAGGTCTTGCTCGGGGCATAGACCGCGACGGTGCGGTTCCGCGCGTCCTCGCTCACGCTCTGCGTGGGGACGTGCTTATGGCCCGGCAGTATTATATCGGACCAGATTTCGTCGGAGACGACGTAGACATCGTGCTTTGCCATCAGCTCCATGAAGCGCTCGACTTCCCACTGCTCCCAGACGCGGCCCGTCGGGTTGTGCGGCGAGCAGAAAACGGCCGCGTGGATGTTGTTTTCAACTATCCTGCGCTCCATGTCCTCGAAGTCCATGCGATAGACGCCCTTTTCGTCCCTGACGAGCGGGCTTAGCACCATGTGATAGCCGTTGTTCGTGAGGCTGCCCGTGAAGCCGACGTAAGTCGGCGAGTGCAGCAGGACGTTGTCCCCCTTCGAGCACATGACGTTCAGCGCGCTCACCACGCAGCCGAGCACGCCGTTTTCATAGCCGATGTGCTCCTTTTTTAGCCCGGTAACGCCGTTGCGGCGCTCCTGCCAGCGTATTATGGAGCTGAAATACTCGTCGGTAAGCTCGAAATAGCCGTACAGCGGGTGCTTCGCGCGCTCCGCGAGCGCCTCGGGAATGGTCGGCACGGTTGGGAAATTCATGTCCGCCACCCACATGGGTATTGCGTCGAAGCCCTCGCGCGGCGCGGCGGGCTCGGTGCCCCAGTGGTAGCCGCCTATGCCGTCCACGGCGATGGCGTCCCTGCCGTGCCGGTCGATGATGGAAGTGAAGTCGTATTTCATGCCCGCATCTGTCCTTTCCGATAATAATTAAGCAGCTTAATTAATTAGCAAGTTAATAGTATCACGTTTTTAGCTGTTGTCAAGCACTTTTTCCGTATGTCTTGCTATTTGGCGCATCACACAAAAATCATCTGCAAACTTGTGCGTTCCTCCAAAAGAAAACGGGCGCGTCCCGCCGCGCCCGTGAACTATTTCTCCGTGCCGTCCTGTTTCCGGCTCTTATCCACGTCATCCTGATACGCCTCATTCAGCCTCCGCTGCACAGAAAGATGGTTTTCAAGTTCTTCCTCGGTAAACGTATCAAGCAGCCGGAATGTCGCAAGCTGGCACCGCAGATTAAAGGCGACGTGGCTTTTGTACACCTGTTCGCCAGCGGCGGTAAGGCGCAGGTTGAAAACCCGGTTATTTTCCTCGTTCCTGCTCTGTTCCACCCATCCCTTCGCGCGGAGCTTGCGCACAATCTGTGAACAGGCGCTGGCCGTTTTCTTCAATATTGCCGCTATTTCCGTTACGGTGATCTCCGGATTTTCACCTATCAGGTCTATCACATGCGCCTCCGACTGGTACAGGGTGTTGTCCCCATACCTGTGAGGGAGGGAATCGTATTCGTACATTAGGTCATATGCTTCGTCCTGCGCTTCCCAGATATCGCGCAGAAGCTCTTCCCTGTCCTTCCGCAAGGCCGCCGCTCCTTTCCTCCGGGTGAAAGTATAACATGTGCATTATAAATCACGCGGGCCGGTAAATTCAAGTGCTAACTTGCGTTCCGGGAGCGGCCCAGCCCCCTCAGCACGGCGCCGATGTCGGCGTCGATGCAGATTGCCCTCTCCGCTATTTCCCGCGGTGCGAACGCCTCGCCGAGGTTCACGCAGGCGTATGCGGCCTCCGGGTTCTCCGCCGTCATGCGCCAGAAGGGGTATTTTATGATCACCGGGGTATTCAGCCCCACGCCCAGCTCGAGGTACAGCACATGCAGCCCCTCGTGCCGCCGGAGGAAGTCCTCATACCTCTCCGCCGCGGCATACCAGCCGGCGTCCTGCACGAAGGTATCGTCCGAGCGCAGGTTCATGCTCATCGGCCGGCCGCAGACCGGGCAGCGCGGCACGAGAGAGGAGGGCACGGCCATCTTTATTTTCCCGTCCGCCGGCAGCTCGAGGCCGCTCTCCGTTACGCGGAAGCCCTGGGCCTCCGCCATCTGCCGGACGGCCTCTTCGTTGTCGTAGGTTTTGTCGTGGCAGGGCTTTGAGCACTGCCACAGCCCGTAGTCCCCCTGGGTATAGAAGAGCCGGTGCCTGTCAAAGCCCGCACGCTGGAAGCAGTGGTCGACATTCGTGGTGAGCACGAAATAGTCCTTCTCCCGCACGAGCCCAAGCAATTCCTCATATATCGGCTCCGGCGCGGGCGTATAGCGGTTGAGGTATATGAACCGGCTCCAGAAGGCCCACTGCTCCTCAAGCGCCGGGAAGCGGTGGAATCCGGCCGTGTACATGTCCGTAAAGCCGTATTTCGCGATGAAATCCGCGAAGTATTTCTCAAACCTCTCGCCGGAGTAGGCGTAGCCCGCGGAGGCCGACAGCCCGGCGCCCGCGCCGATCACGACGGCGTCACAGCGCTCGAGCCCTGCGCGCAGCCGCTCAATCGACGCCGAGCAGCTCCCTGTAGATCTCATAGTCCTTGTCCTTGAAAACATTGAAAATTACCTCCATGTTCCCGCCGCGCCCGGAGAGGTATTCCCGGACGGTGTTCACGGCTATCTCCGCCGCGGGGCGGTTCGGGAAACAAAACTCGCCCGTGGAAATGCAGCAGAAGGCCACGCTCTTCAGCTCATGCTCCTCCGCCAGCTCCAGGCAGGAGCGGTAGCAGCTCTCCAAAAGCTCGCAGTCGCGCAGCGTCGGCGCGCCGCGCACGATAGGCCCCACGGTGTGCAGCACGTACTTCGCCGGGAGATTATACGCCTTCGTTATCTTCGCCCCGCCGGGCGTCTCCTCATGGCCCTGTTCGGACATCAGCGCGGCGCACTCGAGCCGGAGCTGCACACCCGCGGCGGAGTGTATGGCGTTGTCTATGCAGCCGTGGCAGGGAATGTAGCAGCCGGTCAGGCCGCTGTTCGCCGCGTTCACTATGGCGTCGGCCCCGAGCGCCGTGATGTCCCCCTGATAGAGGCGTATCCCCGGCTCTGCCTCCGGCAGCTCGTCCGGGCGCACGGCGCGCCTCTTTGCAAGCTCGGCGCGCAGGTATTCGTCCTGCACGGCGAGGAAGTCCGCGCCTATGGGCTCTGGCGGGCGGACGTTCATTAGCGAGCGGAGCAGGTATCGCCGCTCCTCTTCGCCCTCCGGCACGCGCACGTCCGCGTACTCCTTCCGCTCCGAGAGCAGGTATTTTATCAGGAATTCAAGCCTTTCCGGCTGTGTCATGGCCTTTCGCCCTCCTTTTAGCGCGCAGGGCCGCGCGTTTGGAATTGCAATATGCTGTTTTTGAAGCTATAATATATCCGTACTGCCGTTTTGTAAAGCAGCATCCTTTTTGAAACCATTGAATGGGGCGAAGACATGCAGATAACGGAAAACCTGCCGGCCTGCCCGGTGGAAACCACGCTGATGCTCATCGGCGACAAGTGGAAGGTGCTCATACTGCGCGACCTGCTGACCGGCACAAAGCGCTTCGGCGAGCTGAAAAAGTCCATCGGCAATGTGTCGCAGAAGGTGCTCACCGCCCAGCTGCGCGACATGGAGGAAAAGGGCCTCATAACCCGCACGGTTTACGCCGAGGTGCCTCCCCGCGTGGAGTACAGCCTTACCGAGCTCGGGCAGAGCCTGAAGCCGATACTGGACGCCATGCAGGCCTGGGGTACGGAGTACAAGGCAATGAACAGCTGAGCCGCGTCCGGGCGGACCCTTTTCGGGTCCGCCCGGCGCTTTTTTGCCGCGCGGGGGCGCGATAGCGTGCGGTCTTACTGCTTTGCGGCGCAGCCAGCGCCGGAGAACTCGCAGCTATCGAGCTGCTCATCCGGCAGGCGGCACGCGCGGCGCTCTTTTTCCACGAGCCGGCGCACGAAGTCCGTAGCCGGCGCGCGCAGCAGCTCCGCGGGCGGGGCGTACTGCTCTATTTTGCCCGCGTCCATCACGAGCACCTTCGTGCCAAGGCGCAGCGCCTCTGCTATGTCGTGCGTGACGAAGAGCACCGTGATGCCCGTCTGTTCATAGATGCGCCTGAGCTCCGACTGGAGCTGCGAGCGGGTTATCTCGTCCACCGCGCCGAAGGGCTCATCCATCAGCAGCAGCTCCGGCGAGGCGGCCAGCGCCCTCGCTATGCCCACGCGCTGCTGCTGCCCGCCGCTGAGCTCGTCGGGGTAGCGGCCCTTGAGCTCCGCGTCCAGCCCGACTATGCCCATCCACTTGTCCACGGCCTCCCGCGTGCGCTTTTTGTCGCGGCGGTTCAGCAGGTTCGGCACATAGGCTATGTTCTGCTCGACCGTCATGTGCGGGAAGAGGACGCTGCCCTGTATGGCGTAACCGATATTCCGGCGCAGCTGCACCTGGTCCGTCCCGGCGATGTCCTCGCCGTCGATCAGTATCTCGCCGGAGTCCGGCGTGAGCAGGCCGTTCACCAGCTTGAGCGCCGTGGTCTTGCCGCAGCCGCTCGAGCCGATTATGGTCACGAATTCGCCCTTTTCTATGCTCAGGCTGAAGTTTTCGAGCACGGCCTTTTCGCCGTAGCTCTTGCAGATGTTCCTGAATTCTATCGCGGCGCTCATGACTCCGCCTCCTCATTCAAAAGTCCCCGCTCGCGCAGGAAGTCCATAGCCACGTCGCGCGGCTCCGCTCCCTCGGTCTCGACGGCGTAGTTCATCGCCGCCATGTCGGCGTCGGTGATGGTGCCCGTCAGCTTTGCGAATATCTCCTCCAGCTCCGGATGCTCGGAGAGCACCTCGTTGCGCACCACGTTGCCGCAGAGATAGCTCGGGAAAAAGCCCTTGTCGTCGGTGAGCACCACAGCGTCCGCCGTGGATAGCTGCCCGTCGGTGGTGAAGATCACCATGACGTCTATCTCGCCCTGGCCAAGCGCCTGGTACTTCAGCCCAATGTCGAGGTCCATCGTGGAGCCGAAATCGAGCCCGTAGGTCTCGCACAGCGCGTCGTAGCCGTCCTCGCGCTCGAAGAAATCGTACTCCGCGCCGAACACGAGCTCCCCGGCCACTGCGGCGAGGTCTGAATAGGTCTCAAGGCCGTATCGCTCGGCGATCTCCGTGCGCACCACGAGGCCGTAGGTATTGTTGAAGCCGTACATGCCGAGCCAGCTCATGTCATAGTCGTCCGCGTAGCGCTGCGTGAGCGCGGGGAACATGCTCTCGTCATATACGCCGCTCTCCATCAGCACCATGTTCCAGGCCGTGCCGGTGTACTCGGGATAGATGTCGAACTCTCTGCTCTCCATCGCGGGCTGTATGTTCGACGTGCCGCCGCCCACGCCCTGCGTGAGCTCCACGTTCAGATCCGTGTCCTGCTCGATGAGGATGTCGAGCGCCTCGCCGAGGATGTACTGCTCGGTCATCGGCTTGGTGGCGACGTTTATGGTCTCTCCGGCGCTGCCGCCGAAGAGCGCGGCGGCGACCGCGAGGCAGGCGAGCGCCGCCACGGCGAGCGCGGTCCGCGCGGATTTCCTGTTCGCGGCGCGCTTTTTCCTTATCCGGCGCTCCGCCAGGCCGAGCAGGAAGTCCATCACAAGGGCGAGCACGGCGATAAGCAGGCTTCCGGCCATGGTCATCGCGGCGTTGTTCGTCGTGATGCCGCGGTAGATGGCCACGCCGAGGCCGCCCGCGCCGATGAAGCTCGCTATGCCCGCGAGGGCTATCGTCATCGTGACCATGCTGCGTATGCCGCTCATGATGACCGGCATTGCCAGCGGGAGCCTGATCTTGTAAAGTATCTGCCAGCGGGTGGAGCCCATGCCCCGCGCCGCCTCTATTATCGCCGGGCTGACGTTCGTTATGCCGGTGTGCGTGTTGCGCACCATGGGCAGCAGCGCGTACACGGTGAGGGCGATGACCGCCGTGGCGTTGCCCACGCCGGAGACGGGTATCAGGAAGCCCAGCATGGAGATGGAGGGTATCGTGTACAGGAAGTTTATGACAGCCAGCGTGGGCTTCGCCGCGCGGGTGAACTCGCTTATCGCTATTCCGGCCGCGCCGCCTATAACGACGGCGACGGCTATGGCCGTCAGCGAGATGAGCAGGTGCTCCCAGAGCAGCCCGGCGAAGAAGTCCCACCGCCCGGCGAACAGCTCGAACATGTCGGAAATCATTCAGTCTCCTCCCTTCTGACCACCGCCCCGGCGGGACAGTTCTCATGGCAGAGCCCGCAGTGCAGGCAGTGCTCCTGCGCTATTACATACGGCGTCCCCTCGCTTATGCACTGCTGAGGGCAGTTCGCGGCGCAGATGCCGCAGCCTATGCACCTGTCCGTGATGAAAAAGCCCTTCGGCTTTGCCTTCGCGGAGCCGAGGGTAAAGCTCTCGCGGTTTATCGGCTCGGCGCCGAGGTCAAAAAACTCCATCTCACCCTCGTCTATGCAGAACGCGTCCAAGATATAGCGGCTCTCGCCGGGGTAGACGCTGTTCATGGAGGGGTTGGCCTCGAAGATGCGGTCTATCCACTCGCGGGAGTTTTCAAGCCGCCTTGTCCGGCCGTTCAGGCGCACCATCTGCCAGTTTTTGTTCAGCCCCGTCACCGCCACGCGGCCGTCGCGCATAAGCTGGGCGTGGAAGTCCTTCCCGCGCGAGGTGCAGAAATAGAGCGCGCCCCCGTCGACCAGCATCACGTCTATAATACGCACCTGCGGCGCGCCGTTTTCGTCGACCGTGGCAAAGGACACGTCCTTTATCTCCCGGAGCATCTTCAGGCATTTCTCAGCGTTCATGGTTTTTGCCTCCTTAAATCCGCAGCCGGTGTATCCGGCTCTCGTCTGTTTTTCTCTGCGACCCGCGAGCGTAGCGTATTTCCGGGTGGCCGAAGCCTATTATCACGCCGGTGTAGTGGTCCTCGGGTATTTCCAGCAGCGCCTTTACCTCCGGCATGTTCTCGAGCGAGTCGAGCGGGAAGGTCATCATCACCGCACCGAGCCCGCGGGAGGCACAGAGCAGCTCAAAATACGCCGCGGCGATCATAGTATCCCGCACAGGCTCGCCGGAGCCCCGCGGCGCGTGTGGGATGAGCAGGTGCGGCGCTCCGCACAAGAGCATATCCGGCCGGACCGTTGCCTCCCAGCGCTTCATGTCGGCGTAGGACGCCTTATCAAAGCCGCGGGGATACACGCCCCGGGCGGCAAGCTCCTCCATGCGCCGGTACGCGGCGCGGCGGAAGCGCTCCGTGCTCTCCATGTCGTCGAGCAGCGTGAACTCTACGAGCTGCTTGTTGCCGCCGTTCGGCGCGTTGGCGAGCTGTGAGAGCATGCCGTCTATGATTTTCCCGTCCACGTTCCGCCGTTGGTAGCGCCTGCACGAACGGCGGTTGGCTATGAGCGCATCGAGCGTCTCCGCGGCGCCCTCCGGCGCCGGCGGCAGGCTCCCTTCCGGCGTCTTGCCCAAAACCGATATCGCCCCGGCGGGGCACACGGCAAGGCAGTGCTCGCACCTCCAGCAGCCGTTCCAGCCGAAGTTCTCAAAGTCCGCGATCACCGGCGCGCCGCCCTCAAGTCTCAGCACGGCGCCCGGGCAGACCCTGACACACAGCCCGCAGCCCAGGCATTTTTCCCTGTCAACGGCAAATCCAGCTTTGTTCATGCCCTTTCCTTTCCGCGGCCCTGCCCGCCTGTTTCGTTCTGCCACGATTATAAGCCCGGCTTTTTTAACCGTAAAGTACGCACAATATTGTGGTATAGTTACCGGAAGGATACCATGGGCCCGGCTGCGCCTGACTTCAAAGCCTTGCCGCATGGCTTTACGTCTTTTCAGCCATGTGCCTTAAATCATGAAAAACGATAATTGAAAATTCCTTTACTCCACGCTATAATACGGAAAGCGTTACCGGCGGCGATAATGCGGGATTTTGTCTGCAATTCATTGAAGGGGGTACAGGCATGGCGTTTGAAAAAATTGATTGCGGCAAAGGAATCGCGGCTGCCGTATCAAGCGACAGCATGATCATTACTGATGCCGATTCTGCGCTGGATTTGCTTATGTCTGCCAAATATGAAGCAGGCACAAAGTATATTGTCGTGGATAAAAAGAACATCATTGAAGATTTCTTCATTTTGAGCAGCGGCTTGGCGGGAGAAATTCTTCAAAAGTTTATCAATTACGGTGGGAAAATCGCTATATACGGGGATTTTTCGCATTACACCAGCAAACCGCTGAAAGACTTTATCTTTGAAAGCAATAAAGGAAAAGATGTGTTCTTTGTTGCAACAAAGGAAGAAGCAATTCAAAAAATAAGCCAAAGCATTTAGTGGATAAAATCCCCATATCGGATAGTTGTGTATTAGCCCAACGCGCAAGCGGCCATGTCAAAGCATGGCCGCTTTTTCAATGCCCCATCTCGTGCCTGACAAGTCGGCTCCCGGGCAGCGCCGGCTTGCCATTTCCCTCCCGGCGGTGTAAAATATCCCCGCGCACAGCCGCGAAAAAGGGGGGCCCGGAATGAAAAACCTGTATCTTATCGGCGGGCCGATGGGCGTTGGAAAGACCTCGGCGGGCCGATGCCTCAAAAAACTGCTGCCAAACAGCGTGCTGCTAGACGGCGACTGGTGCTGGGACGCAGACCCGTTTTACGTCACGGACGAGACGAAGCTGATGGTGCTGGACAACATATGCCACCTGCTGAACAATTTCCTGCGCTGCTCCGTCTATGAAAACGTCATCTTCTGCTGGGTCATGCACGAGCAGGCGGTGATCGACGCCATACTCGGCGCGCTCGACCTCTCGCGCTGCCGCCTGCGCTGCGTGTCCCTAACGGCGGAGCCCTGCGCGCTGCGCGAGCGCCTTTCGCGCGATATCGAAAGCGGCTTGCGCGACGCGGGGGTAATCGGGCGCAGCCTTGAGCGCCTGCCGCTGTACGCCGGGTTGGACACCGTGAAAATCGACACGACCGGCAAAAGCGCCGCGGAAACCGCCGCCGAAATAGCCGCACTGCCGCCAGGCGGCTGTATGGCCTCTGAAAAGCGTAGCCGGGCCCCGCAACTACGAGTCTGACGCCGCACGGCCTTCCGCGACATGGCCGGTCCCGGCCCAAAAATAAACCGCCCCCGCACCGGAAGGCGCGGGGGCTTTTCCACATGAGAGCTATAGGTTGTAATCTCAGTCGTTGAATTTGAAGCCCATGATCATGTCCACCTGGGCGCTCAGGGCAACGTCGAACACGCGCTTGCCGCTGGTCGCCTTGGCGAGGGCGGCGAGGTCTTCCTCGTCGAGCGTGAAGTCGAAGATGTCGAGGTTCTCGGCGATGTGCTCCTCGTTCGCGCTGCCGGGGACGGCGGCGAAGCCGGTCTGGAGCTGCCAGCGGAGCAGGACCTGAGCGCCGGTCTTGCCGTGCTTCTTGGCGACCTGCTGCACCTCGGGGAGGTTGAGCTGCGCCTTCTGGCTCATCGTGCCGCCCAGCGGGAACCAGGCCTCGCAGGCGATCCCGCGGCTCCTGAGGTCTTCAACGTAGGCGTCCGGGGAAAAGGCGATGTGCCGCTCCATCTGGGCGATCGCGGGAGCGGTCTCAAAGCCGGCAAGTATGTTCTTGTAGCTGTCGCTGCGCTCGAAGTTGCTGATGCCGATGCTGCGCACCTTGCCGTGGCGGACGGCGCTCTCAAGGCCGCGCCAGCCGGCCTGGATATCGCCGAGGGCATGGTGCAGGTATACGAGGTCGATATACCCGGTGCCGAGCCGCTCCAGCGCGCGGTCCACGGCGGCTTCCGCGTCGCCGTACTCGGTGGGCCAGATCTTGGTGGTGAGCCAGATGTCCTCGCGGGCGACGCCGCTCTCCTTTATCGCCTCGCCCACCTCGCGCTCGTTGAGGTAGCCGTGGGCGGTGTCGATGTGCCTGTAGCCGGCCTTCAGGGCGGCGAGGACGCAGCGCTTCGCGGTGCCGTCGGCGGCAAGGCCGAAGGTGCCGAAGCCGAGGGATGGCATTTTGAGCCCGTTATTCAGGGTGATGTATTCCATCGTGTTTTCCTCCTTAGCCTATTGAAACTATCTCGTACTCGCGGCTGCCGAGGCCGAGCTCCGCGGCGGCCTCCACCGTGTGTATGGCGTGGCGGGAGTTCATGCGCTCGATGAGCGCGGCCTTGCCCGGGTTGGGCGAGTTGATAACGGCGTCGTAGCACGCCTGGTCGACGGCCACGGGGTCTGCCGAGGCGAAAATACCGAGGTCGGCCATCTCCGGCTCCGCCGGGTGGCTGTCGCAGTCGCAGTCGACGGAGAGTCGGTTTGCGACGTTGATATAGAGCATGTTCTCAGGGCGCTTGTAGCTTATGACGGCCTTGCATGCGTCCGCCATGCTCTCGAGGAAGTGGTCCTGCGCGGGCAGCCTGTCGAAGAGCTCGGCGGGGACGGTGCTCGCGCCGGCGGTGTGGATATAGGTCTTGCCGGCCGGGGAGGCGATGCCGATCGAGATGTTCTTCAGCGCGCCGCCCATGCCGCCCATGGCGTGGCCCTTGAAGTGCGAGAGCACGAGCACGCTGTCATATTTGGCGAAGTCCGCACCCACGATGTCCTTGTCGAGGTGGAAGCCGTTCTCCACCGGCAGCTCCATCTCGCCGGACTCGTCCATGATGTCGCAGGGGAAGGCGGCGGTGAAACCGTGCTCGGCTATGGCCTTCCAGTGCTCGCCCGGCTCCGCGCGGCGGCCGTTATAGGCAGTGCAGCACTCGATGATCGTGCCGCTGAGGGAGTTTACCAGCTCGCCGATGAGCTCCGGGTGCAGGTAGTTGTGCCCGCCCGGCTCGCCGGTGGAGATTTTCACGCCCACCTTGCCCTTGAGCTCCACGCCGAGGGCCTTATAGATTTTCACGAGGCTCTCCGGGGTTATTTCGCGAGTAAAATACACCTTTGATTTTTCCATGTTCACACTCTCCTTTTTACAGCTTCCTGCCGTGCAGCGCCTGCACGAGCTTCGGGTCGGTGTGGTCGATTATCTCGCTGTGGCCGATGTCGAGGGCGGAAATCTCGGCCATTTCCTCGTCCGTCAGGCGGAAATCCCAGATGTCGAGGTTCTGCTCCATGCGCTCTTTGTGGGTGCTCTTGGGTATTACGGCCACGCCGCGCTGGGTGTTCCAGCGGAGGGTGACCTGGCCCGCGCCCTTGCCGTACTTTTCGCCTATCTTCGTCAGTACCGGGTGAGTGAAGATGCCGTGCTTACCCTCGGCAAACGGCGCCCAGGCCTCCGGCTGCACGCCGTACTCGCGCATGAGGGAAAGGGCGTTCTCCTGCTGGAAGAAGGGGTGCAGCTCCACCTGGTTCACCGCGGGCAGCTCGTCGACCGTCTCGCAGAAGTCGGCCAGGCGGTGAGGATAGAAGTTGCAGACGCCGATGGCGCGGATCTTGCCCTCCTTATACTCCTCGGTCATCGCGCGCCACGCGCCGATGTAGTCGCCCATGGCCTGGTGGATGAGATAGAGGTCGAGGTAATCGACGCCGAGATTCTCCATAGAGCGGTCGATGGCGGCCTTAGCGCCCTCGTAGCTCGTGTCCGTCACCCAGAGCTTCGTGGCAATAAAGAGGTCGGAGCGGGGCACGCCGGTTTTGGCTATCGCCCTGCCGACGGCGGTCTCGTTGCCGTAGCTCGCGGCTGTGTCTATCATGCGGTAGCCTGTGTCGATCGCGTCGAGCACCACGCGCTCGCACTCGTCAAGGTCGTGGATCTGAAAGACGCCGAAGCCCTCCATGGGCATCTGCACGCCGTTCCTGAGTGTTGTGTATTCCATGTCTGTCCCTCCTGATGTTATCTCGTCCGGTTGTTTGCGTATATTATGTCCTGCAGCGTCACGTGCTCGTTGCGGTAGCGGGCGCTCGGGTTTACCTCGGGTATTTTCAGCTCTATCGCCTTCTGGGTGCAGGCGTGCGCGCAGGCAAGGCAGCCCTGGCAGTTGGCATAGTCGAAATGGGCCTTACCCTCCACGATGCGGATGCAGCCTCCGGGGCACACCCGGGCGCAGATGCCGCAGCCGATGCACCTGTCCGAGGCGTACACAAGCCCGGAGAGGCTGCGGCCCGGGAGAACGGCCTCATATTTGAGGAAATTCGCATGCGCGGCGCGGTCGTCGTCCGTAACCGGCTCTATGTACTTCCGCCGGGCGGCGATGTCGGCCTTTATTTCGCCTATCTGAGCGTCCACGCGCTTGTCGAGCATGCGCTGAGCGTCCATGTCGAAGGCGGGCAGGTAGTTGTCGACCATCAGCAGCGTGTGGATGTACGCCGGGCGCTTGCCCGCTTTTTTGCAGATGTCCGAAACTATCTCCACGGCGTTGGCGTGCCGCGCGCCGTAGGTGGGGATGATGTAGAGGTAAGGCGTGTCGAGCTCCACGCGCTCAAGGAACTCCCTCACCATCTCCGGCGGTCTGTGGCCGAAAACGGGGTAGACAACGCCCATCGAGTCGTCCGAGAACCTTGTCATGTTCGAGCTCATGACCTGCGGTATGCTCATGGTGTTCTTGTCAAGCTGCCTCGCGGCGTAGAGGCAGTTGCCTGTCGCGGTGAAATAGAAGATCATTTTTCTTCAATCCTCTCTTTCTTTCTTGCCTTTATGATAGACCCGCGGGGCGGAAAAGTACAATGCCGTTTTGGCAAATCACTATGCGTTTAAGTTATACCCGCTCTTGCGCCCCGGCGGCGCATGGAGTATAATAGCGAAAAAAGGGGGGCTGAGCTTGCTCGAACTTTATGACCTTGAAAAGTTAGTTGCCGTTTCAAAGGCCGGGACGCTCTCCGCCGCGGCGGAGGATCTGCTGATATCGCAGCCCGCGCTCAGCCGGAGTATGCGGAAACTGGAAGCTGAAATCGGCGTTGAGCTCTTCACGCGCAGCAAAAACCACATCGAGCTGAACGAAAACGGCGCGCTCGCGGCTCAGCTCGCGGAGAATCTGATAGGCGACGCGCAGCATCTCTCCGAGCGCGTCAGGCAGCTCGACCGTTCGCGCCGGACGATATCCGTGGGCTCAATGGCCCCGGCGCCTATGTGGGAGCTGGCCTCCGCCCTGAGCGACCTCTATCCCGGCATGGCCGTCTCGACCGTGCTCGGCGAGGCCGGGCCGCTCGTTTCCGGCCTGCTCGACGGCAGCTATTCCCTGATCATACTCACCGCTCCCCCCGAGCTGCCGGGCGTGGAATACCTGGGCTACGGCGGGGAGCAGCTCTGCTTCCACCTGCCCATAAGCCACCCGCTCGCCGGAGCCAAGGAGCTGGGCTTTTCCGATTTGAACGGGGAGACGATGCTGCTGCGCTCGGACCTCGGCTTCTGGACCGACGTGCTCAAAAAAATGCCCGACACGCGCTTCATAGTGCAGCACGAAAACTACGCCTTCGGCGAACTGCTGCGAGCGAGCAGCCTCCCGGCCTTCAACACCGACCGGGCGCAGCGCCGCTACGGCCCGGTGGAGGGCCGCGTGACCATACCAATAACGGACCCCGAGGTCTCGGTGGGCTACTTCGTGGCCTACCGCGCGGCGGACAAAAAGCGCCTTGAGAGCGTGCTGAAATACATCTCCGGCTATTCCCGTCAGTCCGCCACGCGCGTCAGGGTATAAAAAAGCGCCGCGGGTTCCCCCGCGGCGCCTTTTGCCGTTTTTGGACGGATATTACAGCTTCTTTCCGAAGAAATCGACGAGCTTACCGGTGATCTGCTCGACGTACTCCGGCACATAGTAGGTCTGGATGTGCGTCGCGCCCGGGACGAGGAAAAGCTCCTTGTCGTCCGTGCCGGTGGCGGCGGCGAAGACGTGCTCGGTCATATAGAGCGTGTCGGCGCTCTTGCCGGCTATCATCAGCAGCGGGACGTTTATCAGCTCCGAGCCCTGCACGGCGTCGAAGCTCATCAGGTCGACGTTGCTGCTCACCGTGTAGGCAAAGCTGCTGCACGGGTGCGCGTGGGTCTTGCCGTAGTAATAGTACCCGTCGCGGTAGAGGTCGTAGGGCAGCTTGTCGGCCTCGGACTCCGGCATCTCGCACATGTTGGCGGTGTAGCGCACCTCCTTGCCGCTCAGCTCGAGCTCGCGGGCCTCGCAGGCCTCGCGCAGGCGCTGCTGGATGGTCGCGGTGGCGCTGTCGAGGAAGCCGTTGCGGCGCACGACGCCGGTGTTGAACATGCTCAGCGTCGCCACGGCTTTGAAGCGCTTGTCGGTCTGCGCGGCCTTTATCGTGTAGCCGCCGCCTCCGCAGATGCCGAGCACGCCGACGCGCTCGGGGTCCACGCCCGGGAACACGCGGATGATGTCGCAGGCCCTGTGGATGTCCTCGATCCTGTGCGCGGGCTTGTCCGTGTTGCGCGGAGTGCCGCCGCTGTGGCCCTGATACGCCGCGTCGAAGGCGAGGGTGACGTAGCCGGCCTCAGCCAGCTTCTGGGCATAGAGGCCAGCGACCTGCTCCTTGACGCCGCCGTTCGGGTGAGCCACGACGATGCCGGCGTACTTTTTGTCCGCGGCCTTGTCATAGCCCGCGGGGACGTAGACGTTGGCCACGAGCTTCAATCCGTCCAGCATATAGCTTATGGGGATGATGTTGACCTTGCCGGGGACGTTTTCGGTGATCGCGCCGGAGTAGACCAGGCCGAAGGGGTTATCATTGTGCGTGCTCTCGGCGGCGACTTCCTCCGCCGTGCGATAGGTGAAAAGTTCGCTCATTTTGACATTGCCTCCTGAGATTTTTGGGAAACGCTTGCTTTTTGTTTTTCTTGTGTGTAAAATATAATCTCGGTAGTAACTACCGAGTCAAGAGGTGAAATTGTGAACAATTTGTTAAGTATGAAGCAGGCCTGCGCCGCCACCGGCATGAGCTACGAGGCGCTGAAGTTCTACTGCAACGAGGGCCTTGTGCCGAACGTAAAGCGCGCGGAGAACAACTACCGAGTGTTCGACGAGCACGACGTGAACTGGATTCGCTCCCTCGCCTGCCTGAAGCGCTGCGGCATGAGCCTGCAGGAGATGAAGGAGTACCTCGCGCTCTGCCTGCAGGGCCAGAGCACGATACCCGAGCGCATGGAGCTGCTGCAAAAGTATAAGCAGAACATCCACGGGCGCATGGCCGAGCTGCAGTCAAGCCTCGACTTCATCGCTTGGAAGGAGAACTTCTACCGCGACGTGCTCGACGGGAAATGCGAATACCACAGCGACCTCATCGCCGAAAACTGAAAGGCGCGGGAGCGGCCAAAGCCGCTCCCGCGCCTTTTTATATTAAGCCTTCTTACTGAGCAGGCGAAAACGTCACGTCCACGTCCCCGGCTCCGAGGGCCTCCGCCCAGCCGCTCAGGCCGTCTATCCTGGCGAGGGGAGTGTAGCTCCAGGTGTTGGAGCCGTAGAACAGCACGAGCTGGTCCCCGCTGTAGAGCACTATGTCCCCGCTCTCCGTGGTCATCCGCCGGTTGTCCGCCGGCAGCTCCGCGCCGATGGGCCCCACCTTTTCAAACCCGCCGTAGTCGCTCAGGCTGAGCGTCAGCGCGCCGTCCGACATGAGCTCCGCAAACGCCCGCGCGGCGGCGTTGTCCGCCAGCGCGGCGGTGAAGGTATATTCGCCTATCTGTACGTTGATTTTCATCTCGCTGCTCTCCTCCCCGCTCGTCTCCTGACTGTCCGGCGCGGCGGAGGGCTGTTCATTCTCCGAAACCGCCTCCGGGGACGCGCCCGCATCCCCCGTTCCGGCGCCGCAGCCCGCCGTCAGCGCCATAAGCAGCGCGGCGAGCGCCGCTGCAGCCCTCCGCGCCGCTCTCACGCGCAGATGTTCGCGCGGCCCGGACCGGTCACGACGACTTCGCCGTCCGCGCCGGGGATGTCGCGGATTATCTCGCACACCGCCGGGACGCTTATGCGCCCGCTGAGCGGGTTCTTGATGCTGATGACCTCGGTCGTGATGTCCGCCTCCACCTCGCTGCGCTCAAAGGCGAGGTCGGTGTCTATCATGGCGCAGTTTATCAGCCTCAGCCCCCTGCAGTAGCAGAGCGGCTGTGTGCCGATGATGGTGCAGTTTTCAAATGTGACGTTTTCGCAGTACCAAGCGAGGTATTCTCCCTTCACAACGCTGTCGCGCACGACGACGTCCTTCGCGTGCCAGAAGGCGTCCTTGGTGTCGAACTCGCAGTTTTCAAACACTGCGTCTTCGATGTACTGGAAGGAGTACTTGCCCTTGAGCTTCACGTTTTTGAAGCGCAGGCCCGTCGAGCGCATCATGAAATACTCGCTCTCGGCCGTGGTGTCGCGCATCTCGCAGCCGCGGACGCTCCAGCCGAACTCCGGCGATACGATGTCGCAGTCGGTAATCACCGCGTCCGCGCACTCGCGCAGGGCCTTTATGCCGTGCAGCTTCGTGTCTTTAATCTCAACGCCCTCGCAGTACCAGAGCGCCGCGCGGCACTTGTCGGTCATCTCGGAGCCGCTTATCCTGAGATTGTGGTCGTGCCAGAAGGGATAGCGGAGGTTGAAAAAGCAGCTTTCGACCTGCACATTCCGGCTCTCCTTCAGCGCGCTCTCACCGTCCGCCGGGCCGTCGAAGGCGCAGTTTTTCACAGCGACGCCGTCGCTGCCATAGAGCGCGCGCTCGGTGTCGAAGGTTTTGTTTTCGATTATGGTCATGCTCTGTCGCTCCTTTTGGGGTCCCCGCCGTCAGACGGCGGATTTTTTGTTTTTTATGCTGTATATCAGGTAGTCGAGGCAGTCGATGCGCCGCTCGTCGGCGTGCACCCTGTCGAGCAGCTCGCGCCGCTGCTCTGCGAGCAGCCGGAGCTGTTCCGCCGTCCTGCCCTCGTCGCACAGCGCGAGGAACTGCTCCACGCGCTGCGCGCAGCAGCCGGCGTCCTTCAGGCACAGCGCCATTGAGCGCTTATCCTCGAGGTTTATCATGATCTCACCCTCGTTTCATACCCGCGCGGCCTGCGCCGCGGTCTTATCGTCCACAAGTTTAACTCCGCGCGGCGCAAATAGCAAATGCCTTGTTTTCATGTTCAATGATGCTTGACAGGCATGAGCTGCCGCGGTATCCTGAAATCAGAAAGGGGGCAGGAACATGGAGCTGCGCGTACTGCGCTATTTTCTCGCCGTTGCGCGGGAGGAGACAATAACCTCCGCGGCGAACCGCCTGCACGTAACCCAGCCGACGCTCTCGCGCCAGATAAAGGATCTCGAGGACGAGCTTGGGCAGCAGCTGCTCATCCGCGGCAGCCACCGCGTGGAGCTCACGGCCGAGGGCATGCTTCTGCGCAAGCGGGCCGAGGAGATCGTGGCGATGGCCGACCGCACCGAGGAGGAGTTCCGCGCAATGAAGGGCGAGCTCACCGGCGACGTATATATCGGAGGCGGCGAGACGGACGCCATGAGCCTTATTGCCGCCGTCTGCCGCGAGCTGCAGCTCGAGCACCCCGGCATCCGCTACCATATCCACAGCGGCAACGCGCAGGACGTGACCGAGCGGCTCGACAAGGGCCTGCTCGACTTCGGGCTGCTCATCCAGCCCACCGATATCGCAAGATACGACCGCCTGAGCATCCCCGCGCGCGACCGCTGGGGCGTGATCATGCGCCGCGACTGCCCGCTCGCGGCGAAGGTGGCCATTTCCCCCGCCGACCTCGCGGCGCTGCCGCTCATCTTTTCGCGGCAGGTGCTCGACGAGCGCGAGGAGGGCAACGGCCTTGCCGAGTGGTTCGGGCCGTACTGGGGCCGGCTGAACATCGTCGCCACCTTCAACCTCTGCTACAACGCCGCCGTCATGGCGCGGCAGGGCGTGGGCTATGTGCTGAGCCTCGACAAGCTGGTAGACACCTCTCAGGAGAGCCCGCTGTGCTTCCGCCCGCTGAGCCCACCGCTGGAGAGCGGGCTCGACCTCGTGTGGAAAAAGTATCAGGTGTTTTCGGCCGCAGCCGCGCTCTTCCTCGAGCGGCTGCGGAAAGATTTCCGGGAGGAGAAATGATTTCCGCGCGGAACTCAGGTTTTGCGCGCACACGTCGCATGCCCGTCCAAAGTTGATTACCGTGATAAGAAATCGGTATGCACGCTGAGCTTGCCACGGCGGCGATTATGGAATATAATTGTCGCATATTTCGTATGTGGAGGGAAACACATGCTCAAGATAAGCGAAGAAGAAAAGAAGGCGCTGAAGGGCCGGGGGATAATAA
>LBJMR02800__coassemble_521_pt1 | contig 25385 bp, 24 predicted proteins | sample LBJMR02800__metabat2_low_PE_004 | metagenome-assembled genome bin LBJMR02800
CGCAGCCTGGCGGTGAGCTTGGCGCCGCGGCCGGTGTTGGCCACGGTGAGCGCTCCGCCGTGGCGGCGGCAGAGTATGTCGCAGATGTTAAGCCCGAGCCCGAGGTGCTCCGGGCCGCTGTCCCGGCCCTTGTAGAAGGGCGCCGATGCCTTGGCGAGGGCCTCCGGCGAGAAGCCGCAGCCGTCGTCCTCCACGCTCAGGGTGAGCTCGCCGCCGGCGGCGGAGAGGCTGATATCAAGCCGGGATTTGGCGTATCTGGAGGCGTTTGAGAGTATGTTTTCGGCGACCTGGAGGACGATCTCCGGGTCCACCTCGGCGACGAGCGCGCCGGAGCAGCTTACATTGATGCTCAGCCCGGGGCAGAGTATGCTGGCCGTATCCGATATCTCGCGCGCGAGCTCGGGGACGTTCACGCTCTGCGCCCGGGGCTCCATGTCCTCGAAGCGCTGTAGGCTCGCCATTGCGTCCACATAGCGTTCAAGCCGCGCGATGTGCCGCTGCATTACCTTCACCTCTTCGGCCGCCTCAGCGGCGCTCAGGGCGTTTGAGGGCAGCTCCTCGGCGAGCATGGCCGCGCGGCCCTTCAAAACCGTGAGCGGCGTGCGCAGGTCGTGGGCGAAGGCGGCGTTTATCCGCCGGCGCTCCTCCATCTGCGCCCAGATTTCGCGGTTGCTCCGGTCCAGCTCCGCGCGCATGGCCTCGAAGGATTCGCAGAGGCGGCCGAGCTCGTTCTGTGAGGACGATTCGATGTGGAAATCGAGGTCGTTGTGGGCGATGCGCTCGGAGGCGGCGGAGAGGGTGCGTATCGGGCCGTTCAGCTTCCTGCGCCAGAAGGACACGGCACAGAGTATGAGCGCGCCGATATAGCAGATGGGCAGGGCAGCCACCTGCAAAACGGCCAGCGCGCGGTCCAGGAAGCGGTCGGACGCGCTGTATTCCGGGCTGACTATCAGGCTGTAGGTGGCGTTGGGCATGCCCGTGTCGGTGTTTATGCCTATCTCGACGCTGCCCTCGCCGTAGGGGACTTCGCCGTGCGCCACGACCTTGCCGGCGGCGTCGTAGACTGTGTACACCTCGCTCCCGTCGGTGGAGACATAGATGTCGTGCCGCCCGCCGTTGGGGACCTCGATGCGCTCGCCGAGCTCCTGATATCTGAAGTACATTTCTATGCGCGCCCCGTCGAGGGCGTTTACGAGAATGGAGCAGACGACCGTTGCGAGCACGGCCGCCACAACCACGTACCAGATAAAGGCCGTCGTGAGCGACATGTCGCGGAAATAGCGGCGTGTCCTGACGCGCCGCTCTCTGGCGCGCGTGCGCGCCAGACGAAGCCGCTCTGTCACTTTGCCCATTTATAGCCCACGCCCCACACGGTTTCGATATACTGCCGCTGCGCGCCCGCCGCGGCGAGCTTGACGCGGATGCGGCGGATGTGCTCGACGACAACGGTGCTGTCCCCCTCGCCGTCTATGCCCCAGACGCCCTCGTAGATGCGCTCCTTGTCGAATACGAGGCCGGGGTTCTGCGAGAGGAACTCCACGATGTCGAATTCTTTCCTCGCAAGGCCAACGTCCTGCCCGCCGAGGGAGACTGTGCGGTCGGAGTAGTTTATGACGAGGTCGCCGTCGAACCGGAGCTCGGCCGCGGCGGCGTGCCGCTTCTCGCGCCGGAGATGCGCGGCCACGCGCGCACCTAACTCGGCCATGGAGAAGGGTTTTACGACATAGTCGTCCCCGCCCGCGGCGAAGCCCTTTATCTTGTCGGAATCGTCCACCCGCGCGGTGAGGAAGATGATGGGGCAGGAGACGTAGGAGCGTATCCTGCGGCAGACCTCGAGCCCGTCCATGTCCGGCATGCTAACGTCCAGCAATATGACGTCCGGGCCGCGCTCGGAAAGGCGCACGGCCTCCGCGCCGGAATACGCCTTCAGCACGAGGTAGCCCCTGCGTGTGAAGTAGCTGTCCAGCATCGAGACGATGTCGCTCTCGTCGTCAGCTATCAGTATCTTTTCCGCCATTTCGTTCGGCCTCCTCCCTGTCGTGCCTGCGGCAGACGCCGCGGTATATCAGCAGCCCCGCAGCGCTTATCAGGGCGGTTACGCCGAGGGCTATGAGCGCGAAGACGTAGTTCTGTACGCCGAGGGCGTCCCCTCCCACGGTGGAGGTGACGATGGACGGTATGCGTGCCACGCTGGTTATGAACAGCCAGGTGAGTGCGGGCATGTCGGTCAGCGGGACGAAGTAGCTGAGCAGGTCTTTGGGCGTCCCGGGGATGACCATGAGTAGGAAGACGAGCGCGTTGCGCCGGCGCGCGCTGTGCAGGAAGCGGAGGGAGCGTATTTTTTCCGGCGGGAAGAAGATCTCCACGGCCTTTACGCCGAAGCGGCGCACGAAGAAAAATATGAGCATGCTGCCGGCTGTGGAGCCGGCGAGGCAGAGCAGAGTCCCCTCGACGGCGCCGAAGGCGTAGCCCGCGCCGAGCTCTATCGGCTCGCCGGGGATTATGGCGATGAACACCTGGAGTATCTGTATGCCGAGGAAATATACCCGGCCCATGAGCCCCGCGCTGTCCACCCACTCGCGGAAGCGCTCGGGCTCCGAGACAAAGGCGAGCAGGGGCCGGCCGATGAACCACGCTATGGCGCAGGCGAGCAGTATGAAGATGGCGATGGCGGCCCCGGCCAGGATTTTTTTGCCGCGTTCAGTTAGCTCTCGCCTTTCCCGGAAGGGCATAGGGCTCCCCCTTTTCGAAAATGTCCTCCACGCCGGGGGCCTCGCAGACCGGGCCGGCGTAGGCAAGCGTGAGGGCATCCATCAGCTCGAAATCCGACGGGCGGATGAGCGAGGGCGACCTCGGCAGCTCGAGCGCGGCGCACTCGGAGAGCACCGAGGCGACGAACTGCGAGCAGAAGAAATGATAACCCCTCTCGTGAGCGATGTCCAGGGCGCAGAGCGCGCTGCCGAGCAGGGAATAGCGGTATTTTACGCCGCCGGACAGCATTTCTTCCACGCGGCGCGAAACGGCGTCGTACTGCCCGCCTGTCACAGTCAGGCTGTAGAGCGCGCAGGGCGTCTGCGGGTGGCGGGCCATGTAGCTGCCCGGTACATCCTCGCGCACGAGTGGCGAGGGCAGCGGGAGCTGAGCGTATTTGCGCGAGAAGCTGTAAACGCGCGAGCAGCCGGGACCGAGGGCGAGGGACGCGTGTGTGTAGTTCCCGCCGCCCTCCGCGAGACGGACGACGCGGGAATACAGGGTTTTTGTCCGGCTGAGCAGGATATATACGCTGGGCATGGGATCAACCTCCTGCCGCAAGGATAGGACGGACATATCAATTCACTATCAATGCAGCGGAAGTTTTGCCGGGATATTCTGAAAGCCCCGCCAGTCTGCGGACCGGCGGAGCTTTCCCGTTTCTCCGGCGTGGAGGCGCAAAGCAGCTCTCAGCCCGGGCTTATGGATTTATTTGGCAAGAGGGACGAGCTTTTCCTTGCCGCCCATGTAGGGGCGGAGAACCTCGGGGATGTCCACGCTGCCGTCCGCGTTGAGGTTGTTCTCAAGGAAGGCTATGAGCATCCGCGGGGGGGCCACGCAGGTGTTGTTCAGCGTGTGGGCGAGGTAGAGCTTGCCGTCCTCGCCGCGGACGCGGATCTTCAGCCGGCGCGCCTGCGCGTCGCCGAGGTTGGAACAGGAGCAGACCTCGAAATACTTCTGCTGGCGCGGGCTCCAGGCCTCGATGTCGCAGCTCTTCACCTTCAGGTCCGCGAGGTCCCCGGAGCAGCAGTTGAGCTGGCGGACGGGGATATCCAGGCTGCGGAAGAGCTCGACGGAGTAGCGCCAGAGCTTTTCATACCAGTCCATGCTCTCCTCGGGGCGGCAGACGACGATCATCTCCTGCTTTTCGAACTGGTGTATGCGGTAGACGCCGCGCTCCTCTATGCCGTGCGCGCCCTTTTCCTTGCGGAAGCAGGGGGAGTAGCTCGTCAGAGTGAGCGGCAGCTCGCCCTCGGGCAGGATCTGGTCGATGAAGCGGCCGATCATGGAGTGCTCGCTCGTGCCGATGAGATAGAGGTCCTCCCCCTCTATCTTGTACATCATGCCGTCCATCTCAGCGAAGGACATGACGCCCTCGACCACCGCGCCGTGTATCATGAAGGGCGGGATGACGTAGGTGAAGCCCTTCCCTATCATGAAATCGCGTGCGTAGGCCAGCACGGCCTCGTGCAGGCGGGCAATGTCGCCGAGGAGGTAGTAGAAGCCGTTGCCGGCCACGCGCCTGGCGGCGTCAAGGTCGATGCCGCCGAAGCTCTCCATGATCTCCGTGTGGTAGGGAATGGGAAAATTTGGAACAACGGGCTCGCCGAAGCGCTCGGCCTCCACGTTATGGCTGTCGTCCGGGCCGATGGGCACGCTGGGGTCTATCATCTGCGGGATGCGGAGCATTATGGAGTGCACCTTCCCCTCGAGCTCGCTCTCCTGCGCCTCCAACTCGGCGAGGCGGTCGGCCTGGGCCTTCACCTGCGCCTTGACGGCCTCGGCCTCCTCCAGCTTGGAGGGGTCCTTCTTCGCCTGACTCATCAGAGCGCCGATCTGCTTGCTGAGCGCGTTGCGGGACGCTCGGAGGTCGTTCGCCTCGGTGATGGCGGCGCGCAGCTTCGTGTCGAGCTCGATCACCTCGTCGACGAGGGGGAGCTTTTCGTCCTGGAATTTTTTCTTTATGTTCTCTTTTACCGCTTCGGGATTCTCGCGCACAAATTTGATGTCGAGCATTTTTCCTCTCTCCTCACTGTTTTCTGAGCGCCTCAAGGGCGGAAATAAGCGCCTCGCGGTCGTCGGCGCCGTAGTATTCAAGCGTGATCCGCCCGCGGCTGTTCGGTCCCTCGGTGAGCTTCACCTTACGGCCGAGCGAGCTCTCGAGCCGGCGGGTGACCTCCTTCACGTAGTCCACGCGCACTATGTCCCCGGCGGGCGGGCTCTCCTTTTCGGGCGCGTTGAGCTTTTTAACGAGCTCCTCGGTGCGGCGCACGGAGAGGCCGTTTTTTATTACCGCACGCGCGGCGTCAAGCTGTTTTTCCTCCGTCCGCGCGCCGGCTATGGCCCGGGCGTGGCCGGCGGAGAGCAGGCCCTGTTCGATGAACTGCTGCACCTCCGGCGCGAGCGCGAGCAGGCGCAGCGCGTTTGTGACGACGGGGCGGGATTTGCCCACCCTTTTCGCCGCCTCGTCCTGCGTTAGGCCGTATTCTTCAATCAGCGTGCGGTAGCCCTGCGCCTCTTCGAGCGGGTTAAGGTCCTCACGCTGGAGGTTCTCGACGAGCGCGAGCTCGGTGGCGAGCTTGTCGTCGGCCTCTATTATGCGCACGGGCACTTCGCTGAGCCCGGCGAGGCGGGAGGCCCGCCAGCGCCGCTCGCCGGCGATTATCTGGTAATAGCCGGAGCTCAGGCGGCGCACGGTTATCGGCTGGATAAGGCCGTATTCCTCTATTGAAGCCGCGAGCTCCGCGAGGCTCTCCTCCTCGAAATTCACCCTCGGCTGGGCTTCGCGCGGCTCAAGGCGGGCTATCGGCACGATTTCAACCTCGGCTTTTGACTGCTCTTCCTCGCCGAAGAGCGCTCCGAGGCCGGTGCCGAGCCCTCTTTTTGCGCTCATTTTATTCCTCCCTCCTGATAAGCTCGTCCGCGAGGTGCAGGTATGCCCTGCTGCCCTTGGACAGGCGGTCGTACTTTATCACCGGTTCGCCGTGGCTCGGCGCTTCGGCTATGCGCACGTTGCGCGGGATGCGCGTTTTGTACACCGATTCGCCGAAGAATTTCTGCACCTCCGCCGCGACTTCCTCGGAGAAGTTGGTGCGGCCGTCGTACATTGTGAGCACTATGCCCTGTATTTCGAGCGCGGGGTTCAGCTTCTTTTTCGTGAGTCGGAAGGTGGTCATCAGGTCCGCTATGCCCTCGAGCGCATAGTATTCGCACTGCACGGGAATCAGCAGGCCGTCCGCGGCCGTGAGCGCGTTCACAGTGAGCAGCTCGAGCGAGGGCGGGCAGTCGATGAATATGTAATCGTAGTTCTCCTTTACGCTGAGCAGGGCAGTCTTTAGGATGAATTCGCGGTTTTCCATGTCGACAAGCTCGACTGTGGCGCCTGAGAGCTCCTTGTTCGAGGGCAGGACGTCGCCGTACGGCGTATTTACGACGCAGTCGGCAGCAGGCGTCCCGCGCACAAGGAGGTCGTAAATGTTCGGCATGTGCTCCTTGGATGCGCCCATACCGGACGTGCTGTTGCCCTGCGGGTCACAGTCCACAAGCAGCACGCTGCGGTTCCTGCGCGCGAGCGCGGCGCAGAGATTGACGCAGGTCGTCGTCTTGCCGACACCGCCCTTCTGGTTCGCCACTGCAATCAGTTTGCCCATATCCTCGCCTCTCTTTCTCTGCGGGGCATGGAACTATTATATCAGCAGTGAGTGCCCTTTTCAAGAGTTTCACGTGAAACACCGGCGCGGCGTTTCACGTGAAACATCAGCTGATAAGCGTGTCGATGTCCTCGACTGTCAGGCCGCTGTGCAGAGCGAGGTCGATGGCGTAACCAATCAGCTTTGAGATGTCGCGCACGGAAGCGTCGATGTCGCGCGGGGTGACGAACATGCCGCGCGCGGCTTCGTCACGCGAGAAATTTGCCGCGTCCACGACGGTCGGGACGCCGATGGCTATGACGGGCGCGCCGAGCGTGCGTTCGCAGAGCTCCGCGCGGTCGTTGCCCACACCTGAGCCGGGGACGATGCCCGCGTTGGATATCTGCACGGTCCGGCAGAGCCGCTCGAGGCTGCTTGACGCGAGCGCGTCGACAGCGAGTATGCGCGCGGGGGAGACGGCGGAGCAGACAGAGCGCAGCAGCTCGGCCGTCTCGAGGCCGGTCGTGCCCAAAACGCCGGGGCGAACGGCGCAGACCTCGCCGAAGGCGGCGAAATCATCCGGGAGCTGCTTTTTCAGGTGGCGAGTGGCGAGGACAGAGTCGAGCGAAAGCGGGCCAACGGCGTCCGGCGTCATGGCGGCGTTCCCAAGCCCGGCGACGAGCGTGCAGCCGCCGCCCTCTGGCAGGAGGGCGCGAAGCTGATCGGCTATGAGCTGCGCCGCGTCCGAAAAGGACGCCTCGCGGCGGCGGAGCAGTGAATCGAGCTCGACTGTGACATAGCGGCCGACGGGCTTACATAATATGTCAGCGCCGCGCTCGTCTAAAATGTCGATCGTTGTGACGGTCAGGCCGGAGCACGTCGCCTCGTGCGCGGCGACCCCGGGCAGCTCGCCGCCGGAGCCGAGGAGCTCGCGCTGTTCAAGGGCGAGGTCGGTGCGTGTGCTGCTGTACATAGTGTTTTGGCACCTCCGGAACACAAGATACTGTATAGTCTGCGGAGGCGGGAGAAAAGTATGCAAACAGCTCCCGGAAAAGCAAAAAAGTCCTTGCTTTTTGGGCAGGAAGATGGTAAAATAACTATCCGCGAGCGAATAAGCACGCGATTTTATAGGAGGAGGTGGCAAACAGAGTATGCCTAACATCAAGTCCGCCATGAAGCGCGACGCTAAGAGCAAGGTGGAGAACGCGAGGAACAAGGCGCAGAAGACCGCGCTGAAGACCGTTATCAAGAAGTTTGACGCGGCCGTGGCCGAGGGCAATAAGGAGGCGGCTGCCGGCACCTATAAAGTCGCTGTCAAGTCCGTCGACCGCGCTGCGGCCCGTGGGCTCATCCACAAGAACAGCGCCGCTCACAAGAAGAGCGCGATGACCCTCAAGCTGAACGCCATGAATTGACCTGCGAGGGTATATTCGAAAGAGGCCGGGAAGGTTCCCGGCCTCTTTCGCTTTTGTATATTAACTTGCGGTGCAACAGGAACGGGCCGCGGAGAAATCCGCGGCCCGGCTTTTGTTTCTGCGGGTTTAATTGTGGCCCTTCAGGGCCTTCATCCTCTGGCTGTGGTCGAGGATGCGCTTGCGCAGGCGGAGGTTCTTGGGCGTCACCTCGAGGAGCTCGTCGTCCGCGAGGAACTCAAGGCACTGCTCCAGGCTCAGCTTCCTCGGCGGGGTGAGGCGCAGCGCCTCGTCGCTGCCGGCGGCGCGCATATTGGTGAGCTGCTTGCGGCGGCAGACGTTCACGGGGATGTCCTCGTTCTTGGGCGAGACGCCGACTATCATGCCGGCGTACACCGGGGTGCCGGGGCCGATGAACAGCGCGCCGCGCTCCTGGGCGTTGAACAGCCCGTAGGTCACGGCCTCGCCGGTCTCCCAGGCTATGAGGCTGCCTGTCCCGCGGCGGGACAGGTCGCCCTTGTAGGGCTCGTAGCGCTCAAAGACGCTGGAGAGGATGCCCTCGCCCTTTGTGTCCGTCAGGAACTCGTTGCGGTAGCCGAAGAGGCCGCGCTCGGGGACGAGGAAGGTGGCCTTTGTGCGGTTCCCGACGGGGAGCATCTCGAGGAATTCGCCGCGGCGGGAGCCGAGCTTTTCGATTACGGAGCCTATATACTCGCTGGGCACGTCGACGACGACGCGCTCGATGGGCTCGCACTTCTTGCCGTCTATCTCGCGATAGAGCACGCGCGGGGGCGAGACGGCGAACTCATAGCCCTCCCGGCGCATGGTTTCTATCAGGATGGAGAGGTGCATCTCGCCGCGGCCGGCCACGACGAAGCTGTCCGTTGCGCCCTCGAGCTCGCTCACGCGGAGCGAGACGTCCTTCAGAGTCTCGCGGAACAGCCGCTCGCGGATCTGGCGGCTGGTGACGAACTTGCCCTCGCGCCCGGCGAAGGGGCTGTCGTTCACCGAGAAGGTCATTTCGATGGTCGGCGCGCTTATCTTGACGAACTCGATGGGCTCCACGGCCTCGGGGGAGCAGATGGTGTCGCCTATCGTGATGTCGCCAATGCCGCTCATCGCGATTATGCTGCCGGCGGAGGCCTCCTTCACCGGGACACGCTGCAAGCCCTCGAATTCGTACATGGAGACGGCCTTGGCCCTGCGCGGGGCGGCCTCCGGCGAGTGGTAGTTGCAGACCGCGATTTCGTCATTGTCGCGTATCGAGCCGCGCTCGATGCGCCCGATGGCGATGCGCCCGACGAACTCGTTGTAGTCTATGCTGCTCACGAGCATCTGGAAGGGGGCGCTCTCGTCGCCCTCCGGCGCAGGGATATACTTTATAATCGTGTCGAAGAGGGGCTTGAGGTCCGTGCCGGCCACGTCAGGGCTGTAGCTCGCCGTGCCGTTGCGGCCGGAGCAGAAGAGCATGGGGGAGTCGAGCTGCTCATCCGTGCAGCCGAGGTCCATCAGCAGCTCGAGCACCTCGTCCACCACCTCGAGGACGCGCTGGTCGGGCCGGTCGATCTTGTTTAGAACCACGATGACGCGGTGGCCAAGCTCGAGCGCGCGGGAGAGGACGAACCGCGTCTGCGGCATGGGGCCCTCCGCGGCGTCCACTAACAGGATTACGCCGTTGACCATCTTGAGTATACGCTCCACCTCGCCGCCGAAGTCGGCGTGGCCCGGGGTGTCGACTATGTTTATCTTGTACTGGCCGTAGCGCACGGCGGTGTTTTTCGCAAGGATCGTGATGCCGCGCTCGCGCTCAAGGTCGCCGGAGTCCATCACGCAGGCGGCAACCTCCTGATTGTCGCGGAAGACGCCCGACTGCTTGAGCATCTCGTCCACGAGGGTGGTTTTCCCGTGGTCGACGTGGGCGATTATTGCTACGTTTCTCAAATGCTCTTTGTCCATATCTCATCACCGTCCGAATATTATCACAAAATTGCATTTTAACACCGAAACGTGAACTTTGCAAGAGGAAACTCGTTCAGACACGGCGCCGCGGCGCGCTTTCTGCTGTTTCCAAGCCCGGCGCGCCGACTTAAAACACAAATGGGGTGGAAAACGCAGCGCCGCCGTGCTACACTCGGCCGGAAAGCAAGAGGTGAAGTTGATGTCGCAGTATCGCAAATAACAGGGCAGAACAGATTCGTCCGCGGACGGGTCTTTTCGCCGCGCTTGTTTTTGCGATGCGGGCAAACTTCACACCCTTCTGCGCGCCACGGCAAAATGCCGTGGGGCATGATCGCGCACGCAAAGGCATATTTTCGCGGTGAACGGCCCTTCGCGGGGCCGTTTTTTGCTGCTCCGGCGCTCGGCGTGCCGGAACTGCCGGGTTCGTGCACTGTGGTGGATTGAAAATATTTACCGGAGGACGGACTTAATATGAACCGCGAAAAAAAGAAGATGAAATACGAAAAGGGATATTACCGCATACACCCCTGCACGGAGGGCTTCACCTGCCGCAACTGCGGAAGGCCGGTGGTCCCGGCCGGTGCGGGCAGCGCGCACCGCAACCACTGCCCGAACTGCCTCGTCAGCCTGCATGTGGACGTTGAGCCGGGGGACCGCGAGTCCGACTGCGGCGGGCTCATGGAGCCGGTGGCCGTCTGGGTTCGGAAGGGCGGCGAGTGGGCCGTGATACACCGCTGCAGGCGCTGCGGCAAGCTCGACTCCAACCGCGTGGCGGCCGACGATAACCCCATGATGCTCATGAGCATAGCCATGCGGCCGCTCAGCCTGCCGCCGTTCCCGCTCGAGCGCATAGAGGAGCTGACGGAGCTCATGGCCGGCGACGGGACGATGAGGAAGATATAAGGGAAAGGGATGCCCCCAGGCATCCCTTTTTTGAGCGTATGCGGTTACAGGAAGAGGGAGATGGCGCAGTAGACGAGCAGGAGCGCCATGATGGTGTTGGTCGCGCGGGCGTATTTGGAGAAGAGCAGCTTGAACGCCGAGCCGAAGAGCGACCAGCACAGCGTGAACACAAAGCCGATGAAGGCCAGCAGCAGAGCAAAGAGCGTGAGCGTGAGCCATTCGCCCTGGTAATAGGGCAGGATGTACGCCTCCATGGACACGATGCAGTAGATGTAAATCTTGGGGTTCACGAACTGGAGCGCAAAGCCGCTGCCGAAGCTGCCCTTGACCTGCTGGGAGCCGTCCTCCGTGACAGGGGGGCTTTTGAAGGTCTTATAGGCGAGATACAGCATATAGGCCGCGCTGACGACGAGCATGGGCGTTTTTATCCTCGGTATCAGGTCCGACAGCGCGCCGCAGAAGAAGGTGCACAGAAGCATGACAACGGAAAAGCCCGCCCATATGCCGAGGTTGAAGGGAAAGGCGCGCCTGAAGCCGAGCCGGCCCGCGTTGGACATGCTCATCAGGTTGTTTGGTCCCGGGGTCACGGCGGTGACCACCGCGTAGGACAGGAAGTTGAGCCAGCTGAACATATTGACCTCCTTAAATGCCGATGGTATAATGAACTTATAATCCGATATATCGGATTTCTCGCATATTGTATCATTAGTCCGATATATTGTCAAGAGGAGAGCGATATGGATCTGCAAAAAATCATCGGGGCGAACGCGAAGGCGATACGCGAGAGCAAAAAGCTCACGCTCGACGCCGCGGCGCAGCTCACCGGGGTGTCCCGCAGCATGCTCGCGCAGATAGAAAAGGGCGACGTGAACCCGACCATTTCCGTGCTCTGGAAGATGGCGAACGGCTATAAGGTGTCGTTCACGAGCCTCATGGATGCGCACTCGAGCCCGTCGCTGCTCATCCGGGCGGCGGACGTGGAGCCGCTGTCGGAGGACGGGGGGAGGTATTTGAACTGCCCTGCCTTCCCGTTCGAAGAGGAGCGGCACTTTGAGACGTACAGGATATATATAGAGCCCGGCGGCGGGCTGGACGCGCAGCCGCACCTTCCGCGCTCGGAGGAATATGTCACCGTTTTCGCCGGGGAGGTGGAGATCCGCGCGGGGGAGGAGAGCTTTGCCCTCGCGGAAGGAGACTCGCTGCGCTTCCGGGCGGACGCGGAGCACTCGTACCGCAACATCGGGGAATCCCCGGCGAAGCTGAGCATGCTGATATATTACCCCGAGGACTGAGGGCGGCGCGCTCTTTACATAGCCGCCGCGGCATGATAAAATCATCTCTGTACGACACTTTTTCAGGAGATGTGCACATTATGGGCGGTCAGCGGGATATGACGGTGGGTTCGGCGTGGAAGGAGCTGCTCTTTTTCTCCATACCGATCATGTTGGGGCAGTTTTTGCAGCAGCTTTACAACACCGTCGACAGCATCGTCGTCAGCCGCTACGGCGGGGAGACGCAGGAGATCTGCAACGCGATGTTTGCCGCGGTGGGGAGCTGCACATCGCTGATATTCCTGTTCCTGGCCATATCGATGGGCCTCGCGAACGGCGGGGGCGTGCTCGTCTCGCAGCTCTACGGCGCAAGGCGCGAAACGGAGCTCCGGCGCGCGGCCTCCACGCTGCTGATAACGCAGACCGCGCTCGGCGCGGTCCTCGCGGTGGCGGGCTGCCTCGGGGCGGAGGCCCTTGTCGTTGGCCTGATGCGCGTCACGGACGAGGCGAGCCGCGGCTACGCCATAGAGTACTTTGCGATATACGCCGTCGGGCTTGTTTTCCAGTATGTTTACAACGCCGTGGCGGGGCTGCTCCGCGCGGTGGGCGACTCGCGCGCGAGCATGTATTTCCTGATAGTCAGCGCGCTTTTGAACACCGTGCTCGACCTCTGGTTCGTTATCAGCTTCGGCTGGGGCGTCATGGGCGTCGCGGTGGCGACGGTGATAGCGCAGGCGGTGTGCGCCGTGTTCAGCATCTTTTACATGTTCCGGCGCTATCCCATATTCCGCTTCGGGCGCGGGGAGTTCGTTTTCGACACGGAGAAGTTCAGGATATGCCTGAAGCTCGGCGTGCCGGCGATAATCCAGCAGGCGGTCGTCTCCCTCGGCAACGTGTTCATACAGCGGCTGGTCAACAGCTTCGGGCAGGTGACCATGTCCGCCTTCAACGCGGGCAACCGTATGGAGGCATACGCGCTGATACCCATTTTCGGAATGAACAACGCCGCCGCCACCTTCACGGGGCAGAACGTCGGCGCGGAGAAGTACGACAGGGTAAAGCTCGGCTGGCGGGCCGCCACGGTTATGAGCTGCTCCGCGAGCGTGGCGATAGCCGTCGCGCTCTATTTCCTCGCGCCGGACTTCGCGCGGCTCTTCTCTCTCAGCGGGGCGCCGCTTGAGCAGGCTGTGGAGTATCAGCGCCTGACGAGCTGCTTCATGATACTCTTCGCCACCTATATGCCCACGAGCGGCCTGCTGCAGGGCGCGGGGGATGTGCTCTGGACCTCGCTCACCAGCTTCAGCACGCTGGCGCTGCGCGTGGCCGTGGCGTATATTATGGTTTACGCGCTGAATATCGGCTACTCGGCCTGCTGGCTGAACATACCCTTTGGCTGGGGACTCGGCGTGGCGATGAGCCTGCCGAGGTATTTTTCGAAAAAATGGATGGCGAAGCGCGTCGTGGCGGCGGCCCCGGCGGCGGTGGAGGAGTGAATATGGACAGCTTTTTTGCGCTGATATCAAGGATGCGCTATATAGGCCGCTGGGGACTGATGCGCTCGAGCATACCGGAAAACGTGCAGGAGCACAGCCACATGGTGGCCGTCATCGCCCACGCCCTCGGCGTCATACGCCGGGAGGTGTTCGGCCGGGAGTGCGACCCGAACGCCCTCGCCGCCGCGGCGCTTTTTCACGACGCGCCGGAGATCATCACCGGCGACATGCCGACCCCTGTGAAGTACCACAGCGGGGCGCTCACCGCGGCATACAAGGAAGTGGAGCGCGGCGCGGCCGAAAAGCTCGTTTCGATGTTGCCGGTGGAGTTGCGCGGCGCGTATGAGTCTCTGATTTCCGGCGACGTGGGGGAGGAAAACGAACAGCTCGTCAAGGCGGCGGACCGGCTCTCCGCCTATATAAAGTGCATCGAGGAGCGGAAGGCGGGCAACCTTGAGTTCCTCTCGGCCGAGAGGCAGACGCTTGAGCGCATACGCTCGATGGGCCTGCCGGAGGCCGGATATTTCATAGAACACTTCATCCCGGCCTTCGAGCTCGACCTTGACGGCCTGGGCATCTGACAAACGGAGGGATAGCATGAAAGCAATAGCCACAGTTATAGGTAAGGACCGCGTTGGCATAATCGCGGACGTGAGCGCCCTGCTCGCGCAGCGCGGGGTAAACGTGCTGGACATAAGCCAGACGGTGCTCCAGGACTACTTCACGATGATAATGCTGGTGGACGCCTCCGGATGCACGGTGCCCTTTGCATCCCTGGCCAGCGAGCTCGCCTCCGCGGGCGAGGGACTCGGGCTGCAGATCCGCATACAGCGGGAGGACATATTCAACGCCATGCACCGAATATGAAAAATTTATAGGGGGGAAATCCTCCCCCCCTATATACGCGGCGCTCGCGCCGCGATACCCCCCTCACCCTGCACAGCAGGGTGCTTGCGCCGCAACGGCGCAAGAAATAGTATCGCTCCGAGGCGGAGCCCCGGAGCGATAGATGGGAAATACGCGAGGTGCGAGACCGCCGGGATGCGGGGGAAACCCCTTGGTAGGGTTTCCCCCGGCCCCCTTCCTGACCTCGTTGGGCATTGGGGGGGATTCCGCGCTCTGCGGAGCGCGGCCAGAGGCGCTGCCTTTTGAACCCCTATAGGGGGGAATTCTTCCCCCATATATACGCGGCGCGAGCGCCGCGATACCCCCCTCTCCGCGCACGGCGCGGAGGTTGCGCCGCGGTGGCGCAAGATATGGTATCCCGGCGTGGCTTTGCCTCGCCGGGATGGATTGGCAATACGCGCGGCGTAAACGCCGCCGGGAGGACAAGAAAGCAGCGCGCGGCATGGCCGGGACGCCGGATTCACGGAGGAATGAGCATGATAAACCGGGGAGAAATACTCGAGACCATAGAGATGATAGACCAGCAGCACCTCGACGTGCGCACGGTCACGATGGGCATATCGCTGCTCGACTGCTGCGACAGCGACCCGAAAGCGGCCTGCCGCAAGATATACGACAAGATCACGCGCTCGGCGAAGGACCTTGTGCGCGTGGGCGAGGAGATCGAGGCCGAGTTCGGCATCCCCATCGTGAACAAGCGGATTTCCGTCACGCCCATAGCGCTCGTCGCCGCGGCGTCGGACGCGGAGGACTATGTCCCGTTTGCAAGGGCGCTGGACAGGGCGCGCGAGGCGACGGGCGTGAACTTCGTCGGCGGCTTTTCCGCCCTGGTGCAGAAGGGCATGACCCCGGCTGATGAAAAGCTCATCCGCTCGATACCCGAGGCCCTGGCGGAGACGGAGCTCGTCTGCTCGAGCGTGAATATCGGCTCCACCCGCGCGGGTATCAACATGGACGCCGTGGCGCTCATGGGCGAGACGGTGAAGCGCACTGCGGAGCTGACCGCCGCGCGCGGCGGTTTCGGCTGCGCGAAGCTCGTGGTGTTCTGCAACGCCGTGGAGGACAACCCCTTCATGGCCGGGGCCTTCCACGGGGTGAGCGAGCCGGACACGGTGATAAACGTCGGCGTTTCCGGCCCGGGCGTGGTGCACCACGCCCTGCGGGCCGTGCGCGGCGCGGACTTCGGCGTGGTGGCCGAGACGGTGAAGAAAACGGCGTTCCAGGTCACGCGCATGGGCCAGCTCGTGGCGCAGGAGGCGTCCAGGCGGCTCGGCGTGCCCTTTGGCATAGTGGACCTCTCCCTCGCGCCCACGCCGGCCGTGGGCGACAGTGTGGCGCGCATACTCGAGGAGATGGGCCTTGAAAAGTGCGGCACGCACGGCACGACCGCGGCGCTCGCGCTGCTCAACGACGCCGTGAAGAAGGGCGGCGTTATGGCGAGCTCCAGCGTCGGAGGGCTCTCCGGCGCGTTCATACCCGTCAGTGAGGACGAGGGGATGATAGACGCCGCCTCATCAGGAGTGCTGACCATAGACAAGCTCGAGGCCATGACCTGCGTCTGCTCCGTGGGGCTCGACATGATAGCCGTCCCGGGCGCGACGCCGGCGTCCACCATCGCCGCGATCATCGCGGACGAGGCGGCCATCGGCATGATAAACAACAAGACCACGGCCGTGCGCATAATCCCCGCGCCGGGCATGGACGTGGGCGACACGGTGGAGTTCGGCGGGCTGCTGGGCAGCGCGCCGGTAATGGCGGTGCACGGCGAGTCGGCCGCGGAGTTCATCGCCCGCGGCGGGCGCATACCCGCCCCGCTCAATTCCCTGAAGAACTGAGGCGCTCAAGATGACTGACGAGAAAAAGGCGAGGATATCCGACCTCACGCGCATCTCGCGCGAGCGCGAGCTCACGGAGGAGGAAAAAGCGGAGCGCGCCGCGCTCCGGGAGGAGTATCTGGCCGAATGGCGCCTCGGCGCGCGGCAGGTGCTGGAGAACACATACATTGTCGACGAAAAGGGCAACAAGAGGAAGTTGAAGGAAAAATGAAGGACATCATACTGCTGAAACAGGGCGAAGTGGTGCTCAAGGGGCTGAACAAGCGCTACTTTGAGCAGAAGCTGCTCACCAACGTCCGTAAACGGCTCAAGCCGCTGGGGAATTTCCACGTCTACTGCGTGCAGTCGACGGTGTATGTGGAGCCGGAGGACGACGCGGCGGACATGGACGCTGCCTTTGAGGCCATGAAGCACGTATTCGGCGTAATCGCCCTCACGCGCGCCGCCGCCTGCGAGAAGAATGAGGACGCGATATTTGAAAAGGCCCGCGAATACCTCCGTGAGGACATGGAGAACGCCGCGAGCTTCAAGGTGGAGAGCCGCCGGTCCGACAAGAGCTTCCACATGACGAGCATACAGCTCAGCCAGTACGTCGGCGGGCTGCTGGCCGAGGCGTTCCCGGATACGCGCGTGGACGTGCGCCATCCGGAGCTCGTGGTGCACCTCGAGGTGCGGGACTACGCCGCGTATGTCCACGCCGCGCCGGTGCCCGGCGCGGGGGGCATGCCTGTGGGCTCGAACGGCAGGGCGGTCACGCTGCTCTCCGGGGGCATAGACTCGCCCGTATCGAGCTATATGATAGCCCGCCGGGGCGTAAAGCTCGTGCCGCTGCACTTTTTCTCCTTCCCGTACACCTCCGAGGCCGCGAAGGAGAAGGTGATAGAGCTCGCGCGGCTGCTCGTGCCGGCCTGCGGGCCGATGTGCCTCGAGGTCGCGCCCTTCACGCACATACAGGAGGAGATACGCGCCAAATGCCCGGAGGAGTACTTCACGCTGATAATGCGCCGGTTCATGATGCGCATAGCGGAGCGGGTGGCGGAGCGGAACTCCTGCAAGGCCATAGTCACGGGCGAAAACCTCGGCCAGGTGGCCAGCCAGACCATGGAGGCCATGGCCGTCACACACTGCGTGACGGGCCTGCCGGTGCTCCAGCCGCTGGTGGGCATGGACAAGGAGGAGATAGTCCGCCACGCGCGCGCCATCGGCACGTTCGAGACGTCGATACTCCCGTATGAGGACTGCTGCACTGTTTTCACCCCGCGCCACCCGCGGACCAAGCCGAAGCTCTCCGAGGTGGAGGCGGCGGAGGCCGCGCTGGACGTGGCGGCGCTCGTGGACGAGTCCGTAAACGGCATTGAAAGGATATGGATAGACCTTGAAAGCTGAGATAATCTCCGTCGGCACAGAGCTGCTGCTCGGCAGCACGATAAACACGGATGCCGCGGATGTGGCTGTGCTGCTCAGCGAGTACGGCATAAACGTCTATTGGCATACGGTGGTGGGCGACAACCCCGGCCGCGTGGCGGAGGCGGTGCGCCGCGCCCGCGGGCGGGCGGACCTGATCATAACCACCGGCGGGCTCGGCCCCACCTGCGACGACCTGACTAAAAACGCCCTGGCCGAGGGCTTCGGCATGTCCCTCGAGCTGAACGAGGGGGAGGAGCGCTGGCTGCGCGGCATCTGGGCCGAGCGGGGCTACGCCGCCTTCACGCCGAATAACCTGCAGCAGGTGATGCTGCCGGAGGGCTCGACGCCGCTGCGCAACGACTGGGGCACCGCGCCGGGCTGCTACTTTGAGCGGGACGGCGTGTGCGTCATCATGCTGCCCGGCCCGCCGGGCGAGCTGCGGCCCATGCTCGAGCACCGGGTGAGGCCCATTCTCGATAAGCTCTCGGACGGGATAATCGCCTCGCACAACATCCACTTTTTCGGCATAGGCGAGAGCGAGATGGAGTACCGCCTGCGCGATTACATGGAGCAGCTCACGAACCCCACACTCGCGCCCTACGCCAAGCAGGGGGAGTGCCTCGTCCGAGTGACGGCCAAGGCGCCCACGGCAGAGGCGGCGGAGGAGATGATGCGCCCGGTGATCGAGCGCGTACTTGCCGAGTTCGGCGACCTCGCCTACGCCGTGGACGGCGCGAATCTCGCCGAATACACGGTGAAGCTGCTGATCGAGCGGCGCGTCACGCTCGCCTGCGCGGAGAGCTGCACGGGCGGGGAGCTGCAAAAGCGCATTACGGACATCCCCGGCGCGAGCGCCGCGTTGCTGGGCGGGGCCGTGGTCTATACGAACGGGGCGAAAAACCGCATCCTCGGCGTGCCGGCCGGGCTGATAGAGGAAAAGGGAGCCGTGAGCCGCGAGGTGGCGGAGGAGCTGGCGGTGCGCGTCCGCGAAAAGCTGGGCGCGGACCTCGGCGTGGGCATAACCGGCCTCGCCGGCCCGGACGGGGACGGGGTGCACGAGGTGGGGACGGTGTTCATCTCCCTCGCGGACGGGAAAACCGTCTATGTGCGCGAAAAGCACATCACCGGGCGCTCCCGCTCGAACGTCAGGCTCTATTCCTGCCAGAACGCCTTGGACATGATACGCCGCTATCTGAACGGCCTGCCGGTCGAAGAGGGGAGGCGGGACATATGAGGCTCTATCTCGCAAGGCACGGGGAGTCCGAGGGGAACGTGAAGCGCCTTTTTTACGGCGTGACCGACCTCGCCCTGACCGACCGCGGGCGCGAGCAGGCCCGTGAGTTGGGGGAAAAGCTCGCGGGGATACATATCGAGCGCTGCCTGGCGAGCCCCCTCTCCCGCGCGGCGGAGACGGCGAGGCTCGCCCTCGCCGGGCGGGACGTGCCGCTCGAGCTCTGCGACGGGCTGAAGGAGCAGCACATGGGCGATTTTGAGAACAAGGACTACGCCCGGCTCCTTGAGGAATTCCCCGAACAGGTTACAGGCATGCTCGAGGACTGGTCGCTCTTCCCGCCGCCGGGCGGGGAGAGCTATGAGCAGGTGTACGAGCGCACGGGCGCCGTTATACGCTCCGTGCTCGAGCGCGGGGAGGACACGCTTATAGTCGGGCACAACGGGGCTCTCGCCACGATTTTTGTGCGTCTCCTGGACATGCAGCCTAAGGCTGTGAACCACATCTGGCTGCTGCACGGCTGCTACAGCAGCATCGTTATAGGCAGCGGCATGACCAGGCTGGAATATTTCAACCGGTAGAGGAGGAAAACGCGCATGAAAAACCGCATACTTGAGAAATACCGCCGCGGGGAGCGGAGCCTTGGGACATTCACCCACCTGCTCAGCGCGCCGGCGCTCGAGGCCATGGGCTACACGGGCCTCGATTACGTCATAATCGACATCGAGCACAGCACGATAGGCGCGGAGCACGCCGCGGAGCTTGTGGCGGCGGCGGAGGGCGCAGGGCTTGCCCCGCTCGTGCGTGTGGACGCCATCGAGCGCAGCCCCGTTTTGAAAATGCTCGACGCGGGGGCGGCGGGGCTGATCGTCCCGCAGCTCGAGAGCGTGGAGCAGGCCCGCGAGCTTGTGAGCTATGCGAAATTCGCGCCGCTGGGTAACCGCGGCTACTGCCCGAGCCGCGACGGCGGCTGGGGGATGGCGGACTGCTACTCCGGCGGCATGACCGGCTATATGGCGGAGGCGAATGAGTCCACCCTGCTCATCCCGCAGTGCGAAACGGCCGGATGCCTTGAAAATATAGAGGAAATCGTAGCGGCGGAGGGGATAGACGGCATTTTTATCGGGCCGTTCGACCTCTCGATCGCCCTCGGCATACCCGGGGACTTCAAAAATCCGGCGCATATCGCCGCGGTGAAGCGCGTAAGGGAGGCCTGCGCGGCGGCGGGGAAGCTCTGCATCATGTTCTGCGGCAGCGCCGCGGAGGCGAAAAGGTACTTCGAGGAGGGCTTCCCGAGCGTAACCGCGGGGCTGGACATCGGCATACTTCAGGCGGCCGTGAAGGAGCTTGTAAGCGGCTCGGGAGCGGCCGGAGGGCTGCAATAAAGCAGAGATGAGGAAAAGCGCCGCGCCGGGCGCGAGCGTATCATGGGGGAGAGGTGACGCCGGGAAATGAGAAACCTGTATTTCATCCGCCACGGGGATGTGGCAATGCCCGGCGGCGTCCGCCGCTGCGTGGGCAGCTCGGACTATCCGCTGTCCGCGCTGGGGCGGCTCAGGGCCGTGCTGCTCGCCCCGGGCTATGAGGGCCGGGAGGTTGGCGAGGTTTTTTCGAGCCCGCTCTCGCGCGCGGAGGAGACCGCCGCGCTGATGGGCGCGCGGCCGGTCGTGCTCGCCGGGCTGGAAGAGGCCGGGATGGGCGAGTGGGACGGCCTGCCCTTCGACGATATACGCGAGGCCTGGCCCGAGCTTTTCGCCCGGCGGGGGAAGGAGCCGTATCTCCTGCCGCCGGGCGCGGAGCCGGCGGAGGCCGTGCTCGCGCGGTTTACAAACGCGGTGGAGGACGCGCTCGAGTGCACGCGGGGCGACCTTGTCTTTGTGACGCACAGGACGGCGCTGAGGCTCTTTCTGTCGCGCGCGCTGGGGATGGACGCCGCGGCCGCGGCGCGGCTGGAGCTGAAATACGGCTCGGTGACGCACCTTGAGTATGAGGGCGGGAGCTATTCGCTCCGCGGCAGGGCCGGGAAGCGGCCCAGGCCGGAGCTGCTGCCCGGGCTCTGCCGGAGGATGCTCGCCGCCGCGGCGCCGGACAAGGTGGCCGCGCACTGCCGCGCGGTGGAGCGCGAGGCGCTCTCCCTGGTCTGTTCCCTCGCGGCCGCGGGGATCTGGCTGAACGAGTTCGACGTGAGCGCCGCCGCGCTGCTGCACGACATAGCGCGGACGGAGCCGGAGCACGCGCGGCGCGGCGCGGAGTACTTAAACGAGCTCGGCTACCCGCGCGTGGCGGACATCATAAGGCAGCACCACGGGCTGGACGACCCGGAGCTGATCGACGAGGCGGCGGTGGTGTTCATCGCCGACAAGCGCGTGCAGGGGACGGAATACGTCGGAGTGGAGGAGCGCTTCGCGGCCAGCGAGGCGAAATGCGTCACACCGGAGGCGAAGGCCGCGCACGCATACCAGCTTGAGATCTCGAGGGGCATAGAGCGGCGGCTCGCGGGTTTGGGCGTCCGGCAGCGCCGGGGCGTATAGGGCCATATAAGCGCGGAAAGCGCGGGGGCGGCAAAAATGCCGCCCCCGCGCCGTAATTTCATGCCGGGGCATAGAGAGAGGGAGAACGGAAGCCCGTTCTCCCTCTTTTACGCTGTAAGTAATCTGGTAAATTCGCTTCCGCGGATCACACCACGTACATACCGGTGAACACGCCGGCGAGAATGACGGAGGTGATGGTGACGGTGGTGAAGCCGCCGACTATCATGGGGGTGAACATGTGGCCCATGAGAGCATCCTTCTCCTCGGGGGTCTCGGCCAGGGCGTTGCAGGTGTTCTCGGTGATGACGGCGTTGGGCGGGAAGCCGTACAGAGCCGTCAACGCTGTTGCAAACGCGAGCTTGAAGGACATCTTCAGGATCTTGGCGCCGATGAAGCAGAGGATGGCCATGCCGATGACGCCGATAATGATGAGCTCGATCATCGGGAGGATGATGCTGAGCAGCATTTCCGGGGTGCACATGTTCAGGCCGTCGAAGATGTACATCATCAGGGCGAACATGACGAGACCGTAAGCATTGGACTTGACAAGGGCGTTCTCGTCCAGCAGGCCGAGAGTGGTGGCCAGGATGCCGACGAGCAGGGCCCAGACGCCGCCGCTGATGCTGCCGATGAAGGGGAACTGGACGCGGCCGATCTGGGATGCGATCCAGGCGAGGATGCCGATCTTGAGGAAGATCATGACGTTGTTGTTCCACTTGTCGGGGATGGGAGGAACAAGCTTCTTGATGGGCTTCGCGGGGGCCTTGACGAAGTTGCCGCTGTCGGAGTCGATGGCACCATCGACGGAGGCGACCTTCAGCTTGCCGGAGCGGTAGTCCTTGAGGAATGCCTTGCCCTCAAGCTGCAGGCAGACAGCGGTGAGCGGGTAGCCGGCAAAGCCCTGCATGCAGTACATGACGATGGCGAAGACGGCGGCCTCCTGAAGGCCGGCTTCCAGCGCCGCGTCCATCATGGTGGTGGCGGCCACGATACCGCCGGTCAGCGGGGGCAGGCCGGCAATGAGCAGGTTGTAGTCCATGAGCATCGGGCAGATAAGGAACGCGAGCGCGCACATGCCTGCCAATCCCAATAGGCATACCACAACCGTTTTCCAGTTCTCAGCCAGCTGCTTCAGGCTGATGATGGAGCCCATGTGCACGAGCAGCATGTACATGCCCATGGAGCTGCCGAAGGGGATAAGCGTGGAGTCCGTGATCAGGGTCGACGGGAAGACCGTCCAGTAGCCAACCAGCATGATGACCGCAGTGACGAACACCGAGGGGATCCAGGCCTTCGTGATGTTGGACACTGCTTCGCCGATGAGGTACGCAACGCAGCAGATGACGAAAGCCAATGCAAAGTTATACATTTTCTCTCTCCCTTTCCATTTATTAACAAAAGTTTTTCTTTACGAAAAACGATTGTCTGAAAGAATGTGGTCCCCGATCCCGGGGGGAGGCCCCGCGCGCTTTCTCCGCGCGGGGCGCGGGAGGTTTATTTGCTGGAGTTGAAGTCCATGGCGACCTGGACGTGCAGCATCGCGCCCTTCAGGAGCTGGTCCTCGTCCACGCAGAAGTTGCCGGAGTGGTTCGGCCACACCGCGCCGCAAGCCTCGCTGCCGGTGCCGAGGAAGACCATGGCGCCGGGGGCCTTGTAGAGGTACTGGGAGAAGTCCTCAGCGCCGGTGGTGGCGGGGAAGTTTGCCAGGCAGTCCTCACCCATGATCTTCTTCGCGCTCTCCTGAGCGAGGGCGGCAAAGCCGTAGTCATTGATCGTGGGGGAGATCATGCGGATATACTCAACCTCGCCCTTCGCGCGGAAGGACTCGCAGGTGGATTTGACAACGCGGCTGATGCGCTCCTCGAAGGAGTCGCGAATCTCGTCCCTGAAGGCGCGGGTGGTGCCCATCATGGAGGCGTTCTCGGCGACGACGTTCCAACGGGAGCCGCCCTCGATGGTGCCGACGGTGACAACGGCGTTGTCCATCGGGGATATCTCACGGCTGACAATGGTCTGGAGGTTGTTGATAACGGCGGCGGCGGTGGCAACGGCGTCCACGCCCGCCTCAGGCTGCGCGCCGTGGCAGCCCTTGCCGGTGATTTTGACGACGAAGCGGTCACAGGAGGCCATGCGCGGGCCGCCCTCGATAGAGACGGTGCCTGCCGCCACGTCGGTCCAGACGTGGATGCCGAAGCAGCCGTCAACGCCGTCCATCGCGCCCTGCTCTATCATGGAGATGGCGCCGAGGGCGACTTCCTCAGCGGGCTGGAAGGCCAGGCGGACGGTGCCGCAGAGCTCCTCCCTCATGTCCATGAGTATGTGGGCGGCGGTGAGCAGCATGGAGATATGGCAGTCATGGCCGCAGGCGTGCATCACTCCGGGGTTCTGGCTGGCGTACTCGGCGCCGGTGGTTTCCGTGACGGAAAGTGCGTCCATATCCGCGCGGAGGAGTATCGTCTTGCCGGGCTTTGCGCCCTCGATGGTGGCGAGGATGCCGGTTTTCAGGCCGCAGTCACGATAGGGGATGCCCATCTTGTCAAGCTCCGCCTTTATCGCCTTGCTGGTCTCGAATTCCTCGCAGCTGACTTCGGGATGCATGTGGAAATAGCGGCGCATCTCGATCTGGTAGTCTGCATATTTTGCAGCCACTTCCTTGATGTTCATGATAGCCTCTCCTCCTCTTTTCTTCGCTAAGAATTTAAAAACTCAAAGTTGCGGCCTGAAATAGACCGCATTTTCGGCTGTCCGGCTGTGTTTCGTGCATTTCCGCGGCCCTTGAGGCCAACGGTAAGATAATCCGTGCTTATAATAATATATTATTCAATTTCATTTGTCAAATATTAAAAATCTGCCCGTGTCAAAAAAGTTTTCGATTGTGGAAAATAATGGGCGGCAAAAATGCCCCAATATGGGCCTGAAACAGGAGAAAACGGGCGCTTTCGCGGCCGTATGGGGCGTCAAAACGGCTCATAAGAAGAGAAGATATTAATTCGGGGGAAATTCTGCGGGAAAATAAAAAGCGCCGAAGCTTTAGCTTCGGCGCTGGAGCTGCTGCCCGGATTCGAACCGGGGACCTCATCCTTACCAAGCGACCCCAGAACTTTTTTCTAACTATTTTTGTCGCTTTATGGCCATATCCACTCCAAACTGCTTGCTTTCCGTCACTCTTTGAGAACATGGTTTCCACCTGCTCCGCCGCTCTCTGTGGCAAGTTGTGTGGTCAAACCGTTGTGGCAGTAGGTTTAGCGATCTGGCGGTTTGCACAAATGTGGTCAGAGTGCGGTTTTCTGCGTCGCCGCAGTAATGCACCGGCCTGGTTTTGGCAAGTCACCACAGAACTGCTTTTGCGATGGTGTTAACAATGATAAGCGCTGTAAAAAACATTTTAATCCTCATCATTCGGCCGCGCTATACCCATTTTTATCTTGAAAAATTCGATTGCAAAGTTCATGAAGTTAGAAGCAAATCAATATATACGATACTACCTTCAAAAACATTCAAAAAGTTAAGAGTTCTCGAGGAAAATTTGAGAGTATAAAAAAATTCTTTAAAAAAACTGTCTCACGTATCATATCAATTAGCCTTTTCTCTGCACTTTTTTGAATGTTTAATTGATAAACAACTTGAGAGTATGTTTAAAGTTCTTTGTGGGTTGTTTAGTTTATTATCACCCAAGTGCTCACCTTAGTGAATTCCCAAAGTAGTCGCAATTCTGTCGCAATTATTTGCTGCTTAATTGTTGTCAAGACTTTGCAAACTATCTACCAGTCTTCATCTTCCCTTCGCAATACACCTTGTAGTGTACAACAAAGGTTACCTCCCACCCATCAAATAATTGCAATAATAAGTAGTCACATACCTACCGACAGTTTCTCCATAAAGTCATCATAAGATATCCATCGTACTCCCAGAGCCTCACACACATTTGGCAATTGTGCTGATCCTGCCTTATACTTTTCTTTGGTGACAACGATTGCTCCCAGTGCCTTCGCCTTTGTTGCCAAATACGCATCTGCAGCAGGCCTATTTTCGATAATATTCCTTCTGTGGATACTTT
>LBJMR02800__coassemble_527_pt1 | contig 25118 bp, 28 predicted proteins | sample LBJMR02800__metabat2_low_PE_004 | metagenome-assembled genome bin LBJMR02800
GAGCACCTGACTCTTAATCAGGGTGTCCAGGGTTCGAGTCCCTGATGGTGTACCAAACGGCCCGTTGGTCAAGTGGTCAAGACGGGGGCCTCTCACGCCCCAAACGGGAGTTCGACTCTCCCACGGGTCACCATCTTGCCCCTGCGAAAGCAGGGGCAGGACATGAACTTAATAGTTGGTGCTTTTAACGGTGAGGGTCCACCCGTTCCCATTCCGAACACGGAAGTTAAGCTCACCTGTGCCGACGATACTTGTCTGGAGACGGACTGGGAAAATAGGTCAGTGCCAACACCGGGGGGCTTTTGCCCCCCGAGTTCTATGCCTCCTTAGCTCAACAGGTAGAGCATGCGGCTGTTAACCGCAGGGTCGTAGGTTCGAATCCTACAGGGGGCGCCAAGGCCGCCGCAATGCGGCGGCCTTTTCAATAAGGGCCTTTAGCTCAGTTGGTTAGAGCAACCGGCTCATAACCGGTCGGTCCGGGGTTCGAGTCCCTGAAGGCCCACCAATACAGGCTCTTCCTGTATTTGAAGTCGTACACGTATCGTGTACGGCTTTTTCTTTATTTTCAGTATATTCGGTGATGGAGGGTCCTTGTGCTGAAAAAGGTAAGTATTCCCGCAAAGGACATGGCCTGTATCGCGCTTTCTACTTCATTCATATCCGTTTGCGCCTGGATTTCGGTCCCGGCGACGGTGCCCTTTACGATGCAGACCTTCGCGGTTTTCCTTTGTGCGTCAGTTTTCGGCGCAAGGCGCGGCGTGGCCGCTGTGGCGCTGTATGTTCTGCTCGGGGCAATAGGCCTGCCGGTTTTCGCCGGATTTCAGGGCGGCTTCGGCACCCTGTTCGGGGCTACGGGCGGATACATCACCGGGTTTCTGCCGGCGGCGCTGAGCGCGGGCTGGAAAAGCGATTGCAGGAGCAGGATGGCGGTTGACATAATATATATGGCGATTGCCCTGATAGTCTGCTACGCCTTCGGCACACTCTGGTACTCGCTGGTGTACGCCGGCTCGATTTCCAGCGTCGGCGCGGCGCTTGCGATGTGTGTTATACCTTATATTATTCCGGATGCACTGAAGATCGCCCTTGCCGCGGCAATCGCTCCGAGGTTGAGGAGTGCGCTGAACAGCCGCTTTGGAAGTTGACATAATTGATGTAACACCCCCGGCAGTTGCTGCCGGGGGTGTTACTGTTTGTTTACAGGTGTTGACAAGCTTAAGCTTTTTTAGTAGCATTGTAATATACTTGGTGTATTTTATCAAACTTGGGAGGTGTATAAAATGTTCCGCGGGCTCGATATCCCCCGCACTGAAAAGAAATCTATCATGATGGTAGTTGGCATTGACCTTCTCTGGCTGATATTTGCCGTTCCTTTAGCTTTGCACATTTTGGGAGTCATCGACATTCCGCTTTTTGCCGGAACTGAGGATAATATCAGCCCACAGTGTTCAGCACTGGCTTCATTTGGCGGCATCGTAATCTTCTTGCTTAACATGCTTGTGGCTCGTTTATACTTTCCCTTCTATGATAATTTCACGCTGAAAATCCGTCCAATGGTTGGCTATTTGGTCAATGTCTTTTTCGCCCTTGCCGCAATTGGGCTCAGCTCGATTATTCGACGTGAATATGGTTGGCAGAACTACGAACTTATAGAGCTGGGTGTTTCTGTACTCGTTATTGCCGACTTCCTGCTTGTGACGTATCTTGCCATCCGTGCCAGGCGTCGCGAGATGATTCACGACGATGTTGCGCTTCCGGACAAGGAGACGCAGGAGGAGAAGCGCCATGCAGGACGCGAGCGATTGATCATGTATGCTCTGTTGGCTTATGACGCGCTGTGGGTTGTTGTTACGGCCGTTTTCGGCGGGTATGAGCCGGGAAGCGCACACTGGATTGCAGATGGAGCTGTCGGCTTGTTGTCCGGTTTGACCCTGGTTGTCAACGTTTTATGGTATTTTAACATGTATGATGGTGTGAGGAGTTCTCCGCCCTTTTCAGCGAGTACGCTCCGAGCGGCGGGAATTGCCGCGGCTGTCGTGATATTTTTGATGTATACCGTCAAGCTAAACGTTGATTTGCCAAATCAGGCATGGGTATATATGGTGCTCCCGCTGCCGTTCATTATCCTGGTGGCCTATGTCTCGCTGCGGACTCTGATGTGGCGAGGGGACAAGGACGCGGAGCGCGGGCCGTGGGAATAGTATTGCGCCGCGGAAGGCGCGGATTTTGACGCAGATTGCAGAAAGGCGGAGCAGAAGTGAACGAAGAGGCCAGGGAGCGGCCGGCGCGCGGCGGCTACGCGGTTATTTCGGCGGCGTTTGTGATTGACGCGCTGTGGGTGATAGTGTTTCTGGTCATGCTGCTCGCGTATCCCGACCTCGGGCTGGATTCGTCGCGGGAGTATGGCTACGAGTCGCCGGTGAACCCCGCGGTGGAGGCGGGATTCAATTTCGCGTCGCGGATAATGCGCTACGGCAACATACTGGCGATATTATACTGCGCCGGGCGCGGGCGCTTCAACGGCCGCGAGCCGCTTTTCCCGGTGAAGAGCTGGGCATATTACGTCTGCATCGTGCTCATGCTTGCCGCGGTGGCCGCGGCGGCGGTCTTTGTCGAAAGCCTGGACACATATGAGCGCGTCTGGATGGAGATGCTGCCCGAGCTGGGGGCCGCGGCGGCGTTCATCGCCTTCTATCTGTACGGGTCGGCCGCGAGGCGGAAGCTGGAGGTCGAGGGCCCCTGAGCCGCGCGCGGCAGAGCTGTGGCCGTGGATTCAGAATTTCGCCCCGGGCAAGGCCCGGGGCGTTTTATTGCGGCATCCATAAGCCGCGCTTATGCGAAGGGCGCAAAAGAAAGGTTGCGGAGCGCCCCGGCGAGATATAAAATATGCGTATACGTCAGGACTGCAAAGGAGGATTTTTTATGAGCAGGACTCTAATCGTATACTATTCCCGCAAGGGAGAGAACTACTGGAACGGAAGCGTACGAAAGCTCGAGCGCGGCAACACGGAGATAGTCGCGGAGATGATTGCCGGAATCACCGGCGGCGACCTCTTCGAGGTGGAAACGGCGCAGGATTACCCGGCCGATTACCACGAGTGCGTCAAGGTGTCCGTTGAGGAGCTGCGCTCCGGCGCACGGCCAGAGCTGAAGCGCTACCTCGACAGCCTGGACGGCTACGACACGATTTTCGTCGGCTATCCCTGCTGGTGCGGGACGATGCCGATGGCGATGTTCACCTTCCTCGAGCGCTATGACCTGAGAGGGAAGAAAATACTGCCCTTCTGCACCAATGAGGGCAGCGGCATGGGCCGCAGCGAGAGCGACCTGAAGCGCATCTGCGCCGGCGCGACGGTCGAGGCCGGGCTTTCCATACACGGCGCGGAGGCCGCCGGCTCGCGCGGCGCTGTGGAGGCTTATGTTAAAAAGTACATGGCGGAATAATGCCCGATTTAAGTAAATTCGCGGTAAAAAACGTCAGTGATTGCTCTGTTTTGGGGCGAAATGCGCCCGAAAGAGCTTGACTTCTACCGCGCGGGGGCATACGATGGACGCGTGATTATCCGGCTTCGCCGGGATGGGGTGAATTTATGGTTTTGATTGCGCGTCCGGGCCGCTTGAGCCGTGCCCGCAGGGTTTTCAGGGGGTGGTCCGTATGCTGACCGCCGCGGAGCTCGGGGCGCTTTTACATCCGCCGCTGAGGGCCCTCGTGCTCGAGAGCGTGGATTCTACGAATACGGCTCTGATGCGCATGGCCGCCACGGGCGCGGCAGAGGGCACGGTGCTGCTGGCGCAGGCCCAGACGGCCGGGCGCGGGCAGCGTGGGCGGGATTTCTATTCCCCGGCGGGCTGCGGGATTTATATGAGCCTGCTGCTGCGGCCGAAGATGCCGCCGGAGGACGTGCTGGCCATCACCCCCGCGGCGGCGGTGGCCGCGGCGCAGGCCGTGGAGGCCGCGACGGGGCGCAGGGCCGACATCAAGTGGGTGAACGACATCCAGATAGACGGAAAAAAGGTCTGCGGCATCCTCACCGAGGCTGCGAGCAGCTCCGGGACGCTGGACTGCGCCGTCTGCGGGATAGGGATAAACCTCTTCCCGCCCCTGGGCGGCTATCCAGAGGCGCTGAGGGACAGGGCAGGGGCCCTGTTTGACGCCTACCCCGGCGACGAGCGCACGGCGGCGCTGGCGGCGGACGTACTCAACCGGCTGTGGGAGCTGTGCTCTCTGCTCCCGGCGCGGGATTTCCTGGACGAATACCGCGCTCGGAGCGTCCTGACGGGCCGGAGTGTTACGGTGAACGGCCGGGGCGAGGGCGTCGTGGAGGGCGTAGACAGGGACTTCAGCCTGCTTATACGCTTCGGAAACGGCGAGACTGCCGCGCTGCGCTCCGCTTCGGAGCTGAAGCCGGAGTGAATACATAAAAATAACGCCCGGGAGGGGGAGACACTCCCGGGCGTTTGCGTTTATTCAACTTCTATGTAATCCTCCGGGACGCTGACGCCGAGGGCTTCGCAGTTGGCGCTGTTGTACAGCTTCTGCATCGGGCCGTACTGCACAGCGAGGGTGGAGATGTCCGCCTCGCCCTGAAGGATCTGCGCGGCCATCTCGCCGGTCAGGCGGCCGAGCTCGTAGTAGTCCGTCGCGATCGTGGCGACGCCGCAGCCGGAGCAGATGCCCGGGTCGCCGCCCACAACGGGGACCCCCACGGGGATTACGACGTTTGCGACGGTCTCCGTGTTCGCGGCGACGGTGTTGTCGGTGGGGATGTAGATGACGTCGCAGTTGTCGCAGGCCGTCTGGGTGACGCTGGCGAGGTCGTTCACGTCGGTGAAGGCGTATACCTCGCAGGTGTAGCCCATGGGCTCAAGATAGCCGCGCACGGTCTCTATTTGATAGACGCTGTTCGGCTCGCCGGAGCAGTAGAGAAGTCCGACGGTCTTAGCGTTCGGGAAAAGCTCATGCAGGACCTCGGCCTGCGCCTCGAGGTCAACGAGGTCGCTGGTGCCGGAGATGTTGCCGCCCACGGTGCCGCTGAAATCCTCTATCCCGAGCGCCGTTCCGTAGTCGGTGACGGAGGTGCCGAGGATGGGGATATCCGCCGTGGCGCTCGCCGCGGCCTGCAGCGGCCAGGTGGCGTTGGCGAGTATCAGGTCGACCCCGTCGGATATAAAGCCGTTCATTATCGTTGTGCAGTTTGTCTGCTCCCCGCCGGCATTCTGCTCCTGAAAGACCACGTTCCCCTCGCCGAGGAGCTCGGTGAGAGCGGCCTTAAAGCCGCGTGTGGCTTCGCTGAGCGAGACGTGTTCCATCTGTTCGCAGATGCCGATGGTATAGGCGTCCGGGTTGTCGGCGCTCTGTTCCTCGCTGCCGCAGGCGGCAAGCGTGAGCGCCATCGTCGCCGCAAGGGCGGCGGAGAGCAGCTTTCTACGCATTGTGTTTTCCTCCAAATTTTACTCATTTTGGCCTGAAAAGGCCGCAAAAAATGCACCCCACCCTGAGATGAGGGTGCATATTTGCCAATGTTGATACGCTTCATGGGGACGGGGCTTATTCGCTCCGGCGCCTTATTTTGCGCCCTTGGGGCCCGGCCTCTGCGCCGGGACCGGAGATGGCCTGCCGCGGCATTTTTCGCGCATTCAGTGGTGAATTGCTTACGCGCCGATCAGGACCCTGTCGGTAAGCATTTCCTCGCCCGAGGCGCGGGTGAACCTGGCGAGCAGGCTGTCGACGGTAAGCCGCTTTTTCTCCTCGCCGGAGATGTCGAGGACGATGCGCCCCTCGCTCATCATTATGAGGCGGTTGCCGTGCTCGATGGCGTCTCGCATGTTGTGCGTTACCATGAGCGTGGTAAGCTGGTTTTCCTCAACTATCCTGTCGGAGAGCTCGAGGACCTTGGCGGCGGTTTTGGGGTCGAGCGCGGCGGTGTGCTCGTCAAGGAGCAGGAGCCGGGGCCGGACAAGGGCGGCCATCAGCAGCGTAAGGGCCTGGCGCTGGCCGCCGGAGAGCAGCCCCGCGTGGGTGGTCAGGCGGTTTTCGAGCCCGAGGCCGAGCGTGGAGAGCAGCTCGCGGTAATCCTGCCGCTCAACCTTGCTTATGCCCCATCTGAGCCCGCGGCGCTTGCCGCGGCGGGCGGCGAGGGCCAGGTTTTCCTCTATGTCCATCGTGCCGGCAGTGCCCATCATCGGGTCCTGGAACACGCGGCCGATGAAGGCGGCGCGCCTGTGCTCGGGCAGGTTGGTGATGTCCTTGCCGTCGATGGTTATCGCGCCGCTGTCCACGGGGAAGACGCCGGCTATGGCGTTGAGCATGGTGCTCTTGCCCGCGCCGTTGCCGCCGATGACGGTGACGAAATCGCCGTCGTTCAGCGTCAGGTTAAGGCCGTGCAGCGCCGTTTTAGCGTTCACGGTGCCGGGATGGAAGGTTTTGGAGACATTTTTAAGTTCAAGCATTGTTCTGTTCCTCCTTTGCCTGACTTGCGCGGCTGCGCCGGCGGATGCTGAGCTGGCCCTTCCAGTAGGGGATGGCCAGGAACAGCGCGACTATAAGCGCTGTGAAGAGCTTGAGATCGTTTGTGTCAAGGCCGAGCCTGAGCACTATCTGGATGACGAAATAGTACACGATAGCGCCGACGCTGCAGCCGATGAGGCCGGTGAGGACCTTCCCGCGGCCTCTAAGCAGCACTTCGCCGATGATTACGGCGGCGAGGCCTATCACGATGGCGCCGCGGCCCATATCGATCGTGCTGCTGCCCTGGTACTGGGCGAGCAGGGTGCCGGCAAGGGCGACCATGCCGTTGGAGAGCATGAGCCCGAGCACCGTGGCGCTCGCGGTGTTTACGCCCTGCGCCCTTGACATCTGGCGGTTCGCCCCGGTGGCCCTGAGGGCGCTGCCGGACTCTGTGCCGAAGTACCAGCAGAGGACCGCGATAACGACGGCGGTTATTATGACGAGGACCGGCAGCGGGTTGCTGAGGCTGAGCTCGCGCACATAGCGTGACGAGACTATGAGGTCGTAATTGTCTACACGGATGGCAAGCGTGGCCTGCGTGCCTGCCGAGGTGCCCCAGCCCATGATGCGCAGATTGATGGAGTAGAGCGCGAGCTGGGTAAGAATTCCGGAGAGTATCGCAGGTATCCCGCATTTCGTGTGGAACATACCCGTTATCAGGCCTGCGAGCATGCCGGCTAACATTGCGATAAGGGTGGCGAGCCAGACGTTCATTCCGTTCAGCGTGAGCAGGACGCTCACCGCGCCGCCTGTCGCAAGCGAGCCGTCGACCGTGAGGTCGGCTATGTCCAAAACCCGGTAGGTGATGTATACGCCCATGGCCATCAGGCCCCATATGAGGCCCTGGCCGGCCACGCCGGGCAGGGAATTGATCAGCGATTGCAAGAAATCCATGATTTGCGATATCCTCCGAATTCCTCCCCCGGCGGGAGATAGTGCCTCCCGCCGGGAAGAATTATTTTAATCTTTACTCGATGACCACGTAGTCGTCGGGGATCGTCACGCCCAGCGCCTCGCAGTTGGCGGCGTTGTACATCTTGGTGACGTTCGGCGCGCTCTGGATGGCCATGGTGGAGATGTCGGCCTCGCCGGTCAGGATCTGGGCGGCCATTTCGCCGGTGGTGTAGCCGAGGTCGTAGTAGCTGATGGACAGCGTGGCCACGCCGCAGCCGGAGCAGATGCCGCTCTCGCCGGCGATTACGGGCACGCCCGCGGGGATGACCACGTTGGCTATGGTCTCGGTGTTGGAGGCCGCGGTGTTGTCGGTGGGGATGTAGATGACGTCGGAGTTGTCGCAGGCGGTCTGGGTCACGCTGGAGAGGTCGTTCACGTCGGTGAAGGCGTAGGCCTCGCAGACATAGCCCATATCCTCGAGGTAAGTGCGGATGGTCTCAATCTGGTATACGCTGTTCGGCTCGCCGGAGCAGTAGAGCAGCCCCACATTGGTTGCGTCGGGGAAGAGCTCCTGAATCATTTCGGCCTGCTGGTCGAGCGGAGCGAGGTCGCTGGTGCCGGAGATGTTGCCGCCCACGGTGCCGGTCCAGTCGGTGATGCCGAGCGCGGTGGCGTAGTCGGTGACGGAGGTGCCGAGGATGGGGATGTCGGCCGTGGCGCTGGCGGCTGCCTGCAGCGGCCAGGTGGCGTTGGCGAGTATCAGGTCCACGCCCTCGGAGACGAAGCCGTTCATGATGGTCGTGCAGTTCGGCTGTTCGCCGCCGGCGTTCTGGTCGCGGAATTCAACGGCGTCCGCGCCGAGGAGCTCGGTGAGCGCGTCCTTGAAGCCCTGGGTGGCGGCGTCGAGCGCTTCGTGGGTCATCTGCTGGCAGATGCCGATGACGTAGGTATCGCCGGTGGCCTCACCCTCGGGGGCGGAGCTTTCGGCGGCGGGGCTGGCATCGGTTTCACCTTCGGGGGATGCGGACGGGTCGCCGTTCTCACTGGTTTGGCTTTGGCTGCCGCAGGCGGCGAGCGCGAGCACCATCATTGCCGCGAGAGCTATGCAGAGCAGTTTCTTCATCTTCATCGTTTTCGTCTCCTTCTTTGCTGGTGTGGGTGCAGCCGGTAAATAAAAAACGGCCCCCGCCGTTCAAGGCGAGGGCCGTTGCTGCTAATTTGATGTGCTCAGCAGGCCGCTGGTCTTGTCAGGCTTTTCTGGATTGTCTGGGTAAAAAAGTAAAAATAAAAATAGACAAAGCCAAAAAAGCCCGCAAAAGCGTTGCGAGCCTGAGCATAGAAGGAGACGGAATTCACATTGTTCATGGTGCAGACGATGAGCTGCTTCATGTGACTGTCTCCTTTCCGGCGCGGGGCCGAATTAATCTGATGGATATACGATAACGCTTTAAAGGTCGGAAGTCAACCGTGATTTTTGTGCAAATTTGGGCTTGCGAGTCGCGCCGTTTTGGAGAATAGCACAAAAATTAAACCCTTTACGGCACAATCAACTCTTTGACGATGAAATCCCGGCCGCTGATGATGTCCGCGTTGCGCTTTCCGCAGCGGGGACAGTAGCCCTCGTTTTTCACGATGGGGAAGGCCCTTTTGCACTCGCGGCAGACGCCCTGGCCCTCCACGGTTTCGATTTTCAGCTTGGTATTTGCGTATTTCGTGTCCCTGACAACAACGCCGTAGATGTCCTCTACATACTGCGGTATCACCAGGGAGAGGTCGCCGATTTCGAGCACTATCGTGTCTATAACGTCGAGGCCGTTGTCCTTCGCAAAGGCGTCGACCGTTGCGATGACCTGCCTGACTACGCCTATTTCGTGCATGTCCGCCTCCGTTTTTTTCTTCATAATATCACCGGGGAGCGGCATTTGCAAGCACGGGCAATGGCAATTTACACAGTTTGCACAAGCATTTCTCTAAAAAGGTGTTAATTGAATAATTAACACAATGGGTGTATAATGTATATAACCGGACTCGCTCGTTGGGAACGGGACATTATCTTACACAAAGCGAGGGGAGATTATGGCTTTTCGCAAAAAGATACTCATGCTGGCCACAAAGATAAGCATTGAGTGCGGCACCTACATGGGCGTGACGCCCTCCGACCCGGAGTACATGATACTCGACCCGGTAGTGACGGACGAAATGGCGGACGTCGGAATGCACGTCAAGGTGCGCTCGCCGCGGCACATCGAGGAGATCGCCAAAAAGGCGAAGGTGAGCGTGGACTACGCGCAGGAGCAGGTGAACAAGCTCGCCGACTGCGGCATAGTGCGCTGCATCTATGACGGCGACGTGGAGACGTACTACTATCCCATCTGGGTGCCGGGCATCATGGAGGGCATGCTGTCCGTAAAAGAGCAGGTGGAGAAATACCCGGTTATCGCCGAGTGCTTCGAGCGCTACACCCGCTACCGCACGCCGATCCTCGTGCCCAATTTCCCGGTCGGCATGGGGCCGATGCGCGTCATGCCCGTGGGCAGCGCGATTAAAAACGACACCCACGCGGCGCCCTATGACGAGGTGGAGCGGATCATTGACAACGCCTGGGCAATTTCCGTAGGGCCATGTTCCTGCCGCCGCACGCGCCGGATAATGGGCGAGGGCTGCGGCCACCTTGAGGAAGACATGTGCATGTACATAAACGACAACGCCCGGTTCTTCTCCAAGCAGGGCAGCCACCGCCTTGTCAGCAAGGAAGAGGCGAAGGAGATACTCAAGCGGGCGGAGGACAACGGCCTCGTGCACGAGATAAACGAGGCGGAGGGCTACGACGGGCCCACTGCTATCTGCAACTGCTGCGGCTGCTCCTGCCTTGCGCTCCGGCTCGGCGAGTACTTCAACGACCCGGACCTGCTGCGCACGAACTACGTCGCACGCGTGGACAAGGACAAGTGCGTGGCCTGCGGCCAGTGCGTTGAAAACTGCCAGATGGGCGCGCTCAAGCTGGGCGCGAAGCTCTGCGGCAACCCGGAGCCGGAGGTGCGCAAGCCGTTCGACCAGCCCTGGACCAAAAAGCATTACAATGTGGACTACCGCACCAACCGCAGGGACGTTGTGGACAGCGGCACCGCGCCGTGCAAAATGGAGTGTCCCGCGCACATCCCCGTTCAGGGCTACATAAAGCTTGCCAGCCAGGGCCGCTATCTCGAGGCGCTCGAACTCATAAAGCAGGAGAACCCCTTCCCGGCGGTCTGCGGGCGCATCTGCAACCGCAAGTGTGAGGACGCCTGCACCCGCGGCGACATCGACCAGCCGATAGCCATCGACGACATCAAGAAGTTCATCGCCGACAAGGAGCTCTCCGCCGAGACGCGCTATGTCCCCAAGATGCTCAACCAGACAGGCAAGCCGTTTACGAACAAGATCGCCGTGATAGGCGGCGGGCCGAGCGGCCTTAGCTGCGCGTACTACCTCGCGGTAAAGGGTTACCCGGTGACCGTGTTCGAAAAGGGCGACAGGGTCGGCGGCATGCTCACGCGCGTGATACCCACCTTCCGGCTGGAAAAGGACGTTGTCGAGGCCGAAATAGACGTGCTCAGGCAGCTCGGAGTGGAGTTCAGGTGCGGCGTCGAGGTAGGGAAGGACGTCACGATACAGCAGCTTCGCAACGAGGGCTACGAGGCCTTCTACCTGGCCGCGGGTGCGTGGAAGAGCGTCAGGCTCGGCGTGCCCGGCGAGGACAAGGCCGGAGTGTGGGACGGCATCAGCTTCCTTGAGGCCGTCAACGGCGAAAACAGGCCCGAGGTGGGCAGGCGAGTGGCGGTAATAGGCGGCGGCAACACGGCTATGGACGTTGCACGGGCCGCTCTGCGCCTGGGCGCGGAGGAAGTGACGGTGGTTTACCGCCGCACGAGGGCCGAAATGCCCGCCTCCGACGAGGAGATAGCCGAGGCGGAGGCCGAGGGCGTGAAGTTCAAATACCTCGCCTCTCCCGCCGAAATAACCGGCGAAGGGGCCGTTGCCGGCATAAGGCTGCAGCTCATGGAGCTCGGCGGGAGCGACGCGAGCGGCCGCCGGAGCAGCGTCCCCACGGGCGAAACCGAGGAGCTGGCCGCGGACTGCGTCATCTCCGCGCTCGGCCAGCGTGTCGACCTCGGCGACATGCTGAAGGGCACCGCCGTGCGCCGCAGGAAGAACGGCACGGTCGAGGTGGACCCCGTCACCCTGCAGACAGACGAGGGCGACATCTTCGCGGGCGGCGACGTCGTCACCGGCGCGCGCTTTGCGATAGACGCGATTGCCGCGGGCAAGGAGGCCAGCATCTCCATCCACCGCTTCGTGCACGAGGGGCAGAGCCTTGTGCTTGGCCGCTCGGTCAAGGAGTACCTCTCCATCGACAAGGAAGCGGTCAACGTGCCCATCCACAACCTGAACCTCACCCCGCGCCAGAAGTCGGAGGACGGCGGCGCCGCCGAGGCCATAAAGACCTTCCGCGACCTGCGCGGCACCTTCACCGAGGAGCAGATGAAGAAGGAGACCGAGCGCTGCCTCGGCTGCGGCGCCGTTGTGCTCGACGAGTACATGTGCGTCGGCTGCGGCATCTGCACCACCAAGTGCCGCTTCGACGCCATCCACCTCGAGCGCGTGCGCGATGTCGAGGGCCTGGACTACGATAACCTTGTCCCGAGCCTCGCCCCGCATATCGCTAAGCGCTACGGCAACATTGCCATTAAGAGCCTGACCAGGCCGCTCGGAAAGTAAAAGTAAGGAAATTGAAAGGACAAGGAAAAGGCTGAGTAAAAATTCCGCCCGCGGAGCCTTATATCCGCGGGCGGAGCTGTATATTGCCGTCGAAGAATTGATAAAGCCTTGATTTTTAGGCACTAAACTCATACAATAGTTACATACCTGCTGTGGATGTGAAACCGTGAAAAGGGATAAGCTGAAAGAATATTTTTCCGTGCCGAACATTTTGAGCTATTTCCGCCTGATACTCATCCCGGTTTACCTTTACACCTATTTCAACGCCCGCACGGATGAGGATTATCTCAAAGCGGCGCTTGTGATAGCGGTCTCCGGGCTGACGGACGCGCTGGACGGCTTTATTGCCAGGCATTTCAATCAGATAACCGAATGGGGCAAGCTGATAGACCCCGTGGCGGACAAGCTGACGCTCGCCTCGATCGCGCTGAGCCTTGTGCTCCGTTTCCCGCTGATGGGCGCAGTGTTCGTGCTCTACCTCGCGAAGGAGGGGTACATGCTCATAATGGGCGCGGTGATGCTCCGCCGGGGCTACAGGATGGACGGCGCGCAGTGGTACGGCAAGGTCTGCACCGCCGTGACTTACGCCGTCATGCTCTCCCTGCTCGTCTTCCCGGGCATGTCCCGCCGCATGTCGAATTCACTTATCGGCGTCTGCCTTGCCGTTACGGCCATGGCATTCATCGGGTATGTAAATTTCTATCACCGGGTGCGCAAAACAAGGAGATAAGGGGTTTAACCAAGCCGTCCGCCGCCGAGCGGGCGGCTTTTTTCATGCGGGCGCTGGAAAAATCCGCCCTCGGAACTATAATGTAAAAAAAGTACAAAAAGCCGCGGTGATTTGAAACGGACGACCTTCAAAAGCTGAAAATACGGTGCGCAGCCTCACTCCCCCGGGCGAGGGCGCCGGGAAGCCGCGCCGGGAATCACGGCCTACCGCTTCACAGGCGGGAGGATAGAGATGCCGCGCGCGGAGAACCCGTACCTATACATTGTGGCGGCGGGGACGCTCCGGCTGTATACGCCGTCGGGGATCGTGGACTACATTGAGGGGCAGTATTCCCACTCGCGGATTGACACGCCGCTGCACGGCACAGTGCTGGCCCCCTCGGAGATGGGGGATTTCCTGGCCGTCTCCGTCGAGTTCACGGCGGGAGACGTTATAGCCGTGGCGATAGAGCTGGACAACGGCCTGACCGGCAGGATCCTCGACGGAGGAATCGGCGAGGAGGCCATGGCTGAAGCTGACCGCGAGGCCGTGCGCTCTGCCGCGCGGCTGCTGGACACAGCGCTCGGCGCGGCGGGCTCCGAGTTCCTCCGGCGGAACATCCTGAGAGAGGTGATATACTACCTGCTGCGCGGCTCCTGCGGCGGGCAGCTGCTGCGGCTGAGCGCGAACGCCGGCAGGGCGGACAAAATATATGACGCGAACAGCTAAATAAAGAAAAACTTCCGCCGGCAGTTCACCGTTGAGGAGCTGGCGGAGAGCAAAAACATGAGCGTTTCCCAATTCTATCAGAAGTTCAAGAGCGCGGTCGGCATGGGCCCGATGCAGTGCCAGAAGCGCCTTCGGCTCACCGAGGCCAGGCGGCTCATGCTCGACGAGGGCCGGAATGTGACGGAGGCCTCGGCCGAGGTGGGGTATGAAAGCCTCTCGCAGTTTATCAGGGACTACCGCAGGATGTTGGGCGCCGCCCCGAAGGAGGATGTGCTGTCCCTCCGCCGCAGGCTGGAGAAATGAGCAGTTTTTTTGCAGTAACGGGCAAGCCGCAGAGAAAAGCCCCTGCTATACTTGAACCGGCAGAGAAAGCCCTGTCAATCCTGAAGCAGGAGGCTTTATAACATGATTTTGACCGATGAACTCTGCGACAGACTGTGCGCCGCCGCGGTGGAGGGGGCCCCGCTCATGGCCATACAGGCCAACGACCCGAGGATAACGCTCGTGGCGGGCGGCTACCCGCTGTTTGCGGACGGCAAAATAGCCGGCGGAATAGGCGTTGGCGGAGGCACCGAGGAGCAGGACTGCGAAATCGCGGAATACGTCCTCTCCGTGTTTGAAAAGCTGGCAAAATAAGCGCAGGCAAAACCCCCGGGGGACTCCCCCCGGGGGTGCGCTTTTATCTGAGCTTTGCGCCGCAGTACGGGCAGTATTTGCCCGAGCCGGAGATCGCTGCGCCGCAGTCCGGGCAGCGCGTGGAATCCGTGCGGCGGTAGCCGCCGTAGTCGTAGTCGGCGCTGCTGTGGTTGCCGTAGTCCGCCTCGTCCGCCGCGCGCTCCGAGCTCGCGTAGCTCGAGCTGCCGTCGTAGTCCGTGCCGCGGTCATAGCGCCGCTGCCCGCCGGCGTAATAGTCGTCCCGGAAATCCTCGCGCCAGCCGGCGTTGACGCCGCCGGGGCCGACGTACCTGCTGGAGCCGAAGCCGAGGATCAGCATGAATATCGTGTTCAGGAAAATCAGCCCGCAGGCGAAGCCGCCGCCGTGCCCGAAGGACTTCGAGAGCTTCACGAGCGTTATGATGCCCACCACGACGTTCACAAACGGCACGAGCAGGAGCAGGAACAGCCAGCCGTTGCCCCATGTGATCTTATAGAGCACGTACTGCGCGTAAAACGGGACCAGCGCGGCCCAGCCGTGCTCCCCGGCCTTGGAGTACACCATCCAGGTTGCGGCGACGGTGAGCACGCCGATTATGGCGCCGACATAGAGCGCAGCTGTACCGAGGCTGCCGAGCAGGTACCATAAATAGTATTCGTAATGCCAGCTGTCATACATAAAAATCCCTCCCCGCTTCCATGATACAGGAAGGGGGAGGGAATTGCAAGTGTTGATTAATCGTCCTCAAGCATTCGCAAGCCTGCGACGGCCGTTATCGGCAGCGAGAAGCAGACCGCGCCTGCCCTTGTCCCCGGGCCGGCGGCGGAGTTTATCGCGCGCATTATGCCCGCTTTCTCCGATGACCTTGAAACGATTATGATGAGCTCCTTCTCGTCGGCGAGGGACACGCCGAGGAACTTCTCCGCACGCTGGGCTCCGGTGCCCTTTGCGTGCATCACCGTGCCGCCGGCGGCGCCGGCGGAGCGCGCGGCGTCCATCACCGCGTCCGTGTGGCCCTCGTTGGCTATCACGGTTATGAGCTCGTGTTCAAAATTGCCGGGCGCCGCGGACGTGTCCGCCGCGGTCCCGCCTGTGAGAAACGCCAAAGTCTTTCCTCCTCCCACGCTCTTGAGCGGTATTGCAAGCATTATCCCGTTTCCGGGAATGTCGATGAAGAGCCGCCGCTTGGCGGCCTTGAGCAGCTTCGCTGTCTGTTCCTCGCCGGCGAAGGTGCAGACGATTGCCTTTTCGGCGGACTCAAGGCCGTAGAGGTCGAGCTGCTCGTTGGTGGCGGTGCCGCGCCCGAGCATGGTGAGCGTCAGCGCGGCGTCGTGCTCGCGGCAGAGCTGTATCATCTCCTCTGCGCGTGGGCGGTCGAGTATCGTCATAACAAAGTTGAGTATCATGCGCCGTCCCCCCAGAGCTCGATGATGTCTTCGTCGCTGTAGAGCTCTTCTATGCCGGTGCTCTGGACGCCGCGGGTCTTGATGACGTATATTGCGCCCATGACCTGGACGGTGATGAGCGGCATCATTGCGACAAGGGCGACAAGGCCGAAGGCGTCGGTGAGTATGCTTGTCCCGGCGGCCTCCGCGGCGCCCATGGCGAAGGGCAGCATGAAGGTGGCCGTCATCGGGCCGGAGGCCACGCCGCCGGAGTCGAAGGCTATTGCCGTGAACACCGGCGGGACAAAAAAGCTGAGCGCGAGAGCTATTATATAGCCGGGCACAAGGAAATAGAGTATCGAGATCCCCGTGAGCACGCGCACCATGGCGAGGCCGTTGGCCAGTGCAATGGCTATAGACAGGCTGAGCCCCATCGCGCGCGCGGAAATCGCGCCGGCACTTATCTCCTCGACCTGCCGGTTGAGGACGTGCACCGCGGGCTCCGCGGATATTATGTACCAGCCCATGAGCATAGACAGTGGTACGAGAAGGTATTGTGTCCAGCCCTCCGTGCCGAGGGCCCGCCCGAGTACAACGCCGAGGCTCGAGAAGCCAACGTTCACGCCGGTGAGGAAGAGCACAAGGCCGAGATAGGTGTAAATCAGCCCGATTACGATTTTGATGAACGGGATGCGCCGCAGCTTGAGCGACACGGCCTGGAAAATCAGGAATATCACGGCTATGGGCGCGAGCGCGAGCGCCACCTCGCCCATGTAGTGCGGGATGGCCGCAACGTACCCGTGCCCGAGCGCGACAGTGTCGCCGTATTCCGAAACCGCCGTCGCAGCCATTTCCCCGCCGCTGCCCTGATAGAAGAATCTGAGCAGCATCACGGCGAGGATCGGCCCGATCGAGCACAGCGCCACAAGGCCGAAGCTGTCTGCCTCCGCGTTTTCGTCGCTTCGTATCGAGGCGACGCCGACGCCGAGGGCCATTATGAACGGGACCGTCATCGGCCCGGTGGTGACGCCGCCGGAATCGAAGGCGACGCTGAGGTAATTCGGGTCGGCAAAGGCCGCCAACAGGAAAACAATGGCATAAAAACCGATCAGCAACCACCTCAGCTGGATGCCGAGCAGTATGCGCAGCATGCTGACCACAAGAAAAAGGCCGACGCCCACCGAGACGGTTATTATGAGCACGGTGGTGTCGATGTGCGGGACGTTGTCCGCAAGGACGGTAAGGTCCGGCTCGGCCACGGTTATGGCTATGCCGAGGATGAAGCTCAGCACGAGGATGAGCACAAGATTGCGGGACTTGGTCATTTTTGCGCCGATGTAGTTGCCTATCGGCGTCATCGAAGCGTCCGAGCCGAGGGTGAACAGCCCCATTCCTGCTATCAGCATGATTGAGCCGAGCACAAATGACAGCATCAGGTCGGTGGACACAGGGATAAAGCTGAGGCACATCACGGCCACTATCAGGATGATGGGCAGCGTTGATGCGACGGCCTCGCTTAGCTTTTCGCGCAGTGCTTTTTTAGCGGTCAATGGCATCCCTCCAAGTCAAAGAGTGTATTTATGTATACTATTTTACAGGAAAGTGTACATCCGGTCAAACAAAATAATTGTGAATTTACGCTAAAGGAAAGACCGCCCGTGAGGTTCGGGCGGTCTTCCGCTATTGGGAAAAAGAGAAAAGTTACGGCGAAGCGCCGCGCGGGACACGGCGTACCTCGCATTTTCAATATACTTTATTTTGAGTGCAATGTCAAGCCATATGAGCTAATTTGAAGCCGAGTATATACAAATTCGCACGTGATCTGGTAAAATAGCCGCCGAAAGGGGAGTTGCACATGATACGCCTTGTCGTCAGCGACATAGACGGCACGCTTATACATACCACCGAGGGGCGGATACCGGACGCCGTTTTCGAGCAGATCGCCCGCCTGAGGGAGCGTGGGATCCTTTTTGTCCCGGCCAGCGGCAGGCAGTACCGCAGCCTGCGGCGGCTGTTCGAGCGTGTGGCGGGGGAGCTATATTACATCTGCGAAAACGGGGCCGTGGTTTTCGCCCCGGGGGAGCCGGGGCCCGTACTGTCAAAAGTCGTGATGGAGCACGGCGAGGCCATGGCGCTCGCAAGGAAAATTGTGGCAACGCCGGACTGCGAGCTCTTCATGTCCGGCACGAACACGAGCTACCTCTGCCCGAAGGGGGAGGAGATCGTCACGCTCATGCGCGACCGCGTGAAAAACAACGTGGTGCTGCTAAAGCGGCCGGAGGACGTGCCCGAGGCGGTCGTGAAGGTGTCCGCCTACCGCCCCGGCGCGGCGGAGACGCTGATACCCGTCCTCACGCCGCACTTCGGCGAGGTGTTCAACGCGGCAATCGCGGGCGACGGCTGGCTGGATTTCACGCTGGCGGACAAGGGCCTCGGGCTGCGGCGGCTCTGCGCCGCGCTGGGCGTCGGCCTCGGCGAGGTCATGGCCTTTGGCGACAACTACAACGACCTGCCCATGCTCCGCGCGGCGGGACACCCTTATATTATGTCAACCGCAAGCCCGGAGCTCCTCCCGCTCGTGGAAAACCGCTGCGACAACGTCGCGGAGGTGCTCGCGGCGCTGTGACGCGCATAGAGGAAAAAATTGCTGTTTTCAACAGTTTTAGATAGCTGTATTTGTGGATTGGCGCAATTGAAAACGCCGCCGGGATCGTATATGCTTGATAAAAGGGGGGAGTTCTGGATGGACTTTCTAAGCTGGAATCAGGTGGTGATCGGTGTCGGATGCGGCGGGGGAGTGGTGCTCCTGCTCGGCCTGCTCGCAAGCGTATATTGGATTGCGCTCGCCGGGGCCGCTGCGATGCTGGTTGCAGTGGCGCTCTGGGCAATATTCGTGCGCTGCCCGGTGTGCCATAAGCAGATTTTCTATGCCCATAAGTGCAATTATTGCCACTGCTGCGGCGAGAAGCTGTACCGCTATTAAGCACGGCGCCGTAAAAAGCGGCATAAATCGACGGAAAAAGCGCAGCAAAGCTGTGCAAATATATGAAAATTTGCACGCGGTGCGAAAAGCTGTTGTTTTCGCCGCGTAAAAACGGTAGAATTGTCCCATCCTGTCCGAGAGGGTGGTTTGCTTGGCCCGGCTTCGATTTTATCCGCTGGGGGACAAGTGCGCCCTTTTGCAGGACAGAAAATAATACTATAACTGCAAGGTCACGGCTGCGCCGTGGCCTTGACGTATTTTTCAGGAGGAGAGAGCATGGCAAAGAAAGTGGCCGTCATCATGGGCAGCGACAGCGATTTTGACGTCGTGAGCGCCGCAATCGACACGCTGAGGGAGCTCGGGATACCTGTTGAGGCGAGGATACTCAGCGCCCACCGCACGCCCGAGGAGGCGCGCAAACTCGCACGCACGGCCCGCGGGGCGGGCTTCGGAGCCATCATCGCCGCGGCGGGAAAGGCCGCGCACCTGGCCGGGGCGCTGGCGGCGGAGACCACGCTGCCGGTCATCGGGATCCCCGTGAAAAGCAGCACGCTCGACGGGCTGGACGCCCTTTTGAGCACGGTGCAGATGCCCTCCGGAATCCCGGTGGCCACCGTGGCGATAAACGGCGCGAAGAACGCCGCGCTGCTCGCCGCCCAGATACTCTCCGTCGAGGACGGGGAGATTGCCGCGAAGCTGGACGAAATGCGCAGGGAAATGACCCGCGAGGTGCTCGAAAAGGACAGGGCGCTCCGCGAGAGGATGAACAGGGAGGATGACTGAGAAAATGGAAAAGCGCGAACAGATGTACGAGGGCAAGGCCAAGAAGGTCTATGCCACCGACGACCCGGCGCTCTGCATAGTGTCCTATAAGGACGACGCCACAGCCTTCAACGGTGAAAAGCGCGGGACGATAATGGGCAAGGGCGTTATAAACAACCGCCTGACCAACCGCCTGATGCGCCTGATGGAGGAAAACGGCGTCCCCACCCACTTTGTGGAGGAGCTCAGCGACCGCGACACGCTCGTAAAGCGCGTGAGCATAGTCCCCCTCGAGGTCATAATCCGCAACATCTCCGCCGGCAGCTTCGCCAAGCGCTACGGCGTTGAGGAGGGCATTGTCTTTGACGAGCCCACGATAGAGTTTTCCTACAAGAACGACGAACTCGGCGACCCGCTGATGAACAGCTATCACGCCCTGGCCCTCAAGCTGGCCACCCGGGAGGAGATAGACACCATCAAGGCTTACGCCTTCAAGGTGAACGAGGTGCTGAAGGCCTTCCTGCTGCAGCACGGCATAGAGCTCGTGGACTTCAAGCTCGAGTTCGGCCGCCTGGCGGACGGCACCATCGTCCTCGCGGACGAGATAAGCCCGGACACCTGCCGCTTCTGGGACGTTGAGACGCACGAGAAGCTCGACAAGGACCGCTTCCGCCGCGACCTCGGCGGAGTTGAGGACGCGTACCAGGAGGTAATGCGCCGAATAATCGGCGAGTGAGGTAAAATGGAAAGAGATTTCTTCGACAAGCTGCACGAGGAGTGCGGCGTTTTCGGCGTGCTGACCCGCTCGGGCGCCGACGTGGTGCCGATGACCTACCGTGCGCTCTACGCGCTGCAGCACCGCGGGCAGGAGAGCTGCGGCATAGCCATAAACGACGACGGCGTGATAACCGGCTATAAGGACGTCGGGCTCGTCAACGAGGTGTTCACCGAGGACGTGATGCGCTCTCTGCCGCAGGGGCAGATGGCTATAGGCCACTGCCGCTACGGCACCACCGGAGGGCGCACGCGCGAAAACGCCCAGCCGATCGTCATACGGCACATAAAGGGCGGGCTGGCCCTGGCCCACAACGGGAATCTGACAAATGCGAGCGAACTGCGCATGCAGCTCGAGCTCAACGGGGCAATATTCTCCAGCACCTCGGACAGCGAGGTGATAAGCTACGTCATAACCCGCGAGAGGCTGCGCACCGGCTCGATACAGGCCGCCGTGAGCGCCGCGATGGACTGCCTGAAGGGCGCGTACTCCCTTGCGATAATGTCCCCGCGCAAGCTGATAGCCGCGCGCGACCCGTTCGGCTTCCGCCCGCTGTGCATAGGCGAGCTGCCCGACGGCTGGGCCATAGCCAGCGAGAGCTGCGCGCTCGACGCGATAGGCGCAAAGTTCCTGCGCGACGTGGAGCCGGGCGAGATCGTGACAATCACGCGCGAGGGCGTGGAGAGCGACCGCAGCCACTGCGGCGGGCCGAGCGCGGAGTGCGTGTTTGAGTTCATCTACTTCGCCCGGCCGGACTCCGTTATCGACGGAAGCTGCGTGCACACCGCGAGGCAGCGCGCGGGCGCGTTCCTCGCGCTGGAGCACCCCGTGCAGGCGGACGTGGTGATAGGCGTGCCGGATTCCGGCCTCGACGCCGCGCTCGGCTACGCGCGGCAGAGCGGCATACCCTACGGCGTGGGCTTTGTGAAGAACAAGTATATCGGCCGCACCTTCATCCAGCCGGGGCAGACCCGCCGGGAGAACGCCGTGCGGATAAAGCTCAACGCCATAGCCTCCACGGTGCGCGGCAAGCGCGTCATACTCGTGGACGACAGCATCGTGCGCGGCACGACGATCGCGCACATAGTCGAGCTCCTGCGCGAGGCCGGGGCGACAGAGGTGCATGTGCGCCTCTCCGCGCCGCCGTTCCTCTATCCATGTTATTTCGGCACGGATATCGACTCGCGCGACAACCTCATCGCCGCGCAGCACTCGATAGAGGAGATACGCGAGATAATCGGCGTAGACTCCATAGGCCACCTCAGCACGGACAACGTACACAAGCTGGCCGACAACAGCCATCTCAACTTCTGCGCGGCCTGCTTCACCGGAGAATACCCCTGCGAGATACCCAAACGCGCCGCAAAGAGCCGCTTTGAGCAGAAGCTCAGCGAGCGCGGGAAGGAGGATGCGTAAGTGAAAAGCGAGAGCGAGAGCTATCGCGCCGCCGGCGTGGACATAACCGCCGGGTACAGGGCCGTGGAGCTCATGAAAAAGCACGTGCAGCGCACCGAAACCCCAGGGGTCCTGGGCGGGCTCGGCGGCTTCGGCGGGCTTTTCAGGCCGGATCTGACAGGCATGGCCGAGCCGGTGCTCGTCTCGGGGACCGACGGCGTGGGCACAAAGCTGAAAATAGCCTTCCTCATGGACAGGCACGACACCGTGGGCATAGACTGCGTCGCAATGTGTGTGAACGACGTCATCTGCTGCGGGGCGCAGCCGCTCTTTTTCCTCGACTACATCGCCTGCGGCAGGAACGTCCCGGAGCGCATCGCCGATATCGTCTCCGGCGTGGCCGAGGGCTGCGTCCAGTCCGGCGCGGCGCTGATAGGCGGCGAGACCGCCGAGATGCCGGGCTTTTACGCCGAAAACGAGTACGACCTCGCCGGTTTTGCCGTGGGTATGGTAGACAGGCCGAAAATCCTCGACAACTCCTCCATGGAGCCGGGCGACGTCGTGATAGCCATACCCTCGAGCGGCGTCCACTCGAACGGATTTTCGCTGGTGCGCCGCGTGTTCGACATCGAGCACGGCGCGCTGGACAAAGTCTATCAGGAGTTAGGGCGGACCCTCGGCGAGACGCTGATAGAGCCCACGCGCATATATGTCAAGCCGGTGCTCGCCATGATAAAGGCCGCGCGTGTCCGCGCGCTCAGTCACATAACCGGCGGCGGCTTCTATGAAAACATCCCGCGCTCCATACCGGCAGGGCTCTGCGCACGCATCCGCAAGTCCTCGCTCAGGACGCCGCCGGTGTTCGACATCATCGCCAGGCAGGGCAAAATCCCCGAGCGGGACATGTATAACACCTTCAACATGGGCGTCGGCATGTGCGCCGTGGTGGCCAAGGAGGACACGGGCCGCGCCCTGGCGGCCCTGGCGGTAAACGGCGCGGCAGACGCCTATGTCTGCGGTGAGATCATTCGCGGGGAAGGCGGAGTGGAGCTATGCTGAAAACGTCGGTGCTCGTCTCCGGCGGCGGGACAAACCTTCAGGCGCTTATCGACGCCTCGGCCCGCGGCAAAATGCAGCATGTGGAGCTCTCGCTCGTAGTCTCGAACAGGGCGGACGCCTTTGCGCTCGAGCGGGCGAAAAGGGCCGGCATCCGCGGCGAATACGTGGAAAAAGCCGGCTTTGAGGAGCGGCTGAACGCGCTTTTGGACGAGGAGGGCATCGGCCTGATCGTCCTCGCCGGCTTCCTGCGCATTTTGAGCGGGGACTTCACGCGCCGCTGGGCCGGGCGGATAATAAACATCCACCCGAGCCTGATCCCGAGCTTCTGCGGCGCGGGGTACTACGGCCTGCGCGTACACGAGGCCGCGCTCGCCCGCGGCGTGAAGGTCACGGGCGCGACCGTGCATTTTGTGAACGAGATCCCCGACGGGGGGGAGATAATCGCCCAGCGCGCGGTGGAGGTCCTGCCCGGCGACACGCCGGAGGTTTTGCAGCGCCGCGTGATGGAGCAGGCGGAGTGGATAATACTCCCGGCGGCCGCCGAGGCCGTCGCGGAGCGGCTGGAAGGGAGAGAATGAGACATGACCGACCTTTTCGCATACCTTTCCGAGCGCCCGTATCCCGGGCGCGGGATAATGATAGGCGCCGCGCCCTCGGGCAAAAGCGCCGTGGCGTATTTCATCATGGGCCGCAGCGAGAACAGCCGCAACCGCGTCTTTGAAAAGACGCCCGACGGCATCCGCACAAAGGCGTATGACGAGAGCAGAATGACCGACCCGAGCCTTATCATCTATCACCCAGTCCGCCGCGTGGGCCGCGGGCTTGTCGTCACGAACGGCGACCAGACCGACACGCTGCGCGACTATCTCCTCGCGGGTCGCACCTTCGCCGAGGCGCTGCGCACGCGCGAATTCGAGCCGGACGGGCCGAACTGGACCCCGCGCATCTCCGGCCTGCTCAACCCGGACAGGAGCTACAAGCTCTCGATACTGAAGGCCGGCACGCCGGAGGGCGGGCCCTGCCTGCGCTTTTTCTACGAGTACGAGAAGGCCGTCCCGGGCGTGGGGCACTTCATAAGCACCTACGAGGGCTTCGGTTCGCCCCTGCCGAGCTTTTCCGGCGAGCCGGTGCCGGTGGAGGTACCCGAGCTGGGCGCAAGGGAGCTTGCGGACAGGCTCTGGGCGGCGCTGGACGCGGAAAACCGCGTGTCGCTCTATGTCTGCGTGGACGGCGAAGAGGTTATAATCAACAAATATGAGGAGGCTGCGAAATGAAGGAGATAGAGCTCAAATACGGCTGCAATCCCAACCAGAAGCCCGCGCGCATTTTCATGGCAGGCGGCGGGGAGCTGCCCGTAGAGGTCATGAACGGCCGCCCGGGCTATATCAACTTCATGGACGCACTCAACTCCTGGCAGCTCGTCCGCGCGCTCAAGCGCGCCACCGGCAGGCCCTCCGCCGCCAGCTTCAAGCACGTCTCGCCAGCGGGCGCGGCGATCGCGCGCCCCCTCACGGACGAGGACAGGCTCGCATTCTTCGCCGAGGGCGACCTCTCGCCCATCGCCACGGCCTACGCCCGCGCGAGGGGGGCCGACAGGCTCTGCTCCTACGGCGACTGGGCCGCGCTGAGCGACACCTGCGACGCGGAGACGGCCAGGCTGCTCGTCCCCGAGGTGAGCGACGGGATAATCGCCCCCGGCTACACCGCCGAGGCGCTCGAGATACTCAAAACCAAGCGCAAGGGCAATTATAACGTCGTGAAGATAGACCCGGACTACGAGCCCGCGGCGGTCGAGCAGCGCGACATCTTCGGAATCCGCTTCGAGCAGGGCTACAACTCCCTGCCCATAACGCGCGAGTGCCTTCAGAACATTGTCACGGAGAACAAGTCCCTGCCCGGGGATGCCGTGGACGACCTGCTGCTCGCGCTCATCACGCTCAAGTACACGCAGTCGAACAGCGTGTGCTACACCGAGGGCGGACAGACCATCGGCGTCGGCGCCGGGCAGCAGAGCCGCATACACTGCACCCGCCTCGCCGGCGACAAGGCCGACCTCTGGCACCTGCGCCGCCACCCGAAGGTGCTCGAGCTGAAGTTCGACGCGCAGCTCAAGCGCGCCGAGCGCGACAACGAGATCGACCGCTTCATCCGCGAGGAGCTCACGGAGAACGAAAAGCGAGACTTCCTCGCGCGCTTCACCGGCGTCTCGCTGGGCTCGGACGCCTTTTTCCCCTTCGGGGACAACATCGAGCGCGCCGCGCAGAGCGGCGTGAAGTACGTCGCCGAGCCCGGCGGCAGCATACGCGACGACAACGTTATCGAGACCGCGAACAAGTACGGCATGGTCATGGCGTTCACCGGAATACGCCTGTTCCACCATTGATTTGGCTTTTACAGGCCGCGCCGCGGGCATGATGCGGGCTTTCCCCGGCCGAAACCGGGGAAAACGCCGCATGGAGAGTGCCGGCGCTGCCAAAAATCCATGAGGATAGCATTGCGGTGAAAG
>LBJMR02800__coassemble_538_pt1 | contig 24358 bp, 19 predicted proteins | sample LBJMR02800__metabat2_low_PE_004 | metagenome-assembled genome bin LBJMR02800
TCGATGGGCAGCTTGGCGACGTGCCCGATGCCGAAGCGCGCGGCCGTCTCGTTTATATGGCTCTCTCCGAAGATGCTGCTGCGCCTGCCGCAGTCGGGGCAGACGAAGTAGGACATGTTCTCAACTATGCCGAGCACGCGCTTGTTCATCATCCCGGCCATGTTCACGGCCTTTTCAACTATCATGCCGACGAGCTCCTGCGGGCTCGTGACGACTATCACGCCGTTCACGGGCAGGGACTGGAACACGGTCAGCGGGACGTCGCCCGTCCCGGGGGGCATGTCAACGAACATGTAGTCCACATTGTCCCACACGACGTCGGTCCAGAACTGCTCTACCGCGCCGGCGATGACCGGCCCGCGCCAGACCACGGGGTCCGTCTCGTGCGGGAGCAGGACGTTCATGCTCATCATCTGTATGCCGGTGGAGCTGCTCACGGGCAGTATGAAATCCTCCCCGCCGCGCGCCATCTCGTGTATGCCGAACATCTGCGGCACGCTGGGGCCGGTGACGTCCGCGTCGAGGATAGCGGTGCGGTGGCCGCGGCGCTGCATTTCGGCGGCGAGCAGGCCGGTGACAAGGCTCTTTCCGACCCCGCCCTTGCCGCTGACAACGGCGATGACGCGCCCGACGGCGCTGCCGTCATGCAGCGGCTTCAGGAAGCTCTGCTGCTTGCGGCTGGGGCAGTTTTCCCCGCAGGAGGAGCAATCGCTGGTGCAGTTTTCGTAATTTTCGCTCATTGGTTACTTCCCTCTCTTGACGGCGCAATCAATCGCCGTGAGTATTTTATCGCATCCGCCATATTATATAACCGAAAGCGGCAATTAGTCAACATCCGGCGGCGGCCAGGACGAGGATTCCGCGCACCCGGCGGTACATCTCCTCGAAGTCCGAAACCGGCAGCGGGTTTTCGCCGAGGCCGCACTCCACCGTGTAGCCCGGCCTGGCAAATTCTGCTATGAACCAGTCCTTATAGCCTGCAAAGCCCGACTCGTCCGGCGCGTCGTCCAGCGCGTAGCCGCTCGCGGCGGCGAAGCACTCGGCGTAGTGCCTTGCGTCCGGCGGCTCCATGCCCTGATACCGCCAGTAGATAACCTCCCCCTGGGTGTGCAGGGCTATGACCATGTCCGGCGAGAGCGACCTTGTAAGGCTGCACAGCGCGCGGCTCTCCGGCGCGGAAAGCGGAGCAGGCCCCACAAAGTCCCTGGGCGCCGGACGGTCGTAGCCGAGGGCGTATTTTATCTCCTTCGCCCGCTCCCAGCCCGCGGGATACTGCAAATTCAAATCGGTCCCGGCGATGTTCGCCTTCCAGCCCGACGGGAAAGGTATGTCCGGGAATTCCGCGGCCACGCGCTCCGCCGCGGAGTAGTATTCCCCCTCCGCCAGCGCGCCGGTGACCAGGTCTATCCCGTCCGGGTTCACCGCCGGGACGATGCACAGCCGCGCGGAGGAGAGTATCTCCTCCGCCTTTATCCCCCTTATGCTCCCGCCGGACGCCGCGGCCTCGCAGAGCTCCTCGGCAAATTTGAGCAGCAGCGGCGCGGTTATCCACTCGTTCGCGTGGTGCGCGGCCGAATAGGCCACCATGCGCGGCCCCCGGCCCAGCTCGAGCGCCCAGAGCGCGCGGCCCATGACGCTCCGGCCGAAGCTCCGCACGTCCAGGAAGGGATACCTCAGCGCGAGGCCCCTTACGCAGTCCGCCACCAGCGCTGAATCAAAGCTCACCCCCGCCGGCACAACGGAAAACGGCAGCGGCACGGTCAGCTTCTCCCCGGCGCGCAGCTGGGTCGGGTCCATCGCCGGGTTCGCCGTCTCGAGCGCCCTGAGGCCCACGCCGTAGCGCAGCGCGACGGCGTAGGGCGTGTCTCCCCTGCGCACGTTGTATTCGATGCAGCCCCTCAGCCACGGCCTGAGCGCGGAGGCCGTCTCCGGCCCCACGGCCCCGTCGCCGGCCATGCGCCGGTCGAGCTGGAAGGCGGAGAGCGCGCAGCGCGTGCCGCGGCCGAACACCCCGTCTATCTTCAGCGGGCCGTAGCCCGCGCGGCAGAGAGCAAGCTGCAGCCTCTCCACCTCCGGGCCGGAAGCGCCATAGCTCAATTTTTTCATGACACAAATTTCCTTTCGTCCAAAGTCCCGCACATTTATGCCTACGCGGCGGCAAAGGTAATCATGCATGAAAAAACCGCCGTTATTTTTCGCTCCCCGGCGCATAATGACATAGCCGGCCAAAAAGAAAACTCAAGCGGGGGGATATGAAAAATATGGGAATATTAAAAACAACGGCACGCCTCGTCCCGGCCATAGCCGCGGCAGCAGCGCTCACGATAGGCGCCGCGGCGGCGGAGCTTGTGCCCGTGGGCGAGACTGTGGGCATAGAGGTGCAGACAGACGGCATGCTCGTGGCGGGGCTGACCGCGGTGGAGACGGCGGAGGGGGACGAACTGTGCCCCGCGGCGGACTGCGGCATAGAGCCTGGGGATATAATCGTCCGGCTCGGCGAGCGCGAGGTGCACACGTCTGCGGACTTTGAGGAGGCCGTAGCCGCTCTGGACGGCGGCGACGTGACGCTCACGCTCGAGCGCTGCGGGAACCTGATACAGTACACGCTCACTCCCGTGCGCGCGGCCTCCGGCGAATGGCGGCTCGGGCTGCTGCTGCGCGACGGCATGGCGGGCATCGGCACCGTCACCTATTACGACCCGGCCACGGGCAGCTACGGCGCGCTCGGCCACAGCATAAACGACCCCGCCTCGGGCAGCGTGCTCTCGCTCAGCGGCGGAATCATCACCGAGGCCCAGGTGGCGGACGTCCTGCCGGGCAAGGCTGGCCAGGCCGGGGAGCTGCACGGCGTTTTCGACACGAATGTACAGCTCGGCTCCGTACTGCTGAACACCGCGCAGGGCATCTTCGGGCGCACCAACGCCTGGGCGGGGCGCGAGGCCATACCCGCCGCCGCTGAGGGCGAAATCGCCGACGGCCCGGCCGTGATCCTTGCCAACATCTCCGGCGACGAGGTGTGTGAGTATGCGGTGAATATATCAAAGAGCGGCGAGCGCCTGCTCGTCACCGTCACCGACGACGCGCTGCTCTCCGCCACCGGCGGCATCGTGCAGGGCATGAGCGGCTGCCCGATAATCCAGAACGGCAAGCTCGTCGGCGCAGTGACGCACGTGCTTGTAAACGACCCTGCGCGGGGGTATGGCATACCCATCTATTCCATGCTCGAGGCCGCAGAAGCAGTGGCCGGGCAGCCCGCCGCCTGACGCAAAGCGCCCCGCCAGCCGTTGAACGGCAGGCGGGGAGGTTTTTTCATATATAGCGCCCGGTGACGCTCTCCGGGCAGGACTTTATCTCCTGCGGAGTCCCGGCGGCGACGATGCGCCCGCCCTCTTCTCCGCCGCCCGGCCCCATGTCGATGATGTGGTCCGCCGAGCGTATCACGTCGAGGTCGTGCTCTATGACAATCACCGTGGCGCCGCTGCCTATCAGCGTCCTGAACACGCCGAGAAGCGTCCGCACATCCAGCGGGTGCAGGCCGATGGTGGGCTCGTCGAACACGAAAACCGAGCCGGACTGCGGCCGGCCCATCTCGCTGGCCAGCTTCAGCCGCTGCGCCTCCCCGCCGGAGAGGCTCGGCGTCTGCTCGCCGAGCGTAAGGTAGCCGAGGCCGAGGTCGGCGAGCACACGCAGCCGCTGGCTGATCAGCTTCAGGCCGGAACAGGCCTTCAGCGCCGTTGAGACGTCCATCGCCATAAGCTCCGGCAGCGAATAGGCCGCGCCGTCCGCCGCGCAGTATTTCACGGCCCAGGCCTCCTTTGAATAGCGCGAGCCGCCGCACTCCGGGCAGGGGATGTCCACATCCGGCAGGAACTGCACGTCGAGGCTCACCTCTCCCGTGCCGTCGCACACCGGGCAGCGCAGCTTCCCTGTGTTGTAGGAGAAGTCCCCCGCCTTGTAGCCGAGCTTTTTCGCCTCCGGCAGCCGCGCGAACACCTTCCGCAGCTCGTCGTGGACGTCGGCGTATGTCGCCACCGTGCTGCGCACGTTTATGCCAATCGGCGTGGCGTCTATGAGCTTCACCTGCCCGGGTCCGCCCGTGTCGAGCGCGCGCACGTGGCCGGGCAGAGGCGAGCCGGAAAAAGCCGCCTCCAGCGCGGGGACGAGGCTCTCGAGTATCAGCGTCGTCTTACCGGAGCCTGATACGCCTGTCACGACAGTGAGCCTGCCCTTCGGTATGTCCACCGACAGCGGCTTCACCGTGTGGATCTGCTCCGTTTCAAGGTGGATTTTCCCGAGCTCGAAGGGCCCGCCCGGGCTGCCCGGCACGTCCGCCGCGCTCTCGCCGCGGAGGAACGGGCCTATGATCGAGTCCGGGTTCCGCGCGACCTCCTCCACCGTGCCTTCGGCTATAACCGCGCCGCCGCTCGCCCCGGCCCCGGGACCGAGCTCAATCATGTAGTCGGCCTGCTTGAGTATGCTCGTATCGTGGTCCACGAGCACGACGGAGTTCCCGTCGGAGACAAGGTCGCTCATCACGCCGGAAAGCCCGTCGATGTTCGCCGGATGCAGCCCTATCGACGGCTCGTCGAGGACGTACAGCACGCCGGTCGTGCGGTTGCGCACCGCCCTCGCGAGCTGCATCCGCTGCCGCTCGCCGGTGGAGAGCGTGGACGACGCGCGGTCGAGCGTCAGATAGCCCAGCCCGAGGTCCATAAGCCGCCGCGCCGTCGAGAGGAAGGCGTCGCAGATGTTTTTCGCCATCGGCCGCATCTCCTCCGGCAGCGTGTCCGGCACGCCGCGCACCCAGTCCACCAGCGCGGAGAGCGTCATCTCACAGGCTTCGGCAAGGTTTATCCCCCGCACCAGCGGCGCGCGGGCCGCGTCGGACAATCGCGTCCCGCCGCAGTCCGGGCAGGTCTCCTGGCGCAGGAATTTCTCCACGCGCTTCATGCCCTTTTCATCCTTGACCTTCGACAGGGCGTTTTCCACCGTATAGGTGGCGTTGAAGTAAGTGAAATCCATGTCGCCCGCCGCGCCGCTGGTTTTGTTCTGGTAGATGATGTTTTTCTTCACGGCCGGGCCGTGGAATACGATGTCGCGCTCCTTCTCCGTCAGGTCCTTGAACGGCACGTCGGTGCGCACGCCCATCTCGCGGGCGATGTCCTTCATCAGAGACCACATCAGCGTCTGCCACGGCGCAACAGCGCCCTCGTCGATGGTCAGGTTCTCGTCCGGCACGAGCGTCGATTCGTCCACAGTGCGGACAATGCCCGTGCCGTCGCAGCGTCTGCACGCGCCCTGGCTGTTGAAGGCCAGCTCCTCTGCCCCGGGGCCGTAGAACTCCGCGCCGCAGACGGGGCACTTTATCGGCTGCATCGCGGCCACGGCGAGCGACGGCGGCGCGTAGTGCCCGTTCGGGCAGCGGTGGCTGGCGCAGCGCGAAAACAGCAGCCGCAGGCTGTTCAGCAGCTCCGTCCCGGTGCCGAAGGTGCTGCGTATGCCCGGCACGCCCGGACGCTGCCGCAGCGCGAGCGCCGCGGGGACGTACAGCACGTCGTCCACCTCCGCCCGCTCGGCCTGGGTCATTCTCCTGCGCGTGTAGGTGGAAAGCGACTCAAGATAGCGGCGCGAGCCCTCGGAATACAGCACGCCGAGGGCGAGCGAGCTCTTCCCGCTGCCGGACACCCCGGCGACCGCCACAATCTTGCCGAGCGGCACGTCCACGTCCACGTTTTTCAGGTTGTGGACTCTCGCGCCGCGTATCTCCACATGGTCGCGCATAAAAACATCTCCCAAAGCCCGTTTGTTCCCCGCCGGGACGTCCCCGGCGGCGTTTTACGAGTAATTATACCACTCCCCCGCCCGGCGCGCCACATATTCGCACATAAAAGCAGCCCCGCCCAAATCGGGCGGCGGCGCCGCCCGCAACACGGACGGCTCGACGAAAACCAGCCCCGGGGAAACCCGGGGCTGGTTTTATCATCCGGCCTTGCGGCCGCTTATTCGTCTTCCTTCTCGTCCTCGCCGTCCGAGCTCTCTTCGCCGGCGGGCTCCACGCCCTCGAACTCGAGCGTTTCGCCGCAGTTCGGGCATTCGATGGCGCCGAGGTCGAGCACATCCTCGTCGATGGTGATGGTGTTGCCGCAGGCGGGGCAGGTGACTTCATAGAACACGGGCTCCTCGCCGCCACAACAGCAGCAACCCTCGTCCTCATCGTCCCAGTCCTCGTCCTCGTCTTCGTCCTCATCCTCGCCGTCATAGACGTAGTCCTCAAGGTCGGAGAGGTCGTCGCTCACCTGGTCGATGGCCTCGCCCAGCTCCCAGGAGTTGTTCTCAAGGTCCGCGATGTCGTCAGCGAGCTCCTCGAGCGTGTCGATGATGGCGGCGAACAGCTTGCCCTCCTTCGACTTCTTGTCGATGTCCAGCCCTTCGGCCAGGCCCTTCAGATAGGCTACTTTTTCGGATGCGGTCATGTCAATCCTCCGTAATCAAACTGTGTCCGGCGCGGCTCAGCCCTTGGCGCGCTCGAGATACTCGCCGGAGCGGGTGTCGATCTTGATCTTGTCGCCCTCGCTGATGAAGAGGGGCACCTTCACCTCCGCGCCGGTCTCGACGGTCGCTGGCTTGGTGGCGTTGGTGGCGGTGTTGCCGGCAAAGCCGGGGTCGGTCTGCGTCACGACGAGCTCCACGAAGTTGGGCGGCTCAACGGCGAACACCTTGCCCTTGTAGCTCATGACGACGCACACCATGTTCTCCTTGACGAACTTGAAGCTGTCGCCCAGCAGGCTCTCATCGATGGGGACGAGCTCGTAGGTCTCAGGGTCCATGAAGTAATAGAGGTTGCCGTCGGCATAGCTGAACTCCATGCTCTTGCGCTCGATGGTGGCTTCCTCGAACTTGGCAGTGGGGTTGAAAGAGGTCTCGACGACCGCGCCGCTGATGACGTTCTTCATCTTGGTGCGGACGAAGGCCGCGCCCTTGCCGGGCTTGACGTGCTGGAACTCGACGACCTGCATGACCTGGCCGTCCATTTCAAAGGTAACTCCGTTTCTGAAATCGCCTGCTGAAATCATATATTCTGCCTCCTGTGGTGTGTTTAGTCTGATAACCAATGTATTTTACACTATAACAGCGTTTTTGGCAATACATAAATGAAAAATGGCGCAAAAAACCGCGCCGCATGGCTTCCTCCCCGCAGCGCGCACGCCGCCGGGCAGCCCCGCAGGGCCGCCCGGCGGATATTTTGCCGCCATGTGCGCTTACTTCATGTCCGGATATGCCTTTCTCACGTATTCGTCTATCCGGCGCACGGCCTCCTTCAGGTTCTCGTCGGAATTGGCGAACACGAGCCTGAGGTGCCCCTCGCCCATCTCGCCGAAGGCGGAGCCGGGGACCGTCACTACCCTCGCGTGCTCTACAAGCTCCTCTGCGAACTCCTGCGAGCTCTTGCCGAAGGCCTTTATGTTCACAAAGGCGTAGAAGCTACCCGCCGGCTTCCGGCAGCTGAAGCCGGGGATGGAATTTATCCCGTCTATCAGTATATCCCTGCGGCGGGTGTAGTCCGCCACCATCTGGTCGACGCAACTGCGGCTCTTGAGCGCCTCCACCGCCGCCACCTGTGAGAAGGTGGACACGCAGGACGCCACTGCCTCCTGCAACTGTGCCATTTTGGTTATATACTCCGGCTCGGGCGCGAGCAGGTAGCCTATCCTCCAGCCCGTCATGGCGTACGCCTTTGAAAAGCTGTTGAGCACCATCACGCGGCCGCGCATACCCGGCGCCTCGGCGATGCTGTAGGGCTGTACGCCGTCGTAGACGATGCTGTCGTACGGCTCGTCGGACAGCACCCAGAGGTCGTGCTTTTTAGCCACCTCGGCGATTTCAAGCACATCCTCCTTCGTCAGCACGGCCCCGGTGGGGTTGCAGGGGGAGTTGAGTATCATCGCCTTTGTCCGCGGTGTTATCGCGCTCTCGATGTCCGCGGCCTGTATCCTGTAGTCGAATTTCTCATATGTCGGCACAGGCACGGCCGTGGCGCCGACTATATTTGCCTGCCCGTAGTAGTTCGGGAAGCAGGGGTCCGGCACAAGGATCTCGTCCCCGGGGTCGAGCAGCGTGAGCATGGAGAGCAGCAGCCCCTCCATCGCGCCGACTGTGATGATGACATGGCCCTTTGTATATCCGTCCCAACAGCTTTTATACTTTTCCGCCACGGCCTCGCGCAGCTCGTCTATGCCTGCGTTAGGGGCATAATGGGTCATGCCGTCGTCGATCGCCTTCTTCGCCGCGTCCTTTATGTACTGCGGGGTGTCGAAATTCGGCTCGCCGACCGTGAGCTTTATCACATCGTCATACTTTGCGGCGATGTCGAACATCCGGCGGATCCCAGAGGCCGGATACTCTCTGGCCATTTTTGAAAATCTCAGGTCTTTTTCCATGAATTCAATCTCCTTTCCGGATTTGGCCGCAGCCGCTCACTTTATGCCGGCGATATTCTTCGCCAGCTCCTTCTTCTCCTGCATGTTGCTCTGCCGCGAGATCATGATGCGCTGCGCCTGGGGCGAGCCCGCGCCGTGGAGCGACTCGGTCCTGTAGCCCACGGCCGCCGCGCCGAGGCAGATGTTCTCGATAAAGCGCATTATGCGCTGGCGGTCCTCGGTGGAAACGCCCTCCCGGGCGGCGAAGAACTTGTTGCATATCTCGCCTATCGTCTCCCCGTTCCTGCCCACAACGGTGTCCGAGGAAAAGTCCTTCTCCGAGGGCATGGTGACCATCAGGCCGCCGGCTATGTCCTCGGCCAGGCGCACGATCTCGTACGGGAAGCGCGTGACGTTCTGCTTGCAGACGTTCGCGAGCAGCAGGTCTATCTGGTAGTTGCCGGCCTTTGTGGCGCAGCCCTCGCAGGAGCAGGCCACGCCGCAGGAATAGAGCGTCTCGTTCAGGTGGGTCATCTCTATGAGCTTGTCTTTTATGTGGCTGGCCTTTTCCACGCCGTTGTACTCGGCCGCGAGCGCCGCCGCGCCGATGATCACGTCGCCGACGCCGACCTTACATCCGCCGTAGGACTGGCGGTGGTATCCGGCGAAGCGCTCCACCATCATCCCTGCGAATTCGTACTCGCCGTTGAGGAAAATGTACTCGTTGGGGATGAAGACGTGGTCGAGCACCACGAGCGCCTCCTGCCCGCCGAACCGGGCGTTGCCGAGGTCGATGCCGCAGCCGTCCTCCAATTTCCGCGTGTCGCAGGACTGGCGGCCGTAGATCATGTACATGCCATCCACGTCGCTCGGGCAGGCGAAGGAGACCGCCCAGTCCCTGTCCGCCTCCTTCATGGAGATGGTGGGCATGAACAGGTGCCAGTGGGAGTTTATCGAGCCGGTCTGGTGGGCCTTCGCGCCGCAGACGACTATTCCGTCGGGCCGGCGCTCCACCACATGGAGGTACAGGTCCGGGTCGGCCTGCTCGTGGGGCGCCTTGGAGCGGTCACCCTTCGGGTCTGTCATCGCGCCGTCCACCGTCAGGTCGTTGTCCTGGACATAGATGAGGAATTTCTTCAGGTTTTCGTGGTAATGCGTGCCGTATTTCTCGTCGACCTCAAAGGTGGTGGAGTACACGGCGTTGAAGGCGTCGAGCCCCACGCAGCGCTGGAAGCAGCTCGCGGTTTTCTGGCCCATGAGCCGCTGCATCTTCACCTTTTTTACAAGGTCGTCCGTGGACTGGTGCAGGTGAGTGAACCGGTTGATCTTGTGGCCCGTGAGGTTGGACGTGGCAGTCATCAAATCCTCGTACCTCGGGTCAAGGGCCAGCGAATAGGTCATAGCGACACAGTTGATGGATGGGCGTATCATCGGGTGGTCGACCCAGTTGTCGATTTTCTCGCCGAACATATACACCCTTGTTTTCAGCTTGCGCAGGCTGTCCACATATTCCTTCGCGGTCATCAGCGCCATGTGATTTACCTCCTTTTCTTTTTACCGTTTTGCCAGTGCCTGATAGCTCTCGAAGCGCTCCTCGGCGTCCCGCGCCGCCTTTGCATACAGCTCCTCCGCCTGCTCCGGGAAGGAGAGCGCAAGCGAGGCGTAGCGGTTCTGCCCGAGCAGGAACTCCCTGAAATCGCCCGTGGGGGCCTTCGAATCGAGGACGAAGGGATTCTCCCCCGCCTCTTTCCGCCGCGGGTCATAGCGGTAGAGGTGCCAGTAGCCGCACTCCACGGCCCGCTTCTCCTCCGCCTGGCTCAGGCCCATGCCGCACTTCATGCCATGCTCTATGCAGGGGCAGTAGGCGATGACCAGCGACGGGCCGGGATAGGCCTCCGCCTCCCTGATGGCGCGCAGCGTCTGCGCCGGGTCCGCGCCCATGGCCACCTGGGCCACGTACACATAGCCGTAGCTCATGGCCATCATGCCGAGGTCCTTTTTCTTCGTGCGCTTGCCGCCGGCGGCGAATTTGGCTATCGCGCCCGCCGCCGTGGCCTTGGAGGCCTGGCCGCCCGTGTTGGAGTAGACCTCCGTGTCCAGCACCAGCAGGTTGATGTCCCTGCCCGAGGCAAGGACGTGGTCCAGACCGCCATAACCTATATCATAGGCCCAGCCGTCCCCGCCGAAGGCCCAGACGCTCTTTTTGGTCAGGAACTCCCTGTTGACGCGGATGAATTCCGCCTCCTCGCTGCCGTCGCCTTCGATGGCGGCGAGCAGCGCGTCGCTCACAGCCCTCGAGAGAGCGGGGTCGTCGCGGTGCTCAAGGTATTCGCCCGCCGCATCCGCGGCCGTGCCGCGCGCGGCGAGGGCCTTTACGGCCGAGACGAGCTGGCGCTTAACCGCGTCCTGCCCGAGGAGCTGGCCGTAGGCGTACTCCGCGTTGTCCTCGAAGAGGGACATGGCCCAGGAGGGGCCGAAGCCGCGCTTGTCGGTGCAGTAGGGGGAAGACGGCGTCGAGCCGCCGTAGGCCGAAGAGCAGCCGGAGGCGTTCGTTATGTACATCCGCTCGCCGAAGAGCTGGGTGACGAGCTTGATATACGGCGTCTCGCCGCAGCCGGCGCACGCGCCGGAGAACTCGAAATACGGCTTTGCAAACTGCGAGCCCTTCACCGTCTTGTCGCTCACGGCGTCCTGCTTGACGGCGACGCGCTCCACCGCGTAGGTCCAGTTTTCCGCCTCGCCGAGCTGGGACTCCAGCGGCCTGAGGGCAAGCGCCTTGCCCTTAGCCGGGCAGACGTTTACACAGCTCCCGCAGCCCGTGCAGTCGTAGGGGGAGACCTGCATCCTGTATTTGTACTTGTTCAGCCCCGGCCCGTTTGCCGGCCTGGCGGCAAAGCCCTCCGGCGCGCCGGCGGCCTCCTCTGCGTCAAGCAGCACGGGCCTGATGGCGGCGTGCGGGCAGACAAAGGAGCAGAGGTTGCACTGCAAGCATTTGTCTATCTGCCACTCCGGCACCTCCACGGCCGCGCCGCGCTTTTCAAACTTCGAGGTCCCGGCCGGCCAGGTGCCGTCCTGCAGGCCGTATTTCACCACCGTGGACACGGGCAGGGAGTCGCCCTCCTGCCGGTTCATGACGTCCACGACCTCGCGGATGAAGTCCGGCCGCTCGTCCTGCACGGGAGCGTCCTCCGCCGTGAGCCAGCTTTCGGGGATCTCTATCGCCTTCAGCTCCCTGATGCCGTGGTCGATGGAGGCGTTGTTCATGTCCACGACGGCCTGGCCCTTTTTCTTAAAATAGGTCTTGTATATCGCGTCCTTCATCTCGGCCACGGCGGTGTCTATGGGTATGACCCCGCTCAGCGTGAAGAACGCCGCCTGAAGTATGGTGTTCGTCCGGTTGCCCAGCCCGAGCCCGCGGGCGATGTCCGTGGCGTTTATGGTGTAGAGCTTCGCGTGCTTCTCAGCGAGGGCACGCTTCATCGCCGCCGGCAGGTTTTCCTCCAGCCCGGCCATGTCCCACTGGCAGTTCAGCAGGAAGGTACCGCCCTCCTTCAGGTTCTTCACCATGTCGTACTTGCGGACGTAGGAGGGCGTGTGGCAGGCCACGAAGTCCGCCTCCTGTATAAGGTACGGCGAGCGGATCGGCTTTTTGCCGAATCGCAGGTGGCTCTGGGTCAGCCCGCCGGACTTTTTGGAGTCATAGACGAAATACGCCTGGCAGTACAAATCCGTGGCGTGCCCGATTATCTTTATCGAGTTCTTGTTGGCGCCCACCGTGCCGTCGGAGCCCATGCCCCAGAAAATCGCGCCCGTCTGCCCCTCCGGTGAGGTGTTTATTTCCCGGGAAACAGGCAGCGAGGTGTGCGTCACGTCGTCGGTTATGCCTATAGTGAAGCTGTTTTTCGGCTTGTCCGCCTTCAGGTTCTCGAAAACGGCCAGAATCTGCCCCGGCGTGGTGTCCTTGGAGCTCAGGCCGTAGCGTCCGCCGGTGATGTCCACCTGCGCGCCCCGCCCCCTGTACACGGAACATACGTCCTGATAGAGTGGTTCGCCCATCGCGCCCGGCTCCTTCGTGCGGTCGAGCACGGCCAGCTTTTTAACCGACGCCGGCACGGCGACGAGGAAGTGCTCCGCGGAAAACGGCCTGTAGAGGTGCACGCTTATGACGCCTACCTTCTCGCCCTGCGCCGTCAGGCTGTCGACGACCTCCTTGGCCGTTTCGGCCGCCGAGCCCATCAGCACGACCGCGCGCTCCGCGTCCGGCGCGCCGTAGTAGTCGAACAGGTGATATTCCCGCCCGGTCAGCCGGCCGATTTCGCCCATATAGCGCTCCACGGCCTCGGGTATGGCCTCGAATTTTCTGTTGCAGGCCTCGCGGCACTGGAAAAAGATGTCCGGGTTCACCGTCGTCCCACGCGTCACCGGGTGCTCGGGGTTCAGCGAGTTCGCCCTGAAGGCCCTGAGGGCGTCCATGTCGATGAGCGGCCGGAGGTCCTCATAGTCGAGCGCTTCGATCTTCTGGATCTCGTGCGAGGTGCGGAAGCCGTCAAAGAAGTGCAGGAACGGCATCCGGCAGTGTATCGCCGCCAGATGCGCCACCGCGCCGAGGTCCATGACCTCCTGCGGCGAGGCGGAGGCCAGCATGGCAAAGCCCGTCTGGCGCACGCCCATAACGTCCGAGTGGTCGCCGAAAATCGAGAGCGCGTGGGCCGAGAGCGTCCTCGCGGAGACGTGGAAAACGCCCGGCAGCATCTCGCCGGCGATCTTGTACATGTTCGGAATCATCAGCAGCAGGCCCTGCGAGGCGGTGTAGGTCGTCGTGAGCGCGCCTGCCTGCAGCGAGCCGTGCACGGTGCCGGCGGCGCCGCCCTCGGACTGCATCTCCACCACCTGGACCGGCTCGCCGAAAAGATTCTTTTTACCGTTGGCTGCCCAGTCGTCCACATACTCCGCCATGGGCGACGAGGGCGTTATCGGGAAAATCCCCGCCACCTCCGTAAAGGCGTAGGAGACATAGGCGGCAGCCTGGTTCCCGTCCATTATCTCGACTTTCTTTGTCATGCTGTCATCTCCATTCCCCAGATTACATTCTCTAAATCAACCATATCCCATTATACAGCAATAATTTAACAGCTTAAATTCGATTTGTAAAACAAATAGATTTAATAACAATCAATCAATAATTTCAATATCTTCCGACATAAAAACCGCCCGGGGCGTCTCGCCTTCCCGGGCGGCTTTGCTCACGTTCATTTTACAGCGTATTCTCAAGCACGGCGGTGGCGTCCTCAAGGAAGCCCTGTATCTGCGGAGTAATGATCCGCCCGCTGTGGAGCACTACCTGTATATATTCCGTCTGCGTATAGTCGAGCAGCTTCAGCGGGACGATCTTGCCCGCTGCGACGGACTTCTGCACTGCGTAGAGCGGCAGGTAGGAGAGGTATCCGCTGTCTTCGACTATGTTGCGTGCCATCCTCGCGCTCTGCAGCGTGAGGAACATCTGTATCTTCACGTCGTTCACGGCCAGCGTGTGGTAAAAATGCACGTTGTACGGCGCGATGTCCTCCATAAGTATGAATTTCTCGCCCGCGAGGCCGGCCAGGCTCAGCCCGCGCTCGTTTATCAGCCGGTTCTGCCGCCCCGCCACTACGGAGATTTCAACCTCCTTCTCGTAGCGCACGTTCCAGTCCACGTTCAGCAGCGGGTCGTCTATAAGGCAGGCCACGTCAAGCTGGCCCTTTTTCAGCATCTCAAGGAGCTGGGCCGTGGACTCGAGCGTCAGGTCCACCTTCACCTTCGGGAAGTGCTCAGTGTAGCGCAGTATCAGCCGCTCAAAGCAGACGTCGAAGAGCGACTCTATCATCCCGAGCCGCAACACGCCTATCATGTCCTTGGCCGACCAGAGCATGCTGTTCATTTTAGAGGCGAGCGAGACGATCTGCTCCGCATACGGCACGAGCTGCTGGCCGTACTGCGTCAGCACCACGCCGCGCCCGATGCGGTCGAAGAGCTTCGCGCCCACGTCCTCCTCCAACTGCTGTATCTGCGTACTCACATTCGACTGCGAGTAGCCGAGTATCCGGCTGGCCTGCGTAAAGTTCTGCGTCGACGCCACCTGTAAAAAGGTGTAAAGGTTCCGTATCTCCATATAGTGCCTCCGGGCATGGTATACGATATTTTACCATAATAATCGCAGGGGCGAAAGCCCCTGCATTTTGCTGCCGCGCCGCGGCAACAACAGCAAAATCGCAACCCAACAACGTGGTTGCGATTTTGAAAGGAGGCGCAAGGGAGCGTGCGCAATTTTCGCCGCAAGGCGGAAACGGAGATAAGCGGACTTTGCGCCGACGTGGTACGGGTAGTGGGGGTCGAACCCACACGGATCGCTCCACAGGAACCTAAATCCTGCGCGTCTGCCAATTCCGCCATACCCGCGTTTGTACGCTTATGATACTATTTTCCCCCGGCAAAGTCAATTCCCCTGCTTGACTTTGCGCGCCGCGGCGGTTTATCATGCCATAAAAGCCTTGAATCTGGGGTGATAAGATGCTCGGAGTTATAGCAAACAGCGCCGCCGTGCTGTGCGGCGGGCTCATCGGCGCGCTTTTCGGCGGCAGGATCAGGGAAAAATACACAAACGCCCTCCTCGCCGCGCTCGCCCTCGCCAGCGTGGGCCTCGGCGTCGTCTACTGCGTCGAAACGGCGGACGCGCTCTGTCTCATCGTCTGCGTCTCCGTCGGGACGCTCATAGGCGAGCTGCTGCGCATAGACGATGGCGTTGAGGCCTTAGGGGCCCTGGCCGGGCGGCTCGCCGGGCGCGCCGGAGGCAGCGGCGGGTTTACCCAGGCCTTCGTGTCGTGCAGCATCCTCTACTGCGTGGGCAGCATGTCCGTCATGGGCAGCGTGCAGGCCGGCATAAGCGGCGACAACAGCCTCCTCTTCGCCAAGGCCGTGCTCGACTTTGCCGCCTCCCTGGCCTACGGCGCGGCCCTCGGCATCGGCGTGCCGGCGTCCGCCGTCTGCGTCCTCGCGGTCGAGGGGGCCATAACCCTGCTCGCCGGCTCCGTCTCCGCGCTGCTCACCGGCGCGGTGGTGGCGGAGATGGCCGCCGTCGGCGGAGTGCTGCTCATCGGCCTCGGCATAAACCTGCTCGGGCTGCGCGCCGAGCGCCTCAAGGTCGCCAATATGCTGCCCGGCGTTTTCCTCCCGATCGCCTATATCCCGCTGAGCGAATGGCTTTCGTCGCTGCTCTGACAGCAGCAAATTAGCAAATTTTTCCCATCCTTTCGCCGCTGCCATGTCGTTCCGTGTCGAATTTTATGTTATTATGTAAATAAGTTTTCTCCTTTTACTACCTCTCTGACCCTTGCAAAGGGTGATGATATATGCTAAATTATTACTTACAGAGCGGCAATTCTGCGTAAAAAAATATATTGCAGTCCGTAATTGTAAAATAACGGAGGTAAGTATTATGGAAACTAAGACACGCGTCCTCATTGCCGACCCGAGCGAGGATTTCCGGCATTTGCTTGCGGACGCGCTCGCCGCCGAGGGCGACATGGAGCCCGTCGGGCTTGCGGAGGACGGAGTTGAGGCGCTGGCCCTCGTCGCCGAGCTCAAGCCGGACATACTCCTTACGGAGCTCGTGCTCCCGCGCCTTGACGGGCTGACTCTCCTGCGCCGGCTGCCGGAGACGGGCGCAAGCCCGAGGGTCGTCGTGGTCTCAGGCTTTTACAACGACCGCGTTGTGGCCGACTGCGGCGAGCTCGGCGTGAGCTACTTCATACCCAAGCCCTGCGACACCGCTTCAATACTCGAAAACCTGCGCATGGTGGCGGCCCCGCTGCTCGCCCCGGCCGCGCCGAGGCCGGCGCCCGTGCGCGCTTCCGAGCCCAGCCTCGAGGCCGTCGTCACCGATATCATACACGAAATCGGCGTCCCGGCCCATATAAAGGGCTATCAATACCTGCGCGAAGCCATAATACTTACGATAAATGATATGGACATAATCAACGCTGTCACCAAGGTGCTCTATCCGGAGGTGGCGCGCAAGTTCAACACCACGCCCTCCCGCGTCGAGCGCGCGATACGGCACGCGATCGAGGTCGCGTGGGACCGCGGCGACATAGAAACGCTGCAAAAATTCTTCGGCTACACGGTTTCCAACATAAAGGGCAAGCCCACGAACAGCGAATTCATCGCCATGATAGCCGACTGCCTGAGCCTCCGCCGCCGCTCGGCCGAGCAGGCGAGGATGTAAAAGGCATATCTCCCCCGTCCCGTTCATACTCTTGCTGTGAATGGAACGGGGGTGTTTTTTTATGTATGGGGAGTATCCTATCGTGCTCGGCGGGGAGACGCGCGGCGAAGTGCGCGTGTTCCCCGAGGGGCTGATGACGGTTTTTGAGGCGGCGGCGGAGGACCCTGGCTACATGCTGCGCCTGTCGGTGTACGGCGGCGGGGCCGAGGGCTATCTCGGCGTCATGGCTCCGGACGGCGAGGGGCGCGTGTCGCTCCGCAGGCGGCTCAGCCGCGCCGCCCTGGCAGGGTTTCCCGACCCGGTGGAGTTCGCCGCGCCTGCCGGCGGCCTGCCTGTCCCGCCTCCGATGCCGGAGGAGCCCGATGCGCCGGAAGAGAGTGTCCCGGTGGCTGAGGAGCCCGCGCCGGAGCCGGAGCCTTCAGATGGCGCGGATGATGGACCCGCCGCTTCCCCCTCCCCGGAAGCGCAGCCCCCGCCCGTCACGGAGGAGGACACGCTCTGGTTCACGACTCCGGACGGCGCTCTGACCACCTTTGACGGGCGGCGCAGCCTTGTGGCCCTCCCCGCCGGGGACGTGCGCCTGCCGGACTGGGCCGCGGGCGCGGAGCGCGTCATAAACGGGCGCAAATACGTTGTATTTCCGCGATAAAGCTGGTATAATTGGGATAATAACAGTACAAAGGAGAGTATCTGCAATGCAGATGACCGATATAATCGCCAAAAAGCGTGACGGCGGGGAGCTGACGCGCGAAGAGATAGGCTATTTCATAACCGGCTATACCCGCGGGGACATCCCCGACTATCAGGCCTCCGCGCTGCTGATGGCCATAGTCTGGCGCGGGATGACCCGCCGGGAGACCCTTGACCTCACGCTCGCAATGATGCACAGCGGCGAAATGCTCGACCTCTCCTCCATCACCGGGGTCAAGGCCGACAAGCACTCCACCGGCGGCGTGGGAGACAAGACCTCCCTCGCCCTGCTGCCGATGGTCGCCGCGCAGGGTGTCAGGATGGCCAAGATGTCCGGCCGCGGCCTCGGCCACACCGGCGGGACGATAGACAAGTTGGAGAGCTTCCCCGGCTTTTCCTGCGCGCTGACGGACGAGGCCTTCCTCTCCCAGGTCGAGCGCATCGGCCTCGCGATCGCCGGGCAGACCGCCGACCTCGACCCGGCGGACAAGAAGCTCTATGCCCTGCGCGATGTCACCGGCACCGTGAGCTCCATCCCGCTCATCGTGAGCAGCATAATGTCGAAAAAGCTCGCTGCCGGCGCGGACGTCATAGTGCTCGACGTAAAGTGTGGCGACGGGGCCTTCATGAAAACGGAGGAGGACGCGCGCACCCTGGCCGCCGAGATGGTCGAGATAGGCAAAATGGCCGGGCGGCGGACCGTGGCCTGCATCACCGGCATGGACCAGCCCCTCGGCCGGGCCGTCGGCAACGCGTTGGAGGTCAAGGAGGCCATAGCCCTGCTTAGCGGCAGCTTCGGCGGCGACCTGCTCGAGCTCTGTCTGACGCTCGGCTCCTGCATACTCACCGAATCCGGCGCCGCGGCCAACGACGCGGACGCCCGCGAAAAGCTCGAGCGCGGCATAGCGGACGGCTCCGCCCTCGCAAAGTTGGCTGAGCTCGTCGAGGCCCAGGGCGGCGACAGGCGAGCCGTTTACGACACCTCGCTCCTGCCCTCCGCCCCCGTAACGCTCGAGGTGCCCTCCCCCGCCGGCGGATACGTCTCCGGCATCGCGGCGGAGCACAGCGGGCTTGTAAGCATGCACCTCGGCGGCGGGCGCGCCACGAAGGACAGCGTTATCGACCTCTCCGTGGGCTTTGTTCTGAACAAAAAAACTGGCGACACCGTCGCCCCCGGCGAGAGCCTCGCCACCATACACGCGCATGACGAAAAGAGCGCCGCCGAGGCCGCCGCGAGCCTTTCTGGCTGCTTCAGCTTCTCCGACACGAAGCCGGAGACGCCCGGCATCATCCGCACAATCATAAGATAAGGGGAGAAAGCCATGAAAACAACCTGCCTGATGGACAACGTGGCCCGCGATGGCTACGAGTGCGCCCACGGCCTCAGCCTTTACGTCGAGGCCTGCTCACGCCGCTTCCTCTTCGACCTCGGCCCCGGCGATGGATATATCGGGAACGCCGCCCGCGCCGGGATAGACCTCTCCGGCTGCGAATTTGCCGTAATCTCGCACGCGCACGACGACCACGGCGGCGGTCTCGCCGCCTTCCTCGAAAAGTGCCCCGGCGCTCCGGTCTACCTGCGCGAGGGCGGCTTTGAGCCGCGCTGGTCACACCCGGCCGAGGGCGTCAGCAAGCCGATAGGGCTCGACGCCTCGCTCGCGGAGAGCGGCCGCATCGTCTACACCGGGGAAAAATACGTTATATCCCCCGGGCTCACGCTGTTCGCCGGCGTCCACGGACGCGAGCTTTTCTCGGGCGCGAACCGCGTGCTGTTCGGCCCGGACAACGTGACGCCGGACGATTTTTCCCACGAGCAGGACCTGCTGATCGAGGAAAACGGCAAGCGCGTCCTGATAGCCGGCTGCGCACACAACGGCATCGTGAACATCCTCAGCCGCTGCGCGGAGCTCTGCCCGGAGCCGCCCGACGCCGTGATCGGCGGCTTCCACCTGATGATACCCGCCACGGGCGAGACGGACGACGCCCTGACGGACGCCCTCGCGGAGCGTCTCGCGCAGCTTCCCACGAGGTTCTACACCTGCCACTGCACGGGATTGAAGAGCTTCGAGCGGCTGAAAGAGCGCATGGGAGAGCAGATAAGCTACCTCGCGGCGGGGGACACGCTTGAATTCTGAGATGGTAACGGAAAAGGGAGGGCTTTGCCCTCCCTTTTCCATTTCTCTTCAATCGGCTATCTCAGCATCAGCGAGGACGCGGAGGACGCTATGATCTCGCAGCCCTCCGCCGCCAGATAGAGGTGGTTTGCCGTGAGCGCGCTGCCGGCTGCGAGGCTCTCGCCGGTCGTGAGGTCCGCGAGCTCGCCCGTCGCCGCCGCACTGCCGCTGCGGAACAGGAGCTGCGCCCCCGCGGAGCACTGCACGGACTCGCCCTCCGCCAGGCTCACGGCCTCAAAGGCCCCCGCGGCGTCCGAAAGGCTGTTTTCAAGGCTCTCCTCCAGCTCCCGCGCCTCGGCCGCGATGCGGCTCGTGTAGGAGCTGCGGATGGAGGGCTCGAGCACGTCGTTCAAATAGCTCATGGAGATGAGCGGGTCGCTCTGCGTGCCGGCGCTTGTGGCGGCGTAGGCCCCTATACCTGCGGCAAGCGCCGCAACCGCGAGCACAAGGACGATTATCTGCCATTTTTTCATCGTATGTACCTCCGTCGTCCTCCCGGGGCTGCCGCCCCGGGAGCGCATTTTTCTCACTGTGTCAGCCCGAAGCTCACCGCTATCGCGCTGTTCACCCTGTCCATCGTCGCGCCGTCGAGCTGTCCCATCCGCTCGCGCAGGCGGGATTTGTCCAGCGTCCTTATCTGCTCAAGGAGCACCACGCTGTCGCGGCTCAGGCCATAGTTCCGGGCCGAGAGCTCGATGTGCGTCGGCAGCCGGGCCTTCCCCGTCTGCGAGGTGATTGCCGCGGCGATGACCGTCGGGCTGTGACGGTTCCCCGTGTCGTTCTGGACTATCAGTACAGGGCGCATCCCGCCCTGCTCGCTGCCGACCACGGGGCTCAGGTCGGCATAGTAGATGTCCCCGCGTTTTACCGCATTGTGCATTTATTTCACTCTCCGTATTTCACGCGCGATAAGGGCCGCGCGTACTCGCCCACTCACATTGTATGTAGGGCAGAGGGCGTATGTCTGCCCTTGAGAGTATTTTCACACGGGGAGCGCTTTTTTATACATCACACATAAACGCGCGGCACACGCGGCGAAACGGCGCAGAGCAGCTCGTATGATATCGTCCCGGCCTTCTCCGCCTGCTCGTCCACGCTCAGGCCCTGGCCGAACACGGTCACAGCGTCGCCCACGCGTACGTCGTCCATGCCCGTGATGTCGACCATGCACATGTCCATGCAGATGGTGCCGACCTCATGCGCCCTGCGGCCGTTTATGAGCACGTCCATGATGCCGGAGAGGCGGCGCGGCAGCCCGTCAGCGTAGCCGACGGGTATCACCGCGAGGCGCATGTCCCGCTCGCAGGTGAAGGTGCGTCCATAACTTATCGTGTCCCCGGCGTGGTGCTCGGTTATCTCGCTCACGCGCGTCAGGACGGTCATGACGGGCCTCAAATCCAGCCCGCCGTGCTCCGCGCCGGGATAGAGCCCATAGAGCAGCAGCCCCGGGCGGACCATGTCGAGCGCCATCTCCCTGTAGTTTACCACGCCGCCGCTGTTGGCGCAATGCCGGATGCCCCAGCTCACGCCGGTTTCTTTTTCCAGCCGATCCACCGCGGCGTTGAAGCGGCGGAACTGCTCGCGGGTGAATTCCTCCTGCCCCGGCTCGTCCGCAACGGCGAAATGCGTAAAAACGCCCGTTATCTCCAGCCCCGGCAGCGCGGCGATGCTCGCCGCCTCCTCCATCTCCCGCTCGGAGAGGACGTTGAAGCCCGTCCGGCCCATGCCCGTCTCGAGCTTGATGTGGCACTTGAGCGGCGCGCCCGAGCCGCCGAGGCGTCGGCTTATCTCCCGGGCGCAGCCGATGTCCCCGATAGCCTGCTCGGCGGGCAGTCGGGCGATATCCCCCGCGATGAACGAGGGGCTCGGCGCCAGGATAAGCACCGGCGCCGTCACGCCCGCGGCGCGCAGCTCCGCCGCCTCCTCATAGCAGGACACGGCGAGGTAGTCCGCCCCGAGCTCCTCGAGGTGCTTTGCTATCGGCACCGCCCCGTGGCCGTAGGCGTTGGCCTTGCACAGGCCCATGAAGCGCGTCCCCTTGGGCAGGGCGCGCCGGATTTCGTTGTAATTGTGTTCAAGATTCGCAAGGCTTATCTCAGCCCAGGTGCGCTTATCTTCGTTACGCATGTTCTCGCCCCTAATCTTCCGTGGCCGTTAATGAAAACTCCCTGATTTCGCACATTATCAAAACCTCGCCGCCGCTGCCGGTGAATTCGGCGCTCAGCGGCGTCCCGTCCGCCCCCAGCCGGAGCTCTACGCTCTCCGAGTCCGAGGGGACGAGGCTCACCACGCTCTCCTCCCCCTCCGTCCAGGAGAGGGAGGCGTGCGCGCCCCCGATCGCCTCCGCAAGGCGCGGCAGCGCTGTGACGGCGCTCAGCCCCGCGCCGTTCATGTCCCCGGCGGCGAGGACCATCGAGCCGTATTCTATCTCCGTCCCGCCATCGGTGATGCGGGCGCTTATCCCGGCAAGGGCCTCCGGCTCCGACACGGCGACCGTGCAGCCGTCCTCCCCGCCGTCAAATGTCAGTACGTACTCCTCCGGCGTTTCGCCGGCCGCCACGACCCTTGCCGTGATATGGACGCTCTCCGCCCCGGCCAGCTCGGAGCGCAGGGCCTCGAAATCCTCCAGCGAGCTCTCCGCCGAGCAGGCGGAAAGCAGCAGCATTGCGGCGGCGAGCGGCGCCGCCGCAGAGCGCAGGCGCATATGTCATTCCTCCGTTATGGATTTCATCGCGTCCGGGATGCGCCCTATCATGTCCATTGGTGTCATGCCGTACTCTCCCAGCCTTGCCGCGCATAGGTCCCCCGCCAGCCCGTGCAGGTACACCGCCGTGCGCACTGCGCGCCTGAACGGCAGATAGCAGAGCAGCGCGCCCATCAGCCCGGTGAGCACGTCGCCGCTGCCGCCGCGGGCCATGCCGGGGTTGCCCGTCGTGTTCACGGACCAGTCCCCGTCCGGGAAGGCGCAGACTGTCCCCTGCCCCTTGAGCACCACGGCGCAGCCGTGCGAGCGCGCGAAGCTGACGGCCGCCTCCTCCCGGGGCGCCGAAACGCTGCCCCCGAGCCGCTCGAATTCGCCCATGTGCGGCGTCAGCACCACGCTGCATCCGGCCTCGCTGAGCGCTTCCGGCGCGCGGGAGACGGCCCAGAGCGCGTCCGCGTCCAGCACCGTCGGGACGCGCGAAGCCCTCAGCAGGCCGCTCACGAGCTCCACGATCCCGTCGCTCCGGCCGAGGCCGGGGCCGACGGCGAGCACGTCGCACTTTGCCATCCGCTCTTCAAGCTCGGGCAGGGCCTCCGGGGAGATGAGCCCGTCCGGGCCGCATTTGAGCGGGAAGGGCATGGCCTCGTCGTTTTTCACGGCCGTGACGGCGTAGATCGCCTCCGGCACGCCGAGATATACGAGCCCCGCCCCGCCGCGCACGGCGGCGCGCGAGGCGAGCGACGGCGCGCCCGTATAGCCCACGCTGCCCGCGACTATCAGCAGCCGGCCGAAATCGCGCTTCGAGGCGTCCCGCCGCCGCCTGGGCAGGGAAAAAGGCGTTTGAGAATTGTAATCCGGCTTTTCCATGGCATAATATTATACACTCTCCGGCCGCGTCCGTCAAATATGCGTGAAAAATCCCCGCGTCTATATAAATTTGTTTGACTTCCGCTCCGCGATGTGCTATAAATGTATTCTGGTTGATATAAAATAATGCGATGAACGGGAAAATAGCCCATAACACGCGCAAAGAGAATGGGGGCCGCCGGCTGTAAGCCTCCAGCGCGCTGCGGGCTTGGTTCGCCCGGGAGCGTCCGGCCAATCACCGGCGGGTTCGGCCCGTTAAAGCCGGCAAGAGCGCGGCGCGCAGCGCCGAATACGGGTGGTACCGCGGAAGAGAGCCTTTCGTCCCTGTTGAGGGGCGGAGGGTATTTTTTTCGCCTTGAAAGGCTCTGATATATAAGCAGCAGGAGGCTTAAAGCATGAAAGAACAACTCGAAAAGCTCGCCGGGGAGTCACTCGAGGCCGTCGCCTCGGCGGCCGACATGGCCGAGCTGGACGCGCTGCGCGTCAGGTATCTCGGTAAAAAGGGCGAGCTCACGGCAATCCTGAAGCAGATGGGAAAGCTCTCCGCGGAGGAGCGCCCGGCCATGGGCCAGCTCGCCAACAGCGTCAGGGCGCAGCTTGAAGAGGCGATAGACAGCCGCCGCGTGGCGCTCGAGGAGGCCGCGCTGGAGGCCAGGCTCGCATCCGAGGCGCTGGACGTCACGCTGCCCGGCAAGCGCGTAAAGGGCGGGCACAAGCACCCCATGGACATCGTCATCGACGAGGTGAAGGACATCTTCGTCGGCATGGGCTTCGAGATCGACGACGGCCCGGAGGTCGAGGAGTCCGTTTACAACTTCGACCGCCTGAACACCGACGAGTTCCACCCCGCCCGCGAGTGGACGGACACCTTCTATCTCGACGAGGAGAGCAAAACGCTTCTGCGCACCCAGACGAGCAATATGGAGCCTCGCATCATGGAAACGCGCACGCTGCCGATACGCGCCGCCGTCTTCGGCCGCTGCTACCGCAAGGACGAGGTGGACGCCACGCACAGCCCCATGTTCCACCAGATGGAGGGTCTGGTCGTGGACAAGCACATCACCTTCGCCGACCTCAAGGGCCTGCTGCACAACATGGCCGTGCAGATGTACGGCCCGGACACCGTGACCCGCTTCCGCCCGCACCACTTCCCCTTCACGGAGCCGAGCTGCGAGATGGACGTGCAGTGCCACAAGTGCGGCGGCAAGGGCTGCCCCACCTGCAAGGGCGAGGGCTGGATAGAGCT
>LBJMR02800__coassemble_543_pt1 | contig 24200 bp, 24 predicted proteins | sample LBJMR02800__metabat2_low_PE_004 | metagenome-assembled genome bin LBJMR02800
TTGCCGCGTTCCGTTGTCGCTGCCGCTCCGTGGCGCGCGCCCCTGTCGGGAGCGGCTGCAGCGGGGAAAGGTTGCAAAGGTTGCGTGCCCGCCGCTGTGAGCGGCGGGCTTTTCTTTGGGGCGCCACACCCGTTTCTTTGGGCAAGACCAAAGAAATGGGGTGGCAAAATGGTTTTTTGACAAGACAAAAGAAACCCCTCAGAAAGGGCTCGCAGGGAGCCTGTTCCCTGCAAAAGGTCAAAAAAATTGCCCGTATGCTTTCGCATACGGGCAACCCCGCCGCTGCCGTGGGGACCCAATTATAACCTGCACAACTCGGCAGGTGGGTCGCCTCTCCTGTGCTACCTCGCTTCCAACTTCCAGTCCATGGTACCGGGAGGCCTGCAATCCGCGCAGGAATATGGCGTCCCTTATTATAAATGTGGGTCTAAAAGGGTCCAGATAAAAAATCGTTCCGCAAACAGGGCAGGAATATAATGCTGTTTTTGGCGCCGGGCTCCGTCCGGGGGAACTTATTCCTCCTCCGGCTCGTCAGAGTCCTCATCGTCGAAGAGCTGGGCCATGAACACGTCGTACACGGCGGCGAGCTCCTGCTCATCGTCCACCGAGCAGAAGACCTCCTCGCCGTTTTCCTCCTCAATGCGCAGGAGAATATAGCCGTAATCAGGGTCGTCCTCGTCCATGTCCGCCGGGAGGAAGGCCGCGTAGCTCCGGCCTTCGTATTCGACCTCCGCAAGCTGCTCGAGCTCGAACTCGTTTCCCTCTTCGTCCTCTATGGTGATGTAGCTGCTGCCGAAATCCTCGTCCATTGTCAGATGACCTCCGGGGTTCTCTCTTTGCTTTGCAATTATATTCTACCCTATTCCGAAGCAGAAATCAATCGTATTTTTTCAAGGAGCCTTAACCTGCCCTTTTCACGAGCCGAAATCCTCGAGCAGGCTGAGCAGCTCCTCGCGGTCGGCAACGGCTATCCCGTTTTTCACGATCTCCCTGTCCGCTTCGCGCAAGGAGCGCGTTTCTATGTCTGTCACGGTTATCGGGCCGTCGTCCGACTGCGGGCTGAACACGCCGATGCAGCCGTCGTATTCGCGCAGCACGAACTCGGCCTCCTCTATTGCGCAGCTCGGCTCGTACTGGAACGAGCTCTTCTGCCTGGTCTCCGGCCGGCCGGCGAGCGCGTTTATCCCCGAGAGGGCCGACACCGCCGACCACGCAGCGGCCCCAGCTAACACGGTCAGCGCCGCACACTTTATCCAGGTGCTTTTCACGCCTTTTTCACCCCCTTCGGGTAAATTATCCCACAAAGCGGGGAAACTATACCGGAAGCCGGCAGGGCGAAAAAACAAAAATTAAATTTTAGCTATCCCTTTCCGACAGATTGTGATATATTAATATTCTACAATGGCTTAGAGCGGCCGGATGCCGCGTCAGCCCAAGGCACGGAGGTGCAAACACGACATGGATTCCAATAAGCTCCACCGCGTGGAGAAGGCGGCCGGCGGCGCAGCCGGGGCAGTGTTCGGCGCGGTAGGCCTGGCTCTGAAAATACTTGCCACCGTACTGCTGATATTTCTCACAACGGCGCTGCTTTTCGCGTGCATCTTCGCGTTCTATGTAAAGACCACGCTGCAGGACGATCTGGACGTCTCCCTCTCCGACTACTCGCTTTCGGAGTCGAGCATCATCTATTATGAGGACAGCAACGGCGAATGGCAGGAGCTCGCCACGCTCTCCGGCAGCGAGAACCGCATCTGGGTCGACCTTGAGGACATACCCGACCACCTCGTCAAGGCCCTCGTGGCCATCGAGGACCGCCGCTTTTACGAGCACAAGGGCGTGGACTGGTTCCGCACCCTCGCGGCAATAACCACGATGTTCTCCTCGTCGGACGACATCTTCGGCGGTTCCACGATAACCCAGCAGCTCATAAAGAACCTGACGGGCAACAACGACGTCACGGTCAAGCGAAAGCTCATAGAGATTTTCCAGGCGCTCGAATTTGAGCAGAAATACGACAAGGACGAGATAATAACCTGGTATCTCAACGCCGTCTATTTCGGCGAGGGCAGCTACGGCATCTACGCCGCGGCAAAGACGTATTTCGACAAGGAGCCGAGCGAGCTTACCCTTGCGGAGAGCGCTGCGATAGTCGGAATTGTCAACCTGACCACCTATTACAGCCCCTTCTACAGCGAAGAGAACAACAAAAACCGCCAGGAGACCATCCTGCGCGAGATGTACGAGCAGGGCTATATAAACTATGACGAATACACCTCCGCGGTGAACGAGCAGCTCGTCTTCGCCCGCTCCGCGAACGAGGCCGGGCAGCAGGAGATCTACTCCTGGTATGTGGAAACGGTGATCGAGGACGTAAAGGCCGACCTGATGGAGCAGAAGGGCATAAGCGCCGACGCGGCGGAGCAGCTCCTCTACTCCGGCGGCTACCGCATCTACACCTGCTACGACCCGGAGATCCAGGCCGACGTGGACGCCGTGTATCAGAACCTGGACGCCCTGCCGAAGTCCTACCGCCCCAGCGAGCAGCAGCTTCAGAGCGCCATAGTCATAATGGACCCCTACACGGGCGAAATCGTCGCGCTCGCCGGCGGTGTCGGCGAAAAGACCGCCAACCTGATCACCAACCGCGCCACGCAGTCGGAGCGCCCGCCCGGCTCCTCGTTTAAGCCGCTGAGCGTCTACGCCCCAGCAATCGAGGCCGGCCTTATCACGCAGAACACGCTGGTGAACGACGCGCCTGCGGGCGAGATAACGCTCTCCGGCAACCCGAACTGGTATCCAAACAACGCCGACCATACGAACCGCGGCATAGTGACGATACGGCAGGCCGTCATGAGCTCGCTGAACACCGTCGCGGCCCAGGTACTCGACAAGTTGGGGGTGGACGCCTCGTACAGCTTCCTCGAGAACAACCTCGGCTTCACGACGCTCATCGAGCAGGACAGGAACTACTCCTCCCTCGCCCTCGGCGAGCTGACCAACGGCGCCACGGTGCGCGAGATGACGCAGGCCTTCTGCACCTTTATCAACGGCGGCATATTTACGGAGAGCCATGTCTACACCCAGGTTACAGACTCCTCCGGCAGCCTTGTGCTTGAGAACAACATCGAAACGCACGTTGCGATGAAGGCCAACACAGCCTATAACGTGCTCGACATGCTCTATGGCGCCGCCACCAGCGGCACGGGCACCGAGGCCAACTTCTGGAGCCAGCCCGTGGCCGGCAAGACCGGCACCTCTTCGTACAACTGGAACCGCTGGTTCTGCGGCACCACGGGCTATTACACCGCCGCCGTCTGGACAGGCTATGATATGCCGGAGCAGATGTACTTCTACGGCAACCCCGCCGCGCAGATCTGGCGCAGCGTGATGTCCGCCGTCCATGAGGGCCTTGAGTGGAAGAGCCTACCCAGCCCGAGCTACGTCGGCGGGGACACGATGATCTTCGGCGACCTGACCTCCCCCTCCCCATCCCCGAGCGAGGAGCCGGAGGAGAGCACGGAGCCGGAGACGCCCGTCGAGCCCTCCGAGCCCGTCGAGCCCGAGCAGAGCACTGCTCCGGACTCCGGCACGGAGGACGACGATCCCGGCTATTACTTCGAGGAATAGCCCTGATAAATGGCCAAAAACGGGGCCGGAAATTATTCCCGGCCCCGTACTTATGGAAAACTGTTGACAAATTTGACACTATGAGTTACAATACGGTTACAACGTTGTAAGGAAACGTGTTTCCGCCCAATGGAGGTTTAGTAAAAATGGCAGCATCCAAGGAGCTCGTATACAAGGGCCATCCCCTTCGCAGGAAGGACAACATCATCTATTTCGGCAGCATGGCCGACAAATATATCATCATGATGCAGATCCTCGAGACAAAGAAGATAGAGGATTTGGAGGTTGCCACGCGCGTCTCGGTCCAGCTCCAGCTCACGGACCCGGACCTCAAGAGCCGCGACAGGGTCGTAAAAAAGAGCGAGAAGAACAGCCTTTACGCCGCGATGGATGTGGCGTCCGTCTGGCTCGACAGGGCCCTTGCCTCCAAATAAACACAAGGTCAGGTCTCTTACATGAAGAAAAAGCTGCTCCGCGCGCTGCTCACTGCGGCGCTGGGCATGTGCGCCCTTGCCTGCACTGCCCGGGCCGACTGTGTGGGCGGCGCGGTCACTTCCACCGATGTGAACCTGCGCTCCGGCGCGGGGACAGACACCGCAATACTCGACACCTTGCCCTCCGGCACCGCCGTAATCGTGATATCGGACAACGGCAGCGGCTGGTACGAGGTACACTATAACGGCCTGAACGGCTACATGAGCGCGGATTACCTCGATTTTTCCTCCGAGCTGGGCGTCAGCGCCTCCGGCGCCGTCTCCGGCACGGACGTGAACCTCCGCTCCGGCCCCGGCACTGACAGCGCCATTGTGCGCGTCACGTCCGAGGACGAAGAGGTGAGCGTAACCGGCGTGAACGGCAACTGGTACCAGGTCTCCGTCGGCGGGGACACGGGCTACATACGCAGCGACTACGTCGCCCTCACGAAATCCGCCTCCGGCGGGGAGAGCAACTCCGCCGCGCAGGCCTCCTCCGGCAGCGGCATCGGCGAGCAGATTGCGGCCTTCGCAAAGCAGTTCCTCGGCACGCCGTATGTCTGGGCCGCCGAGAGCCCCGAGGAGGGCTTTGACTGCTCCGGCCTCGTCAGCTACTGCTTCCAGTCCTTCGGCTACTCCACCAACCGCACGGCGGCCACGCTGTACTCAAACGGCACGGCTGTGGAGAAGAGCGACCTCCAGCCCGGCGACGCGGTGTTCTTCCGCAGCGACGGCTCCAGCACCATCAGCCACGTGGGCCTCTATATAGGCAACGGCGAGATGATCCACGCCAGCTCCAGCGCCGGCAAGGTCATAATCACCAACATAGAGGACAGCGGCTATTACACCCGCAATTACGTCGGCGCAAGGCGCATCGCCGGATGAATCCGGGCAGAATCGAGACAGGATATGAAAAACCACCGGCCGGGGCCGGTGGTTTTTTTTGCCGTTTTCTTTCCAAAAACGCGCCTTCTAAGCGCGCCGCGCTCAGGTGGATGATATGGCCGCTTTCAGCTGCGGCAGGGCGAATTCAAACATCCTGCGGTGTCCCGCCGCGCTCGGGTGGATGCCGTCGCGGCTGAAAAGCCCGGTGAATTCCCTCGCGGAGAGGAAGGCGCTGCGCACGTCGATTATCGGCAGGTCGCGCTTCGCCGCCGTCTTTATGACCTCGAGGTTGTACATCTCGTTCCAGTGCTCTATGCTGTCCGTGGTGCCGAGGAAGCGCATCAGCGCCGCACCGTCCAGCTTGCGGGAAAACCACTCGAAATAGCGCCTTCCCCAGACGGGGATCAGGCTTATCACCACCGGGCGGCTGCCCAGCGCGATTATCCGGTCGAGCACGGCGTTGTAGCACTCGCGGAAGCGCGAAACAGGCGTGTTGCAGTCGTGCGGCGCGTCCGGCGTGTCCGCCACGTCGGCCCAGTTGAAGTCCGAATCGTTCCCGCCGAGCATGACCAGCGTGTTCGGGCACTGCGCGATGTCGCCCTCAAAGCGCCCCAACTTCCTCAGCGCCGCCTCGCTCGTCAGGCCGAACTTGGAGTGGTTGCGCATCTCCGTGCTCAGCGCGCCGCCAAGCAGGTTCACAAACGAATCCTTGCAGCGCACATAGCGCGCGCTGTCCTCCAAATATACGACGCCCCCCGTTATGGAGTCGCCTACAATGCAGATGGGCTCAGACATGTCCGTCCCTCCTCATCAGAGTTTCTGAACAGATTATAACGCCTGTGTCGCCCCATGTCAATATCAAAGAAACAATAATTTTAATAGAATCTTTAGTTTCCGGCTTCCATGCGGTAAGTGAATGTGCTCCCCTTCCCCGGCGCGCTCTTTACGGAGATGCTCCCGCCGTGCGCTTCGGCGATCTGTTTCACCATGGAAAGGCCGAGCCCACTGCCGCGGTCCGCGCCGCGCGAGGCGTCCGCCTGCCAGAACCTGTCGTAAATGTGCGGCAGGTCCTTTTTCGCTATGCCTATGCCGTCGTCGGCCACGGAGAGGGCGAGCTCCCCGCCGTCGCGCCGGAGCGTCACCGCCACATGCCCGCCCTCGGGCGTGTATTTTATGGCGTTCTCAACGAGGTTCTGCACCAGCCGGGTCATCAGCCCCACGTCGATGTTGGCGTATATGCCGCCCTCGATGTCCTTTTTCACCTCCACGGCCTTGCCGGAGGCGAGGGCCGTCTCGTCCGTGACGATCTCCGCGAGCTCGGAGAAATTCGCCCGCTCAAAGGCGGCCTGGTGCGTCCCCTGGTCCATGCGCGTGATGCTCAGCAGCTTTGTTATCAGCTCCGACATGCGCTTCGCCTGCCGCTCGATCACCTCGATCGACTCGGCGTAGTCCTCCGCGCTTTTGGCGTTCTGCTTCGCGTACTCGCACTCGGCGAGGATCACGGCCGTCGGCGTGCGCAGCTCGTGCGAGGCGTCGGAGGCAAAGCGCTTTTCGCTGTTGAAGGACTGCTCAAGGCGGTCGAACATCCGGTCGAACGTGGCGGCGAGCTTGTGTATCTCGTCCCGGCCGCGGCGCAGGCCGATGCGCGCCGAGAGGTCGTCGCCGTCGGAGATTGCGTCCACCGTGTCCGTTATCTGACGCACGGGCAGGAAGGCTCTGCGGGCTATCAGCCAGCCGACTACGGCGGTTATCAGCACGAGCACCGGCAGCAGTATCAGAGCGAGTATGGTTATGACCCTTGAGGCGGAAAAGTCGTTGTCCGCGCTCGTAATGCCCCGCAGCCACACCCCTCCGTGGTCATCCGGTACAAAGAGGTCGTATACGAGGAACGGGCCGCCCTCTATTTCCACCTGGCGGATTTCCCCGTTCCTGAACTCTGACGAGCCCTCAAACTCATTTGTCCCCGCCCCGGCGAGCAGAGCGCCCGCGGCGTCGTACACCTGCACATAGACGTTGTGCCGGTAAAAATCGAGGTCGTCCAGCTCGAGGTAGCCGCCGTCGTACTCCACGTCGTCTATTTCATCGTGCACCACATCGAGCAGCGTGCCCTCCGCGCTGTCGGACATCACGCCGCGTCCCGCTATGAGTATCGTACCCATAACAAGGCAGACAACCAGAAGCATCATCAGCGTGAAATATATCGTCACGCGCGCCTTTATCGAAATGAACCTCATGGCTCTTCCCTGAGCACCCAGCCCACGCCGCGGACGGTGTGGATGAGCTTGCTGTCAAAATCGGCGTCTATTTTCCTCCTGAGGTAGCTGACGTAAACGTCCACGACGTTCGTCCCGCCCTCCCAGTCATAGCTCCAGACGTTGTTCTCGATGCTCTCGCGGGAGAGGACGGAGCCCTTGTTGCGTATCAGGTACTCGAGCACGGCGAACTCCTTGGCCGACAGGTCCACCGGCCTGCCCGCGCGCTCCACGCTGTGCTTCGCCGTGTCCAGCATTAGGTCGCCGCAGGTGAAAACGTTGGTCGTGCTGCCCGCCGAGCGCCTGGTCATAGCGCGTATGCGCGCCAGCAGCTCGTCGAAGGCGAAGGGCTTGACGAGATAGTCGTTCGCCCCGAGGTCGAGCCCCTCAACGCGGTCGCTCACGGCGTCCCTGGCCGTCAGGAAGAGCACGGGCGTCGCGTCGCCCCTCGCGCGCATCCGGCGTACGGCAGTGAAGCCGTCCGTCACCGGCATCATCACGTCGAAGATCGCGGCGTCGTACTCCGCCGCCTCGAGATAGTCCAGCGCGTCCGCCCCGTTGAAGCAGGAGTCCACGGTGTAGCCCGCGGCGGCGAGGCGCTTTGATATAATGCGGTTCAGGTCCCGCTCGTCCTCCACGACAAGGATCCTCATGCAATCACGCTCCCTTGCGATAAGTTTTGCACCTTTTCCTTAAGACAGTATTAAATATAGCACGCCAGCGGCGCCGCGCACAAAATTTTTTCTGCGTTTTAACATTCCTCTAATCATCGCCGTGCTAATATGGAGCCGTCAACAAGTTCAAGGAGGATCTGTATGAAAAAGTTCAGCGCCAAAAAGGCAATTATCATCGCCGTGATCGTCGTGGCTGTCATAATCGCCGCCGTGGCAGTCTGGTATTTCGGGTTCTACACTGCCGGGACCATCGGCGGCAGCGCCGCGAAAACCGCCGCCCTGAATGACGCCGGGCTCACCGCCGCCCAGGTCACCGGGCTGGAGAGCGACTACGAAAACGAGGACGGGTTCAAGTATTACGACGTGAGCTTCGTATATAACGCCATGGAGTACGAATACGCCATCGACGCCGTCACCGGCCAGGTCCTGCACGTCAGGAGCGAGTCCGTGTTCGACTGATCGCCAGGAGAGCTTGAGCATCTCCAAAAAACCCCGCGTCGCATGGACGCGGGGGTTTTTTACATTTCTTCGCCGTCGCGGCCCTCACATCGAGCCGATCAGCCCGGTGAGCACGGTGCCGACGGCGTCGGCAAACTGGCTGATGTGCCTTATCCTCACCAGCTCGCGCCCGTAGATGCGCCGGGCGTTCGGCAGCTCGCTCTCCTCGCCCGTGAAAACGCACATCACGCGCACGCCCATGCGCCGCAGCTTTTCGACCTCCATCGCCGAATCCTCAACGCCTGCACGGCCCTCGTAGCCGCTTTTGCGCCCGTCCGGGCCGGTTATGCGCTTCACGTCGTTCGGGCTGCAGTCCGAGAGGGTGATGAGCACCCGGTGCTCATACGGCGTATCGCTGAGCATGTAGTTCGCCGCGCGGATGGCGAGCCCGTCCCGGTTGAAGCCGGCCGCGGAATAGCCGAACACCGCCTCGCTGCCGCGGCTCTCGCCGTAGTCGCGGTAAATCCGCACAACGGTGCAGTCCCCCACCGTGCAGAAGGAGAAGACCCTCACCGGCAATCCGCAGCGCGTCAGGCTCTCGGAGAGGATGTACGCCTGCGCCGCCACGCTCTCCTGTCGCTGGAGCTGTGACGCCGAGGCGTCCAGCAGCACGTCCACGGAGAGCTCCGTGTCCGTCGTGCGCTCGTGCTTTTCGAATATGCGGCCGTCGTTCAGATATACGGCCCGCCACACGGCGCGCGCGTCAAGCTGTCCCGCGCGGGATTTCAGCATCGCGTCGTCCAGGTGGACGAGTATGCAGTTGCGCACCTTTTCCGTCAGGCGAATTATGGCCAGGCGGTGCGCGGTCAGGCCGTCCATGTAGTATTTGCGGTTGAGCTCCGTCTGCCGCTTTGAGATGCGGCGCTGCATCAGCGCCTCGCCGTCGCGCAGCCTGCCCGGCTTTTCCTCGCCGCGGGTAAAATGCAGCATGCATCCGGCGTGCTTGTCGCGGCAGAGCCGGTCCTCTATTGCCTCGAGGTCCCCCCGGCCGTATATGGACACTCCGAAGCAGTCGGCGACGTACTCGCGGAGCTGCTCGGGGCTCTTTTCGCCGGTCAGGCGCCCTATCGCGCCCCGCCTGTCCCGGCTTCCGGCCTTTTTCATGTCCCCCGTACGCACGCGCGCGCCGAGCCCCGGCCGGCGGAAGCCGAACCCGGACATGAACTGCGGCAGCTTCCCGCGGCTCTCCCGGCGGAGCATCCCGCCCGTCACTCCGAAGTATTCGGCCAGTATCGCCCGCATCCGCTCGACTATCTCTGCGCTCGTGAGCTCCGGCGGGAATTCAAGCTGTGAGAGCAGCCGCTCCTCGCGGGCGATGAGCCTGTGCCCCTCGCCGAGGGCACGGCTGTAGTGCTCTAACTTTATCCTGTCCGGCAGGGAGAAATCCATCGCGTTTTTCCCCTCCGCCTGTCTGAGTATCCCCCTCGCGTAGCCCAGCCGGAGCAGCCGGAGCGCGGGCCGGTCCTCCGCCGCGCGCAGATAGGCGCAGTTTTCCAGGCCCGTCCAGAACAGGTCCTGATACGTCTCGCCGTGGGGCGCGTTCTCCATCCCGTCGAGCAGCTTCTGTATGACGTCGAAATCGTAGTATTTATAAACCGCGCCGACAATGCTGTTCATATACACGTCGGCGTATCCCCCGGCATCATAGGCCCTTGCGCCCGGATGCAGGGAATAGTCCCCGGCGGCGTTCCAGATAAGGTTCGTCGCCCGGCGCTCCTCGCGCTCGGCTTCCCGTTCGCTGAGCATATCAGTCGAAGAGCCCGCCGCGGCCGAGGTCGGCCGGGATGCGCGAGGTGATCACGTCCTCGACCAGCTTCCGCTCGAAGGGGTCGAAGGCCTTGTTCACTATGCCCATGCGCAGCGCGTCCACGGCCTTCAGCCCGCGGTCCATCAGGCCCACCGCGCTCATAAGGCCGCGCAGGTCGAGCGCCTTTGTGGAGATCTCCGCGCTGTCGCACTTTTTCTGCAGATCCTCGAACAGCCCCGCGAACTGCTCCGCCCACTCCTCCTTCAGCGAGGGGTGCTCCCGGCGGAGCAGCTTTTTCAGGTTTTCCGGGGAAATGGCCGGCATTTCGATCACGACGAACCGGCTGACCAGCGCCTCGTTCAGCTCCCTCGTCCCGGCGTAGCCGTAGTTCATCGTTGCGATGAAGCGCGTCGCACTGTCCATGGTTATCCGGTCGTAGCCGGGCACGTCTATCACCCGGCGGAAGTCCAGCGTGGCGTGCAGGACGGCGAGGGACTCGTTTTTGGCCATGTTTATCTCGTCGAGTATGCCGAATCCGCCCAGCAGCGCACACTTGGTTATCGGCCCCTGGCGGAAGGTCACTTCCCCGCCGGTGAACGTGTCCGTCCCTATCAGGGAGGCGGCGTCAGTGTTTATGTAGAAGCTCACGTCCCAGCTCGGCCGCCCGAAGGCGGCGGCCAGGTTTTCGGCGAGGACGTTCTTGCCCGTGGCCTTCGGGCCCACAAGCAGCAGGTTCTCCCCGCAGAGCAGGGCGGTCGCCGCCTGTTCCCAGATCTCCCGGCCGTAGTACTCGAACCTCGGGCTATACGCCAGCCGGTTCTCCGCCCCGGCCGGCACCGGATGCTCCGAGCGGAACTTTTCAATGGCGGAAATTATGGCGCCGTCCACGCCCTCGCGCCTGAGCAGGTCTAACATAATCGCTGCCTCCCGGTGTTTCAATTAAATAATCGTTGAATTATCAGCAACAGCTATTGTATCACTCTTTTGCGCGCTGTCAATATGGCTTAACCTAAAATTATGAGCTCCTTCGGCGCCTTCGTGATGTCCACGTTGCCGTCCCCGGTGAGGTAGAGCACGTCCTCTATCCTCACGCCGAAGCGCCCGGGCAGATAGATGCCCGGCTCGGCGGAGATGACGGCGCCCTCGGGCATCGGCCCGGTGTTGGAGGGGTTTGCGCTCGGCGACTCGTGGATGTACAGCCCCACGCCGTGGCCGAAGCCGTGGCCGAAATACTCCCCGTAGCCCGCCTCCGCGATGACGGAGGCGGCGGCGTTGTGTATGTCCGAACCGGGGACGCCGGGCTTCGCCGCGGCGATGCCGGCGAGCTGAGCGCGGAGCACGGTGTCATAGACGTTTTTCATCTCGTCCGTCACGCTGCCGACGGCCACGGTCCGGGTCATGTCGGAGCAGTAGCCGCGCTTGATGCAGCCGAAGTCCATCGTCACGAAGTCTCCCTCGCGTATCAGCTCGTCGCCGGGCACGCCGTGCGGCATGCTGCCCTTCGCGCCCGCGACCACTATGGGGTCGAAGGAGTTCCCCTCGCCGCCGTGGAGCAGCATCCTGTATGTCAGCTCCGCGGCTATGGCGCGCTCGCTCACGCCGGGCTTGATGAGCGGCAGGACCTCCTCGAGCGCCTTTTCGGCTATGCGCTGCGCGGCGATGAGGTTTTCGAGCTCCTCGGCCGTCTTACGCTGCCGGAGGGCGGTGACCACGCCCTGCGCGGGCGCGAGGCTTATCCCCAGCTTCTCCTCAACGCGCCTGTAGAGCCCGTAGCTGAGGTACTCCTCCTCCGCGCCGAGGCTCTTCACGCCCAGCTTGCCGGTGATTTCCGAGAGCGTTGCGAGCAGCGGCTTCTCCCGCGTGGTGAGGACGCACTCCACGCCCGCGGCGCACTCCTTCTCCGCCGCCTCTATATAGCGTGAGTCGGTTATGACGAACGCCCTGTCCGCCGTTATCAGCGCGGCGCTGTCCTGCGGCATGAAATCCGTAGCGTAGTAGATGTTCTTGTCGTCCATCAGCAGCAGGGCGTCGAATTCCGCCCCCGCGACGGCAGACTGCAGTTTCTTCAGATTGGCCATTTCCTGTTACCTCCGATTGTCTTCTTTTTATTGCGTCCCGCCCTGTGAGGCGGTGTCGTAAAGCATTATATCGTCCGCCGAGAGGGCGCCGGTCACCGTACGGCCGAGCGAATCCACGGCCACGGCATCAACCCCCTCCACGGAGCAGAGCGTGAGCGCTATGCAGCAGTCGCAGAGCGTCTTTTCAAGCCCCTCCAGCTCCGCGTAGGCCTCCCCTGCCTCCACGGTCAGCAGCCCGCCCTCAAGGCTGTACGAGAGGATTTCGGCCCCTTCCGGCAGCGGGTTGCTCAGCACGGCGTCGCCCGGCGGTGAATTCAGCGCCGCTATCAGCGCGTCAATCAGCTCCGGCCCGTCCTCCGTGCTAACTATGAGCGTCTCCGCCCGGAGCAGCTCCCCGCTGTCGCGGTACGCGCTGTCCACCACGCGGTAAACGGGGTACTCCCCAACGCCCTGCCCGCAGCCCGAAGCGCACAGCAGGGCAAGCGCGAGCAATAGCAGGGCGCATTTTTTCATACGCTGCCGCCTCCTTCCTCCTCCGGCGCGGCCGGGAACGAAACCGTGAAGCGCGTGCCGCGCTCCGGCCTTGCGGCCACGTCGATCTCCCCGCCGAGGGACACTACGGCGTCGTGCACTATCGAAAGGCCGAGGCCGCTGCCGCCCTTTTCGCGTGAGCGGGCCTTGTCCACGCGGTAGAAGCGCTCAAAAATGTGCGGCATGTCCTCCTCCGGTATGCCTATGCCCGTGTCCTCCACGGCGAGCACCACCCTCGCGCCGCGGCGAGCCGCGCTTATCTTCACCTCGCCGCCCTCGACGTTGTACTTCACGGCGTTTTCGGCCAGGTTGAACACTATGCGGTAGAGCTCATCCTCCGAGGCGAGGACAAAGCAGCCCTCCTCCGCCTCGCAGCTCACGGAGACGGACATATCCGCCGCCAGCGGCTCTATCAGCCGCGAGGTGGCAGCCGCCGCCTCGCCGAGGTCCACGCGCTCGATGTCCCGCGGCGCGCCGGCGTCCCTGCGGGAGAGGTCGAGCAGCTTTTCCGAGGTGCGCTGCAGCCGCTCCGCCTCTGAGCCGATATCGGCTACGAATTCGCGCATCGTCGCCTCGTCCATGTCTGAGCTCTGTATGATGCTGTCCGCCAGCAGCCTTATGGCCGCGAGCGGGGTCTTCAGCTCGTGCGAAGCGTCCGAGACGAATCTCCTCCGCTCGGCCTCCGTGGCCTGCAGCCGCTCGGTCATGTCGTTGAATTCCTCGGAGAGCTCGGTGAGCTCGTCGTTGCCCTCGGGCTTTATCCGGTGCTCATAGTCGCCGCCGCGCACCACGCGCATCGCCTGGGCAAGGCGGGTTATCCTCGCCGTCAGCGCGCGGGAGAACACCACAGTGAGCGCCATTGCCGCCATCAGGCAGACGAGGGATATCATCCACAGCCGGCTCTGCACAGAGAGTATCAGCTCCGCCTGCGCCGTGTCAAGCTCGCAGATGTAGACGGCCCCGGAGAGCCCCGCGCCGGAGTACACCGGCAGCGCGGCGCGGGAGGTGAAGACCCCGTCCCCGAAGCGCGACCAGAACACGCTCTCGCCCTCGAGCGCGAGCGAAATTTCGGAGAGCAGGGCGTATTTCCCCACCTCCGAGGTTGAGGCGCTGTCATACACCGTCCTCGCCGAGGCGTCCGTCACCACGATGCGCTCGAGCCCCGCGACGTCGAGCAGGGACATCACCTGCCCCACGCTGTCGCTCGTGAGCGTATCCAGCGAGGAGAGCGAGGCGGCAATCACCGCCGTCTGCCCGGTCAGGCTGCTCTGCTTTTCCGAAAAGACCAGATCGCGCGAGGCGATGATAGGATAGGTATCCATCACCGCGAGCAGCGCCACAATGAGCGTGAAGAAGGCCAGCATGAACTTGAACTGCACGCGCTGAGTCAGCTTCCGGCGCTTTTTTTCTCCCACGGCGCTATTCCGCAAAGTAGTAGCCGACCCCCCATTTTGTGATTATCAGCTCCGGCGAGGCGCTGTTGCGCTCCACCTTTTCCCGCAGGCGTCGGACGTGCACGTCCACCGTGCGCGCGTCGCCCTGATAGTCGTAGCCCCAGATGAGGTCGAGCAGGTTGTCCCTGCTGTACACCCTGCCCGGGTTGCGCATGAAGAGCTCGAGAAGGTCGAATTCCTTGGCCGTGAGCTCGACTCCCGCGCCGTCCTTCTTCACGCTGCGCTTCACCGGGTCGAGCTCGATGTGCTCCCGGCGCAGCACGGATTCCGCCCCGTCCTCGCCCACCGCCGGCATGGACGCCCGGCGCAGCAGCGCGCGGATGCGCGCCTTCAGCTCGAGGATGTTGAAGGGCTTTGTGATATAGTCGTCCGCGCCGGACTCAAAGCCGAGCAGCTTGTCCGAATCCTCGCTCCTCGCCGTGAGCATGATTATCGGCACGGTGGAAAATTCGCGTATCTGCTGGCAGGCCTCCAGCCCGTCCAGCCCTGGCATCATCCGGTCGAGGATGATCAGCCCGTAGCCCCCCGCCCGGGCGAGCTGAACGGCGCTCTCGCCGTCGTAGCAGCACTCCACCTGGTAGCCCTCGTTTTCAAGGTTGAACTTTATGCCCTTTACAAGCAGCTTTTCATCGTCCACGACGAGTATTTTCATTTCATTTCCTCCGCTGTGATATATTCCTCAAGCCCCTCGAGTATGGCGGGGCCGATCCCGTCGATCTCCAGCAGCTCGTCCACGCTTTTGAAGCCCCCGTGTGCCTCGCGGTAGCTTATTATCGCCTCGGCACGCACCTCGCCGATGCCCGGCAGGAGCGTCAGCGTCTCCGCCGAGGCGGAGTTAATGTCTATCTTCCCGCCGTCCGTCTCCTCCTCCATGAGCTGGACGTGGTACTCCGCGCGCTGCCGCTCCGTGTAGATGCCCGGCCCCTCCGCGGCCTCCGCCGCGCGGTATTGCAGGCAGGCAAAGGCGAAAACAGCCGCGCAGAGCAGGCACAAAACGTCGCTTATCCGGACCCTTTTCACACCCTCGCCCCCAGTTCAAGCAGAATTTGCTGTTGCTTTTCGCCGCCCGGAACGGTATAATCAACTGGATAATAACACGCCGGCAGGAACGTTTGGGCCCTCCGTGCCGTCCGATACACAGATATATAATAACACACAGTTGCGGAGATTGATATGAGAAAATTCAAGTTGCTGCCATCAGTTTTGATTGTCTGCCTGCTCGCCGCCTGCCTCGCGCCCGCGGCCGCGGCGCTGGACGATCCCGCAATAAACGCGCGCGCCGCCGTCCTGGCGGACCCGGAAACCGGCCGCGTGTACTATTCCCTGAACGCAGACGAGCGGGCTTACCCCGCCTCGCTGACCAAAATCATGACCGTCCTCCTCGCCGTCGAGGCGATCGAGCGCGGCGAGGTCTCCGAGGACGACCAGGTCACCGCCACGGAGACATCCATGCAGAACCTCGCCGAGGACGGGAGCACCGCGGGCATCGTAGCCGGCGAGGTGCTCACATTCAGCGACCTGCTGTACGGCGCTATGCTCGTATCGGCCAACGAGGCCTGCAACGTCATCGCCGAGCACGTCTCCGGCTCGGTCGAGGCCTTCGTGGAGCTGATGAACGAGCGCGCAGCCGAGCTCGGCTGCACCGGCACGCACTTTGCGAACACGAACGGCCTGCCGGACGAAAACCACTACACCACCGCCGCCGACCTCGCGCTCATAACCTCCGAGGCCCTTCAGCACAGCCTTTTCACCACGATCTGCAATACCGTCACCCGGACTATCCCGGCCACGAACATGAACGACGAGCGCGTCCTCTCCAACACCAACGCGCTCATCAACCCCTCCTCGCCCTTCGGCGACAGCTACTACTACGAATACGCCCACGGCGTAAAGACCGGCTACACGGACGCCGCCGGCTACTGCCTCATCTCCACCGCCGAAAAGGACGGCATACGCCTCATGGCCGTCGTGCTCGGCTGTGAGGCCGTCCCCCGCGCCGACGGCAGCGGCAACGACTACCAGAGCTTTTCCGATTCCATAACGCTCTACAACTGGGTGTTCAACAACTTCAGCTCCCAGGAGATAGTCAGCTCCGCCGAGCTCGTGGCGGAGGTCCCCGTCGAGCTCGGGCAGGGGGTTGACAGGGTGTCGCTCCGCCCCTCTTCGGCGGTCACCGCCGTAGTCGCCAACGACACGGACCTCGCCTCGATAGAGCGAGACATTGTCGTATACTCCGAGCGCGACGGCGAAACGCTCGTTGCGCCGGTATCCGCAGGCACCGTGCTCGGCGAAATGACGCTCACACTGAACGGGGAGGTTCTCGGCTCCAGCGAGCTCGTGGCGAGCACCTCCGTTGAGCTCGCCCGCTCGGAGTACATGAAGGGCCGCCTGTCGGAGACATTCAGCAGCCCCGCCGTCATCATCGCGATAATCGTGCTCGCCGCCCTTGCGGCCGTGTACATACTGCTCGTGGTCCGCTACCGCTCCCGCCACAAGCGCCACCTGCGCGACGTACGCCTTGCCGAAGCTGAAATCCGCGCCGCAAAGCAGCAGGAGCAGCAGCCGCAGCCCGCCGCGAAGCCTCCCGAGCGGCCCGCCTCAAAGCCGGCGGAGCGCACTCCCGCGCCGCGCGCACAGCGTTGCAAAAAGCCCTCCGCGCCGGACGTCGGCTACTTCACGGAGGAGGAAGTGCAGAGCCGCGAAACCGTCAAAATCGCCTCCAACATCCCCTCCGCGGACAACAAGAGCCGCCGCGACTACTTCGAGGAGTTCTTCCGCAGCCAGTACGAGGAGGAAAAGGGCCAGGACGCCGGCGAAGAGAAGAAAGCAGAAAAGAAATAAGCTCCGCCCCCGGGCCTTAAGGCCCGGGGGCGGCCCTTATTCGTTCCAAAACAGCCGCAGCAGCCTGCCCGGGTCCTCCGCAGGGTCGTCCGCCGTTGCGTTTTCCTCCTCTGCCGCATTGAAACTCAGCATGAGGAATTCGTATCCAAGTCCATCGCCGTCCACGCAGGTGAATCGTATTTCAATGGCGTCTCCAGGCTCGCATTCCAGGCTCCAGAAGTTGTGCTCTGTGTCCACCGTGTAATACGCCCTGGAATCCTGCGGCGAATGCGGGTCGGCGACCGCGCCGAACTCCTGCACCGCCTCCCCGTTCCTGTAAACGGCAAAAGCCGCCTCACTAACTTCCGGTGCTGCGCCGCCAAAGCCTTCTATCGTGATGTGGAAATTGCTCTCTGCCCGCCCGTTTGCATAGCTGGGCCCGCTCCAGCCGACTCCGCCGTACTGAAGCGGCAGCAGCATTGATATGTCCCCCCAGCGTCCGAGTTTCTCGCGGCTCTCCAGTCCGCCGCCGGATATCAGCACCGTCAGCCCTATCTCCGCGTCGGCCTCAAGCGGCAGCGCCAGCTGAGCGGTAAACCGGCCGTCCCCGGAGCTCTCCATCGGCACTCTCAGCTCCGTTCCCCCGGCCTCCGCCAGCAGTGTCACCTCAGTTCCGGCGTAATAGGAACCCAGCACGGCATACGCCTCCGCCTCGAGTGTGTTTGAATCGCCGTCCACGCCGAGAGGGGTGAGCCCGTACTCCTCCACCTGCCTTCCCGCCTGGTCAAGCAGGTGCTCTACGCGCGCCACGCTGTTGTCCGCGCTGTAATTCACCTCGTTTTGAATATCCTTCAGCCGGGACTCTATAGTGTCCTGCAAGCTGTTTATCCTGCGGGCCTGCGCGATGTTCAGGATCAGCAGCACGGCGCAGAGCAAAAACGTTACGAGCTGCATCAGGTTTTTCTTCATCCGGCACCTCCGCCTTCATTTTTCCGCCCATGGCGAAAGGCCGGCCCGGAACGCTCGTTCCGGGCCGGCCTTTCCTTTACCGCCCGCCGAAGAGCAGCAAAGCTATGTCCGCCGCCCCGTCCAGGAGCAGGCAGATCCCGAAGAAGGTCACGGCCGTCTCCACCATGCCGAAGGGGTTTATCACCAGCGTCAGGCCGACTATCAGCAGGCAGAGCGCGAGCAGCAGAGTCAGGTACCAGTGCGTATAGCCGAGCTTTCTGAGCTCAAGGCCGCGTGAGAACTTCCCCGCGCCGTCGATCACAAGCACGACGCCGAGCACCAGCGGGAGCACGCTCATGACGAGCCTCGGCGCCGCCAGGCAGAGCAATCCCACCGCCGCGAGCGCTATGCCCACTGCCAGCTCACCGCCGCCGTATTCCCCCCGGCGCGTGAAATACATTATCAGCCTCGCCGCGCCGAATATCAGCGCGCAGACGCCTATCCCGCCGCACAGAACGCTTGCCGTCAGCCCCGGGCGGATTATCAGCACCAGGCCGATAACGGCGTAGGCCACGGAGACTATAACCTGTCGCGCCCCTGATTGCATTTTTCTTCCTCCTCACATGCAGTACATGCGCCAGACTATCGCAGCCAGCTCCGCGCGTGTTATGCTGCTGTACGGCCGGTATACGAGTATGCCGCCGTCATAGCTTCCCTCGACAAGGCCGTATTCATACAGCGCGGTGACATAGGGGTCGTCCGTGTCATAGAACGGGCTCGCCCCCGTCGGCGCGATGCCGAGCGAGCGGCAGACCATCTTGGCGACCAGCGCCCGGCTCACGGGCTGGTCGAGCTCCACCACCTCGTCCGGGCCGATTATCGCGTAATCCACCGCAAAGGCGAGGTAGCCGCTGGCCCAGCGGTAGTCCGTCGGCGCCTGTTCGCCATAGCCGGCTGCGAGCAGTATTAGCTTCAGCGCCTCGCCGTTGGTAATCGCGCTGTCCGGTGCGAAGACGCCTGCGGCGCGCCCGTCTATCATACCGGAATAGGCCAGCGGGGCGATATATTTGTAGTACCAGGACTCATAGCCCACGTCGGTGAACTCGCAGGCGGAAAGCTTCCCCGTGAGCTCGAGCAGGCGGTAGTCGCCGTCCTCCGTAGTGGAGTAGCGGTACTCATATTCCGGCGTCCCGCCGAAGCGGTAGTCGCCGTAGAGGAACAGCTTCGCCTCCGCAAGGCGGCGGTTCAGCAGCCCCTCGCTTATCTCCGTGCCCACGTGGCAGTAGCGCGCGAAGATGTTCACCACGGCGTCGTCGCTGTAGCCGCCGTGCCCGTTCGAGAGCATGGCGTATATCTGATAGTCCGAGCCCAGCCAGCCGATGCCGAGGTTGTATGTAAAGCTTATCAGCGCGTCGAACTCGTGCTGCTCGAGCGTGATGCCCATGGAGCCGAGCGAGGCGTTCAGCGCGCTCTCCATCTCCGCGATGTCCGCGCGCATCAGCGCGTCGCCCTCCTCCTCGCTTATGCCGAGGGGATAGTCGAATTCGCCGCACTGCGTGCCGTATCCGATTGCCCAGCCCGTGGTGTCGCCGTGTACGGTGGGTGAAAAGCCCTCGAAGGACTTGATGAACTGGATCGCCGCTTCGCTCGCGTGCATCTCACCGCCCGAGGACGATGCAAATGCGGCGCAGGAGAGCAGCAGGCACGCGCAGAGCGCGAGGCAAAGTGTACGCTTGAACATGGGTTTTCCTCCTATTGCCCGGAGGCGCGAGTGAATAAATATAAGTAATTATATCATTATGGCAGCTAAAAAGCAACAGTTTAGTTACAAGTCCTACCTGAAAGGCTTAAATTCCCTGTCGAGGGTCTCGATCCGGGTGAATCCGGCGAAATCCGGCTTCAGGGCGCAGTCGAGCTGCTCAAGGGCCTTCACAAGCAGCTCGGGGTTCACAGTCGGCTCCTGGGCGGACACCGTGCAGCTCAGCTTCACGCCGCCCTCGGCCCGCACGAAGCTGAAATCGCGCGCGTTCCCCGCCAGCTCCATAACGCCCTCGCCGCGCTTTGTCCGGCGCGAGACGGGTATGCTCTCCCGGGAGAAGAACTCCTCAAGCCTCGGCAGAATTTCAGACGCGTCCGCGCCGTCATACTCGAAAACGCCCTCTATGCGCAGCCATTTTATCTCCGCGGCCTTCCTGCGCGGCTCGTAGCACTCGAGGAAGCGTATCCCCCCCGGCGCCGCGGCGGTCAGCGCGTCCGGCAGCGCGTCAAGGTCCACGTCCGCCGCCACGCGGAAGTCCATCAGCTCGCAGACGCTCGCCGTGCCCACGGAGAGCGGCAGGCAGATAGAGATGAGCGGGTGCGGGTTGAAGCCCTCTGAGTAGCGCAGCGGCACCCCCGCGCGCAGGAACACGCGCTGGACCACTCGCATGAGGTCGAGGTGCGATATATAAACGGCCCTGCCGGTCTTTTCAAAGCGCAGCCTCAGCTTATCCATCGCACTTCACCCCCTTCGGCAGCATGCCCTGCGCCCCGCAGGCGGAGCAGGCCGCGCGGCAGTCCGGCGAAAGCCGGGCGTCGTACGCCCTGTGCCTCTCGCGCAGCAGCAGCTCCGTACGGACGCCCATGTTCACCCGGCTCCAGGGCAGGCACTCGTCCTCCGAGCGCTCGCGCACGGCGTAGAACTCCGGGTCGAGCCCGCATTCGGCAAAGGCGTCCAGCCAGCGATTGAAGTCGAAATAGTCGCTCCAGGCCTCCAACCTCGCCCCGCGGCGCCAGGCATTCTCGATCGCCGCGCCCACGCGCCGGTCGCCGCGGCTGAGCGCAGCCTCGATCAGGCTCGTGTCCGCGTCGTGCCAGTTGTAGGTCACGTTCTTCGCGGTTATCGCTCCGCGCAGCAGCTCCACGCGCCGGCGGTACTCCTTTCGCGTCACCTGCGCCTCCCACTGGAAGGGGCTGTGCGGCTTCGGCACAAAGCAGCTTGTGGACACGGTTATGCGCACTCCGCGCTGCTTGTTCGGAGAGCTCTCTCGCCATACATGCAGCACCTTTGCCGCCAAATCGGCGATGCCGAGGACGTCCTCGTCCGTCTCGGTTGGCAGTCCGAGCATGAAATAGAGCTTTATGCCGTTCCATCCGCCCTCAAAGGCTATGCGGCAGGTGTTCAGCAGCTCCTCCTCGGTGACGTTCTTGTTTATCACGTCGCGCAGGCGCTGCGTGCCGGCCTCCGGCGCGAAGGTCAGCCCTCCCCGGCGGACCTTCTGCAGGCGGCTCATCAGCTCCATGGAAAAGTTGTCCGCGCGCAGGCTCGGCAGCGAGAGGCTTATGCTCCGCGGCTCGCACCAGTCCAGCAGCCCGTCGCAGGCCGCGGTCAGGTGCCTGTAGTCGCTGCTCGAAAGGCTTAACAGCGTCGCCTCCTGGCTGCCCGTATTTTTCAGCGTCTCGCGCCCCAGTTCGACGATCTTTTCCGCGCTGCGCGCCCTTATCGGGCGGTAGACGTACCCCGCCTGGCAGAAGCGGCAGCCGCGGACACAGCCGCGGAAGAGCTCGAGGTTCACCCTGTCGTGGACTATCTCCGTGCTTGGCACGACGGGCTTTGTGGGGTAAAAGGCCGAATCGAGGTCGGCGACTATGCGCTTCGTCACCTTCTCCGGCGCGCCGTCCAGGCATTTCAGCGCGGCGAGCGTGCCGTCCGGGTTGTACTCCGGCTCATATAGGCTCGGGACGTACACGCCCGGTATCTTCGCGGCCTCTCTCAGGAATCCTGTCTTGCTCCAGCCGAGGTCCCTCGCGCGCTGGAACAGCCGCAGCACCTCTATGTCCACTTCCTCGCCCTCGCCGAGCACCATTAAATCGAAAAACGGCGCCATCGGCTCCGGGTTGCAGCAGCTTGTCCCGCCCGCGAATACGAGCGGCACGAGCTCCGTGCGCTCCTCGCTGCGGACGGGGATGCCCGCCATGTCCAGCATGTCCAGCACCGTGCAGTAGGCCATCTCATAGCCGAGCGAGAAGCCGATGGCGTCGAATTCGCCCAGCGGGTCCCCGCTCTCGAGCGCGTAGAGCGGTATTCCCTTATTGCGCATCTCCTCCGCCATGTCGCCCCAGGGGGCGAAAACGCGCTCGCACCATATGTCCGGCTCGGCGTTTATCGCCCCGTAGAGTATCTGCATCCCGAGGTTCGACATGCCGATTTCGTATATGTCCGGGAAGCAGAAGGCCATGCGCAGCTTCACCGCGGCGGCGTCCTTTATTATCTCGTTGTATTCCCCGCCCGTGTACCTCGCGGGCTTCTGCACCCGCGGCAGTATCCGCTTCAAGCGTTTGTCCATGCAACGACCCCATTTCGTTTTTTACGCTGTAAAAGTATATACTATCCCGCCCGTTTTCGCAAGAGCGCGCTTACCTCCGCCCAGCCGCCTTTCGTGCGATTGCGCAAACTGACTGTGGCGCCGTGCGCCGCTCTGTGGTAAAATGGCCGCGGAGGTGGTCGCATGACATTCAACACTCTCATCGGCATACTTATCCCCCTCGCCGGGACGGCGCTCGGCTCTTCCTTTGTTTTTCTCCTGCGCGGGGAGCTGAAGAGCGGCGTGCAGAAGCTCCTGCTCGGCTTCGCCTCCGGCGTGATGATAGCCGCGAGCGTCTGGTCGCTGCTCATCCCCGCCATAGACATGGCCGCGGAGCAGGGCGTCACCCCATGGCTGCCCGCCGCGGTGGGCTTCATAGCAGGCATCGCCTTCCTCCTGCTGCTGGACACCGTCGTGCCCCACCAGCACCTCGACTGCGACTCGCCGGAGGGCTGCCCGGTCAACCTCGACAGGAGCTCCATGCTCGTGCTGGCGGTAACGCTGCACAACCTGCCGGAGGGCATGGCCGTCGGCGTTGTGTTCGCCGGCGCCTCACAGGGCGACGCCGGCCTCTCCCTCGCCGGGGCGTTTGCCCTGAGCGTCGGCATAGCGCTGCAGAACATCCCGGAGGGGGCGGTGATCTCCATGCCCCTCGCCGGCGGCGGGACCGGCCGCGGCCGCGCCTTCCTGATGGGCCTGGGCTCCGGCGTCGTGGAGCCGCTCGGCGCCCTCCTGACGATAGCCCTCACCGGACTCGTCACCCCGGCGCTGCCCTACATACTCGCCTTTGCCGCCGGCGCGATGATCTACGTCGTGGTGGAGGAGCTCATCCCGGAAGCGCAGAGCGGGGAGCACTCGAACATCGGCACCATCGGCGCCGCCGCGGGGTTCGTGCTCATGATGATATTAGACGTCGCGCTTGGATAATCCCTCAGCGCAGCAAAAAGCCGCCCGTATGGGCGGCTTTGCCTTGCTTATTTCACTTTCCGAGTATGTCCCTCGCCTGGATGTACTTGTCCAGCGGCTTATAGAGCAGCGCGAAGATCACGATGCAGATTATCGTGTCGAGCAGCATATAGCTGCCGTTGTACACCAGCGAATACGTCCATTTGTTCACGAACGTCATGCCGAGGCACTCGGTGGGCATCGTGATGGCATAGATGGTGACGCCGCTGATGAAGTGCACTATGAAGCGCAGCACGCAGCCGAGCGTTATGCCCACGAATATGCCCTTGCCCCTGCCGCGGAAGAGCCCTGCGACGCCGAGCGGCGTAAAGGCAATCAGGTAGTCGAGCAGCAGGCTCTGCCAGCCCCAGGCTATGGCCCCGTCGATGAACATCTGCAGCGTGCCGAAAATAAAGCCCTCTATCAGGCCCCAGCCCACGCCCCAGCGCAGCGCGAAGAAGAATATGGGCACCATTGCGAAGTCCACCGAGCCGCCCTGCGGCATTTCCCAGAGCTTGAAGTGGTTGAGCACCAGTGCGAGCGCGAGCATCATAGCCGCCTCGCAGATCATGAGGATGCGTTTGCGTAAGGCTGTCCTTTTCATTTTCCGTCCCTCCAGGATGAGATTTCCTGACGCCGGCAAAAAGGGGCGCGCCGGAAAACTGCCGGCGCGCCCCTTATGGCTTCCTGCGTCGGCATTACCCGCATCAGGTTCAAAGGGTCCGGGCCTCGATTAGCCCTGTCTCAGCCGGGAAAACCCAGCTCCCCTGTTATCGGGAAGATTATAGCACAGGCCTTCATAAAATGCAACACCATCCCCGTACAAAAACGCCGGAGCAAAGCGGGCCCTGCCCAGTCCATCTGGCGTATCACCGCACCAGCCGTCCGCTCAAAAACAAAACCGGATCCCAGCGCAGCGGGTCCG
>LBJMR02800__coassemble_553_pt1 | contig 23679 bp, 26 predicted proteins | sample LBJMR02800__metabat2_low_PE_004 | metagenome-assembled genome bin LBJMR02800
CGTTGAGTATGACCTCGCAGAAGCGCACGTTGGGCGCGTAGCCCATGATTTCCGCGGAGATGTTCATCCACATGTAGTTGCGCATGAGCGTCTTGTCGAGAAAGGGGCCGTGCAGGGCCCAGTCGTTCTCCGTGCTCATGCCGAGCAGGGGCAGGCTGTTGCTCTTGAGGCCCGTCTCGTCGGTTACGAGCTTTATGCGGTAGTTCTTCTTGGGGAAGTTGCGCGAGGAGTTGCCGCGGATGCGGAAGAGCGCCGTGGAGCTGTACGTGGCCTCGTCGGAGGCGTGGTGCCACTGCCCCTCGCCCTCTATGGTCTCGATGGTGACGGCAATCTCCGGCGAGCCGTCGTCCGCCGTGGTGTAGCCGAGGACGGTTTCGCCGTTTTCGGCGAATATTATCTCGCCGGGGATGTACTGCCCGTCTGTGTCGATGCGTATGATGGGCAGATGGGTGCAGAGCTCGCTCCCGTCGCAGGTGCACGGCCCGGAGGGCACCGCAGCCTCGAGGTGCTGGTGATAGCGGTTGTTGTCGCTCCCGCTGTCCGCCGCCGTGGCCATGGCGGTTACCGAAAGCAGGGCTATGACCATTATCAGCGCGCCGATTTTGTATTTCACGCCCTCACCTCCCCCCAGACTGCGGCCCGAAGCGCTCAGCCGCTTATGTCGTCGCTCTGCATGACGATATTGAAATAGTCCACCTTGCCGGTGTCGTACACCGCGTCCGTGATGCTCCGCCCGGCGGCGCTCTCGGCGCGCTTTATGTATTTTCCGCTGAGCTCATAGATGAATTCGACGGTTTCGGGCGTCGTATTCTTGCTGCGCAGCGTCGCCCTGCGGCTGTAGTACTGGAAAATCAGCGCCTCCATCTTCTGCTCGTCCACCCGGGCGCAGCGGAGGATGAGGAGCACGCGCGCGTCGTTCCTTATGCGGCCGAACACGAGCAGCACGAGGAATACGAACGCGCTGCCGACCCCGGCGACCATGTAGTCCCCCGCGCCGCAGCAGATGCCGACAACTATGGCCCAGAAGATGTATATCGTGTCCCGTGAGTCCTTTATGGCGGTGCGGAAGCGCACGATGGAGAGCGCGCCGACCATGCCGAGGGAGAGCGCTATGTTGTTGCCGATGACTATCATGACGGTCGTGGTTATCATCGCCAGCGCCGCGAGCGAGACGTTGAACTTCCGGCTGTATATGCTGCCGGCGTGCGAGAGCCGGTAGGACAGGAAAATGAACGCCGCCACCACGGCGCTCACAGCCATGCGTATCAGGATGGTCTCGACGGTCAGCTCCCCGCCGCTCTCTAAAATCTGCAAAAGGTATTCTCTCATTTCCGCTTCCCCCGTTTGTCAGTCCATCGCGCCGAGCGTGAAGCTCCGCGCGAGGCAGTACTTGCTCACCGAAACCTCCGGGCGGTGCACGCTGTTCAGGAGGTCCTTTATATAGCTCAGAATGAAGCCGTTGTACTTCACCTCCAGCACGAGGCCGAAGGGGTCCATCACCGGGCTGTACGCCGGGCAGGGCGCGAAGAGCTCCATGTCGCTCTCGCTCGCGCGAATGCGCCGGTCAAAGGTTATGCGTATGTGGTTTTCGCGCGCTATGTAGGCCGTGCGGTCGTATTCGACCACGGTCTTGGGCCGGTAGCAGCGCGTGGCCATCAGCTCGTAGCACTCCGCGGCAAAGGGCTCGGGATAGCCGAGGAGCGGCGAGTAGTCCCCGCGCGCGAGGCGCTGCGCGTCCTCCCGCGTAAGGCGCAGCGAGCGCTTGAGCTGGTACGGCCCGGATTTCTGCTTCATCTCGAGCATCGCGAAGCCCTGCGCCGGGTCGTATATGCGCAGTCGGAGCTTGCGGCGCAGCTCAAGGCCCTCGACCTTGTCGTTGTAGTCGCTGTCCCCGGGGGTGTCGAAGTACATCGAGCGGATGACATAGCCCTCCGGGCCGTTGTGCTCGTCCGGTATCATGATCCTTGCGAGCTTGGCGCTCAGCACGGCGCCCTGGGCGATGTCGATAGCGTATTTTTTCTCCTGGCGCATTACAGTGTTCAAGCCCGGCACCACCCCTCCTGCCTTGCGCATATGAACATTATGAATGTTAAGTCATTTGCATCGGCCCAAGAAACTGAGCCGGACCATGGACAAATAACAAAATATTATACCATGCAGCACATGCTTTTTCAACATGTTCAGGGAAAATGCGTCCCATGCGTCCAATTGGCGGCATGAACGGAAAGACAGCCAAACAGAGTACAACAGCAGCCGGAAGTCTTGACAAAATATGTGTGCTGTCTGTAAAATATAAGTAACGATCACACGCTTAACAGTTGGGGGAGGCAACATGCAGACGCGCTTGGTACACTGGCGCAGCCCGCTGGCTGCGACTCTGATACTGGTTGTTGCGATAGTTACGGCCAGCTTTTATGTGACAGGCCGCATAAACAATATGGAAGAGCAGTCCAGTTTCGACCGCCTTGCGGAAGAGGCGGAGGAATTTGCCTCAAGCTGGGAGCACCGGATGGATTCGGACCGTGAGCAGCTTGAACTGATAGCCGCCGCAATAGGCGGATATATGGAGCCGGATTCGGACGATGTGGAGCGCTACCTGGGCAATTATGAGGGCTCGGGTTCGTTTTCACGGCTCGAGCTGCTGCTGCCGGGCGACGTGATAGTCGAGCCGGGCGGCGAGGAGAAGGACGCCTCCGGCTATCTCTCCTTCGAGGAGGAGGCGGGACATGGCGCGCATATATCCGACCGTCAGACGGATATAGACGGCGATGGCTACGTAGTGCGGCACTATGTGCCGATCGTGCGCGGCGGCGAGACCGTGGCGATGCTCTGCGGAGTGATAGACCTCACCGCGCTGAACCGCGAGCTGCCGTACATGCCCTACGGCGGCGAGGCCGCGGTGTATGTGATAGACGGCGCCACCGGAGATTTCCTGATAGACACCTGGCACAACGAGATGGGCAACATCTGGGCAATAGGCTCGCGCGAGATGGCGGAGGGTTATGACGACGGGCAGCTCCGCCGCGGGCTTGTGGACGGCGAGAGCAATTATGTGGTATTTGTTTCTAATACCACTAGGGAGTACCTTTACTTCTATTACGCCCCGCTGAGCATAAACGAGTGGCGCGTGGCGCTCTCCGTGCCGGAGGCCCTCGTTTTCTCCGGCACGAGGGAGATACGTTCTCTGCTTAACGTTCTGCTGATCGTTGAGGGAGCGCTGTTCCTGGCATACATGCTCTATTTTGTGCGCTATGTCAGGCGGGAGACGGGAGAGAAGCAGCGCCAGCTGGACGCTCTGAGCTATATATACGACGTGGAAAAGCTGCTCTTCAATGCGCACGAGCACCGCGAGAACGTGCCGGACGCCCTTGAGGTGATTGCACGCATGCTGCCTGCGAAGCGCGTGGCCTTCACCATGATAAACGCCGACGGGCCGGATTCCGGATATCTCTGGGAGGAAGGCGGCGAGACGCCGCTCGGCACGGCTTTGTTAAAGAGTGCCGGCAAGCTCGCAGGCTGCTTTGAGCACGGCCGCACGGAGATCTCGCTGCACAGCGCTCAGGAAGTGCACGAGCTGCTGCCCGGAGCACCGGACGGCATGGCGGACCTTGCCGCCATACCGGTCGAGGATGCCGACGGGGTTATACTTGGCGTCCTTTCAGCCGGAGGACTGAAAAAGCGCGCGGGCTGCGCGGCCATGCTCAAGGGCGTTGGCTTCAGCTTCGCCAAGCTCTGCGGCAACGCGCGGACTTACCGCGCCATGCAGCGGCAGGGGGAGAGGGACACTCTTACAGGCCTTTACAACCGCAACCGCTATGAGATAGACCTCCCGCGTCTCGCCGGGGAGTGCTCGGTCGGGCTCGGATGCGTATTCGTGGACGCGAATGGGCTGCATGAGCTGAACAATGCCAGTGGGCACGAGGCCGGCGACGGCATGCTCCGCGCCGTGGCTAAGGAACTGCGGGCCCGCTTCGGCGCGCAGTACGCCTACCGCGTGGGCGGTGACGAGTTCATCGCCTTTGTCACCGACGGGTACGAGGCCTTCCTGACCGTGCAGAGCCGAGCGATGGTGTCCTCGCTTGAGGACAGCGGATATTACGCCTCTGCGGGCACGGCGTGGGCCGCCGCCCCGGTCGGGGACGTGGAGGAGCTTGTGAAAACCGCCGAGGGGCGCATGTACGCCGCGAAGCGGGAATTCTACCGCGACCCGGCCCACGACCGCCGGGCAAGATGAGGAGAATATGCGGCAGCCCGCCGGAATTGTCCGGCGGGCTGTTTTTTGTTATTCAGGCGTTTGAAATTCGCCGTTTCCCGCCGCCGCGAGGCGGGCGGAGACACGGCCTGGCGCTGCTCAGTCGCAGCGGGTGAGCATGATGTTCAGGATGGTCTTGTCCGTCTGGCGCATGCCCTCGCGGGCGAGCACGCCGATGTTGGCGACGGTGGTGTCCACGTCGCGGCCGACTATGCCGTCGCCGCCGTGGAAGTTGTTGCCGCTCTTGTACATGTTGTAGCCCATGATGCCGGCGTCCACCGCTTCGGCAATCTTGGCCGCGCAGGAGGGCTTGGCCCCGTCGCAGATGGTGCCGCTGAGGATGGCCACGGCGTTCCTCACGGTGTTGGCAATGGCCTCATAGCTGCCGTCGAGCAGGTAGGCTATGCCCGCGCCGGAGCCAACGCCCGCGCTGACCGCGCCGCAGTAGGCGGAGAGGCGGCCGATGCCGGCCTTCTGCTCGGCGGTGATAAGGTCGCTGACGAGCAGGGCGCGGTAGAGCTTCTCGCGGCTGACGCCGAGGTGCATGGCGTACCTCGCCACGGGGACGGAAGCGGTGATGCCCTGGTTGCCGGAGCCGGAGACTATGACGACCGGCATTTCGCAGCCGCTCATGCGTGCGTCGCTGCCGGCGGCGGCCCAGGCCCTGGCCTCAATCTTGATGTCCGCGGGATACTCGGCGAGCAGGGTGGAGCCGATGTTGGCACCCCAGTTGCCGCGCAGGCCCTCTTCGGCCACGGCGAGGTTACATGTGAGCTGCTTTTCGAGCATGTCGGAGACCTTGCTGAGGTCCACCGTATTGGCGAACTCGAGGATGTCCTTCACATTGAGGACGCTCTTGTCGGTCAGGCTGTCCTCGGCGGAGTCGGAAAATTCCTTCTCCACGACGGCCTTGCCGTCGAGCTCCTCACGGACGACGTTGGTGTGGCTGTTGGCTATGTGAACGAGCGCCTTGTGCTCGCCGAGATAGCCGGTGAGGATTATATCCAGCATACGGGTAGTGTCCGAGCAGACGGTTTCGATGGGAGTGTTTGCCACATAGGCGGCGATCTCGGCGTGCTTCTCCTCGGGCACGCTGGCAATGACCTGCAGAGCGGCGTTCTCGTCGCCGGCAACAATGCCCGCGGCGATCGCAGCGGGGATGCCCTTCATCCCCCCGGTGCTGGGGACGACGACGCTCTTGGCGTTCTTGATCATATTGCCGGAGACCTCGGCCAGGACGCGCTCCGGAGCGGCGCCGAGCAGCGCGCGCAGCCTTGCCGCGGCGTAGGCGATGGCGATCGGCTCGGTACAGCCCGTCGCGGGGACGAGCTCTTCGCGCAGGATGGAGATATAGGCGTTTTCAAGCTCAGGTTTAAGCATGGTTTTCGCTCTCCTTTTAATTTTATATTGGGGCCCATTCGGGCTCTTTTGGACGTGTTTATATTAGCACAAACCCTGTCGAAAAACAACGGTTTATGCAGATAAAGAATAATTCCGGCCGCTTGACAGACGGAGGAAATTGCCGCAGCTCAGAGAATGGCATATTCCGGGCCGTTACGGACAACGGCGGGCTTTGATGCTGTCCGCCAGCTTGGCTGGACCCGGAAACAATATGAAACTCTGCCTGAGCAGGGCAAATGGCGGCGGCTGGAATTGCCGCCGCCCATGGTTGCCCGCAGGCAAGGGAGGATGATATTTTGACAGTTTGGAAAAACAGCTCATTTTATCGTTGCCCTGCCGTGCCCGGACGCCATGTATCATCTGTAAAATGCAATATAGCCGGCATCTGTCGGATGGTCGGCAATCAGGCACCGGCCTTCTTTTAATACCTTAAAGGCGATAAGTAAATCAGCTCCTGCGGCAATAAAATTAACCATCAGAGTAAGCAAAGACACTGTGCCGGGATATACGAAAACAAACAGCATGCTGCCTGACCCTAATACTACAAAGGGCGCCAAAACTCCAATTAAGTACGGCTGCTTCCTTAGTACCACTTCACAAGCGCAGCTTGGCAACATTGCGTTGATATTAAAGCGAACCACCTTCCAGCCTTTACCGCTTGTAATCGCCCAGCCGATACCGTGCAACAACTCATGTATCACGACTGAGACAGCAATAATGGCTATAAACATAATGTAAAAAGAAAGTCCGCCGATTTCTGATAGATGCGCTCTTTCAATCAGGAGAAAGCGATACAATAAGCCCCCAAATACTATAAACGGAAGTGAGTAAAGGAACCCTAAAATCATTGACTTACCCGATGGGATTGTGACATCTTTTTCTTGGTATCCATTTGCTTTTAATTCGGCTCGTACTCTGTTAAAGGTCTGGTTGTTATTTTTTTCTTTCATAACGGCGCCTCCTGCTTGCAATTTACCTCAGCATTTAATTTTACTTACGTCTCTACTTGCGTTCAGTATATATTATTTCACCCATTAAGTCAACTATTTCTTACATAAAAGCAAAAATAAGTAGCCGCTTTTGGCGACCACTTACACCTGCACATAACAGGCTACTCTTTGCGTTTCAAAATAAGTATTCCTGCTATCTCAACAACTACTGTAATATTGAAGATCAGTTGAACAGCGTTTACAGCTAAGAATGCATCCAGCACAAGAACTTCTCCATTGGGCGATTGCTGTGTGGCGATATACTGCATATAATGGCTGAACAGCGTAGCACAAACACCAAAGCAGATCAACGCTACAATGCTTGCTTTACCAATAATTTTCCTGCCGCGTTCATCCCGGCTGCTTTTACAGAAGAACAGAAACAAGAGGGCTGCAAACAGCAGAACGCCAATAACCATATTGATAAGAGTTGCCTGCCTGTCAGACATTAAGAAATAGAATAAATCCTTCATTTCTATTCCTCCCGGAAATCAAACAGATCTTCGATCGTAACCTCAAACACCCTTGCGATGCTGTAAGCCAAAAGCATGGATGGGTTGTACCGATTCCTTTCAAGCTGCATGATGGTCTGGCGGGACACGCCGACCAAATCGGCAAGTTCCTGTTGGGTCATTCGCTTGGTTGCCCTGTACACATGGATTTTACTCTCAAAAGCATACTTGTTTTTTCCCGCCATACGCTCACCGCCTTCCTGTTGGCATTAATTATAGCATAACATATTTCTTGCTTTAAGTCTAAGAAATTTTAGAGGTCAGGCAAGGTGATGCTGAATCCCGGCGCGGTTCAACGGCATATATGCAAGCGTGCGAGGACATCCCCGGCATCGCCGCGGAGCTTGAATATTCAGTGACGCCCTGAGCGCGCCAGGAAAAACGAGAGCGGGAGCGCTTCAGGCTCCCGCTCTTTTTGCTCGCTCCGGAAGCGGCCGGCAGAGGGGGGAAGCCCTCAGGCGATTTCGACGGAGCTGTTGTCCTCATCCACGATCTGCGCCGCCGCCTCCACGCCGAAGCACTCGCGCAGGCCGTCCGTGATTTTTCCGGCCACGATGCCGGTGGTCTCTTCGGGCAGCTCGCCGGGGATTTCGGAGACGAAAACGATGTTGCGTGTGACGGGGTTTATCAGCGCGTGTTTCGACTGCTTCCAGACAAAGTGCCTCGTCACGATTATGTCCCCGTCGGCATAGCTGATCTCCCCGGCGGGTATGGCCTCCTCGGTGTCGCTGTCAAGGGCCTGGAAGCGGTCCCCGTCCCGCGAAAAGCGCAGCTCCAGCCCGTTTTCAAGCTGGTCGATGTCGAATCCCCCGGCAGGGACGAGGCAGGAGAGGGAGACGGCGTTGTAAAAATCCACGGCGGGCTGGATGCGGAAAGGCTCGCCGCCCTTTCCGGCGCGCTTCAGCAGGGCCTCTATCGAGCTCGGGAACTTCTTGCGCGGGGCGCCGGCCTCCTTCATGTGCTCCACCCAGGGGAGGACATAGGGGTGCGACTGCGGGTTGCCGTGGGCCGCGGCGGCCTCGCCGGCGGTTTTCCAGCCCTCGGCCAGCAGCCGGGAAACGGCCTCCCCGTTGACGGCCTCGCCGACGCCTCGGGCTGCCACGCAGACTATTTTCATGCCGGGGAAACAGCCGAATACGGATTTTTCAACGCTGAACAGCATGGTTTTACCTCCTGACCCTGCCGGCGCGGGTCCTCGCGCCCGGCAGCTTGCATCAATACAGCATATAGTACCACAAATTCGCCGGATGTCAAAGCCCGCCAGGCGCTCTGGGCTTGCCGCGGCGGGCAAACGGAGGTATAATGACGTAAATTTTACGGCTGGAGGCGGAAATATGCCGGAGGGAATAAAAATAAGGCCGTATACGGCGGCGGACGTGCCGGCCATGGCCGGGATCTGGAACGAGGTCGTGCGCGACGGCGTGGCCTTTCCGCAGACGGAGGAGCTGGGCGCGGAGGAGGCCGCGGAGTTTTTCGCCGCTCAGAGCGGGTGCGCCGTGGCGGAGGACGTGCAGAGCGGCGGGATATTGGGCATGTACATACTGCACCCGAACAACGTCGGCCGCTGCGGGCACATAGCCAACGCGAGCTACGCCGTGTCCTCCATGAGCAGGGGGCGGCACATAGGCGAGGCCCTTGTGCGCGACAGCCTTGAGCGCGCCAGGGCGCTCGGCTTCCGGCTGATGCAGTTCAACGCCGTGGTGGCGTCCAACACGCGCGCAAGGCGCCTTTATGAGCGGCTGGGCTTCGTGCCGCTCGGGGTCATACCCCGGGGCTTCCTGATGAAGGACGGGCATTACGAGGACATCTGCCCATATTACATCGAGCTGTGACGCGAAAAGCCGCCCGGGAACTCTCCCGGGCGGCTCTTTTTATCGCGCGGCGCGGATGTGGGCGCGCTCAGGCTCCGAAATAGGCGCTTATCTCCTGCATCCTCTCCGACTGGCGGACATGGAAGGGACAGCGCGAGTCGCAGTGGCCGCAGCCCACGCAGTCCCCGGCCTTTTTGCCGAGGTTGGCGTAGTGGTTGGCGGCAAGGGCGTCCCCCGCGCGGGCGAGGTCGTAATATTTGTTTATCAGCCCCACGTCGAGGCCCATCGGGCAGGGCTGGCAGTGGTTGCAGTACACGCAGACGCCGTCCGTCTCCCCGGGGTTGAGCTCGGCAAGGACGGAGTAGTCGCGCTCCTCCGCCGGGGCGGAGAGGAAGCCGAGCACACGCGTCAGGTCCTCACGGTTGCGCACGCCGGGCAGGACGGTGAGCACGCCGGGCTTGTCCAGGGCGTACTGCAGGCACTGGTACTCCGTGAGCGCGCGGCGGAAGGGGGAGGTGCGCGCGTCGAGCAGCTGCCCGGCGCAGAAGGGCTTCATGACGGAGATGCCCACGCCCTCCGCCGCGCAGCGGCGGTAGAGCGCGGCGCGCTCGTCAGTGGCGCCGATGCCGTATTCCCCGCGCTGATAGTCACAGGCCGGGTTGATGCTGAACATCAGCATGTCGAGAAGCCCCATGTCGAGCGCGCGGTTCACCGCGGCGGGCGTGTGCGAGGACATGCCGATGTGCCGGATGACGCCCTGCTCCTTGAGCGAGCGCATGTAATCGAGCGTGCCGTGGGCCTCGACGGCGTCGAGGTCGGCGAGCTCGTCTATGCAGTGGATGAAGCCGAAGTCGATATAGCCGGTTTTGAGGCTTTCAAGCTGCCACTCCACGGAGCGCTTTATCTCGTCCAGCTCGAGCGTCCAGCCGTACTGCCCGCTGCTGTAGTCCGCGCCGAAGTGGACCTGGTAGTACACCTCGCCGCGCTTCGAGCCCACGGCGCGGCCGAAGGCGGCGAAGGGCGTGGCGTCCGCCGCGGCCATGTCGAAGTAGTTCACGCCGTTTTCAAGGGCGAGGGCCACCGTGCGCTCGGCCTCCTCCGGCCCGGAGGCGCCGAGGGAGCTGTTGCCGAGGCCGATTATGCTGATTTTCTCGCCGCCGTGCGGCAGAACGCGGTATTCCATATCAGATATCCCTCCTGAATTGTACGCCCGTGCATATACGGGCAAGGGCCGGGGCCGCCAGAGCGGTCCCGGCCCATATTATATTTCCAGGCGGGCGGCATTGCAAATGCCTATATTGGATATGCAGCCATAGCTTTCGGCTATGTCTCAGTTTTTGAACTCGAAGCGCAGCGGGCTGCCAAGCGCCTCGAGCGCGGAGTGGATCTTGCCCAGGTCGCACTCCGCCATGGCCCCGCGCAGCGCGGCGTCGCCGGCGAAGCGGCAGTAGCTGCGGCAGAAGGCCTCGAAGTTGCCGAAGGTCGCGCGGCCGAGGCGCTTAGCGTACATTATAAGCCCGGCAAGGGCGCCGAGGGCGAAGCCGGCGATGAGGTAGGGCGCGGCAAAGCGCACAACTATCCCCATAAAGCCGAGGCAGATGACCGCCCAGAAAATGACGGACACCGTGTTCAGCTTCTTTGCCTCCCGGCTGAGGAAAGCCCCGGTGCCGCCGAAGGATTTTATCAGCGGGTAGCCGACGGTAAGGCCAAAAACGAGCTGCCGGACGCCGAGATAGAAATAGAGCCAGCCGCCGGCCGCGATAAGGACGAAGTATAAGACCTTCAGGGCAATGTCCATAGAGTGCGCCTCCGTGTTTTTTGAGCATTTTAACACGATTTGCCTGCGCGCGCAAGAGAGCGTTCTACTCCGGCGCGCGGGCGAATAGATTGTCCACATGAGAGGCGACAAGAGCTTTGAAAACGCCGCGGCGCTGCTGCCGCGGGGCATACGGGAGGCATTTTTGAGCCTGGGCGCGGCGGAAATGGAGCAGGCGGAGGAATTCCGCCTGCGGAGCGGCAGCCGCCCGGCCGTGCTGCTGCCGGAGGGAGAGAGGGAGCTTGGGACGCGGGAGGTGACGCCCGAGGACCTCGCTTCGCTGATCGAAACGGCGACCCACGGCAGCGCGCACACCGCGCTCGCGCTGGTGAGGGCCGGTTACGTCCCGCTTGCGGGCGGATGCCGGCTCGGGCTGTGCGGCGAGATGACGGCGGGAGCGGACGGGGAGCTTGCCCTCCGCCGGCTGAGCTCGGCCGCGGTGCGCATAGCGCGCGAGCGGCGCTGCTGCGGCGACGCGCTGCGCCGCGCGCTGTTTTCGGGCGGGTTCCAGGACACGCTGATAGTCTCCCCGCCCGGCGCGGGCAAGACCACGTTGCTAAGGGAGATAGTCAGGCTGCTCTCCGAGTCCGGCGAGCGGGTGGCCGTGGCGGACGAGCGCGGCGAGATCGCCGCAGTGAGCGGCGGCAGGGCGCACTTCGACGTCGGGCCGTGCACGGACGTGATGACCGGCGCGCCGAAAGCGGACGCGGCGCTGATGCTCATAAGGTCGATGAACCCGACGGTGCTCGCGATGGACGAGATAACCTCCGCCGGGGACGTGGAGGCCGTTATGGGCGCGGCGGGCTGCGGCGTGCGCCTGATAGCCACGGCGCACGGAGGCAGCGTGGGCTCGCTCCGGCGCAGGGGGCTCTACCGCCGGCTGCTGGACGAGGGGATATTTGCCCGCTTCGTGTCCGTCCGGCGGCGCGCGGACGGGATTCGGGAATACGAGGTAAAGGAGCTGGACGGGCTGTGAGGGCGCTCGGGGCGGTTTTGCTGGCCGCGGCGGGGCTCGCGGCGGGGCTCGAGCGGGCGTATGCGCTCAGGCGGCGCGCCGTGCTGATAGCGGCGCTCGCCTCCGCCCTTGAGCTGCTGCGCGGGGAGATAGCGCGCCTCGCGCCGGTGGACGAGGCCGCCGGGCGCCTTGCGCGCTCGGGGCCGGAGGCGGCGAGGGGCTTTTTCACCCTTTTTTCCGCGGGGCTTTCCGCCCTCGGCGAGAAGGAGGTGTCCGAAATCTGGGATTCCGCGGCGCGGACCCTGCCGCTCTCGGAAGCGGAGCGGGAGGCGCTGGCAGCGGCGGGGAGGAGCCTCGGCCGCTACGGCGCAGAGGAGCAGGAGGCGGCGATTTCAAGGAGCGTTGCGGCCCTCTCCCGCTTCGCGGAGGAGGCGAGGGCGAGGGCGGAGAGCGGCCAGCGGCTGTACGCCGGGGCGGGGCTCGCCCTCGGGCTGATCGCGGCGATCATGCTTTACTGAGAATTGGGGAGAGGACATGCAGGTAGATCTCATATTTAAGGTTGCGGCGGTGGGCATACTCGTCGCCGTGCTGAACATACTGCTCACGCGCTCGGGCCGCGAGGAGCAGGCGCTGATGGTGACGATAACGGGCCTGATAATCGTGCTGCTCCTCGTGGTGCAGAAAATAAACGAGCTCTTCGAGCTGATACGCGACCTCTTCGCCTTCTGAGATGGACCTGACGGTAAGGTTGGCGGCTGGGGGTATCTGCGCCGCGCTGCTTGCCCAGCTCGTGCGGCGGCACAACGCGGAGATAGCGCTCTGCCTGACCATAGCCGGCTGCGCCGCGCTGCTCGCGGCGGCGCTCGGCCTGGCCGGGGGCGTCGGCGAGGTGCTCGCGCGGGCAAGGGAGCTCTCCGGCCTCGGCAGCGCGCTGCTCGCGCCGGTGATGAAGTGCGCGGCGATAGGCATAGTCTGCCGGATAGGCGCGGACGCCTGCCGCGACGCGGGCAGCGCCACGCTCGGCTCAGCGCTCGAGCTGGCGGGGGCGATAGCCGCGCTGTGGACGGCGCTGCCGCTGCTCTCCGCGCTGTTAGACACGGTGGACGCCCTGCTGAGGGCCTGAGGGGAGGGAATGGACATGCTCCGCACCGCGCTCATATCGCTGCTCTGCGCCATGGCGCTGATACTGCCGGCCTCGGCCTCGGACTATGGGGCGTCGGCCGTGGAGGAGGCCCTGCCGGAGGAGGCGAGGGAAATAATAGGCAGCGGCGCCGTTGAGGAGGCGCTGGAGCCGGAGGGGATGCTCTCACGGCTCTGGGAGGCGGCCCTCTCCCGCGTAAAGGAGCTCTTCGCCCCCGCGGCGGGCAGCGCTGCGGCCATACTCTGCGCCGCGCTGCTCTGCTCGGCCGTGCAGGCCTTCGCCGACGGGCAGGCGGAGGAGTACGTCACACTCGCCGGGGTGCTGGCCGTGACCGCCATTGCCATCGGGGACGCGAGGACCTTTATCAGCGCAGGGACGGAGGCCCTCGGCGAGCTGAACACGTTTTCTCACGCGCTGCTGCCCTCGCTCACCGCGGCCGCGGCCGCGGGCGGAGCCGTGACCTCGGCCGCGGCCAAATACGCCGCCACGGCGCTCTTCATGGACGTGCTGATAACCGCCGCGAGGGGTATCATAATCCCGCTCGCGTACATATATATGGCAGCGGCTGTGGCTCACGCGGCCACCGGAAGCGCCGCCGCGGCGGGCGCGGCCGGGATACTGAAGTGGCTGGCCATGAGCGCGACGGCGCTTATAATGACGGCCTTCACGGCCTATCTCTCCATATCCGGGGCCGTGAGCGGGGCGGCGGACGCCGTGACACTCCGCGCGGCGAAGAGCGCCATCTCCACGGCCCTGCCGGTGGTGGGCGGGATAATCTCCGACGCCGCGGGCACCGTCGTGGCGGGGGCAGGGCTGATAAAGGGCGCCGTGGGCTCGCTCGGGCTCGTGGCCACGGCCGCGGTGTGCCTGACGCCGTTCATATCCCTCGGGCTGCAGTACCTGATGTACAAGCTCGCAGCCGCACTTGCGGAGGCCTTTGCGCCCGGGCGGCTGCCGAAGCTCATCTCCTCGCTGGGCGGGGTGTTCGGGATGGTGCTCGGCGTGGTGGGCGCCGCGGCGCTGATGCTCTTTATCTCGGTGGCGTCCCTGATAAGGACGGTGGCGGCATGACGGGCGTGCTTGCGGACTGGGTGCGCGCGATATGCGGCGCGGCGGTGCTCTGCTCGGCGGCGATGGCGCTCTGCCCGGAGGGGAGGGTGAAAAGGGTGCTCAGACTGGTCTGCGGCCTGGTCATGACCTGCGCGCTGCTCTCGCCCGTGCTTGAAATAGACCTCGACGCCTATTCCTCGGCCATATCCGGCTACGGCGAGGCGGCGCGGGCCGCGGCGGAGGGAGCCCAGGCCGAGGCGAGGGAACTGAACCGCGCCGTCATAGAGGAAGAGTGCGCGGCATATATATTGGACAAAGCGCGCACCCTCGGCCTTGAGGGCTGCTCTGCGAGCGTGCTGGCGGAGTGGGACAGCGCGGGGTACTGGGCGCCGCGGAGCTGCACGGTGACATGCCCGGGCGGCTACAGCGCCGCGCTTGCCGCGGCGATAGAGGCCGACCTCGGCATACCGCGCTCGCGCCAGCAATGGGAGGTGCAGGAGTGAAGCGATATCTCGAGCTGCTCATGAAAAACAGGTATATCCTCCTCCTGCTGCTCGCCGGCGCGGCGCTGCTACTGCTGCCCGCCGGCGGCGCGGACACCTCCGGCAGCGGCGCCACGGAGGAAGAGCGCAGGCTTGAGGACGTGCTCTCGACGGTGGAGGGCGTGGGGCAGGTGGGCGCGCTTTACTCGGAGAGCGGGGTGGTGGTAGTGTGCGAGGGCGCGGACTCCGCGGCGGTGAGGCTGCGCGTGACAGAGGCCGCGGCGGCCTACACCGGCTTCGGCAGCGACCGAATAACGGTGCTGAAAATGAAAACTGACTAATTGGGAGGCAAAAACGTGAAAAAGGCGAAACGCAACATCATCATCGTGACGGTCATGCTGTTTGTCTGCGCGGCGGTGTACCTGAACTGGAGCTACAACAACAGTTGGGGGCGGGCGGACGAGGCCATGGTGGAGGCCGAGGACGCGGCAATGGCCGCGGCGCTCGCGGAAGAGGAGGAGGCCGAGGCGGCGTTCGACTACTTTGCGGAGGCGAGGCTCACGCGCCAGACCTCCCGCGACGAGGCCCTCAGCCTGCTGCAGACGGCGGCGGCCTCCGAATCGGCGTCGCAGGAGACGATCGACAGCGCGATGGACGCGATAGCCGCGATGGCGCAGTGGTCGATGCAGGAGACGCAGGTGGAAAACCTGCTGATCGCGCGCGGGTTTGAGGACTGCGTGGTGTACATGGCCGACGGCAGCGTCACCGTGGCGGTGCCGGCCCCGGCGGAGGGCCTGAGCGAGGCGGACGTGGCGCGGATAACCGAGACGATAACGGCCGAGACGGACTACGACGCTTCGCAGCTGCGCGTGATAGAGATAAAGCCCGGCGCCACGGCTGAGACGTCCGGGGACGCCGCTGAGGCGGCGGACGAAACGCTCGCCGCGCCGGCCACGGCCAGCCCCGCGGCCGCGGAGACGAGCCCGGCGGCCTGAGGCGCCTCAGAAGCAAAAAAGCAGTTGACAAGGGGCGATATATCAATTATAATACCAAGGCGGCTGTGCGGGAGGGGTGAAGATTATGCTCGATTTAAGAGACGTGATTTCAACCCCCGGGGCGCGGCTCCCTTTCGAGTGCGAGCTCGACAGCGGGCGGCTCGCCGCCCCTTATGTAATTGCCTTCGACTCCGTGCCGCGCGGCGCAGGCGAGGTTATAAACACCGCCGGGGCGCTGTGGGTCAAGGCCGGGGTGGACGCGGCCATGGAGTGCCGCTGCGACCGCTGCGGCAGGAGCTATCACCGCGAAAAGCATGTGGACGTCTCCGTCCCGCTTGTGGAGGCGGAGGACAGCGAGGAGGCCGAGGCCTTCTGCCTCGAGGGCGAGGAGCTGGACATAGAGGACCTGCTCGAAACCTGCTTCATCCTCGAAACAGAGTCCAGGAGCCTTTGCCGCCCGGACTGCAAGGGGCTCTGCCCCAAATGCGGCAAGGACCTCAACGAGGGGCCCTGCGGTTGCCGCGATGACATCGATCCAAGATTAGCTGTGTTGGAGCAGCTTTTGGATAAATAAATTTCTTGAAATAGAGCTGCTCAACGACAGCCGTCTATGGGAGGTGTAACAATGGCAGTACCGAAGAGTAAAGTTTCCCGCCAGAGGCGCAACAAGCGGCGCTCTTCCGTGTGGAAGCTCGAGGCCCCCAGCATAGTCAAGTGCCCGAACTGCGGCGCTTACCATCTGCCCCACCGCGCCTGCAAGGCCTGCGGCCAGTACAACGGGCGCCAGGTCCTCGCAGTTGAGGAGAGCAAGTAAAAACTGCAACGCAGAGAAGGGAAGGCGCTCGCCTTTCCTTCTTTTGCTTTTCTCCCCGGCATAAGCGGCGCCCGAGCGGCGCTGAGGCCGTGACCGGCGGCTCCGCCGCCCATTTTCTGGAGGTATCATGCTCAACACCATTACAAAAATAGACGAGTACAGCCCGCTGCGCGGAAGGGTGCATGTGGGCGATGAGCTCGTGAGCATAAACGGGCACGAGGTAGAGGATGTGCTCGATTACCGCTACTGGGGCTATGAGCCGCGCGTTTCGCTCGTGCTCCGCGCGGCGGGCAGCGGCCGGGAGTACACCGTGAAGGTGAAAAAGGGCGAGGGGGAGGACCTCGGGCTCGACTTTGAGGAGTACCTGATGGACAGGCCCTGGGGCTGCTCAAACCGCTGCAAGTTCTGTTTTATCGACCAGTTGCCGAAGGGCCTGCGCAGGACGCTGTATTTCAAGGACGACGACGCGCGGCTGAGCTTCCTGACGGGGAGCTACATCACGCTCACCAACCTCTCCGAGCGGGAGATGGAGCGCATCTGCGCGCTGAAGATAAGCCCTATCAACGTCTCCGTCCACGCGACGGACGGCGCGCTGCGCGCCGAGCTCATGGGCAACCCGAAGGCCGCGGACATAATGGGCCCGCTGAAGCGCCTTGCGGACGCCGGCATAGTCATGGACTGCCAGATAGTCTGCTGCCCGGGCTGGAACGACCGCGGGCAGCTCTCGCGCACGATGCGCGACCTCGCCGGGCTGTATCCGGGGGTGAACAGCGTCTCGATAGTCCCGGTGGGGCTGACGAAGCACCGCGAGGGCCTGCCGGAGCTCACGCCGTTTGACCGGGAGTCCGCCGCGGAGACGATAGACCGCGTGGAGGCCTATGCCGCCGAATGCCTTTCAAAGCTCGGCAGCCGCGTTTTCTGGTGCTCGGACGAGCTCTATCTCAAGGCGGGGCGCGAGGTGCCGGAGGACGAATACTACGAGGAGTACAGCCAGCTTGAAAACGGCGTGGGCCTGATGCGGCTGCTCGAGACCGAATTCATGGCCGCGCTCCGCCTTGCGGAGCCGGACGAGGGCATGGGAGGGCGCTTCACGATAGCCACCGGCGTCGCGGCCGCGCCGCTGCTCGAAAAACTTTTACAGACTGCTCATAAAAAATGTGGTAAAATAAACGGGCAGGTGTGCGCCATAGTCAACGATTTCTTCGGGCACACGATAGATGTCGCCGGGCTCGTCACGGGCGGGGACCTCATCGCCCAGCTCCGGGGGAAGGACCTCGGGGAGCGCGTGCTCATCCCGCACACCATGCTCAGGCACGGCGAGGGCGTTTTCCTCGACGATGTGACGCTCGAGGAGGCCTCCGCGGCGCTCGGCGTGCCGGTGACGCCCACAGGCGGCTCCGGCGGCGAGCTGCTGGACGCCATGCTCGGCGTAAATTACTGAATACGGATACGAAAGGTGGCCGGCGGAATGTCCAGACCCCTTGTGGCCATAGTGGGGCGCCCGAACGTGGGCAAGTCCCTGCTTTTCAACCGCCTTGCGGGCAAGCGCCTCTCCATAGTGGAGGACACGCCCGGTGTGACGCGCGACAGGCTGTATGCCGAGTGCGAGTGGAACGGGCGGAAATTTGATATAGTGGATACCGGCGGCATAGAGCCGTCGGCCGACAGCGAAATACTACTATTCATGCGCGAACAGGCCCAGATAGCCATCGACGCGGCGGACGTGATCGTACTCGTCACGGAAATCGGCACCGGCGTCACCGCCGCGGACCGCGAGGTGGCGAATATGCTGCTGCGATCCAAAAAGCCGGTGGTGCTCTGCGTGAACAAGATGGATTCTACCGGGCTGCCGGACCCGGGGTTCTACGAGTTCTATTCGCTCGGCCTCGGCGACCCGGTCGAGCTCTCCGCCATGCACGGGCACGGCACGGGCGACCTTTTGGACGCCTGCGTGGCGCACTTCCCGCCCCAGGAAGAGGGCGAGGAGGACGACGAGCGCATCCACGTCGCCGTGATAGGCAAGCCCAACGTGGGCAAGAGCTCGCTCATCAACCTCATCCTCGGCGAAAAGCGCGTCATAGTTGCCGACCAGGCCGGAACCACGCGCGACGCCGTGGACACGCAGTTTGAAAACGAATACGGCAAATACGTCTTCATCGACACGGCGGGCATCCGCCGCCGCTCGAAGGTGGACGACAGGATAGAGAAATTCTCAGTGATGCGCGCGCAGCTCGCCATCGAGCGCGCTGACGTGTGCCTGATCATGATAGACGCGCGCGAGGGCGTGACTGAGCAGGACACGAAGATCGCCGGAATGGCGCACGAGGCCGGGAAGGCCAGCATCATCGTGGCGAACAAGTGGGACCTTGTCGAAAAGGACGGCAAGACCATGGACAAGATGCGCCGCGAGATCTACCGCGACCTCGCCTTCATGACCTACGCGCCGGTGCTCTTCATCAGCGCTCTCACGGGGCAGAGGACGCAGCGCATTTTCGAGCTTGTGAATTTCGTGAACGAGCAGAGCTCCATGCGCATAACCACGGGCATGCTCAACAACGTCCTGGCGGATGCGCAGGCCCGCCAGCAGCCGCCCACGGACAAGGGCAAGCGCCTGAAGATATACTACATGACGCAGACGGGGATAAAGCCGCCCTGCTTCGTTATCTTCTGCAACAGCCGTGAGCTCTTCCACTTTTCCTACCAGCGCTATATCGAGAACCAGATCCGCGCAGTTTTCGGCCTCGAGGGCACCCCGGTGCGCATAGTTATCCGTCAGAAGGGGGATAAGGAATAATGGTGACCGTCCTCCTGCTCGTGCTCATCGCCGCGCTGAGCTACACGCTCGGTTGCCTGAACGGTTCGCTTATAATCTCGCGCCGGATATTCGGCGTGGACATCCGCAGCATGGGCAGCGGGAACGCCGGGGCGACGAATTTCTTCCGCTCCTTCGGCCGCGCCGGGCTGCTCGAGGTCCTCGCGGTGGATATAGGAAAGGGGGCGCTCGCCGCCTTCCTCGGCGGCATCCTGCTCGGGCTCACCGCGCCGGAGCAGGCCGACGTCGCCTATTACCGGGAAGTGGGCCGTGCCTTCGCCACCTTCTGCTGCATCATGGGGCATGTTTTCCCCGCGCCCTTTGGCTTCCGGGGCGGCAAGGGCATACTCTGCGGCATGGCCTGCGTGTTCGTCATGGAATACCACGCCGGCATAATCTGCCTGCTGATTTTTGCCGTCGCCGTGGCGGCGACGCGCTATGTGTCGCTCGGATCGGTGCTCGGCGCGCTGTCGGTGCCGGTCACCGCGCTCGCGCAGGGGTTCTCCTCGCTGAGCATGCTGCTCGTATGTTTCTCGGTGGCGCTGGTCGTGCTCAAGCACTATCAGAACATAATAAGGCTCATACAGCACCGGGAAAGCAAGATAGATTTCAGGCCCGACGTCTCGCACAAGCTGGACTCGGAGGATTTTTAACAGGGGAGGGAGCATTGATATGCTGGAACTCAGAGATATAACCTACGCCGCCCAGGAGGAGGACGGCGCCGAAAAGGAGATACTCCGCGGCGTCAGCCTGAAGGTGGATGAGCGCTTCGTCGCCATAACCGGGCCCAACGGCGGCGGTAAAAGCACGCTCGCACGCATAATAGCGGGCATAATTGCCCCCACTTCGGGGCAGGTACTCCTCGACGGGGAGGATATAACCGCCCTCGGCGTCACCGAGCGGGCGAGGAAGGGCATCAGCTTCGCCTTTCAGCAGCCCGTGAGGTTCAAGGGCATCACCGTGTACGACCTGCTGCGCTACGCCGCGGGCAAGAAGATAAGCGTGGGCCAGGCCTGCGACTACCTTGCGCGCGTCGGCATGTGTGCACGTGATTATGTAAACCGCGAGGTCAACGCCAGCCTCTCCGGCGGCGAGCTCAAGCGCATAGAGATAGCCACGATCCTCGCCCGCGGGACAAAGCTCTCGATATTCGACGAGCCGGAGGCGGGCATAGACCTCTGGAGCTTTTCGAACCTGATCGCCGTGTTCGAAAAGCTGTATGAAGAGATAAACGGCAGCATAATGATAATCACGCACCAGGAGCGCATACTCGAGATAGCCGACCGCATAATCGTCATAGCCAACGGCGCAATAAGCGAGGACGGCCCGAGGGAGGAGATGCTCCCCAAGCTCATCAGCGGCGGCCAGTGCGCGAAGCTCTCCGCGGTGTGAAGGGAGGAGACATATGGACAGCATACAGAAGGCGCTGCTTGCGCAGGTGGCCGGGCTGCACGGCGTCCCGGAGGGGGCGTATAACATCCGCTCGGACGGCGAGCTCGCCGGGCGGAACACCACGGCCAATATAGACATAGTCAGCAAGAAGGACAAGCCGGGCATAGACATCTTCATAAAGCCCGGCACAAAAAACGAGAGCATGCACATCCCCGTCATCATAGAGAAGTCCGGCCTGAAGGACCTGGTATACAACGACTTCCACATAGGCGAGGACTGCGACGTCACCATAGTCGCCGGCTGCGGCATCTCCAACTGCGGCAGCCAGGACAGCCAGCACGACGGCATACACAGCTTCTTTGTGGGCAAAAACGCGAAGGTGAAGTACATCGAAAAGCACTACGCCGAGGGCGACGGCACCGGCGGGCGCATAATGAACCCCACCACGATAATAAACCTTGAAGAGGGCGCCCAGATGGAGATGGACACCACGCAGATAAAGGGCGTGGACTCCACAAAGCGCATCACGGAGGCCAAGCTGGCCCCGGGCAGCACGCTGATAGTCGCGGAGAAGCTCATGACCCACGGTATGCAGACCAGTGAGACCGAATTCACCGTCGACCTCGACGGGGACGACAGCAGCGCCAACATCGTCAGCCGCGGCGTGGCGCGCGACCAGTCGCGCCAGGTGCTCTACCTGCGCATGAACGGCAACGCGAAGTGCTATGGCCACAGCGAGTGCGACAGCATCGTGATGGACAGCGGATATGTCCAGGCCATACCCGAGATCACGGCCAACAGCGTGGAGGCCAGCCTGGTGCACGAGGCCGCGATAGGCAAGATCGCCGGCGAGCAGCTCACCAAGCTGATGACCCTCGGGCTCACGGAAAAAGAGGCAGAAGAAGAGATCGTGGCCGGCTTCCTGAAATAAACCGGCGCAAATAAAAAACGGGCGGGGCCTCCGCCCGTTTTTCGCCTTTTATTTTACACCGGTTTGTGTTGACAAGCGTTATGCCCATGTTATATGATACGTTTGGAATGACTCGAATAATCGGAGGGCTGAATATATGAAAAGAAACACAAAGGTAGGCATCGTCACCTCCGGCGGCGACTGCCAGGGCCTGAACGCCGCCATACGCGGCATAGGCAAGGCGCTGCTGCAGTACGTTGACAATGTCGAGATTTTCGGCATGTACGACGGCTACCGCGGCCTCATCGAGGGCGACTACAAGTTCATGGAGTCCAAGGATTTTTCCGGCATACTGACCGAGGGCGGGACAATACTTGGCACCTCACGCCAGAAGTACATACCCGGCAAGGCCATAGTCGACGACGAGGGCAACGACCTGATGCCCGCGATGCTGGACACCTATAACCGCCTGAATCTCGACTGCCTGGTCGTCATGGGCGGCAACGGCACGCAGAAGAGCGCAAAGCTCCTGATGGACGCCGGCATGAACATAGTGACCCTGCCCAAGACCATAGATAACGACATCTGGGGCACGGACACCACCTTCGGCTTCCAGAGCGCCGTGGACATCGGCACCAACGTCATAGACTACATCCACTCCACCGCAAGCTCCCACGGGCGCGTGTTCCTCGTGGAGCTCATGGGGCGCGACGCCGGCTGGCTCACGCTGAACGCGGGCATCGCCTCCGGCGCGGACATAATACTGATCCCCGAGATACCCTATAATATCGAGGCCGTGGCCGCCGCCGTCGAGAAGCGCTACCGCGGCGGGAAGCACTTCTCCATCATCGCCGTGGCGGAGGGCGCCGTCTCCTCGACGGACGCCGTGCTCAGCGAGGAGGAGCGCCGCAAGGTGAAGGAGCAGTCGCGCCACTCCACGATCTCCTACCGCATAGCCAGCGAGCTCGAGGCGCTTACCGGGCAGGAGACCCGCGTGACCATACCCGGCCATTACCAGAGGGGCGGCCCCCCGTGCCCGTATGACCGCGTGCTCGCCACGCAGTTCGGCACCGCCGCGGCGCACCTCATCATGGAGAAGAAATACGGCATGATGGTGGGCATCCAGAAGGGCGAGATCGTCTCCGTCCCGCTGGAGGACGCCGCGAGCCGCACAAAGTTCCTCCCCGTGGACCATCCGCTTATCCAGACGGCGAGGGACGTGAAGATTTATTTCGGCGACGAGACATAATCGAAAGCGAGGGGGGATTTGCCCCCCTCGTTTTTTTGCCGTGGTGCCCTGCAGGCTGTTCAAGCCCGGAGGGCGTTGATTATTTAAAAACGCAGAAATGCGGGGCGGCCTGTTCATATTGACATGGGCTGGCCGGGCCGGCTGTGCTATTTCAATATATCTGCCATTTCCTCCATATAGAGCGGGATGTCCAATGCCTGCGGGCAGTGTGCCGTACAGCTCCCGCAGCCAATACAGGCCGCAGGCGTTTTTCCTTCCGGCAATGCTTTCAAGCGGAACAGCCGCCATGCTGCCATATCGCTGTTTCCTAACGCAGCGGCATCATCACGATAGTCATTGTAAGCAGACAGGAGTGATGGTATGTCCAATCCTTGCGGGCAGTTATCACAGCAATACCGGCAGCCGGTGCAGGGAACCGCTATCTTTTTGCGGAGCATATTGCTGATTTCTTCTAACATTGACAATTCTTCGCCGGTCAACTGATATCCTAAAGCCGCAGTGTTTACGTTTTCTTCTGCCTGCTGCATATTGGACATGCCGCTTAAAACTACAGCTACACCCGGCAGATTCATCACAAATCGAAGCGCCCAGGCAGCCGGGGAAACACCTGTTTTTTGGAAAAGCTGCAAGCATTCTTCGGGCAAATTTGCCAGCATGCCGCCGTGGACAGGCTCCATAACCATAACAGGAATGCCGTGCTCTTTCAAAATTTCATATTGCTGCTTTGCTGTCCCCTGATACCAGTCATAATAATTCAACTGGATCTGCACAAAATCCCAGCAGCCGTGTTTGAGCAGTTCACGCAGACAGTTCGGTGTGCCGTGGAATGAAAAGCCTAAGTATTTGATTTTCCCCCGGCTCTTCTGAACTTGAAAATATGGGATACAGCCGCCATCTTCGTAATCTCTGGCTGTTAAGTCGGTTATTCCATGCAGCAAATAGAAGTCGATATATCCTGTATGGAGCCGGTTCAGCTGTTCCGAGAACTGGGCTTCGTAATCGGGATTTGCCTGTACATTGAATTTATCCGCTATATAGAAGCTGTCCCGCGGATATTTAGAAAGCGCCCTTCCTAAAACCACTTCGGAATTGCCGCCG
>LBJMR02800__coassemble_565_pt1 | contig 23312 bp, 22 predicted proteins | sample LBJMR02800__metabat2_low_PE_004 | metagenome-assembled genome bin LBJMR02800
GGGTCGTGGCAGGGCGTCATCTTGACGCAGCCGGTGCCGAAGTCCATCTCGACGTATTCATCCGCCACGATGGGGATCTCGCGCCCCACGAGCGGGAGTATGCAGGTCTTGCCGACTATGTCCTTATAGCGCTCGTCGGCCGGGTTGACGGCTATGCCGGTGTCGCCCAGCATGGTCTCCGGGCGGGTGGTGGCGATTATCAGGTCGCCGCTGCCGTCGCTGAGGGGATAGCGGACGTGCCAGAGATGGCCCGGCTTGTCGACGTATTCAACCTCGGCGTCGCTGAGAGCTGTGGTGCACTTGGGGCACCAGTTGATGATCTTCTTGCCCTTGTAGATGAGCTTTTTCTTATACAGGTCGACGAAGGTCTCGCGCACGGCCTTGGCGCAGACGTCGTCCATCGTGAAGCGCTGGCGCTGCCAGTCGCAGGAGCAGCCGAGCGTTTTGAGCTGCTCGACGATGCGGTTGCCGAACTTGTTCTTCCAGGCCCACACCTCGTCGAGAAAGCCCTCACGGCCGAGGTCGAAGCGGGTCTTGCCCTCGTTGCGCAGCTTTTCCTCAACCTTTATCTGCGTGGCTATGCCGGCATGATCATAGCCGGGCAGCCAGAGCGCACTGTAGCCGTCCATGCGCTTGTAGCGTATCAGGATGTCCTGTATCGTCTCGTCGAAGGCGTGGCCGAGGTGGAGCTGCCCCGTGACGTTCGGGGGCGGGATGACGATCGTGAACGGCTTCTTGTCCGGGTCGCGTTCGGCGTGGAAATACCCGCCGTCGAGCCACATGTCGTAAATCTTCTTCTCCACCTGGCTGGGGTCGTACACTTTGGGAAGCTCTCTCATTTTTCCTCCTCCAATTTTCCGCATCGTGCCGCAAAAAAAGCGCCCCGAGGATGCCCTCAGGACGCACTTGGCGCGGTACCACCTGAATTCCACGCGCGGCGCGCGTGACACTCTCTGCCCTGTAACGGGGGCGGCCGTCCTGCCTATTCGCGCACGGCGGCGCTTTCAGCCGGGAGGCTCGGGGCCGACCTTCGGCGGCGCTTCACGGGAGCTCGCACCGGACCGCTCCCTCTCTGGCATCCGCGACACGCCTACTCCTGCCCGTCTCTGCCTTTTACCAGGTTATTATACCCACATAAAAGGTATAAGTCAACATTTTTTCCGTGCGGCCGGGCAGGGCACAATTTTTTTCAAAACCCTATTGACAAACGCGGGGGAGTCTGGTATGTTAGTGCCACGGTTAATTACTCAAGTAACTAACCAACAAACAAGGAGGTGAGCACGTGGCGGGATTTGATGAATCGAGGCCGATATTCCTTCAGCTTGCGGAGATGCTGGAGGACGGCATTATCTCCGGCGCCTTTCCCGAGGGAGGGCAGATCCCCTCCATAACGGAATACTCCGCGGCGCTGAAGATAAACCCCGCAACGGCCCTCAAGGGCATTAACCTGCTCGTGGACGCGGGCCTTGTCTATAAAAAGCGCGGCGTGGGCATGTTCGTGGCCGAGGGCGCGCGGGAGGCACTGCTCGCAAAGCGGCGCGAGGGCTTTTACGAGTCGCAGGCAAAGCCGGCGGCAAGGGAGGCAAAGGCGCTGGGCATCACGCTCGACGAGCTGAAAAAAATGATGGAAAGAGGATATGAAGATGTCGATTGAGCTGAAAAACGTCACCAAGGCTTACGGCGGCGTCCGTGCGCTCGACTCCGTAAGCGTCAGGTTCAGCGAAGGAAAAATATACGGGCTCCTCGGGGCCAACGGCGCGGGCAAGACGACCATGCTGAACATCATAACCAACCGCATCTACGCCGACAGCGGCGAGGTGCTTATCGACGGCGAGAACGCGCCGGGCAACGACAGGGCGCTCGGCAAGGTGTACATGATGGCGGAAGCGAACCTGTTCCCTGACAGCATGAAGGTCGAAGGGGCGCTGAAGCTAACGCAGAGCTTTTACCCGGGCTTCGACATGGACTACGCCATGAGCGTGGCGCAGAAGTTCGCCCTGCCGGTAAAAAAGAAGGTCAAGGCCCTCTCCACCGGCTATGCGAGCATCTTCCGCCTGACGCTGGCCCTCTCCTCGAACGCGCCGTACGTCATCTATGACGAGCCGGTGCTCGGGCTGGACGCGCAGCACCGCGACCTCTTCTACCGGCTGCTGATGGAAAAATGCGCCGAGGGCGAGCAGACGGCCATCCTCTCCACGCACCTGATACAGGAGGCGGCGAACCTCATCAGCCACGCGGTCATCATAAAGAAGGGCCGCATAATCCGCGACGCCCCGGCCGAGGAGCTCTCCGGCGCGGCCTATACGGTAAGCGGGCCGGCCGTACGCGTGGACGAATACATCGCCGGGCGGCAGGGGCTGCTCTCCGTAACGTCCATCGGCGGGCTGAAGACCGCCAGCTTCGAAGGCGAGCCGGACAGGAACATCCCGGACGGGCTCGAGGTCAGCGGCATCGGGCTGCAGGACTACTTCATCAGCCTTATGAATGAGGAGGAAGGGAAATGAGATTCGCACCGGTTTTCAAGTACAGGATGCGCGACTGCATGACGAGCATGGCCGTTGTGATAGTCATAATGATAGCGCTGACCGTGCTGTGCTACTTTGGGATAGTCACCTTCGGGCAGATTTCAACGTCCGACGGGAGCGGAGAGGTCATCATGGAGAGCACAACGATGAACTTCGGCATGCCAGTTGCGATTTTCATGTTCGTGCTCAGCATAGTGAGCGTCCGCGAGGACATGCGCCTCGGGATCCAGAACGGCGCAGGGCGCGGCACCACGTTCGCGGCCAACACCGCCTGTATGCTCATAACCGCGGTGGTCATGAATCTCATCTTTTTCCTGCTCACCCTTCTCTGGAACCAATTAGGCACGGGCGTATACATCGTGGACGTCTTCGGCGCGCTCTACTACGGGGAGCCCTTCCTTGAGAGGACCGGCGAGCTCGCCGTCAGCAGCACAGCGCTGCTCGCGCTGAGCGTGTTCCTTGCCGCGCTGGGCAGCTTCACCTCGCTCATGTACTGGCGGCTGAACAAATTCGGCAAATGGGCCGTGTCCCTCGGCTTCGGCGCGGTGATAATACTTTTCACGAGCGTTGTCATCCGGTTCAGGGCCGTGGCGCTAACGCTGGGACGGTTCCTCGACTGGCTGTTCGCGACCCCGTGGAACCTGACGCTGGCAAGCGTTGTGCTGGCGGCGGCCTTCTTTGTCTTCGCGCGGCTGCTGGTCAGGCGCAACGCCATAACCGCCGCGACGGTCTGAAAATTTAAGCGCAAAGAAGCGCCCCGCCCGAAATCGGGCGGGGCGCTTGTGCATTTGCGTCAGGGCAAAAAGCGAGGGGGAGCAATCCCCCTCGCGCTGCGGTCACATCATGTATTTTTTAATGTTCTCGCCCAATTTGTCCGGGTCCGCGGTCATGGTGATGGTGAACTTGATGCCCTCGCTCGCGGCGAAGCTGTCGAGCCAGTCGAGGAAATCTACTACCTGGTCCTCGGCGTTGGAGTTGAACATCTTGTGGAAGTTGTCGATGAATATGTGCGAGATGTCGTAGTTCCCGGCGCGGAGCCCGCTGATGAAGCCCTTCATGAACTCAAACGTGCCGATGTTGTAGTCGCTCGCGTGTATAAGACGGGCCTGATAGGGAATGTCGTAGGTGAGATTCTTGTCCTTTTCGATGCAGATGACGTCGCCATGTTCCTCCTCGACGGCCTTTGTGACGAGCTCAACGAGGCGCTTGGTTTTTCCCGACCCCTTCAGGCCCACCATGATCTTAACCATGTTTGCGTCACGCTCCTTACTTTTAATTTTATTTGCGTATTTGAACTAAGAAAAGATGGCAAGCTGTCTTTATTACAGCTTACCATCTTTCAGCCCCGAGTTCAACGGGTAAAATCAAAGTTAATCAAAAGTTTATGAATTGTTACTCAGGTGCCGGGCTTGCCGAGCATGCGGAACATGTTCTTTTTATACGCCTCCACGCCCGGCTGGTCGAAGGGGTTAACGGCGGAGATGTAGCCGGAGATGGCGCAGGCCAGCTCGAAGAAGGCGACGAGCTCGGCGTAGCCCTGCTCGTCCCTCGCCGGGGCGCTGACGGCCAGGTTAGGCACCCCGCCGGCTATGTGCGCGGCCTTTACCGCGTCGCGCGCCACGCGGCAGACGTCCGCAAGGTCGCGCCCGGCGATGTAGTTCAGCCCGTCCGGGTCGCCCATGCCAAAGGGCACGGGGAGGGAGGTGCGCGCGCTCTCGAAGGAGACGACGGTCTCCATCAGCGTGCGCGGGCCGTCCTGGATGTACTGGCCCATGGAGTGCAGGTCGGCGGTGTATTCGACCGAGGCGGGGAAGATGCCGATGCCGTTCTTGCCCTCGCTCTCGCCGTACAGCTGCTTCCACCACTCCGCCATGAAGCGGAAGGAGGGCTCGTAGCAGGCGAGGATCTCAGTGCTGTAGCCGCGGCCGTAGAGGTGCTGGCGCGCGGCGGCGTACTGCCAGGCGGGGTTTTCGGGGCTGCGCAGGTCCATCGCCGCAAAGGCGTCTATCGCGCAGTTCACGACGGCCTTTACGTCTATTCCGGCGACGGCCATCGGCAGCAGGCCGACCGCGGAGAGCACGCTGTAGCGCCCGCCGACGTCGCCGGGGACGGTGAACGTTTCCCACCCCTCGGCATCCGCCATCGTGCGGAGCACGCCGCGGGAGCTGTCGGTGGTGGCGAAGATGTGTTTTTTGGCGGCGGAACCGTATTTTTTCTCGAGCAGGCCGCGGAAGAAGCGGAAGGCCACCGCGGGCTCGAGCGTTGTGCCGGACTTGGAGATGACGTTTACGTCGAAGTCATCGTCGCCGAGCTGAGTGAGCACGTCGTTGAGATAGTCGGGGGAGAGCCCGTTGCCGACGAAGAAAACGCGGGGATCGTCCGGCCCGGGCAGGGGCCTGAGCAGCTCTATCGCGCCGCGCGCTCCGAGGTAGGAACCCCCTATACCGATGACGACGAGGGCCTTTGAGCGTCCGCGGATTTTCGCGGCGGCGCTGAGTATGCCCTTGAGCTCGCCCTTTTTGATCCTGCGCGGCAGCTCCAGCCAGCCGGTGAACTCGGCGCCGGGGCCGCTCTTTTCCTCAAGCGTGCGGTGTGCCGCGGCTGCGGCGGCGTAATCAGGGCCGGCTGCTTCAAAGAATTGAGCCGCCCCGGAGAGGTCGACTTTTATCATCGTACTCATCCCTCACAGCAAAATTTGGTGTATACATTATACTACATTTCCGAAAAAATACAAGCAAAATCTGCCCCGAGCGGGCAAAAGTGGGGGATGAAGTCGGCAATAGATGCGATTTCAGCCGAAAAGTGGGGCTAATTATCACCGCAGGACACAAGCTGCCCCAAAAGCCGCGCAAGCAGCGCCCAGGAGGAGAGCCGGCCCACGTCCGAGCCGGCCACGATGGGCAGCTCGGCGAGCGTTTCGCCGGAGGAGACCACGGTGAGAGTCCCGAGCCTGTCGCCGGCGGAAACCGGCGCGGGGACGCTGTCGGCGAGCGCCACGGTGCGCTCCACGTCCGTGAGTGTGCCCTTGGGCAGGAGCAGGGCCCCGTCGCCCTCGCAGACTGGCTGGACGCTGTCGCTCTCGCCGAGGGTGACACGCACCGGCGGGAGCGCGCCCTCCGGCCGGAGCGAGCAGAGCTCAAACCCGGCGAAGCCGTAGTTCAGCAGAGAAGAGGCGTCGCGGTTGCGACTCTCTATGCTCTCGGAGTGCATGATGACGGCGATGAGCTCCATGCCATCCCTCTCGGCCGTGGCCGAGAGGCAGTACATCGCCTCGGAGGTGAAGCCCGTTTTCAGCCCCGTGCAGCCCTCGTAATGGCGCACGAGCTTATTCGTGTTGCTCAGGCCGAACTCGCCGTCGCGTATGCTGTCCATCCAGATGGTCGTGTAGTCCCTTATCCAGTCATGGAGCATGAGCTCGCGGCTCATGACGGCGATGTCGTAGGCGGAGGTGTAGTGTTCGTTGTCGTCAAAAAGGCCGGTGCAGTTGGTGAAATGCGTGTCCTCAAGGCCGAGCTCCGCGGCGCGCGCGTTCATCCGCTCCACAAAGGCGTCCTCGCTGCCGCTGATATATTCCGCCATCGCCACGGCGCAGTCGTTCGCCGAGACCACGGCGATGCACTTGAGCATATCCGAGACGGTCATCACCTCGCCCTCCTCCAGCCAGACCTGGCTGCCGCCCATCGAGGCGGCCCCGGCGGAGGCGGTGACCTCGTCCTCGAGCGTTATCTCCCCGGAATCCACAGCCTCGGCTATGAGCAGCATGGTCATTACCTTGGTGACCGAGGCCGGGGGGCGGCGCTCGTGGGAATTTTTTTCGTACAGTATCTCGCCGGTGACTTTTTCCATGAGTATCGCCGAGGGCGCGGCAACCTCCGGCGCCGAAATGCCGGCACCCGCGGCAGTGAGGGCGTCCGCGCCTCCGCCGGAGCCGTCCGCCGCGCCGGCTTCCGCGGCGGCAGCGGGGAGTGTGAGCAGTAAAATGGCCAGTATCAAGCAAGCAGCGCGCCTCATCGCCATGCCTCCCAGTGTTTTTTCCATATAAGCTATGTCCAAAACGCGGAAGGTATGCCAAAAAACGCGCGTTCACAATAAATTCAAGTATAGTTCCTTGACATATTTTAATAATAGTGTTATTATTCAAGCCGCATAAAGGCGATGAAGGAGAAGGACCGCGCTTCCCGCGGAGCAGAGAGGGCGCCCAACGGCTGCAAGGCGTCCCGGACGGGAGAGCGGAGCCCACCGCTCCCGAGCCTGCGGGCGAGAAAGCAAGTCCGCGCGGCCGGCGGCCGTTATCCCGCCGCTTGAGCCAAATCCAGGGTGGAACCGTGCGCACAGGCGCACCCCTGCGCCGCGCCGCGGCACGGGGGTGTTTTTCATTAAAGGGGAGGTTAAGAAAATGGAAGAAAAGAAATACACCTTTGAGAATAAGGAATACCGAGACACTTACAGGCACTCGACAAGCCACGTCCTCGCCCAGGCGATAAAGCGCCTGTTTCCGGAGGCCAAGCTGGCCATAGGCCCCGCTATTGAGGACGGCTTTTACTACGATATAGACAGCGAGGTCACCTTCACTCCCGAGGTGCTCGAGCAGATCGAGGAGGAAATGCGCAAGATCTGCAAGGAGAAGCTGTCCATCGAGCGCTTCGAGCTGCCGCGCGAGGAGGCCCTCAAGCTCATGGAGGAGAAGGGCGAGCCCTATAAGGTCGAGCTCATCAACGACCTGCCGGAGGGCGAGACCATCAGCTTTTATAAGCAGGGAGAGTTCACCGACCTCTGCGCCGGCCCGCACCTTGACAACACCGGGCGCATAAAGGGCAACGCCATAAAGCTGATGAACTGCACCGGGGCGTACTGGCGCGGCGACTCCAGCCGCAAAATGCTCCAGCGCATTTACGGCACATGTTTTATGAAAAAAGAGGAACTTCAGGCCTATCTCGATCGTCTCGAAGAGGCGAAGCGGCGTGATCACCGCAAGCTCGGCCGCGAGCTCGGGCTTTTCATGATGGACGAAGCGGGTCCCGGATTCCCCTTCTTCCTGCCCAACGGAATAACGCTGAAGAACGTGCTGGTGGACTACTGGCGCGAGGTGCACAAGCGCTACGGATATGTTGAGATATCCACACCTATAATCCTCAACCGCCAGCTCTGGGAGCGCAGCGGCCACTGGGAGCACTACAAGGACAATATGTACACCACCGTCATCGACGGCGAAGACTTCGCAATCAAGCCCATGAACTGCCCCGGCGGCATGCTGGTTTATAAGAATGAGCCGCATTCATACCGTGACCTTCCGCTGCGCGTGGGAGAGCTGGGCATAGTCCACCGCCACGAGCTGAGCGGCGCGCTGCACGGCCTGTTCCGCGTCCGGTGCTTCACGCAGGATGATGCGCATATCTTCATGACCCCCGAGCAGATGAAGGACGAGATCAAGGGCGTTGCCAGGCTCTTCGACGAGGTCTATTCCACCTTCGGCCTCTCCTACGAAATCGAGCTCTCCACCATGCCCGAAGATCATATCGGTACCGTTGAGCAGTGGGAGCACAACCAGGATATACTCAAGGAAGCCATAACCGAGATGGGTAAGAGCTTCACCATCAACGAGGGAGACGGGGCGTTCTACGGCCCGAAGCTGGACTTCCATCTCTCCGACAGCCTTGGACGCACCTGGCAGTGCGGCACCATACAGCTCGACAGCCAGCTGCCCGAGCGTTTCGAGCTTGAGTACGTCGGAGAGGACGGGGCGAAGCATCGCCCGGTCATGATCCACCGCGTTGTCCTCGGCAGCATCGAGCGTTTCATCGGCGTCATAACCGAGCACTTCGGCGGAGCGTTCCCGACCTGGCTTTCCCCCGTGCAGGTCAAGGTCATGCCCATCACCGACCGCAGCGCGGACTACGCGAAAAAGGTCGCCGCGGAGCTCGACGCCGCCGGCGTGCGCGTGGAGACCGACCTGCGCAACGAGAAGATCGGCTACAAAATCCGCGAAGCCCAGAGCAAAAAGATCCCCTATATGCTTATAGTCGGCGACAAAGAGGCCGAGGCCGGCACCGTGTCCGTCCGCACCCGCGCGGGCGGCGACATGGGCGCCGTCGCGCTTGAGGAGTTCAAGGACAAGCTCCTTGAGGAGATCCGCACGCGCAGCCTCGGCTGATAAGAAAGGAGAAATACCTTACGATGAAGAAATTCCTCTGCGCCATACTCTGCCTTACCCTGCTTCTCGGCGTCTCCGCCTGCGGACAGGGGTCCGACGACCCCGAAGCGAGCGAGACCCCGGAAATCGACCTGCCGGAGGTCGTGGTGTCGGAGAGCGACATAGTTTACGCCTCCCCCACGCCCACGCCCGACCCGCAGCCGATAGAGAATCTGGCCGTGTGCGGCATCAACCTCATCCGCGACGGGCAGCTCACCGGCCTCGGCTTCGGCGGCGCAGAATACGCCGATGGGGTACTGACGCTGACGGACGCCGCGCTCAGCTCCAACACGGAGACCGAGCCGGTCATAAGCTTTTCCGGCGGCGAGCTGGAGATTGAGCTCGTGGGCACGAACACCATCGAGGCCACCAACGGCGCGGCCGTCATAAGCTGCACCGGCGACGACGGCAGCATTTCGATAAGCGGCAGCGGCAGCCTTACCGCCACCGCGGCCGACACCGCCGCAATATCCGTTTCCGGCACGGTCACCGTGTCCGCAACCGTGGATATCACCGGTGCGCCCGCGGCCGACTGCGAAGAGGTCGTGGCCGGCGACGGCGCTCAGATAAGCGAAAACAGCGAGACGCATATTGCCGTCTATGCCGAGACCGCGGCGCTTTGATGCAGAATTTCTCTTGAATAAAAAGCGCGTCCCCCTCGTATCCTGCGATACGAGGGGGTTTTTATATGACCGACAGGAAAAAACTCATACTTGCCCTTACGGCGATATTTACTCTGAACATCATGCTCATCGCCCTGGCCCAGGCCGCGGGGGCCGCGACATATGAGCGCGGCTCCTCCGGCGAGCTCGTCAGCGAGATGCAGAGCCGCCTGAAGGAGTGGGGGTACTACTCCGGCGAGGTGGACGGCATCTTCGGCTCGGAAACCGAGGAGGCGGTGAAGGCCTTCCAGCGCAAAAACGGCCTTGAGGCGGACGGCCGGGTCGGCCCCGCGACGCTGACGGCCCTCGGCCTGCCGACAGGGCAGCAGGGCGAGGGCGCCGAGAGCGGGGATCTCGCGCTGCTCGCGCGGCTGATATCCGCCGAGGCGCGCGGCGAGCCCTATACCGGACAGGTGGCGGTGGGCGCCGTTGTGATGAACCGGGTGGAGCACCCGTCCTTCCCGAACAGCATTTCGGGCGTGATTTACCAGCCGGGGGCCTTCTCCTGCCTGCAGGACGGCCAGTGGGACGAGCCCGTGGCCGACAGCGCCTACCGCGCGGCGCGCGAGGCGCTTGCCGGGGCCGACCCGACCGGCGGCGCGATATACTACTTCAACCCGCAGACCGCCACCAGCGAATGGATATGGTCAAGGCCGGAGATCCTGACAATAGGCAATCACCGGTTCTGCGCCTGAGCGTCTGTCAGCGGGACAAGCCCATCCGGCGTGAGCAGCACTGCGCTGGTGCAGACCTCGAAAATGAATTTCCGGTCGTGCGACACGGAGATGATCGCGCCGGGGAACGCCCTGAGCGCGCGGCGCAGCGCCGGGCCGGAGAGAGGGGAGAGGTTGCGCGTGGGCTCGTCGAGTATCAGCACGTTCGCGCCGGAGAGCGCGAGCGAGGCGAGCAGGAGCTTCGCGCGCTGCCCGCCAGAGAGCCCGGAGGCCGGGCGGGACATCTCGTCCGTGGTGTAGCGCAGGCTGCCGAGCAGCTCGCGCACGCGCTCCTCCTCGGCGCGCTCTCCGGAGCGGTTAAGGAGCTCGACCGGCGTTTTCGAGAGGTCCACGGTGTCGGCGTAATCCTGCGGCATATAGGCCGCACGGATGTCCCGCCGCTCCGCCAGGGCGGAGGCAATCAGGCGCAGGAGGGTGGTTTTCCCCGCGCCGTTGGGGCCGGCGATGCAGGTTTTTTCCGGACCGAAGAGCTCAAGGCGCACATCCCGCGCAAGGACGCGCCCGCCGGCGGCAAGCTCGGGCAGCTCAAAGCCGAGCACGCGCTTCCCGCGCGGGACCGAAGCCGTCTCCGGGAAGGAGAGGAACACGGGCTCCTCAATTTCGGGCAGGGCGGTGAGCTTTTCACGCTCACGCTCAAAGCGCCGGCCCATGGACTGGACGGCGTGCATTTTCTTTTTCAGCAGCCGGCCGGAGTGGGGGTCCTGCCGCGTAAGCGCGGCCTGGTCGTGCTCCACCTTCTGGCGGATGCGGCGGAAGCGCTCCATCTGGGCGTTGAACTCCTCGCGCTCCTTGCGGGCCGTCTGCTCCTGGCGCTTGAGCGCGCGGGAGCGCGCGGCGACGTATTCGCCGTAGGGCAGGCGGGAGACTGTGGAGCGCGGCATCGTTTTGCGCCGCAGCAGCTCAAGGTGCAGCACCATTGTGGAGCAGCGCTCGAGCAGGGCCTCGTCGTGCGATACAAAGAGCACGGCCTTTTCACAGCCGGAGAGGAAGTCCTCCAGCCACTCGAGCGTGCCGAGGTCGAGGTCGTTCGTGGGCTCGTCGAGCAGCAGTACGTCCGGCTCAGCGGCGAGGACGCGCGCAAGGCGCAGCTTCACCCGCTCGCCGCCGGAAAAGCTCTTAAGCGGCCGCACTGCGCCGGATATGCCCTGCGGCAGGCCGAGCGTGCGCTCGAGCAGGGCGCGCTCGCGGCCGTTCAGCTCGCGGAAGGCGGCGTCGGAGCGGAGGTAGTCCGCGGCGGGCATTTCCAGCTCCTCCGCCGATGCCTCCTGGGACAGGTAGCCGCTGCGGTCCCGGCCGAAGGAGAAGCTGCCCGTATATTCGGCGTACGGCTCCACGAGCCCGGGGTCGTAAAGCAGCTTCAACAGCGTTGATTTGCCGTTCCCCTCCTCGCCGACGACGGCGCAGCGCTCGCCGGGGCCGAGGTTCAGGCTGAGGTGGGAAACTATCGTGCGCAGGTCGCGCCTGCACGTTATGCTGAGGTCATTTATGGTAAGCATACAGCGTCAGCTCCTTTGATCGTGATTTCCGCGCCCGGGCGGCAAGCTTCACGCGCGCGCGGTGAAGCACGAAAAAACGCCCGCCCCATTACCGGGTGCGGACGCGCAGAAAGAGCCCACGCCATATAGTGAGGGCGCAGGTCGATGCGTCGTCTGATCTCGGCATGGGTACAGAGCGCGCCGGGGGCGCGCCGGTTGTTCACAGGCCAAAATCAGATTATTTCCGCATCTTCCCACCCTTTTCCTCAGTTTGAGCCCATGATACCACGACTGCGCCGCAGCGTCAAGTTACAGGGGCTTTACAAATTTCCCGGATGTGGTAAACTGTCATCCGGGTGATATTATATGCAGAAAAAAGCTCTTGTTACGGGCTCCTCGCGCGGGATAGGCGCGGCGACGGCCCGCGCGCTCGCCGCGGTGGGCTGGCGGGTCACGATAAATTACATCCAGAGCCGCGAAAAGGCCGAGGCCCTCGCGGCTGAGCTGGGGACGGAGGCCGTGCGCGCGGACGTCTCCGACAGCGCGCAGGTGCGCGCCATGTTCGAGGCGGCGGGCCCGTTCGACCTGCTCGTCTGCAACGCGGGCATAGCCTGGTCCGGCCTGCTGACGGATATGACGGACAGCGAGTGGAGGCGCATAATCGACGTGAACCTCGGAGGTGCGTTCAACTGCTGCCGCGAGGCCATACCCCACATGGTGCATGAAAAGCGCGGATGCATTTTGTGCATCTCGTCCATACTTGGCGTGTACGGCGGCTCCTGCGAGACGGCATATTCGGCCACAAAGGGCGGGATAATCGCCTTCGTCAAGGGCCTTGCGAAGGAGTTGGGCCCGTCCGGTATAAGGGTGAACGCGATAGCGCCGGGCTCGATCGACACGGACATGCTCTCGTGCTTCACTGCCGAGGACAAGCGCGCGATGGCAGAGGCCAGCGCGCTCGGGCGCATCGGAAGGCCGGAGGACATAGCGTCAGCGGCGGTCTACCTCGCCTCGGACGCCGCGTCGTTCGTCACAGGGCAGGTCCTCGGCGTGGACGGGAACATGATAATATAGCCATCTTCCCGCCTGGGCGGGATATGGTACAATTAAATCCCCGCGGTGTCAAATACACCGCGGGGAAGCTTTTATTTGGCTTTGTCGCCGCCCTCGGGCGGCTTCCTGCGGCGGTTATACCCTCCGCGGCGGGGCGGGCGCGCGGCCTGCTCGCGCGGCTGCTGCTGTTCGCGCTGCTGACGCGGCTGCTGCGCGGCGCCCCTGGCCTTGCCGCCCTGGCGCTGGCCCTCGCTCCTGCGCGGTTTGACGCCGTCCTGCCTGGGCGCGGAGCCCTCTCGCTTTTGCGCGCCGCCCTCGCGCTTCGGACGGTCGCCGTGGCGGGAGCGCGGGTGGGAGCCCTCGCGCTGCACGGATACGCGCCGGGGCTCCTCGGCCGCCGGAGCGGGCTGGGCAGCTTCCTCCGCCTCCATATACTGCTCTGGCCGCTCCTCCGGCTCGTCCTGAGCCTCCGCCGCCGGCTCCTCGGGAGCGGGGCGGGCCTTCAGCAGATGGGGCAGCGGCTCGCCCGGCTTGGGCCTGCCGCCCGGAATGGCGGCGATCTCGTCCGCCGAATAGGTCTTGTATACATCCTCGCCATCGCCGTCGAGCCGGACCTTGACCGTGCGGCGCAGGAGATTCACCTGCGTGACGTTGCCGTAGCCGGCCGGCGTCTCGACAAAGGCGCCGTTTTTCGGCACGGTCTTGACAAGGTTTTCATATGCCTCCTCCTCGTAGCGCAGGCAGCACATGAGGCGGCCGCAGGTGCCGGAAATCTTGGCCGGGTTCAGGGACATGGACTGTATCTTGGCCATTTTGGTGGACACGGGCTGAAAATCGTCGAGGAACTGGCTGCAGCAGAAGGGCCTTCCGCATATGCCTATGCCGCCGAGCATTTTCGCTTCGTCCCTCACGCCTATCTGGCGGAGCTCTATGCGGTTGCGGAACACGCTGGCGAGATCCTTGACGAGCTCGCGGAAGTCCACGCGCCCGTCGCTGGTGAAAAAGAAGGTGGTTTTGCCGCCCTCGAAGCTGCACTCGGCGCCGACCAGCTTCATGTCCAGGCCGTGCTCGGCGATCTTCTGGCGGCAGATGACCAGCGCCTCTTTTTCGCGCTGACGGTTGATTTCCGCCACGCGCTTGTCGTTTTCCGTGGCCACGCGGATGACGGGCCGTATCGGCGGGATGATTTTTTCGTCCGGGATATAGTGGTTGCCCACGACGCAGGTGGCGTATTCAAGGCCCTTGGAGGTCTCGACTATCACGTCCTCGCCGGCCTCGACGCGGTTCCCGTCCGGGTCGAAGTAATAGGCTTTTCCGTTGTTTTTGAACTTTACGCTGACGACTTCTGTCAATTTTCTTTCCTCATTTCTTCCTGCGGCAGGTCGCCGCTGACAGCTACGTAACCCGTCACATGCTTCACGCCGGTGTTTACGCTCAGCCACTGCGAGCAGCGGGAAAATAGCGCGTCCAGCTCCGCGCAGCGCCGGGCGCTTATGCCGAGCGAGCCGCGGCCGGCCAGCTCGTCCGCCAGGGCCTCGCGCGCGGCGCGGAACATCGCCGCGGCGGAGAGCGTGTCCATATTCCCGGCGGAGACCGACCATTCGACGAGCCGGGCCCTGCTGCCGGAGCGCAGCGCTTCGAGCATCGCGCGCGCCGCGGAGCGGGCGGACTCGTCCTCCTCCGCGTCGGCGTTTATGCGCAGCAGCACGCAGCGGGAGCGCACGGTGGTGAGCAGGAGTTCGGGATTGGCGGCGCAGAGGACGAAGGCCGCGCTGGCGGGCGGCTCCTCAAGCAGCTTGAGCATGGCGTTCTGCGCCGATGGATTCATAGTATCCGCGTCATCGATAATATATACTTTTCTTGAGGCCTCGTTCGGCATCACTTGGGCGTCCGCCGAGATGCCGCGAACCTGGCCGACGGTTATGCCGCGCTTTTTGCGGCCGCCGGCATCCTGCTCGGGGGCGGAGACGATGATGTCCGGGTGTATGCCGGCAAGGCTCTTCCGGCAGGCCCGGCACACGCCGCAGGGGCGCTCGCCGCGGCCCTCGCAGAGCATGGCGGCGGCAAGACGGCGCGATGCCCTCTCCCGCTCGGCGGAGGAGGGTGAGGCGACTATATAGGCGTGGGAGACGTGCTCCCCTGGCCGCAGACTGACATTTTCCATAAAAGTTATTTTACCTTTTTCCGCCCGGCGAGTCAAGAAAAACCCAACCCGTGCAACGAAGAGACGGAAAATAGCTTTACAGAAAACGGACGCATATCGTAACAACCAACAAAGAAATGTGAATTTGTCTGTTTTTTGTCTTGTAAAATGACTCAATGTATGCTAACTTATTATCAAGCAATCTGTGCACATTATCCGAATAGCCAAGGGGGGATTTGATGGGTGAAAGCGGTGCAAAGATCCTCGCGCTGGCCGGCAAGGGCGGCGTGGGGAAAACCTCGCTGGCCGCTGCCATAGTCAGGGTGCTGACGGAGGACAGGCCGGGCAGCCGAATACTTGCCATCGACGCGGATCCGGCCGTTGGGCTCTCCACGGCGCTCGGGGTTACGGTGACGAGCTCGCTGGACGACATACGCCGCGCCGTTATAAAGAGCGCGGAGGATGGCCGCCCGCGGGAGGCCATCGAGCTGCTCAACGAGTCGCGCTTCCGCATATTCGACACGATGGTGGAGACGAACGGCTTTTCGTTCCTCGCGATAGGCCGCCCGGAGAACGAGGGCTGCTACTGCAGCGTGAACGCCTATCTGAAGGAGGTCGTGGGCATGCTCGCCAACGACTTCGACTATGTCGTAATAGACGGGGAGGCGGGCATCGAGCAGATACAGCGCCGCGTGATGGAGAAGGTGAGCCACCTGATTTTAATTTCCGACCAGAGCCGCAAGGGGACCCACGTGGCGGAGACGATAAAGCAGGTGGCGGACGAGCTGGTGATGTACGACCGGATTGGCGCGATAATAAACCGCGTGACCAACCCGGAGCTGAACAGGTTCATCTCCATCGAGGGCGTGGAAATCCTGGCCTACATAGAAGCTGACGACCAGCAGGCGGCGAACGACATACAGGGCAAGAGCGTTTTCGGTCTTGCGGAAGGTTCCAAGGTGCTCTGCGGAGTGAGAGAAGCGCTCCGGAAGATAGATATCCTATGATTATGAGAGAGGTGTGGACATTTGAAAGATCTTAAGCATCTGATCTACTTTGAGAGCCTGCTTGACAGCGCGCACAACGAGCTTGTGCGTCAGGCGAAGGAGGAGGGGCAGCTCGCCCTCGGCTTCACCTGCTACCACATGCCCGAAGTGCTTCTCAATGTGGACAACTGCTTCTCGGTCAGGCTGCGCGCGCCGAACACCGGCAGTATCGACATAGCCTCGTACTACATGTCGAACTATACCTGCGAGTATTGCCGCGCCGTCGTCGAGAGGGCCATTGAGGGCGGCTACAACTTCCTGGACGGGCTCTGCGGCGTGGACGCCTGCGCGCAGATGAACCGCTGCATGGAGAACATTGAGCTGCTCAAGTGCATCGACAAGCCGAATTTCTTCGTGACCCACGCGGACATACCCTACAAGTACACGGACTACACGCTCGACCACTACGTGACGCAGATGCAGAACCGCGTGCTGAACACCATGCACGAGAAGTTGGGCGTCGACATCTCCGACGCCGCGCTGCGCGACTCCGTGGCGAGGCACAACGAGATCTGCAAGATCATAACCGAGCTCGGCGAGCTGCGCAAAAAGCCCAACCCGCCCATCACGGGCTATGAGTTCCATGTCATCAACATGGTGAGCTTCTGCTGCCCGCAGCGGCTGATCCTGCCGTACCTGAAGGAGACGCTGACGGAGGTCAAAAAGCGCAAGCCGGATGCGAAGCCCTGGTACCGCTGCCGCGTCGGCATAGTCGGCTCCGAGGTGGACGACCCGAACCTCACCAGGATGCTCGAGGAGGCCGGGGCCTTCATCGTTTTCGACCGCTTCTGCTTCGGCGCGCTGCCCGGCCGCGAGGTCATCGAGCTGAACGACGAGGAGCCCGCCCTGAGGCAGATATGCCGGCACTACCTCATCACAAGCGAGTGTCCCCGCTTCATGTCCAACGAGAAAATCGAGCAGCGGCGCAAGACGGCCGACCGGCTTGCCCGCGAGTACTCCGCGGACGGCATAATTTACGAGAACGTGAAGTTCTGCGACTTCTGGGGCTTCGAGCGCGCGCTTGCGAGCCACGTACAGCACGAGGAGTACGGCCACCCCGTGCTCACAATAGACCGCCCGTATAATGCCCGCACCTCCGGCCAGCTCCGCACTCGCTTCCAGGCGTTTGTCGAGTCGCTGGAGATCAAGCGCATACAGCAGGGGAAGGAGGTCAAATAAATGCTCAAGGCGAACATAAACTGGATCAAGAAAAACGCGAAGAGCGACCTGAAAATCTGGAAGGACCTCATCAGCGAGGTGGATTGGAAGGACTTCGCCGGTAAAATGAAGCACAAAGCCCAGCTGGACCGCGAGCGCATCGCCGACGAGGTGAAGAGCTTCGCCGCCCTGCCTCCCAAGGAGAAGTGGGACCGCGTTATAAACGGCGAGAGGCAGCTCGGGCGGCTTTATCAGAAGGGCGCGATAGCCTTTACCCGCCGCGAGTGGAAGGGCGTTGAGAGCACTGCCCGCGACTTCTACGGCTGGCTGATCATCTGGCGCGATATGCTCAAAATGGTCATGCGCGACCCGATGAGCATACTTCTCGGCCTCTTCGAGTACCGCTGGTTCAGCTCCTACCTTGCCTGCCCGGCCTTCCTTGACCGCAATAACCTTGGCTTCCGCGGCAGGGCGGTAACCATGAACCACATGCTCCTTGCTGATGTGTACCGCTATGTTGAAGACTGCATCGCCACTCTGCTGATGGCGGACAAGCGTATAGGCGGCAACGAAAAAGTAAACAGCAAGCTGCTGCTCTTCGACGAGATGACGATGGCGCAGATGATGGCCGGCTTCCCCGGGCTCAAAGGCGTGCCGTATCAGCTCATACCCGTGTTCCTTGTCTCGGAGCTTGACCAGCTCATATGCATACCTTATATCGACGCCGTGGAGAGCTACGGGCTGCCGGCAGACACCTGCCCGGTCCCGACCAGCGAAAGCGGCAGCGCCATTGTCGACGCCCTGCCTCACTGCGGGCTCGGCTTCATTTCGACCTCCACGCCCTGTGACGGCTCCGACATGGCAACCAGCTTCCAGGAGCGCCGCCTGAAGAAACTCGGTATCCCCACCTTCCCGCTGACTCTCCCGGTGCGTTACGACGACGAGGACACCGTTGAGTGCGGTGCGCAGGACATGTGGCACTGCATCAAGTGGGTCGAAGAGCTGACCGGCGAAAAGTGGGATTGGGAGCATTATTTCACCGTTATCAAGCGCTTCAATGAACAGACTAAGATGGAGATGGAGAAGTGGGAGATGAACTCCACTCCGCATCCCCAGCTGATCGGGCCTGCATACGAGCTGTTCCGCAAGTGGAACTACGAGATGGACGGCGGCCTGAATCCGGACGTCATGAAGACCTTCTACAAGGTCCGCAAGCTCATGTACAAATCCTACGAGCAGCGCTGCAACCCCTACCGCCACCCGATGAAGTACCGCGCGGTGGTCTGGAGCTGCCCGGCGCACTACTACGCGAACTTCTCCAACTGGCTCGCCAACGCCTGGGGCATCGGCGTCCTCGTGGAGATGGAAAGCCTGAACTTCACCAAGCAGCTTGAGACCGAGGACCACGACGAGGCCATCCGCGACCTTGCCAGGCTCTATGAGCGCATGGTCATGCGCAAGCACACCAACGGCGGCTATGTCCATGTCCTTGACGAGCTGTGGAAGGTCTGCGAGCAGTTCAACGCAAACTTCATCATCATGTACCAGCACGTCTGCTGCAAGACGATGGCGGGCCTGCAGGGCCTCTTCGACGAGCAGGCGCGCGAGCGCGGGCTGCATCTCATCTGGGTCGAGCACGACCTGATGGATCCCCGCACCGTCTCCCGCCGCGATATGCGCGCCAAGGTTACCAACTACATGCGCGCCATTATCCAGGCCGAGCCCACGGACGAGAGCCTGATAGAGTTCGAGGACGACATCACCTGGTAAAACCGGTGGATCTTTTTCCGCCGTACATTGCGAGGCGCGCTTGTTGTATCCTCATACAACTTCGCTTGCCGCGCTTCGTCTGGCGCAAAAATCTCTCACCGGTTGGGCCGTAGGATCTTTTTCCGCCGTACATTGCGAGGCGCGATTAGTCCGGCGAAAGGCCCGCCCGCGGGTGGAAGGATACCGTCCTGCCGCGCGCCGCGGGACGTACACGCGGCATCCGGCGGGAAGCTCCCGCTTATTTGAGCCACTGCGAATACAAAATAATGAATCGAATTGGGAGGAAAATACATAATGAAGTACTTTGGAGGGTGCGACGTAGGCTCTACCTACACCAAGGCCGTAATTCTTGACGAGACGGGCAAGATGGTTGCCAATACCACCATACGCAGCAAGATAAACTCCGAGCAGAGCGCCATAATGGCGATGAAGGAAGTTGTCGAACAGGTCCCTGAACTGAACAGCAGCGAGGACCTCGCTTACCTCATCGGCACGGGCTACGGCCGCAACAAGGTGCCGTTCGCGGACGAGAATATCTCCGAGATCAGCTGCCACGCCATGGGCGTACACGTTACCGACCCGAACGTCCGCGCGATCATCGATATCGGCGGGCAGGACGTCAAGGGCATCAGCATAGACACGGACGGAACTGTCAAGAATTTCGCCATGAACGACAAGTGTTCCGCCGGCACGGGCCGCTTCTTCGAGGCCATGGCCAACGCCTTTGAGCTCAGCCTGCCGGAGTTCTCCAACCTGAGCCTTTCCGCCAAGAACGTCATCCCCATCACCGCTCAGTGCACTGTTTTCGCCGAGAGCGAGGTCATCACGCTCGTCGGCGAGGGAAAGCCCACTGACGAGATAGCCGCGGGCATCGAGATGGCCGTTGCAAAGCGCTGCTTCGTCATGGCCAAGAAGGCCGGCGCGACCGACAGCATCACGCTCACCGGCGGCTGCGCGAAGAACGAGGGCCTCAAGCAGGCCATCGAGCACGTCCTGAAGCTGAAGGTCATCAACCTCAAGACCGACCCGCAGCTCATGGGCGCGCTGGGCGCCGCGGAGTACGCCCGCCAGAAGGGCCTCGCCAAGGCTGCTTCCTGAGCGGCCTAAGGGCGCCCGGATGGAGCCCGGGAGGCGGTTCCGGGGTGGGCGGATGGCCGTCCGGAGGCGGTTCCCGGGCGAAATCGGGGCAATGACCTAAACATCCACAGATGAAAGGAATGGTCAAGTAAATGAAGAAAGGCTGCAAGATCTGTAAGCTGTTCAAAACGCTGTTCGGAATCCTGGCGGCGGCGGTGGGCGTGCTGTTCACCATATACATGCTGAACCTTGACATGAAGCTTGTCGGCTGGCTCTATAACGTGCTCAACAAGTTCCACGACCGCAAGGTCAGGGACGTGCAGTTCTGATATGGAGCTCTACGATTCCACAATACGAGATGTTTTGAGCCGGCTCTCCGCCCCCGGGGCGAAGAGCTGGCCTTACGAGCCCGGCGCCGCCTGGCGCGACCTCGGCGCGAACGAGCTTGTGCTCGGGCGGGACGCGGCGTATGAGCTCGGCGGCTCCAACAACCCGGCGGGGAACTTCACCTGCGTGACGACCGACGGCTCGCTTGTGCCGGAGGACCGCGTGACGCTCGTGGGGCCGGACATCGGGGCGATAAAGGGCGACTGCCCATTCTGCCGCGTCGTGCTGCTGCATGTGAACGACATAAGCGGCGACGACCAGGAGGCCTTCAGCGCCATACGCAGCATGGAGTTCGTGAAGTACCACGTCTTTCCCGAGGGCTACATGATGCGCATCTCGCCAGAGAACCAGCGCGAGCAGGTGCGCGTGTCCAAACAGGCGGTGAAGCGTGGGCTGAGCTTCCGCAACATCGGCAACAGCTTCATAAAAAAGTACAAGGAGAACAGCCTGATCGACCATGTCCAGATTTTCTTTGTCACGGGGGACAGGGCGCTCTGCTCCGAGCTCTCGGCCACGGCTAAGAAGGTGGACGCGATCACGCTGACGCTCAACCACATCATGGACGGCCTCGCCACCGATTGCAGCGTGTGCTCGTTCAAGCCCGTCTGTGACGAGGTAGAGGGGCTGAAGGAGCTGCACTTCAAAAAGGGCGAAAAGCCGATGAACGTATAAGGCGCAAAAAAAGAGCTGCCCGGAAGGATAACTTCCGGGCAGCTTTTGCCGCTGCTATTTCTCGCCGCGCCTCCTGGGGCAGCAGCGCGCGCAGGCGGGGCTGCGCCGCGGGCAGACCTCGTAGTCGCCGCCGGTTATCATGAGCGTCCTGCCGGCGACAAGGCAGAGGGCGAGCTTGCGCCGCGCGGAGTTGTAGATGGACTGCACGGTGCTCCTGCCGACCTCCATCTGGAGCGCGGCCTCCTCCTGCGTGAGGCCCTCAAGGTCGATGAGGCGGATGGACTCGTATTCGTCCACGGTCATCGGGATGGCCTCGCCCTCCGCGGAGCGGGGGCCGAATTCGGTGTGCCGCGGCAGCTCGCAGACCCTGCGGCATTTCCGCGGGCGGGGCATCAGCTGTGGCAGCAGCCGTGGCCGTTGCCATGGCCGTGGCCGTGGTGCTCGCCGCAGCCGGCGTCGCCGTGGTGGTGGCCGCACTCATGGCCCTCGCCGTGGTGGTCGCAGTTGGCGTCGCTGCTGTAGGCGAGGGTGCCGGCGAGCAGGGCGTCCACCGCCGCGTCCGCGCTGCCCTGGACGCCGGCGTAGAGCTCTATCCCTGCGGAGGCGAGCGCGTTGCGGGCCCCGCCGCCGATGCCGCCGCAGATGAGCGCGGTGACGCCGTGCGTATTCAGGAACCCGGCCAGCGCGCCGTGGCCGAAGCCGTCGGTGGGCACGACCTCGCTCGAGACGACCTTGCCGTCCTCGACCTCGTAGACCTTGAACTGCTCCGTGTGCCCGAAGTGCTGGAACACGCTGCCGTTTTCATAGGTCACTGCTATTTTCATGTCTGTTACCTCCTGAGTTATTGGCTTATGCCAATAATATAGCAGAATAAACGGCATATGTCAATAACAATCTGAGGAAAGGCCCCGGCAGATTCTGCCGGGGCCCTGCTTACGCCCTTTTTACGATGTCGCCGGGGGCCTTGAATATGCTGTCCTCGGGCACGACGCCGCGGACGGAGCTGGTGGGGTAGACGCTCGAGCGCCGGCCCACGACGCTGCCGGGGTTCAGCACGCTGTTGCAGCCGATCTCGACGTTGTCGCCGAGGATCGCGCCGAATTTTTTGAGCCCGGTGGCGAAGCGCTCGGCGCCGCACCTGACCACGACAAGCGTTTTGTCGCTCTTCACGTTCGAGGTGATGCTCCCGGCGCCCATGTGCGCCCTGTAGCCGAGGATGGAGTCGCCGACGTAGTTGTAGTGCGGGGTCTGGACATTGTCAAACAGCACAACGTTCTTCAGCTCCACGCTGTTGCCCACGACGCAGTTTTTGCCGACTATGGCGCTACCGCGGATAAAGGCGCAGTGCCGCACTTCGGCGCCGTGGTCGATTATGCAGGGGCCGCCGATGTAGGCGGAGGGGAATATTTTGGCGTCCTTCGCTATCCAGACGTCCTCCGACGGGTGGTCGAACTCGTCCTCCGGCAGGGTGGGGCCGAGAGCGAGGATGAAGCCCTTGATTGCCGGCAGGGCCTCCCAGGGGTACTCGAGGCCGTCAAAGAGCCGCGCGGCGATGGTGTGCCTCAGATCGAGCAGGTCATTTATTTTGTACATCACTTCACCCCCACGAGGTGGCCGCTCTTGCGCATGGCGTCGATTATGGCGTCCACGCTGTGGGCACAGTCAGCGTCGGTTTCGGCCTCGGCCATTACGCGGAGGACGGGCTCGGTGCCGCTCTTGCGCAGCAGCACGCGGCCGCTGTCGCCAAGGCGCTTTTCCTCGGCGGCTACGGCGGCGGTCACCGCGCCGTCGGCCAGGGTGCCGTCCTTGTCGTCCACGACGACGTTTTTGAGTACCTGCGGGTAGATAACCACGGGCTCACAGAGCTTACTCAGCGTAAGCCCGGTATCCAGCATTACCTGCATGACCTTGAGAGCGGTGATGAGCCCGTCGCCGGTGGTGGCGTATTTGGAGAAGATTATGTGCCCGCTCTGCTCCCCGCCGATTAGGTGGCCGTTTTCGCGCATGTTCTCCCAGACGTACTTGTCGCCCACGGCGGTCTTTTCATAGTTTATCCCGGCCGCGTCGAGCGCCTTGTAGAGGCCGAGGTTGCTCATGACGGTGGTGACGACAGTGTTGGTGTCCAGCCGGCCGCGGTCCTTCATGTGCCTGGCGCAGATGTACATTATCTTGTCGCCGGAGACGACGTCGCCGTTCTCATCCACGGCGAGGCAGCGGTCGGCGTCCCCGTCGAAGGCGAAGCCGACGTCCAGCTTTTCCTCACGCACGAGCTTCTGGAGGTTTGCGAGGTGGGTGGAGCCGCAGTCGACGTTGATGTTCAATCCGTCCGGCCGGGCGCTGATGACATAGGTGTCCGCACCGAGGGCGTCGAACACGCTCTTGGCTATCATCCAGGTGCTGCCGTTGGCGCAGTCCAGGCC
>LBJMR02800__coassemble_567_pt1 | contig 23237 bp, 21 predicted proteins | sample LBJMR02800__metabat2_low_PE_004 | metagenome-assembled genome bin LBJMR02800
AAGCGGTTTTCTCTTTGGAGTCTGAGGGGTTTCTTTTTGACAAGACAAAAAGAAATCTCTCAGAAAGAAATTGCAGGGACTTTTGTCCCTGCAATCGTTATATTAAGGGCTCTGCCCTTATATTATTGCCCTCGCGGCCCTTCGGGCCGCGCTCTGCCTCCACACGCAGTGTGGCCGCTATCAGTGGCCGGAGGGGCCGGGTGAGTCCTCCTCCGGCTCCTGCCGGGCGCGGGGGAAATTCCAGCGGTAGTGCGCGGAGAGGCTCCGTAGCAGTACGGTCGCCGCTGTGCCCGCGAGCGAGGCCCAGGTGAAGCCCGCCGCGGCCCGGACGGCGAGGAACACGAGCGCGCCGAGGAGCGAGGCGGTGGCATAGACGTGCTTTACGAATATGTACGGCCGCTCGCCGGCGAGCACGTCGCGCAGCACGCCGCCGCCGACGCCCGTGACCACGCCGACGAACACGAGCAGGAAGGCGTTTTCATGCCCGAGCTCTATCGCCATATTCATCCCGGCCACGGTGAACGCGCCAAGACCCACGCTGTCGGTTATCAGCAGGGCGGAGGCCCAGACCCTGTGCCGCTTCAAATCCGGGCTGTGCCGCCGGCCGATGAGGAAGGTGAGCAGCGATACGGCTATTGCGATCGCGGCGTAAATGGGGTTTGAAAACGTGCGCGGCGGGGTCACCCCGAGGGTCAGGTCGCGTATCACGCCGCCTCCCACCGAGGTTATCAGCCCGAGCACGACCACGCCGAAGAGGTCCATGCCCTTCCTCATGCCGAGCGCTGCGCCGGAGATGGCGAAAGCTGGCATTCCGACAAGCTCAAGGGCGAAAATCAGGGTGTTCACGCGCATTACCTCCCGCGTATTTCTCAGAGAGCGAACTGCGCGGGAAGTATATCACCTTTCAGAAGCCATTTCAAGGCTTATTTGAGCCCGAAAAAGGCCACAGCTATGCCTCCGGGGCCGGCGTGGGTCCCGATGACGCTGCCGATGGATGTCACTGGCAGCTCGTCGGCGTGAGAGCGCCAGAGCGCGGCGCTGTCGGAGACATATTTCATCAGCAGCGCGTCGGAGAGGCCGGTGTAGCCCAGCAGGTAGGGCATTGAGAAGTCTATGCCGTGCTTTTCCACGAGCTGGTTGAGCAGGTTGCCGCCGTTTTTCGAGCCGCGCGCCTTGCCCACGAGGGCGACGGCGCCGTCCCGGAGCGTGACGACCGGCTTGATGGACAGCACGCCGCCGGCGAAGGCCACGGCGGCCGAGATCCTGCCGCCGCGCTTGAGGTATTCGAGCGTGTCCAGCAGGGCGAGCACACAGATGCGTGAGCGGTTTGCGGCGAGCAGGGACTCGATTTCTGCAGCGGGGCGGCCCTCGGAGGCCAGGCGCGCGGCGTAGCGCACGAGTATCTGCTCGCCGATGGAGGCGCTGCGGCTGTCCACAACGCGGACGCGGCCGTCAAAGCCCCCCGCGGCGATCACGGCGCTCTGGTAGGTGCCGGAGAGCTCGGCGGAGATGGTTATAGCCACGACCTCGTCCGCCGTCTCGAGCGCGGCGGAAAACGCGGACTCGAACTCGGCCGGGGAGGGCTGGCTCGTGCAGGGCATAACGTCGCTCTCCACCAGTTTTTCATAGAACTGCATCGGGCTGAGGCCGATGCCGTCGACATACTCCTCGTCGCCGAAGCGGGTGCGAAGATGAACGATGTCTATGCCGAGCTCCGCGGCCTCGGCGGCAGTGAAGTCGGCGGTGGAATCCGTGATGATCTTTACCATGTCCAGACCTCCGTATCATTTGTTGAGCAGTCAACGAATGATACACCCTACAGCGCGTCCTGTCAAGGGGCAAACGCGCCGCCGGCGCTTTATGGGCAGTAGGGCCTGAGCTCATGATGGCGCAGCGCCATGTCGAAGGGCTCGATGTGCGGCTCTCCTTCGATGTAGAGCCAGCGCCTGATGGACGTGCTCTCAAAGGCGAACAACCGCTCGCACTCAAGCGGCGTGTAGCGCTCGAAGGAGCCTGGATAAAGCGAGCGATAGGCCTCGCAGAACCATGGACAGCCTGCCGGACGTCCCATTTCGCGGCAGACGCCCTCGAGCTGTATGTTCCCCTCGCAGAGCGCGGCGCGCGGCTCGGCCAGGAGCTGGGCGTATTTGCGCATGGCGCAGTCGGTCTGGAAATACAGTACCCCTTCAAGCTGCACCACGCTCATCATGCGCGAGCTGACGCCGCCGCCGGCGCGCGCCGTGGAGAGGACCATCTTCCTCCCGGGGCCGAACTCCTGCCAGAAAGCGGCTGATTTTTCTTCAAACATCCCCATGCCTCCGTGATGTGATATTGGTTAAGGTATATTATAGCGACAGCGGCGCGCTTTTTCAACGGACAGTGCCATATTTGATGGTTTTCTGGCCGGCAGGGGTTGATTTTGGCAGTTGGATAAGGTATCCTTAAAGGGCTGGGAGGTTTGTGAAATGTACGAAGACAAGTTCAGGGAGTTCAGCGCGCTTGTGGCAAGGGCGGACAAGGCCCTTTTACGCGCAAAGGCGGAATATGTAAGGCCTTTCGGACTGCGCGGAGTTCATGTCTCCTGCCTGCTCGCGCTGCTGAACGCGGGCGAGGGGCTGACGGCGAGCGAGCTTTCGGCCCGCTGCGAGGTGGACAGGGCGCAGATTTCCCGCGTGCTCTCCGAGCTGACGGAGCGCGGACTGGTCGGCGGGACAGATTCAGACGGGCGGCGGCGCTACCGCGGCAGCCTGTGCCTCACGGAAGAGGGTCGCCGGACGGCCGCCGCTATGATAGGCATCGTGGACGAAAAGCTCGAGCAGGTGGCCTCGGGCCTGGACGCGAAGGAGCTTGAGACCTTTTACTCTGTTTTCCGCACCATAGTGGAGCGGCTCGAAAAAATCTGAGAGGGAAATCCATGGCGAGACTTCTGAAATTCCTTTTCTCGCGCCTGACCGTGGTGGCAGTGCTGATGCTGCTGCAGGTGGGCGTGCTTGTGGCCGCCCTGGCGTATTTCGGCTCAAACTACGCGCGGTTCCAGTTCGTGAGCGTCGTGCTCTCGATAATCGCGATTATTTTCATCATCAACCAGAACATAAGCCCGGCCTTCAAGATAGCGTGGATCCTGCCCATTGCCTTCCTGCCGGTTTTCGGCATACCGCTTTACATACTCTTCGCAAAAAAGCCGCTGCCCGAGCGCAAGCGCTCGCGGATGGAAGGCGTGCTCCGGCGCTACAGCGCCGCGATGGCCACGGTGCACAGCGAGAGCGTGGAGCTCGAGCGGGAGGATGTGGATGCGGCGATGCAGTCGCGCTACCTTGAGCGGGCGGCCTCGGCCCCGGTTTTTACGGGCACGGATGCGGAGTATTTCTCGCCGGGCGAGCGGCTGTATGAGGCAATGCTCGATCGGCTGCGCGCTGCGAAGCGCTACATCTTCCTTGAATACTACATAATCGAGAGCGGGGAGATGTGGGACAGCATACTCGAGATACTCAAGCAGAAGGTGCTCGAGGGCGTGGACGTGAGGCTGATGTACGACGACATGGGCTGCATCATAACGCTGCCGAACAACTATTACAGGCAGATGGAGCGCCTCGGCATCAAGTGCTGCACCTTCCACCGGCTGCAGCCGGTGCTCACCGGCACTATAAACAACCGCGACCACCGGAAAATCTGCGTCATAGACGGGGAGGTGGCCTTCACCGGGGGTGTGAACCTCGCGGACGAATATATAAACCGCAAGGTGCGCTTCGGCCACTGGCTGGACAGCGGCGTGATGGTGCACGGCCCGGCGGCCTATTCCTTCGCGCTGATGTACCTTGCCATGTGGGATGACCTGCGCCGCGAGGACGACGACCCGGCGGATTTCCTGCCCTCGCCGGGCGCGTTCGAGGGCCTGGAGGGGCAGGGCTATGTCCAGCCGTATACGGACACCCCGGTGGACGAGGAGCCGGTGGGCGAGACGGCGTATATCAACATGCTCTCCCGCGCAAAGCGGAGCGTTTATATATGTACGCCGTACCTCATCATCGACAGCGAGCTGAGCCGCGCGCTTGAGAGCGCGGCGAAGAGCGGCCTGGACGTGAAGCTCATCACCCCGGGCGTACCGGACAAGAGGCTCGTATACGCGGTGACGCGCTCGTATTACGGGCAGCTTCTGCGCGCGGGGGTGAAGATCTATGAGTACACCCCGGGCTTCATACACAGCAAGACCATGGTATGCGACGGGGAATACGGCATCTGCGGGACGATAAACCTCGATTACCGCAGCTTGTACCTCCACCACGAGTGCGCCGTGTGGATGTTCCGCACCCGGGCGGTGGAGCAGATGCGCCGGGTGTTCGATGACACGCTCGCAAAGAGCGCGGAGGTCACGCTCGACGCCGTGCGCCGCCGTGCATGGTATGTGAAGATAGTGCAGAGCCTGCTGCGCATCTTCTCCCCGCTGCTGTAGGACCGGAAGGGGCGGATTTGGCTTTGCCCCGCCGCCGGCGGGCGAAGGGATTTACAGCAAAAGCCGGAGGGCGGGAGCCCTACGGCTTTTGCTTGAATATCAAATTGGCACAACCTGCCTGAAAGGCTTTCCGCTGCGCCGAAGGCGCGGCGCTATGCCCAAACGCAGTTTGGGCCGCGCTACGCCTCCACACGCAGTGTGGGATTATGCGCGCAGTGTGGAGTCGAAGCCGATTTCGTCGAGGGCCTCGCGGGCCTTTGCGACATCGGCGTCGGAGCCGTCCACGCTGACGGTCTTGCCCTCGAGCGAGACGTCGAACTTGAGGCCGCAGCCGTTGAGCGCGTTGGTGATGCGCTCGACGCATTTGTTGCAGTGCATGTCGGGTACGTTGAGAACGGTCATTTTGATTTTCCTCCTGAATTTATATGAATTTGGGCTTTGACTTATTTGAGGAGCTTCTGCAGCATGGCGCAGAGCTCGTCGACGACGGCGTCGTCCCCCTCGCGTATGCCGTCCGCCACGCAGGTTTTTATGTGGTTCGAGAGCAGCTCGCGGGAGAAGGCGTTCAGCGCGGCCTGTATGGCCGAGACCTGCATGAGCACGTCGACGCAGTAGGCGTCGCTCTCGAGCTGGCGCTTCACGCCGCGGACCTGGCCCTCGATGCGCGAAAGGCGGTTTATCAGCGAGCGGTATTCCGCTTCGGAGCGGTGCTTTATCTTCCCTGTGTGTTCGAGGGTTTCGGTTTCACAGCAGCTCACAGCTTTTTCCCCCTTAGACGAAGGGCGTTGCCCACCACGCAGACGCTCGAGAGGCTCATCGCCAGCGCGCCGATCATGGGGCTGAGCAGGATCCCGAAGAAGGGATAGAGCACCCCGGCGGCGATGGGTATGCCGATCGTGTTGTAGCAGAAGGCCCAGAAGAGGTTCTCCTTGATGTTCGTTATCGTCAGGCGGCTCAGCCGCACGGCCTTCGGCACGTCGCCGAGGTCGTCCTTCATGAGCACCACGTCCGCGGACTCTATCGCGATGTCGCTGCCGCCGCCCACGGCGCAGCCGACGTCCGCCTGGGTGAGCGCGGGGGCGTCGTTTATCCCGTCGCCGACCATGATGACGCGGCCGCCCTTCTCCTGTATCGAGCGCACGACGTCCGCCTTGTCGCCGGGGAGCACCTCGGCTATCACCTCGTCCGCGCCGACCTGCGCGCCGATGTAGTTCGCGGCGCGGGAGTTGTCGCCGGTGAGGAGCACGACGCGCAGGCCCATCTCCTTCAGCCGGGCGATGGCGGCGGCGCTCGTTTCGCGCACCGGGTCCGCCACGGCGATGGCGCCGAGCAGCGCGCCGCCGCGCGCGACGAACATGACGGTCTTGCCATCGCCGGAGAGGCGCTCGGCCTCGCCGGATATCGCGGAGACGTCCACGCCGCTCTCCTCCATCAGGCGGGGGCTGCCCACGAGGACACCTTCCCCGCCCAGCTGGGCGGAGAGCCCGCGGCCGGAGAGGTTTTCAAAGCCGGTGACCTGCGCGGAGGCGCAGATGCCCTCCTCGCCAGCGGCGCGCAGCACCGCCTCGGCGAGCGGATGGGCGCTGGCGGCTTCCACCGCCGAGGCCACGGCGAGGATCTCGCCGCGCTCCGCGCCGGCGCAGAGAACGTCCGTCACGGCGGGCTTGCCCTCCGTCACCGTGCCGGTCTTGTCGAGCACGGCGGTGTTCACGCCGTGGAGCGTCTCGAGCGCTTCGCCGCTCTTTATCAATATGCCGTTCTGCGCGCCGAGGCCGGTGCCGACGACGATGGCCGTGGGCGTGGCGAGGCCCATGGCGCAGGGGCAGGCGATGACGAGCACGCTGGTGAACACCTTGAGCACGAAGGACACCTCCTGCCCGGCGATCAGCCAGACTATGGCCGCCAGCACGGCGATCGCCATTACGATGGGCACGAAAACGCCGGCCACCTTGTCCGCGATCTTGGAGATGGGGGCCTTTTTGCCCTGGGCGTCCTCGACTATCTTGATTATCTTCGAGAGCGTGGTGTCCGCGCCGACGCGGGTGATGCGGACATAGAGCGAGCCGTTCACGCCGATGCTGCCGCCGATGACCTCGCTGCCGGGGGCCTTGTCCACGGGCAGGCTCTCGCCGGTGAGCATGCTCTCGTCCACGCCGCCCTCGCCCTCGACGACCTCGCCGTCGAGCGGGACGCGCTCGCCCGGGCGGACGAGCACCACGTCGCCCACGCGGAGGATTCCGGTCGGCACCTCGGTAAGGGAGCCGTTTTCGCCGCGGAGCACGGCGGTGTCCGGCGTGAGGGCCATGAGCCGGCGGATGGCGCCGGTGGTCTTGTGCTTGCTGGCCGACTCCATGTGCTTGCCGAGGGAGACGAGCGTCACCACGACGGCGGCGGACTCGAAATACAGCCCGTCATGCACGAGCGAGGGGTTGTCGGAGAGCAAAAACAGCACCACAAGGCTGTAGATATACGCCGCCGTGCTGCCGATGGCCACAAGGGAGTCCATGTTCGGGTTCAGGTGCCGCAGGGCCTTGAAGCCGCTGACGTAGAACCTGCGCCCGATGTACATTATGACCGTGGAGAGCAGGAGCTGGACGAGCGCGAAATTCACGGCGTGCGTGTGCATGTCGATGATGTCCGGCAGCGGGGCGCCGAACATGGAGCCCATCGAGATATAGAGCAGCACGGCCGCGAGCACGAGCGCGGCGATTATACTGTTGCGCTCGCGGCGGAAGGCGGCCTCCTGGGCCTTTTCCTCCGCGTCGAGGTCCTTTTTCTCTTCCTTTTTCGCCTCCAACTGCCGCGCGCCGTAGCCCGCCTTCTCGATTTTGGAGATTATGAGCTGCGGCGTGACCTTGCTCTCGTCGTACTCGATGGTCATGCGGTTCATGGTGAGGTTCACGTCGCTGCGCGCGACGCCGTCTATCCTGCGGGTGACGCGCTCGACCGCGGCCGAGCAGGCCGCGCAGTGCATGCCCTCTATGAGATAGGTTTCGGTTTTCAATATACCACCCCCGGGTATTTTGCTTCTGAGGGAATAATATACCCCGGCGGGGTATTTGTCAAGGGGAATTTTCAAATTTGCAGCCGGACGGATTTACACGCGCGGCGCAAAATGGTAAGCTGTCTGTAAATAAGCATGGCGGAGGAGGCGTTTGCATGGATAAGGAGCAAATGGAAGCTGCGCTGAGGGCGCAGAGGGAGTATTTCGCCTCGGGCGCGACGCTGCCGGAGGCGGCGCGCCGCGCCGCGCTGGGCCGGCTCGCCGCAGAGGTGCGGCGGAGGGAGGACGAAATAGCCGGGGCGCTGCGCGCGGACCTCGGGAAGTGCGCGGAGGAGGCCTATATGTGCGAAACCGGGCTGCTGCTCAGCGAGATAAGCTATCTTGAGCGGCATCTGCGCCGGCTGATGGGGGAGAGGAGGGCGCCGAGCCCGCTCGCGCAGTTCCGCGCGCGGAGCTTTACCAGCCCCACGCCGCTCGGGACGGTGCTGATAATCAGCCCATGGAACTACCCCTTCCTGCTCTCGCTCGGGCCGCTGGCCGCGGCGGTGGCGGCGGGGAACACGGCGGTCGTAAAGCCGGGCGCGTCTGCGCCGGAGTCCGCGGAGCTGATCGCGGAGATAATCCGCTCCGCCTTCCCGCCGGAGCACGTCCTCGCCGTCACCGGGGGCAGGGAGGCCAACCCCGCGCTGCTCGACGGGCGCTATGACCGCATATTCTTCACCGGCGGCGCGGCCGCGGGGCGGGAGGTGCTGCGCCGCGCGGCGGAAAACCTGACGCCGGTCACGCTCGAGCTCGGAGGCAAGAGCCCGTGCATAGTCGATTCGACGGCGGACATAGCCCTCGCCGCCAGGCGCATAGCCTGCGGCAAGCTGATAAACTGCGGCCAGACCTGCGTGGCGCCGGACTATGTGTACTGCGATGAGAGCATAGCGCCGCGGCTTGCCGCCGCGCTGCGTGACGAGTTCCGCCGCCAGTGCCCGGACGCGCTGCGCGACGGATCCTACGGGCGCATGGTGAACCGCAGGCACTTCGAGCGCGTGAGAGCGCTCATCGACCCGGAAAAGGCCGCCTATGGCGGCGGGAGCGACCCGGAGACGCTGAAAATAGAGCCGACGCTGCTCACGGGCGTGACATTTGACGACCCGGTGATGCAGGAGGAGATTTTCGGCCCCGTGCTGCCGGTGCTCACGTTCTCCGACCTGGACGAGGCCATAGAGCGGATAGAGGCGCGGCCGCGCCCGCTCGCGCTCTATCTCTTCACCCGCAGCCGGGAGAACAGGAGGAAGGTGCTTGCGCGCTGCCGCTTCGGCGGGGGCTGCATAAACGACACGGTGGTCCATCTGACCACAAATTCCCTGCCCTTCGGCGGCGTGGGCGAGAGCGGCATGGGCGCGTATCACGGGCGCTGGGGCTTTGAGGAGTTCAGCCACACGCGGGGGATAATGGACCGCGCGCTGAAGCCGGACATAAAGCTGAAATACCGGCCGTACAACGGACGGACGCTTCCGCTGCTGAGGGCGTTCATGCGTTAAATTGTTAAAAATGTGGAAAATCGGCTCCCGGGGATATGAAAAGCGCGCATTTTCCCCATATGCAAAAGTCTTGTAAAAAAGGCATGGGTCGGGTATAATGAGAGAGACATACCAGACGTTATGACAAGCTCATCCAAGGCTTTTCGCGCGTCGCCACGCCCAAGGAGGAGACGATGAATACTAACCCCGTTCTGATGAGCAAGCTCTCTATGGACAGCGACATCCCGCTGTATTCCCAGCTTGTCAGCATTATAAAAAGGAACATATCCGCCGGCACGCTGCCCACGGGCGCGCTGCTGCCGAGCGAGGCGGAGCTTTGCCGCACCTTCGACGTTTCGCGCAGCACCGTCCGCCAGGCGATAGGCGAGCTGGAGAGCGAGGGCCTCGTTGTGCGCAAGCAGGGGCGCGGCACCTTCGTGGCGGAGCCGAAAATGCGCCGCAGGACGGAGAATGTCTATTCATTCACGAGCGAAATAAACGCCATGGGCATGACGCCGAGCTCCACCATCCTCGAGTTCGAGGTCATAAGCCCCCCGCCCGACATCGTCTCGATGCTCGAGCTCGGCGCGCACAACACGCCGATTTACCGCTTCACCCGAATAAGGAACGTAAATGGCCAGCCGCTGATACTCGAGACCTCGTTCTATCCCACATATATATACCCCAAGCTGACGCGCGAGCTGCTCGAGACGCACAGCTTTTACAGCCTGCTCTATGAGGAGGGCATAGTGCCCTACAGCGCGGTGGACAGCTACGAGGCCGTCATACTCGGACGGCGCGAGGCGGAGCTCCTCGGCTGCCGCCCGGGCAGCTGCGCGTTTTCCGTCCAGCGGCGCACGCGCACCGAGGCCGGGGTGGTCTATGAGTTCACGCAGAGCCTTATCAGGGCCGACCGCGTGAAGCTGGACATATACCTGCACAAGGACGGGGTGTCCTTCACCCGCAGCGTCGACCGGCAGGCCGGCACGGCAGGGAAGTGATTTCCCGGCGCGGGCACGCCCATTGGGGCGTGCCCGCGCGCGTTTTTTCTGCCCGGGGGCGCACGGTTGGGCAATGTGTTCTAATCCGGGGGCGGGTATTTGTATATGTTTCCGGGTTTACAAAGAGTTAAAAATAATATACAATATGTTGGAAACCATGGCGCCGCGGCACTCCATTTTCATGTCGCGGCGTACAGAAAAGAAGGAGGAATTTTACCGCGGGCTTGCGGTGCGCCAGTGTGGAGACCTGGCGTAATGCCCCGCGCCACTTTGCGGGCGGGGGCGAGGCGCGTCATTGCGGAGGCAGGCGCGTCAAAGCCAATGGAAATGGCATCTGTAGTCCTGAAAGACGTAATGAAGATCTACCCCAACACAGCCGGTGAGGGGAAGAAGAAAAAGAAAAAGGGAGCTGAAGAGCCCGAAAAGAAGCACAACCTGCAGATCACCGACCGCGGTGTTGTGGCCGTGCAGCAGTTCAACCTCGAGATAGCAGACAAGGAATTCATCGTCCTCGTCGGCCCCTCCGGCTGCGGCAAGTCCACCACCCTGCGCATGATCGCCGGCCTTGAGGAGATTTCCGAAGGCGAAATCAGCATCGACGGCCGCGTGGTCAACGACGTCCCGCCCAAGGACAGGGACATCGCGATGGTCTTCCAGAACTACGCCCTCTATCCTCACATGACCGTTTACGACAACATGGCCTTCTCCCTCAAGCTCAAGAAGGTCGATAAGAAAACCATAGACCAGAAGGTCCGCGAGGCGGCGGAGATCCTCGACATCACCCAGTACCTCGACCGCAAGCCGAAGGCGCTTTCCGGCGGCCAGAGGCAGCGTGTCGCCATCGGCCGCGCCATCGTCCGCGAGCCGAAGGTCTTCCTCATGGACGAGCCGCTCTCCAACCTCGACGCCAAGCTCCGCAACCAGATGCGCGCGGAGATCATCAAGCTGCGCCAGAGGATAAACACCACCTTCGTCTACGTCACCCACGACCAGACCGAGGCCATGACGCTCGGTGACCGCATCGTCATCATGCGCGACGGCTTCATCCAGCAGATCGGCACCCCGCAGGAGGTCTTTAACCACCCGGCCAACCTCTTCGTCGCCGGCTTCATCGGCACGCCGCAGATGAACTTCTTCGACGACGCGGAGCTCGTGCTGAACAACGGCAAGTACAGCGTCAACCTCTACGGCACGCACTTCGAGCTGGACGACGCCAAGCAGGCCAAGCTGCGCGAGAACAATGCCAAGCCCGGCACCGTCACCCTTGGTGTAAGGCCCGAGCACATGACCCTCTGCGGCGACGAGGACGTGCTGCACGTCGCCGGCACCGTCGACGTCTCCGAGATGATGGGCTCCTCTATCCACCTGCACTGCAACGTCCACGGCAAGGACGTCGTCCTCGTCGTTTCCACGGTGGACCTGCCGGAGAAGCACCGCCAGGGCTTCACTTACGGCGAGTCTGTTAAGATCGCCTTCGGCGAGAGCGTCATGCATATTTTCGACAAGGACACCGGCGTGGCCCTCACCTGATTTAAGATTCTGTAATATTTGTGTAACATGACGAAAAAAGCGGGCTGCTGCCCGCTTTTTTCTTGCCCGCACCTTCCGCGCATAAATATTCAATTAGGCGGCAAAATCTGACGGATTTCACTTATATAATGCAAAGTTTCACTGTCAGCGACATAATTGGCGCCATGAGACTATCGCATTTCACCCAGCGTTTCTATAAAATTAATAGCACGCTTTCTATAAAAAGGGCCATGGCCCTTCATGCCGCGCTTAGCATGAAAAGCTAAGCGCGTGAAAAGGATTCGGCACGGCGCGCGCAGAGGTAGATCATGAGGGACGAATACCGCGAAAAATTCAGGGTGCTTGGGCTGAAGATAGCCTATTACCGCAAGCTGCGCGGGCTGACGCAGGAGCAGCTTGCCGAGGCGATCGGCCGCAGCGTGAGCTTCGTAAGCCAGATCGAGGCCAACAATTCGTCGCGCGTCAAGGGCGTTTCGCTCGAGACGCTGTTCATGATCGCCGAGCGGCTGGACATCCCCGCGTCGAAGCTCTTCGAGGACTGACAGATGTCCAGGCGCAGATACGTAAAAGACTACCGCATAAACGAATACATAGACGAAAAGGGGCACGTTACAAGCGAGAGCGAGTACATCGGCGGGGACTACCGCTTTGTGCTGCCAACGGCGCGCGTCCATGGGAGCGCAAAGCGCGTTGCGGCGCTCGGGGCCGTGGGCTGGGCGTGCTTCCTTGTGCTGGCCTGCGTTGAGGGGACGGCGATGCGCACGATCTACGTCGCGCTGCCCTTCGCCTTCTCTGCTTTGCCGCTCTTCCTGCTGATGCGCTCGGCGATAAGCGCCCTGCGGGCGAAGGACGGACCGCTGAGGCACGACCAGGCCGACTCCATAGCCCACACGCTGCCGGCGGCGGCGCTCTGGGCCATGCTGCTGCCGGGAGCAAGCTTCCTCGGCTGCCTGATAAGCTCCCTCGCCGGGGCGGAGGAGTGGGACGTGCTGTTCCTCGCCCTCTCCGCCGTGATGACGGCCTGCGGCGCGCTCTGCTTTGCCGCGCGCGGGGACTTTGCCACCAAAAAGCGGTAGCACGGCGACGATTTATATGGCGCGAAAAACGCGCCTTATAAATAAATGAAATCCACTCAAGGAGGATGAATGGAAAAAATGAAGAACATCAAAAAGTTCCTCGCGCTGGCCCTGGCCCTCGCGATGGTGTTCGCCCTCGCCGCCTGCGGCGAAGAGCCCGCCACCGAGTCCCCGGCTGCCGAGAGCGAGGCCCCCGTTGAGAGCGAAGCTCCCAACGACACTCTGGTCTTTGCCACCGCTACCTTCGGCCAGAAGTTCAGCCCGTTCTTCGCCACCACTGCCTACGACCAGGACGTCGTGAACCTCACCCAGGGCGCGCTGCTTGCCGCCGACCGTGAGGGCAACATCGTCCGCAACGGCATCGAGGGCGAGACCATCGAGTACAACGGCACCGAGTACACCTATTACGGCATGGGCGACGTTGAGGTCGTTATGAACGACGACGGCACCGTCGATTACAACCTGACCATGCGCGACGATATAGTGTTCTCCGACGGCACCCCGGCCGACATCGACGACGTCATCTTCGGCCTGTACGTCATGCTCGACCCGACCTACGACGGCGCCTCCACCCTGTACGCCATGCCCATCGAGGGCCTGCAGGAGTACATGGGCGACATGACCCCGCTCTATGAGCTCATGCTCGCCGCCGGCCGCGACAACACCGACTTCACCAACTGGGACGAAGAGACCCAGACCGCTTTCTGGGACAGCGTCGACAACGAGGCCGGCCCGGCCTTTGCCCAGACCATAGTCGACTACGTCATTGCCAACTACGGCACCACCGGCGTCGCCGACTCCGCCGCCATGTGGGACTACGAGGGCCTGGCCGAGGACGCCACCGCCGCCGATTTCTGGAACGCCATAGTCGAAAAATACGGCGGCGATGTCGCCACCGCAGTCGCCACCGAGGTTGCCGAGACCCCGTTCTCCGACCTGCTCGACAACGAGTACAAGGTCGGTGTCGCCAGCAGCGACTCCGCCCCGAACGTCAGCGGCATAGTCCGCACCGGCGACTACAGCATGACCATCCACATGACCAGCTATGACGCCACCGCCATCTACAAAATGAGCCTCTACATCGCCCCGCTGCACTACTACGGCGACGAGAGCCTCTACGACTATGAGAACAACTCCTTCGGCTTCCCCAAGGGCGACCTCTCCGTCGTCCGTGAGAAGACCACCCAGCCCATGGGCTGCGGCCCCTACGTCTTTGAGGGCTACTCCAACGGCGTTGTCACCCTGAGCGCCAACGAGTACTACTACCTCGGCAAGCCTGCCACCCAGAACCTGCTCATGCAGGAGAGCGTTGACAGCGACTATGTCCCCGGCATCATCACCGGCAGCTATGACCTGGCCCTGCCCAGCATCAGCGACGACACCATCACCGCCATCGAGAGCGCCAACTCCAACGGCGAGCTCACCGGCGACGTGCTGACGACCAACCTCGTCGACTACCGCGGCTACGGCTACATCGGCATCAACGCCAACCTCGTCAATGTCGGCGGCGATCCCGGCTCCGACGCCTCCAAGAACCTGCGCAAGGCCCTCATGACCGTTATGAGCGTCTACCGTGACACCGTTATCAACTCCTACTACGGCGAGCAGGCCAGCGTTATCCAGTACCCCATCTCCAACACCAGCTGGGCCGCCCCGCGCCCGACCGACGAGGGCTATCAGAACGCCTACTCCGTCGACGTGAACGGCGAGGCCATCTACACCGACGGCATGACCGAGCAGGAGCGCTTTGACGCCGCCCTCCAGGCCGCCATCGGCTATCTGCAGGCCGCCGGCTACACCTGGGACGAGGCCACCGGCACCTTCACCGCCGCCCCCGAGGGCGCTTCCATGACCTATGAGTTCATGATCCCCGGCCAGGGCGAGCAGGACCACCCGGCTTACGGCGTCGGCGTTTCCGCTTCCGAGGCCCTTGCCACCATCGGCATCACCCTGCAGGTGAACGACGTCGGCACCGCCGTCTGGAACACCGCGCTCGAGGCCAACACCTGCGAGATCTGGGCCGCCGCCTGGCAGGCCACCGCTGACCCGGATATGTACCAGGTCTACCACAGCAGCAACGCCAACGGCGCCGGCACCAACTCCAACCACTACCAGATCCAGGATGCCGAGCTCGACCAGCTCATCATGGACGGCCGCGGCAGCGCCGACAATGATTTCCGCGCCGCCACCTACAAGACCGCCATGGATATCATCATGGACTGGGGCGTTGAGCTCCCGCTCTATCAGAGGAAGGACGCCATTGTCAGCTCCACCGAGCGCGTCGTCACCGATTCTCTGCCCCAGGATATGACCCCGTACTGGGTCTGGTACGCCGAGATCGAGACCCTCGCTGTTCAGTAATCTCTGATTACTCTTTTTCCAGGCACTGATTAATTCAGGGCACGGGAGGGGCAAAAAGCCCCTTCCGTGCCGGCATTACCTGAGTGATATGAGACGCGCCTGACGCTGCCTTCGCGCGGGTGCGGCTCATATTGCTCAGGGATCCGGCTGCGGACGCATCAAATCTCTGAAAGGAAAGCGGTGGTAAGTTAATGCTGAAGTACACTACCAAACGCCTGCTTTACAGCATCATCATTCTGTTTTTCGTCATGTTCATCATCTATACGCTGATGTACAGCATGCCGAACAACTACATCGAGCAAAAGGCCCGCGAGCTGGCCAGCAAGCCCGGCGCGGGAAAGAGCTATACCGAGTGGCTGGCCGACCTGAACGCCCAGTACGGTATGGACAAGGGCCTTGTCGCCGGATATTTCACCTGGATAGGCAGCGCCTTACGGGGTGAATGGGGCGACAGCTGGGTGTGGACCATACCTGTAACGGAGGAGTTCCACAACACGGTGTGGTACAGCTTCGCCCTTGGGCTCGTATCCTTCATACTGCAGATCATCATCGCGATCCCGCTCGGCATAGCCGCCGCGCGCAAGCAGTACGGGTTTACGGACTATTTCACATCGGTCGTGTCGATGATCTGTATCTCGATGCCGACATTCTTCCTCGCAACGGTGCTGAAATACATTTTCGCGGTAAAGCTCGGATGGCTGGACATTTCGGGCATGCAGAGCCGCGACTATATGTACCTTTCGGACTTCGGCAAGTTCCTCGACGTGGCAGAGCACTTCATAATGCCCGCGATAACGCTCACCGTTATCAGCATAGGCAGCCTGATGCGCTTCACCCGCACGAACATGCTCGAGGTGCTCAACTCCGACTATATCCGCACCGCGCGCGCCAAGGGCGTGCCCGAAAAGCAGGTCATAAACCGCCACGCGTTCCGCAATACCTTCATCCCGCTGGTCACCACCCTCGGCGGCAGCCTGCCGGGTCTGTTTTCCGGCGCCCTGATAACGGAGACGCTTTTCTCAATACGCGGCATAGGCTACGCCTCGTATGAGTCTATGGTGCAGGGCGATATACCGTTTATAATGTTCTACCTCGCCTTCATATCCATATTGACGCTGCTCGGCAACCTTATTACGGATCTTTTGTACGCCGCGGTCGACCCGCGCGTACGGCTGAGCTGAGGAGGTGCGGCAAATGGCATACTATAACCTTAACGACGCACTAAAGCGCAAAGAGGAACATGAGCAGGCCGAGCGCGCAGGGCACGCCGACGAGGGGATGCACCTCGACGACGTCACCCGCGTAAAGGTCCTCTCGCCCGGCCGGCAGGTTGTGAAGCGCTTCATGCGCAACCGCCTGGCCATCTTCGGGCTCTGCGTCCTGATATTCATGTTCGTATTCTGCTTCGCCGGGCCGCTCTTCTACCCCTATGGCCAGACCGAGGTATTCTACGAGTACGACACCATGTCCGTTGACTACGCCCTCGCCTCCCGCAACACGTCCTACACCGGCTACACGGTGGACGAGAGCGTGGAGATAGAGCGCAACGTAGCCAGCGCGATGAACACAAATATAAAGGCCATGGAGGCCGACGGGCTCGAGACCATGAACGTCAGCGGGTCCGACGGCACGCTGTACAGCATCGATCGCCTCGGCGAGGGCGTGTACACCCTCTCCCGCCACCAGGCGGAGCGCATCTGCACCGTGGGCGTCTCCACTGTGCACATCGGCCTCATCGACACCATCACCGGCGAGATGACGTACGGCGACGTGGATTCCCTCGGCAGCGGCTTCGAATCCGCCGCCGCGGCCGCCTGCACCGGCCTTGAGGGCGAGTTCAGCTACAACGGCGCGACGTACACCTTCGAGCGCGAGGCCGGGCGCAGGTACAACATCTATCTCACCAACGAGGGCATTACCTACTTCGGAACGGCTATCGGAGGAGAGTTCGAGGACGCGCTCTACGCCGCGATAGACGCCGGCGAGGAGCTTTTCGAACTCCCCGACCCTGACGCCGAGCCCGTTGAGCTCACTGAGGAGCAGATCGCGGCGGGCGAGACCGCCGAGACCCCCATGATCGAATTCACCGTCCACGCCGACAGCAACGGGAACTACTCCGTTTACCGCCTGACGGAGACGGACACCGGCATGGTCTATACGCTCTTCTCTCTGGACACCTACGAGACGGGCCTGCAGGTGAGCAATGAGTTCCGCGTAAACGCGCTGCTCGCGGCCTATGGCAGCGGCAGCTTCACCGCCGACGGCGAGAGCTACACCGTAGAGGCGCTTGACGGCGGACAGGACGGGCTGCTTATACGCGATGTCTCCGGGAACGAGTACGCCGAGTTCACCACCTTTGTAATCCGCCGCTACGACGGCACCGACACAATGTCCTACAACCTGAAGGGCGATATACGTGATGCGATCATCGCCATGACCGAGGCAGGGCAGATGAACACCGCCATAGTCAGCCAGGTCCCGCAGCAGAACGAGCAGGGCGGCTATGTGACCGACGAGAACGGCAACGCTGTCCTCAACGACACCGAACTGCGCATCACCCAGCGCAACACCGGCGAGTATGTCATAAACTGCGACCAGATAACCTTCCTGATCGACCTCTATGCCGATCCGAGCGCCGAACACCCGCTCGGCACCGACGGCGACGGCTTCGACGTCCTGTCCCGAGTCATGTACGGCGGCCGCATCTCCCTGATGGTCGGCTTCGTGGTCGTCATACTCGAGATACTCCTCGGCGTAATAATGGGCGGACTCGCCGGCTACTACGGCAAGTGGGTGGACAACCTCATCATGCGCCTTGTCGACATCTTCTACTGCCTGCCGATGATGCCCATCATGATAATCCTCGGCGCGCTCATGGACGCGCTGCGCATGGATACATACATCAGGCTTATGATAATGATGGCAGCACTGGGCATAATGGGCTGGGCAGGCATAGCACGCCTGGTCAGGGGACAGATCCTCTCGCTGCGCGAGCAGGAGTTCATGGTAGCGACGGAGGCCACCGGCATCCGCGTGAAGGACCGTATCTTCCGCCACCTCGTGCCGAACGTCATGCCGCAGCTCATAGTCATAGCCACGCTGAACATCGGCAGCATCATCATAACGGAGTCCACGCTGTCCTTCCTCGGCCTCGGCGTCAAGCACCCGCTGGCCACCTGGGGCACGATAATCAACTCCGTCTCCTCCGCGACCATGATGCAGGAGTACCCCTTCATCTGGATACCCGTCGGCCTGCTCATCTGCCTTACCGTTATTGCCTTCAACTTCGTGGGCGACGGACTGCGCGACGCCTACGACCCGAAGGCCAAGAACTGAAAGGGGGATAAGGCAATGTCTGATCACAAAAACGCCTCCTACATCTCCGCCAAGGAGTCCAGGAAGATAACACGCTTCAACCGCCGGGTGACGAAAAAGCTCGAGCACGAGCGTGAAGCCGCGGGCAAGGACCCCTCGCTCTACACCACCGTGATGAAGGATCCGAACAACGTCGTGGAGTTCGACAACGTCTGCACCTATTTCTTCGCCGATAACGGCGTTGTAAAGGCGGTCGACGGCGTCAATTTCGCCGTCCCCAAGTGCTCCACCGTGGGCGTCGTTGGCGAGAGCGGCTGCGGAAAGAGCGTCACCAGCCTTTCCCTCATGCAGCTGCTGCAGCGGCCCAGCGGCCAGACCGTCGGCGGGCAGATACGCTTCAACCTTGGCGACGGCACCGCATATGACATAGTCAAAACGCCCACGAGCAAGATGCAGGAGATCCGCGGCAACAAGATTTCGATGATATTCCAGGAGCCGATGACCAGCCTGAACCCGGTTTTCCGCATCGGCAACCAGGTGGATGAAGTAATCAAGCTGCACAACCCGCACATGAGCGACGAGGACGTGAAGGCCCGCACGCTCGAAATGCTTGACCTGGTCGGCATAGCCAACCGCGAGGGCGTTTACAGGATGTATCCGCACGAGCTCTCCGGCGGCATGCGCCAGCGCATCATGATTGCCATAGCGCTCGCCTGCTCGCCGACGCTGATAATAGCCGACGAGCCCACCACCGCGCTGGACGTTACGATCCAGGCGCAGATACTCGACCTGCTGCAGGGACTGAAGGAGAAGCTCAACTCCTCCATCATGCTCATAACGCACGATCTCGGCGTCGTGGCCGGCATGGCGGACTATGTCGTCGTAATGTACGCCGGGCGCGTGGTCGAAAAGGGAACCGCCGAGGACATATTCCACCATCCGATGCACCCCTATACCATCGGCCTGATGCGCTCAAAGCCAGTCGTGGGCCGCAAGGTGGAAGAGCTCTATAACATCCCCGGCAGCGTGCCGAACCCCGTGGACATGCCAAACTACTGCTATTTCCGCGACCGCTGCGAGATGCGCTGCGACCGCTGCTCCGGGCTCTATCCGCCGGAGATAAAGGTGAGTGACACGCACATCGTCTCCTGCTACCGCTATTTCGACACCGGGGAAGTGCTTGATTATCCCAAATCTGTGAACGTGGAGGAGCTGTGAAATGGAAGAGAAGATAAACGTCTCTGAAACCGCCGCTCCCAGCGTGAGCACGGAAAAAAAGCACGGCGGCGAGTACCTTGTGGAGGTTGAGAACCTCGTAAAGTGGTTCCCGATAAAGTCCAGCTTCTTCCGCCGCACCATCGGCAACGTCCGCGCGGTGGACGGCGTGTCCTTCCGCATAAAGCGCGGCGAGACCATGGGCCTCGTGGGTGAGAGCGGCTGCGGCAAGTCCACGGCCGGGCGCACCATGCTCCGCCTTATCGAAAAGACCTCCGGCGAGGTGTATTTCGACGGGCAGGAGGTCTCCTCCCTCAGCCGGCAGGAGCTGCGCAAGCTCCGCCCGAGGATGCAGATAGTCTTCCAGGATCCGTATTCGAGCCTTTCCCCGCGCCTGCCCGTCGGCGAGATCATCGGCGAGGCCGTGCGCGAGCACCACATTGTCCCGCCCGAGGAGTTTGACGACTACATCTCCCGCGTCATGCGGGCCTGCGGCCTGCCGGCCTATTACAAGGACCGCTATCCGCACGAGTTCTCCGGCGGCCAGCGCCAGCGCATCTGCATAGCGAGGGCGCTCGCGCTCAACCCGGACTTCATAGTCTGCGACGAGCCGGTTTCCGCGCTCGACGTGTCCATCCAGGCGCAGATCATAAATCTGCTGAAAAAGCTGCAGAAGGATTTCGGACTCACCTACCTCTTCATCTCGCACGACCTCTCCGTTGTTGAACACATCTCCAACACCGTCGGGGTCATGTACCTCGGCTCCATGGTCGAGTACGCCGAGACGGAGAAGATTTTCGCGCACCCCCTGCACCCGTATACGGAGGCGCTGTTCTCCGCCATCCCGGTGCCGGACCCGGACGTGAAGATAAACCGCATCATCCTCAAGGGCAGCCTGCCCTCCCCGGCCAACCCGCCCCACGGCTGCAAGTTCCACACGCGCTGCGAAAAGTGCATGGAGGTCTGCAAATACGCCGTGCCGGAGTGGACGGAGGTGGAGAGCGGCCACTACTGCGCCTGCCACCTGTACGACAGCCCGGAGCAGAAGGCCGCGGCCGAGGCCGCCATGGCGGACGCCAAGGCCAAGGGCGTAAAAGAAGATGAAACGCAGGAAACGCTTTGACGACGATGACGACGGCCGCGTGATAGCCCGCATGGACGTCGACGGCATGCCCTGGTACGACGGGCGCTCGCCCTCCGCGCCGGAGCAGCCGGAGCAATCCGCGGACGGCGGGGAGCGCGAGCCGGTCAAGCTCACTAAGGAGGAGTCCCGGGCATACGCCGCGGGGGCCCTGAAGGCGGCGCTGCTGGTGGCGCTCGTCTTTGCCGGGGTGTTCTTCCTCTTCATCCTCTTCTGCGCGGAGGTCTGGTTCGCCTGATCTTTACAAAATGGCCGTTTTGTTTGTTGACAGCGGCCGCGAATGGTGTATAATTAGCCTACAAGTCAATATGCCTTATCAAGAGTGGCGGAGGGACCGGCCCTGTGAAGCCCGGCAACCTGCATGTGCAAGGTGCCAAATCCGGCGGTGTAACATCGAAAGATGAGGAACGATCACGTGTCAAAGCCGCCGGGCTTCAGCCCGGCGGCTTATTTTGACCTTTGGAGGGGGAAATAAGATGTTCGAGCTTGAGAGCTTTTTGAGTGCGTGGCAGGAGGCGGTGCTGGGCGAATTCGGCTACGCGAGGGTGCGCTTCCTCGGCATACAGGGCAGCCGCTCGCGCGGCGAGGAGCGGCCCGGCAGCGATATCGACGCCGTGCTGATACTGGACGGGCTGACATCCGCGGACGCGGCGCGCTACGCCCGCTGCACCGCCGCCCTGCCGGAGCGGGACAAGCTCTGCGGCTTCATCGGGGGCTGGGCGGAGCTTGAGCGCTGGCCGCGCGGTGAGCTCTGGCAGTTCTGCCTGGACACGAGGCCGCTTTTGGGCTCGCTCGAACCCATAGCCGCCCTGGCCTCCGGCCGGGAGGCCGTGCGCGAGGCCGCGCTCGGCTCGCTCGGAGCCGTGTATCACGGCTCGGCGCATGCGATTTTGCAGCGCGGGTGCAACGAGGCGCTGGGGGAGCTTTATAAGGGCGCGTTTTTCGCCCTGCGGGCGCTGCGCTGCCTCGAGACCGGCGAAGAGCTCAGGACGCGCGCGCAGCTCTCCGCCGGCGCGGGGGAATTCGAGCGCGCCATCCTCTCCGGCGCGCTGCCGGGGACGGCGGAGGAGCAGTGCTCCTCGCTGCTCGACTGGGCCGCGATGAGGCTGAGGCGGCTTGATATGTAAGTAAATCATTCAAAGGAGATATGAAAATGGCAAATTACCTCTTTACATCCGAATCCGTGACCGAGGGACATCCCGACAAAATCTGCGACCAGATTTCCGACGCCGTGCTCGACGCCATACTTGAAAAGGACCCGGACGGGCACGTCGCCTGCGAGTGCACGGCAACGACCGGCATGGTGTTCATCATGGGCGAGATATCCACGAGCTGTTACGTCGACATCGCGCACATCGCGCGGGAGGTTATCCGCGATATCGGATATAACAACGCCTCCTACGGCTTCGACTGCGACACCTGCGCCGTGCTCACCGCCATAGACGAGCAGAGCGGCGACATCGCAATGGGCGTGAACGAGTCCCTCGAGCTCAAGGAGGGGCAGCAGGGCGACGACCTGACCAACGGCGCGGGCGACCAGGGCATGATGTTCGGCTATGCCTGCGACGAGACGCCGGAGCTCATGCCGCTGCCCATCGCCCTGGCGCAGAAGATGGCCAGGAGGCTGACCGAGGTGCGCAAGAACGGCCTGCTCACCTATCTGCGCCCGGACGGCAAGACGCAGGTGACCGTGGAATACGACGGCGAGAACCGCCCCGTGCGCGTGGACACCGTGGTCGTCTCCACGCAGCACTCGGCGGACGTTGAGCTCGCACAGATACGCGAGGACATGATAAAATACGTCATTGAGCCCACCATCCCGGCCGAGCTGAACCGCGGGGACATCAAGTACTACGTTAACCCCACCGGCCGCTTCGTGAAGGGCGGCCCGGCCGCGGACTCAGGCCTGACGGGCCGTAAGATAATCGTGGACACCTACGGCGGCAGCGCGCCGCACGGCGGCGGCTGCTTCTCCGGCAAGGACCCGACAAAGGTGGACCGCTCCGCGGCCTACGCCGCGCGCTACATCGCCAAGAACATCGTCGCGGCAAAGCTCTCCCGCCGCTGCCAGGTGCAGCTCGCCTACGCCATCGGCGTTGCGAACCCGGTGAGCGTGAACGTCACCACCTTCGGCACCGGCACGGTGCCGGACAGCGAGCTCGAGCGCGCCATCGGCGAGGTGTTTGACCTGCGCCCCGCGGCGATAATACGCGACCTCGAGCTGAAAAAGCCGCAGTACCGCCGCCTCGCCGCCTACGGCCACATGGGCCGCGAGGACCTCGGCGTAGCCTGGGAAAAGACCGACAGGGTGGACGCCCTGCGGGCCGCGCTGGCGGTGTAAAAGCAGGGGCGAAAGCCCCTGCAACCTTTTGCCACCCCATTTCTTTGGTCTTGCCCAAAGAAACGGGAGTGGCGCCCCAAAGAAAGGCGCCACACTGCGTGTGGAGGCGTAGCGCGCCGCAGTGCGGCGCGAGGTAGATTCTACGTGGTCATCCCGTAGAGTGAATGACGTCAGCCACCAAAACCGTGCATTGCTCCCTTTGGTCGCGGCACTACCAGCTCGCATTATTTGCCCGTAAGTGCCGCGAGCGAAGCGAAGCAAACGCACGGTCGGCGATGCGGCAACTCATTCA
>LBJMR02800__coassemble_580_pt1 | contig 22821 bp, 19 predicted proteins | sample LBJMR02800__metabat2_low_PE_004 | metagenome-assembled genome bin LBJMR02800
CGCGCCCGCCGGGTTTTGTACATGAAGAGCCGTCCCGGGCGCGTTCAACAGCGTAACGCGCCCGGGACTGTTTGCAGCACTGCCGGAGCAGGGCATGTGCGCCCGGCTCCGGCAGTTTTTTGCTTATATTTCAGGCTTCCTTGTAGAGCTCGAGGATAGCCCCGTCCTTCCATACGAAGGCCAGCCTGTCGCCCTTGTCATTGGCGTCCATCGGGCCGCAGATGACGGAATCTGCGTCGTCGATGTACTTCTGCAGGTCGTCGACTTTGTAGGCCACATGCACGTTGCGGTGCAGCACCTCCGGGAAGGGAGTGCCTTCCTCGAACTTCAGGTACTCTATCTTGTAGTCGTAATCGTCGACGTTGCTGACCCAGAACCCTGCGCCCTCGTTGTGAACCATGCCGGGCTTCCTGTTGGTGACTGGGATGCCGATGTGCATATATTCAGCGGACATAGTATCTCCTCCTGATATTTTAGTTTGACATGCCTTTTCCCTGCGCATGGGGGGACGGCCGCCAGATGCGGCGTATAGACCCGGCCGCGCGGGATTATTTATTGTGCTTTATCTCCTGATACACCTCGTAGGCCTGGCTGGGCGTATAGCCCTCGTGCACGATTTTGCCGATGGCCTGAGCCATCCCGGCGGGGCAGTCGGACTGGAAGATGTTGCGCCCCATGTCCACGCCGTGCGCGCCGTCGCGTATGGCCTTGTAGGCCATCTCCAGCGCCTCGAGCTCGGGCAGCTTTTTGCCGCCGGCTATCACTATCGGCACCGGGCAGGCGGCCGCAACGCGCTCAAAGCCGTCGCAGTAGTAGCTCTTGACGATGTTGGCGCCGTTTTCGGCCAGAACTCGGGTGGCCAGCAGGAAGAACTTCTCCGTGCGTTCCATATCCTTGCCAACGGCGACGACGCCGAGAGTCGGTATACCGTAGCCGGTTGCGGCGTCTACGGTGCGGGCGAGAAGCTCGAGCGAGCGGCTCTCGCCCGGCGCGCCGATGAAAGTCTGAACAGCGACACAGTCGGCGCCGGTGCGTATGGCGTTCGCCATGTCGCAGGCGAAGCCGCCGCCGTTGGACATGTCGTCATAGAGCACCGTGGAATCGTACGTCACGCGCACGCACTTTGCCACGCGGGCCGCGGGGGGGATGCAGGTGCGGAAAATACCGCGCGTGCCCATAAGCACGTCGACATGTGGGATGAGCGGGGGGATCACCAGGTCGATGCGCTCCAGCCCGGACGTGGGGCCCATGATGTAGCCGTGGTCAAAGGCCAGCATGACCGTGTTGCCGGACTTCGGATTGAATATGCGGGCGAGACGGCTCTGCATGCCGAAATCACAGTGCCCTGCGCCCTTTACATAGAAGCCGTCCTGTACTGCGGGCACATCCAGATGATAGTCATGTGCGGGCTTGTTCCCGATGTTGTCTGCCATGGCTTACTCCTTGCTGTAGGCGGGAGTGTGGCAGGAGGTGTTCCAAAGGCGGAGCGTCTCGTCGTCCCATTTGGCGATGTTCATCTGGAAGCCGGCGGCCTCCTGTACGGTGAGGATCTCGCCTACCATGCTGGCCACGACCTCGATGCCCTTCGCACGCAGGAACTCCACGGTGTCCTTGAACAGCACCAGCATCTCCATCATGGTGGTAGCGCCGCAGCCGTTTATCATGACAAAGGCCTTGTCCCCGGCTGCCAGGCCGAGCTTGGAGCTGAGAGCCTCGGCCACAGTCGCTACAGTGTCTTTTGAGGACATCATGGGTACGCGCACGCCGCCGCCCTCGCCGTGCTGGCCGGCGCCTATCTCCATCATGTCGGTTTCGCCGAGGTCGCCGAAGGGCATACCGTTCTGCGGATGCGTGGCGTCGGTGGACTTGACGGTTATGGAGGCCATGTTGTCGGCGTAGTGCTGGGCTATTTCTGCCACCTCATCGAGGCTCCTGCCCTCACGGGCGGCGGCAGCGGCGATGTGGTAAAGTGCCACGGCGCCGGCAAGCCCGCGCCTGTTGTCCTCGCCGTTGGGGTCGTACTGTATCTCTTCGCCGGTGATAACCTGACGGAAGTTGAGCCCGGCCTTCTGGGCCAGCTTGATGGCCTGCTTGCCGGCAAGCTGGTCGCCGGCGTAGTTGAGAGTCAGCAGCAGTACGCCATGGCCCTTGTCGGCCCGCTTCATGGCCTCAAATACCAGCTTGGCATTCGGCGCGGCAAAAATATCGCCCACCGCCTGCACATCCAGCATGCCCTTGCCGACAAAGCCGGCCTGCGCGGGCTCGTGGCCGGAGCCGCCGTAGGTAACGATGGTCACGCGGTCTGCATTCTCGAGATCCTTGCTTATAACCAGATGCCCGTCGACCGTTACGATGTCGGGGTAGGCGAGGCCCAGCCCGACGAGCTCTTCGTCAGTGATGGTCTCGGGCGCGTTGATGAACTTCTTCATTTTCATAGTTTGATACCACCTGTTCAGAGTTTTATTTCATTCACTCGGCAAGCCCGCGGAAAAAGTAGCACATGGACACGGCCCCGGCATCGGGAGTGCCGATGGTCTGTTCGCCGTAGCTCTTGGCCCTGCCGAACTTGGACACAAAATTTTTGGAGTTCTCCGCGCCTTCGGACGCCGCAGCAGCCGCCGCGGCAAAAAGCCCGGACTCATCGCCGCCATCATATGCCTCTATGGCCTCCGTGGCGGGAATCAGTGCGTCCATCATGGTCTTGTCGCCCACTTTTGCCCCGGAAATGTCCTCAAGGGCCTCGAGAGCAGCGGCAAACATGGCTTTCAATCCGGCGATGCTGATTTCACCGCCCACGGGCGCGCCCTCCTGCATGCCGTCCAGCCAGGTGTTCCAAAGCGGAACGGCGCTGCCTCCGTTGAGCTCCATAACTGCCGTCGCGGCGTCATCCAGCATTGACTGTATGCCTCCGGCGGACGCTGCCACAGCGTCCGAAACAGCTCCGGCGATCTTGCTCATGGTCAGGCCGTGATCGGCGTCACCGAAGCGGGCGTCAATATCGCTCAGCTCCTGCTCGGCGGCTATAACTGCGGCGCAGGCATTCTGCAGCCTGGCCGCAAACTCAGCTTTGGTCACTGCTTACACCTCCTGTTGTAATCCGGGCTGCTCAAGCGCCCGCTTCTCAATGCAGATTGTTACATTCGTAACTAAACGTTAGCACATGCAGTTACTTATGTCAATAGTTAAAGTCAAATCCCCCATATTGAACAAAAATTATCAGGCTGTCTTGGCATAAAAGCACAAAACCTCCCCGCGGAGAAGTATCGTTTCTCCACGGGGAGGTTACATATGTCGCTCACTGCTCAAGCAGCGTCTCAATTATTTCGGAGCGGGCAACAATTTGCGTAAAGAAGCCGGATTTCAGTGCGCCGCGCACTGCCTTCGGGCTCGTGTTCGCGGAGCACACTCCGATGATGTTGGGGCAGCGTTTGAGCACGTCGACCGGTATCTGTATGGCGAAGTCCTGATCGGACTGAATAACATAGCCGTCCTCATTAAAGTAATAGATGAGCATCCTGCCGCAGGCCCTGCGCTGCTGCAGCAGATTGCCGTAGCGCACGAGCGAGGCGAAGTCGGGGCTGGAGGGATAGTCGCCGATGTTGACAAGGGCCGTGTCCAGCAGTTCCCACTGGCGGTAGATCTGGCGGTAGACCTCGGTGGAGCAGAGCACCTCTTTTTCCTCCAGGCTCTCGGGCAGAGCAGGGAGATAGAGGAAATGGGGGGCGGCGCCCATCTGCTGGGCCATGAGGCGTATGTTTTCGTTGGACTGGTAGTTCCGGGCGGGGATGCTTGCGTTGCCAACCAGCGGGCATATATCCGTAACAGTGCTGCCGGTCTGAGGGTTTTGCTCGAGCCAATCCACGATCTGCCCGATGAGGTAGCCCCAGCCGACTCCGAGCCGCTTTGTGCCGAGCTGCTGCAGAAGCTGCAGCGCCCCCTGGGAGAGCATGAGGTTTACGTCGTCATTGTCGCCGCTGTCCTCAACGAGCACACCGCCCTGAATGGAGCTTATGCTCCTCAGCCGGTCCATCAGCCTTGCTGTTTTGGTCTCCGGGTCGTGGACGGTTATCTCAACTATGCCCAGCTCTCTCGCCTCAGACAACAGGCGGCTGACCATGGGGCGGGAGATTCCAAGCTCCCGGGCTATGTCGCTCTGTTTGTGATCCTCAAGGTAGTAGCGGCGGGCTACATGGGCCAGCCGCTTCCGTTTGTCCTGACTGATATTCAAAGTGATACCCTCACTAATGCTGATATAAAGCAAATCAAAGCAGCGCTTTTTCCGCCACAGGCACTTGTTTTAGAGACAGTGAAGAGAAAACGCACATTTGTAACCTGCGATCTTACACAGTATATAGGAAATGCCTCAAAAAAGCAAGCCAAAAGCAGACGGCCCCTGTATAATTGATCAACGTCAGACCGAAATGCGGGGGTGATTATATGAATGGCTTTGAACGAGGCAATAGCCTGCTCTCTCTTTGCGGGCTGAATTGTGGGCTGTGTCCGATGCGCCTCGGGGGCCATTGCGGCGGCTGTGGCAACGGCAATCAATCGTGTAAAATCGCGAGATGCAGCCTTGAGCACGGAGGGGTTGAGTACTGCTGTGAATGCGTCGGCTACCCGTGCGAAAAATATGAGCGCATCGACGAATACGATTCTTTTTTCACCCACCGGCGCCAGAAAGCGGATTTGGAAAAAGTGATTGCCGTCGGCGTCGAGCGATATAACCGCGAACAGGAAGAAAAAATAAGGCTGCTTTCCTTCCTGCTTGACAATTTCAACGACGGGCGCAGGAGGAGCTTCTTCTGCACGGCGGTGAATCTGCTGGAGCTCCCGGAAATACATGAGGCGCTGGACGAGATACGGGCCAGCGCCGGATTGGCTCTGCTGCCGCTCAGGGAGCGGAGTTCATATGTTTCTGAGGTCTTGCAGAGGATCGCTGGAAGGAGAAATGTTGATCTTAAGCTGAGAAAGAAAGCGTGAGCTGCAACCGCTACAGCGATGGCGCGCCGGACGCGGCTGGGAACCCGGTGTTTTGTGCCCGCGCGGCACATGTTAATTCGCGTTGCTTGCGCATGAGCGGGCCCGCGGCTATAATGCAGGCAAAGGAGGGGCGAGCATGTTATCTGACAACATAAAGAGGCTGCGCAGGCGATCCGGGCTCACGCAGGAGGAGCTCGCAGCAAAGCTGTGCGTGGTGCGCCAGACGGTGTCAAAGTGGGAAAACAGCCTCTCGGTGCCGGATGCGGACCTCGTTGTGCGCATGGCGGAGATATTCAATGTGAGCGCCGGGGAGCTGCTTGGAAATTCCGCGGACGCGAAAGGGGAGTCGCTCGCAGCCGATCTGGAGCGGGCGAACGCGCTCCTGGCTGAAAAGACTGAGGCTGAACGCCGTGCGCGGCTGGTCGCGCGCAAGCGCGCCCTGATAACGGCGCTGTGCTTTGCGGCGCTGCTCACGGCCCTGCTCTGCCGCAATAAGGCAGTTTCCTGCGCGGCGGTGGCAGCCTGTTTTCTCGCGGCGGTGTTCACGCTCTGGCGCAATCTCGCGCTGCTCACAGGGGGAGGGGACAGGCGCGGCCTGAGCGCGGTGAGGTTCGTGACCGTTTTCGACGCCGCGCTGACGGTGCTGGCCGCCGCTGCCGCCGTGCTGAGCGCTTTCGGCGTTTTTTCCATATCCGCCGGCGGTGAAAAAATCGCCGCGGCGTCGGTGGTGTTTGTGATTATGGCGGTTTCCGGCATCATCTCGCCGCGCCTGCCGTTCAACCGGCACACGGGGCTGCGCCTGCCCTGGACGGTGGCGGACGCGGACGCATGGCTCGCGGCGCACAGGTCGCTCGGTTTCTGGGCGATCCCGGTGGCATTGCTCTATCTTGCCGCCGCGTTTGCCATTGAGGACTTCGAAGCCGTGACGCTCGCGGCGGTCATAGCGTGGCTCGGGGTCCCGTCACTCGTGTCGCTCTATGTATACCTGAAAAAGATGCGCGGCGGCTCAGCGGCCCGGGCAGGGCAGTGAGCGGGAGGAAGTGCGGCAACTCGTGCTGAGCGGAACACTGTGAGGCTCGCTGTGAGCTGTACCGCCGCTTCGCGGCGCCTGAAAACGCGAAAGCCTCCAGGACGGCGACTGACGCGATGGCGGGGCTGAAGTTCGAGCTGGCCGACGAGGGCTGCATAATGGACGACCCGCGCTCCGTGTTGGCCTGCATCCTGCGCTCACGGCTGCTGTTTGAGGGGAAAGACCCGAAGGAACACGAAGAGCTGACTCAGGACAGCGTGGAGCGCGGCATCGCCTTGTCGCGCAGCATCGAGCGTGTCTCCGCACAGCCGGAGCCGCGGGGAGAGTGAGCTGAAACGCCCTCCCGGAGGCCGGCGGCGGTGCATGGGCCGCACAGGCCTGTAAATTTGCGGCCGGCGGGCCCCGATTCGGGGCCCGCCGGCTGTTTTTCTTATTCCTGCGCAACGGATGCCTGCGTCAGCAGCGCCGGCAGGGCCGCGAGGGCGTGGATTTCCGCGCAGCAGCCCTCAAGGGGGCGCGGCGGGCGCGTGTACGCGACGGCGAAAAAGCCCCCGGCCCTCGCCGCGTCGATGCCGCTCTGCGCGTCCTCGACCACCGCGCACCGCGCCGGCGGTAGCGAGAGCAGCTCCGCAGCTTTGTGGAACACCTCCGGATCCGGCTTGCTGCGGGAGATCATGCTGCCGTCCACAACGGCGTCCAGCCATCCGTTGAAGCCAAGGCGCTCGGTTATCACCGGCGCGTTTCGGCTGGACGAGGCCACGGCGAGCTTCAGTCCGCGCCGGCGCAGCTCCGCGAGCGCCTCCGCCGCGCCCGGCTCGATGTCCTGCGGGCCCAGGCGCCTGAGCTGCTCTTTGTATATGCGGTTTTTCCGCTCCGCCAATTTCTCTTTTTCCTCCCGCGCCAGATGCGAGGCAAGGGGCCCAAGCACGAGCTCAAGGCTCTCCATGCGCCCGACCCCGCGCGTGCGCTCGGCGGCGTCCGGCGGAAGCTCAATGCCGAGCTCCGATGCCAGCTCGCCCCAGGCGGCCAGATGATACCTGTCCGTGCGGCACAGCACCCCGTCGAGGTCGAATATAACGGCGTCAAATCCCATGGCGCGGCCCCGGCAGCAGAAGCGAGTTTTCAGCGCCCTCGAGGACGAACACCGGCATCTCTTCGGCGCATTCCCGGATGTATGTGCGGTTGCCTTGCAGGCGCTCGCCGGTGTAAAAATCGCGCCACTCCCCGTCCGGCAGATAGACCTCGCGCTCCGCCGCGCCTTCGCTGAGCACGGGCGCGGCCAGCAGCGCGCCGCCGAACATGTATTCGTCGCCGATATCGACGCAGCGCCGGTCCGCCGGGAAGGCATAGGCCATCGGGCGCATGAGCGGCTCGCGCTGTTCCACGCACCTCGCCGCCTCCGCGCGGATGTACGGCAGCAGCTCCATGCGCAGCAGGTGCCAGAAGCGCACCTTCTCCGTGTAGCCCTCAAGGCCGAACGCCAGCTCGATGTTCCAGGGGGAGCGCTCGTTGTTCCCCTCCATGCCCGGCTGGAGCAGTTTGAACTGCCCGCCGTCCGGCTCGGAGTGCCACTGCATTATGGGCGCGAAGCAGGCGAGCTGCGTGGCGCGCATATACAGCTCCGGCGAGGGCAGCGCTCCCGCAAAGCCGCCGATGTCGAAGCCCCAGAAGATTATGCCGCTCGCCGCGGCGGAGAGCCCCGCGTTGAGCTGGCCCCTCAGCTCGCCGAAGGTCGAGAGCTGGTCGCCGGCCCAGAGCATGGGCGTCGTGTGCGCGCCGGTGTAGCCCGCGCGGGAAAAGAGGGCCTGGCCGGGCTTTAAGTGCTCCGTATACGCCCCTGTGTATAGCTGAGGATAGAGGTTCCGGCCATCCGCGCCTGTCGTGCCGTCGAAAAATCGTGCGCTGTCGGAGAGAATGAACTCCCCGCCGTCGGTCTTGAAGCCGTCTACGCCGATTTCGCTGAGGTACGCGCGCTTTGAAAACCAGCTCTCCACCGTCTCCGGGTTCGTGAAGTCCGGCACCAGCGAGCCCGCGAACCAGTGGCCCTCCGGGATGCGGTAGGGCGCGCCGTCCGCGTCCATTACGCACAGCCTGCGCTCCGCGGCGTCAGCCCAATCGAGCGCAAGCTGCTCATTCGGCGTCTCGTGCGGCTCAAGCTGCTTGTAGACGGGTATCTGCCAGAGCACGAGATGCACTCCCTTTTCGTGCAGGCGCTCTATCATGCCCTTAGGGTCGGGCCAGGGCGAGCGGGAGAAGTCAAAGCCGGCGTAGTCAAAGCCTTTTCCGCCCGCCTTCGGCTCATACTCCGCGCCGCGGAAGATGTAGAACGTGGCCTCGTCGCTCCACGCCTCTACCACGGCCACGGACACGGGGAAGCCGCGCTCCTCCGCCTCCGCCACGGCGTGTTCGAGCTTTTCGCGGCTGTCCCAGTGGTTCGCCGAGATCCACGGCCCGAAGGCCCAGTCCGGCGGCAGCGCCGGCTCGCCGGCGGCGCGCATGTACTCCGAGACGATCTCGCGCGGCGTGCCGGAAAAGACGTGGAGCGCGCACTGCTCCGGCAGGCGCAGCACGATTTCGCCGGGGCCGAAGTCAAATTCCGTGACGCGCGCCGTGTCCGCCCAGACGCCGAGGCCCGCGTCAGTCCAGAAAAAAGGCATCGGGCAGTAGGTTTTATCGCCCTGGCGGCAGAATTTTTCCTCCACGGCGTTGACGGCGGTTTTCCCGATGTAGTTCACCGCGTCGTAGCGCTCGCCGAGGCCGAAAACCCCGCAATACTCCGCCACGATGCGCACCTCCCAGCCCTCCGAAGCCCCGGAGCACTCAAAGTGCGCCGGGGCCCCGTTTGAACAGGAGATGTAAAAAGAATCAAAAGGAAGGTTATAAACAACGTGTTCCATGGCGTTATCCCTTTATGCCTCCGGCCATAAGGCCGTTTTTGAACTGCTTCTGCGCGCAGAGGTAGATTATGATTATCGGTATCATGGAGATCAGGCTGCCGGCCATGAGCACGTTGTACTCCGTGTTGTACTGGCCGTTGAGCGTGGAGAGGGCGATCGGCAGGGTCATCTTGCTGCGGTCGGTGAGCATGAGCAGCGGCCAGAGATAGTCGTTCCAGCTCTCCATGAAGGTCGTTACGGCCAGCGTGGCCAGCGTCGGGGCGCACATCGGCAGGGCGATGTGCCCATATACGCGGAAGATACCCGCCCCGTCCACACGCGCCGCGTCGAGGTAGTCGTTCGGTATTGACTGCATCTGCTGCACCAGCATGAACACCGCGAAGGGCTTGAAAATGCTTGGCAGGATGACGCTGGCATAGCTGTCTATGAGCCCCAGGCGGTTCATGATGACGAACAGCGGGATCATTGTGACCTGCGTGGGGATCATCATCATGGCCAGATAGATTTTCAGTATCACGCCGCTGCCCCGGAAGCGTATTTTGGCGAAGGCAAACGCCGCCATGCTCGCGGACACAAGCGTGATAAGCGTGTACACAATCGCTATAAACAGGCTGTTGCCGATGGTGCGCAAAAACGGGAAGCGGGAGAACACCGCGCTGTAGGCGTCCAGAGTGGGCTCGTCGGGTATCCACTCTATCGGTATGCTCATCAGCGCGCCGCGGCTTTTCAGCGAGGTGGAGATCATCCACAGGAAGGGGATCATCGCCACGATCGCGAGCAGTATTGAAACTATGTAGTACCCTGTCGTACTCAAATGGCGTTTACGAGTCATAGTTCACCCACTTTTTCTGTCCCTTCATCTGCAGCCACGTGCAGAGCATGATGATTATGAACAGCAGCCACGAGAACGCCGCGGCGTAGCCCATGCGGTAATAGCGGAAGCCGTACTTGTATATCCGCTCAACCATGACCTGCGTGGCACCGTTCGGTCCGCCTTCCGTCATTATCATGATCTGCGGGAAGAGCTGGAAGGAGTTTATCAGGCTGACCACCAGGACATAGAAAATGGCCGGCGTCATAAGCGGCAGGGTGATGCGCCAGAATCGCTGCCAGGCGTTCGCGCCGTCCAGCGACGCGGCCTCGTAGTAGCTCCTGTTTATCCCAACCATGCCGGACAGGAGTATCAGCCCGAAAAAGCCCATGTCCTTCCACACGGACACGAGGACGATGGCGGGCATTGCCCAGTTTTCGTCCAGCAGCCAGCCCGGGCCGTCGATGCCGAAGATCGCGAGGAGGTTGTTCACCGCGCCGTATTCCGGCGAGAGCATGCTCTTCCAAATCATGCTGGCCGCTACCCAGCTCGTGAGCACTGGGATGTAGTAGATTATGCGGAACGCCGTCACACCCCTGCGCTCGCGCGAGAGCAGATAGGCGACCGAGAGCGAGCAGGCGAGCATCAGCGGGATGTACAGGACTATGTACTCCAGCGTGTTGAGCAGCACACGCCAGAACTCATCGCCGCCGAGGATGGCCTTGTAGTTGTCAAAGCCTATAAAGTGCTCTGCAAAAAACCCCGCCTCGGCTATCCTGTCCAGGCCGTTCCAGTCGGTCAGGCTCAGGAAAAACGATATCACTATCGGCAGCAGGGAAAACACAAGCAGCCCTATAAAGCTCGGCAGCAAAAACGGCGAGGCCGTCAACAGCCCGTCCTGCCCGCGTATTGGTTTTTGTTTTTTCTTTCGCACGGCCGTACGCTTCCTCCCCGTTTTGATGTTTAATTTTGGGGAGGGGCGGTCCCCTCCCCAAGACGGTTAGCTTATCCCAGCGTTATCTGCGCCTCGCACTGCGCCTGCGCCTCATCCAGCGCTTCCTGCACAGTGACGGTGCCTGCGGCGGCGGCCTCGAGCTGCTGGCCGATGATGTCGCTCATGAGGGCGTAGTCCTCGATGACCGGCGGGACGACCAGGTAGTCGAGAGACTCGAACACTGCCTCACGGTTGTCGGGAGGAGTCAGGTCGAGGTAGCTGGCGAGCACTTCCTCATCGTTGATGGCGGGCAGATCCCAGCCGGCCTCGATGCGGATTTCTGCGGCCGTCGGGCTCGAGCACAGCCAAGTTATCCAGGTCATGGCGGCGTCCTTGTTCTCACTGGCCTCGTTGACGACACAGGCGTTGGAGAAGAAGTGGGTGGCCTTCTGTTCCATGCCGGGCTCGACCGCAATGTCCCAGGCGAAGTCGCAGCCGTCTGCGAAGGTATTAAACGCCCAGATGCCGGTGGGTATCATGCCCAGTCGGCCGCTCATGAAGAGGTCCCAGTCGCCCATGCCGCCCATCTGCTCGGCGGTGGGCTGTACGTTGGTGACGAGCACGCGGTCGGCCATCATCTGGGCCGCGGCCACGTTTTCGGGGGAGTTGATCGTGAATTCGGTTTTGTCCTCGTTCAGCAGGCTGCCGCCGAACTGGGCGCAGGCCTTGTAGAACTCGTTGTAGGTCAGCGGCTGGTAGTAGCCATAGATATCGTCGCCGAGGGCCCTGATGGCCTCGGCCGCGGCCTGGACGTCGTCCTGCGTCCAGTCGGAGTTCGGGTACTCTATGTTGGCCTGATCGAAGAGGTCCTTGTTGTAGATCAGCACGACGTTGGAGAAGTTGCCGGGCAGGCCGTACTGCACACCGTCAACCGTGAAGGCGGAGAGGGCAGTCGCATCCATGCCGCTGAGGTCGACGCCCTCAATCGGGGCGAGGACGCCCATGTTGGCATAGGCCGCGAAGTTCTCGATGTTCATCTCGAAGCAGTCGGGGGCTGTGCCGCCGACAATGCGAGTCTGCATCTGGGTGAAGTAATCGTCGATGGCGATGGTCTCGATCTCGACGGTGATGTTCGGGTACTCCTCGTGGAAGGCCTCGTACATCCTCTGCAGTGTTTCCTCGTTGCCGCCGGAGGCGTTAAAGTTGCAGTAGGTGATGGTGACGGGCTCTGCCGCGGGCTCCTCGCTGCCCTCCGCAGGGGGCTCGGTGCCGGGGTCGCTTTCCCCGGCGGCGGTTGGCGCAGTGCTGGGTTCGCTCTCCTGCGACCCGCAGGCCGATAGCACCATAAGCAGCGCAAGGCAGCAGGCCAGGACGGCAAACAGCCTCTTCTTCATTTTTTACTTCCTCCTTATCAGTTAGTTCATATGCTCCATAGGCTCGCGCGTTGCCTACTTGCAGCCGTGTGGATGCGGGCACCGAACCCGCAAATATGGGGAACGCATGTGCGCGCACTGCCGGCCGGCACAGACCGCCGCGCGCCTCATGGCCTTAGATACGTTTCACGCTCTCGCGCTCCACGAGGGAAACGGGGAGTATCAGCTCCTGCTTGGTCAGCTCGGGCTCGTTTATGCTGCGGATGAGCAGCTCCACGGCCTTCTCGCCCTTGAGCGAGATCTGCTGCCGGACGGTGGTGAGCCCGGGGGTGAGGTACTGCGAGATTTCAAGGTCGTCGAAGCCCATGAGCGAGATGCCGTCGGGGACGCGCACGCCGCGCTCATAAAAAGCCTTCGCCGCGCCGATGGCGAGGATGTCCGCCGCGGCTACCACGGCGGTGGCGTTCACCTGCGTGTCCATCAGCCGGTTCGCGCTCTCTATCCCGTCCTTGTAATCTATGTCGCCCTCGAACACCAGAGCGTCCCTGAACTCCACGGAGTATTCGCCCAGCGCGTCGCGGTAGCCCGCAAGGCGCTTTTTCATGACGCCGTTGTCCTTGATGCGGCCGCAGAAGAACGCTATGTCCCGGTGCCCGCGCTCAAGCACGTATTTAGTCGCAAGATAGCTGCCGTAGGCGTCGTCTATGCGCACGTTGTGGTAATAGTGGTCGTTGCAATAGCTGTCGATGAGCACGATGGGTATGCGGCTGCGCTTCATCTGCTGGTAGAATTCGTCCGGGTACATGCCGATGACGATGATCCCGTCGAGGTTCCTCTCGGCGGCGAGGGTGAGGTAGCTGTCGTTCGCGTCCGTGGCTGAAATGAGGACGTGATAGCCCGCCTGGCGCGCGCACAGCTCTATGCTGCCGAGTATTTCGGCATAGAACTGGTTCTGGAACATCAGCCGGCCACCGCCCTCGGTCTGAGGCACGACCACGCCGATGAGCTTGCTGGAGCGCCCCGCGCTCGAGAGCGTGCGCGCGGCCATGTTGGGCGTGTAGCCCAGCTCCTTTATCGCCGCTTCCACGCGCTTGCGCGTCTCGTCGGATATCGGGCGCTTGCCGCTTATGGCGTAGCTGACCGCCGCCGTGGTCACTCCTGCGGCCTTTGCCACGTCTTTCATCGTAACCCGCTGCTCTGACATTTATATGCACCCCGTTAATTTAAGCGATTAAATTGGCTTACAACTTAATATTAGCCAATGGCGCGGCGAATGTCAAGAGTATTTTTTACAATAAGCACAATTTTTGTTGACAAGCGCCGGGATTATGATATGATGTTACCATGAAAAAGTAATGGACAAGTGTTAAACGATTAAATTATATTTAGAGGTTTTCCTATGAAAGAGCTGTATCTTCCAACCGGAAACGAGTATGTCTCGCTGCCCGATATCAGCGAGCGCACGGCGACTGTCGGGAGCTTTTCCTGCCTGCACATGGGCGCGAAGGGGCTTGTGGAGTTCCGCGGCGCGGACGAGCCGCTGATAGCGCCCTTTGCCTCCGGGGCGGAGCTCACGGATTTCGCGTGGCGCCGTCTCGGGCATTGGGTGCCCGAGTTCACCGCCCGCGCGGGAGAGCTCATCCTGCACGGCACGATCCTCGCGCCGGTGGGCGAGCGCGGATTTATCTTCCGCCTCAGCCTTGAAAACCCCACGGACGAGGCGGCGGAGGCCGAATATGGGCTTCGCGGCGTCTGGGGCGGGGCGCGCGTCTGCATAAACGAAAGCCGCGGAATACGCGGCGAAATGGGCGTCACGGACAGCCTGTGGAGCTCGGGGCCGGTGTTTGAGCTGAGCTGCGCTCTGCCGTTCCTCGCCTTCGCGCCGATGTGCGACAGGGAGATTTCATCCGCGCACGGCGAGGGGCAGGGCGGGACGGCCTATTGCCTGACACGCCGCGCGGCGCTTGGGCCGGGGGAGAGCGACAGCGCCTGTTTTTTCTGGGGCCTCGGCTATGAGGAGGTCGCCGCCGCGACGAGCGCGAAGGAGATGCTCCGCCGCGGCTGGGACTATGAGCTGAAAAAAACGCTCGCCTACCTCGCCGCGCGCGAGTGGCGCAGCGGGGATGAGCAGCTTGACAAAACGTACAACTTGAACCTCTTTTTCTGCATCTTTTACTCCACCGGCGTCACCATTGACACGGAGGAGCTGGTTCTGGTCACGAGCCGCAGCCCGCGCTACTACGTCTCGGCGGCCTACTGGGACCGCGACAGCCTCTTCTGGAGCTTCCCTGGCATACTCGACGCCGACGCCGTGCTCGCGCGCGAGATGCTGCTCTACGCCTTCGGCCGGCAGGGGCGCAATATCGGCGTCCACTCGCGCTTTATTGACGGCACGGTGCTCGAGCCGGGCTTCGAGCTCGACGAGCTCGTCGCGCCCGTCATAGCGCTCGAGCGCTATGTGAACGCCACAGGCGACGCGGGCCTGCTCTCCATGCCATGCGTGACCGGGGGCATAGAGCGCATACTCCGCACGTTAAAGTCCGTGCGCCACGAGAGCGAGCCGCTGTACGAGACCTTCCTGATGCCCACGGACGACATGCACACATACCCGTACCTGACATACGACAACGTGCTCGTCTGGCGCGCCCTGCGCGCGCTCGCGTGGCTCTGTCCCGAGCGGTACGGCGCGCTGAAGCGGGAGGCGGAGGCCGTCCGCGAGGCGGTATACAACCGCTGCACGGCCGATGGCGGCTCCGGGCGCTATTTCGTCTGGAGCACGGACCTCGCGGGGCGCAGCGACGTCTACGACGAGCCGCCCGGCTCGCTGCTGCTCCTGCCGTATCTCGGCTTCTGCGCCGGGGACGACCCGATATGGCTCAACACCGCGCGCATGATCCGCTCGCCGGACTACGCCTACAGCTTCGCCGGGTGCGAGTTTGCCGACATCGGCTGCGCCCACGCGCCGCACCCCTGGCTGCCGAGCGTGGCGAACAGCCTGCTCTCCGGCGAGAGCGGGCGCGCGCTGGACATACTCCGCCGCGCGGCGCTTGACAACGGCATCGTCTGCGAGAGCATAGATGAGCACACGGGAGAGTGCGCCACGGGCGAGCACTTTGCGACCGCCGCTGGCTTTGTCTGCCACGCGCTGCGGCGCGCACTGGGGGGCGTTGAATATGAGGAATGACGTGAAGTTCGACGGCTGGACGCTCACCGCTCGAGGCGGTGAGCGCGACCGGTTTCTTGAGAGCGTTTTTTTCACCGGCTCGGGCCGGATGGGCTCGCGCGGCGTGACCGCCCTCCGCACAGAGCCGAGGCCTCTGGACTGTGGGCTCTTCGTGGCCGGCATCTTCGACCGCATCAACGAAGGCTCGCCGATAACCGACTTCGCCGCGCTGCCGACGCCCGTCTGGGCGGAGATTGACCTTGGAGGGCGGCGCGCAGCCATCTGCTCCGAGGTCACGCGCACGCTGGACCTGCGCACGGGCGAGCTGAGGATCGAATACGCCGTCACCGGCGGCGCGCGCGTCATGGAGCGGCGGCTATTCTCCCTAACCGACCCGGGATATGTGTTCCAGCGCTTTGAGATAAGCTCCGATGCGCCCGTCACGCTCACGCTCGGCGTGGATGAAAGCCCGCGCAACTGTCCAATCCCCGACGACCAGGTGAAGGAGAACAGCGAGGTCGTGCAGATGTTCCGCACGCTCGAATCCGGCCCGGCGCGCCGGGCGTACTCCACGCGCTTCACGTCACTGCGGCTGGACTACGAGCTGAGCTTCGGCCCTGCGCCGGAGGGCTTCACTCCGGAGGGCGGAGCGCGCTTTTCCGGGCGCAGCTTTTGCGTGGAGAGCGCCTGCCGCGTCGTGACCAGCCGGGACGCCGACCCGCGGCTCAGGCAGCTCGGCCAGGAGGAGGCCGCATACGGCGCCGCGCTCTCTCGCGCGAGGGACGAGCTCGGGCGGCGCTGGGCCGGCTGTGAAGTCAAAATAGGCGGCGACCCGGACAGCGAAAGCGCGCTGCGCTATGTCTGCTACCAGCTCATGGCCAACTGCCCGGCGCGCGACGGCACTGTGAGCATCGGCGCGCGCGGGCTGACGCACACGCGCTATAAGGGCTGCTGCTTCTGGGATACGGACATGTTCATCATGCCGTATTTCCTGCTGACGGACCCCGAAAGCGCGCGCTGCCTGATGGATTTCCGTGTCCACACCCTGCCAGCCGCGAAGGCGCACGCGAAAAAAATGAACGGCGCCGGCACGCGCTATCCCTGGATGGTCTCGCTCGACGGCAGCGAACAGTGCGAGAGCTGGGACATCGGCTGCAGCGAGGTACACGTCACGGCGGACGTGGCCTACGCCGCCGGGCAGTACGTGGACTGGACGGGCGACGGGGACTTCATGAGGCGCGGCGGCGCGGAAATGCTCATCGAAACGGCGCGCTTCTGGCCCAGCCGCTATTCCCCCGCCCCCGGCGGGGGGGTGAACCTCCTGTTCTGCAAGGGCCCGGACGAATACTGCGGCATCACGAGCAACAACCTGTACACAAACTGCATGGTAAAGCACAACATAGCCATCGCCGCTGCCGCCGCGCGGGAGTACCTCCCGGAGGTGCCGGAAGCCGAAATAGACAGCCTTGAGCGCTTTTCCGCCGGAATCAGGCTGCCGCGCGACGGAAAAACCGGCCGCTGGCTCCAGGACGACACCTTTCATCTGCTGGAGCCGGTTGACATAACTGCACTAAAGCCGGACGACAGCGCGGCCTATTCGCGCGTGTGCTTCGACGCGCTGCAGCGCCTGAAGGTGATAAAGCAGGCGGACGTGCTGCTGCTGATGTCGCGCTTCCCGGAGCGGTTCAGCCCTGAGGAGAAGCTCGCCGCCTGGGAGGACTTCGAGCCGCTGTGCATCCACGACTCCACGCTCAGCTTCGCCACGCACGCGCTCTTTGCGGCGCAGTGCGGCCTTTCTGGCGCGGCGAAGCGCTACTTTGACAAGGCGCTGTGGCTGGATCTGCGCGAGGTGATGGGCAACACCGGCAAGGAGGGGCTGCACCTTGCCTGCCTCGGCGAGACGTATCAGGCCGTGGTGTTCGGCTTCGCGGGGCTGCACCTTGAGGACGGGAAGCCCGCGCTCGCGCCGCATCTGCCGGAGGGCTGGGACTCGCTCGAGTTCCCCTTCCGCTTCAGGGGGGAAGCCTTCACCGCGCGCGTCACGCGCGGCGTCGCGGAAATAACAAAGCTCCCCTGACGCCCCGCGGCGCGGCTGAAACGGGCTTCACGCCATAGCCGGCGTGGAGCGGCCGCCCGCGCGGACACTGATAAACAACAGGGCTTCCCCCGGACAGCAAGGCCCTCCCGGCACAGCGAGCCGGGAGGGCTTTTGCGCAGGTTCAAAACCCGTATGAAATCTGTTATAATTAAGCCGCAGAAAACGGGGAGGGGAAGCGCCGTGGAATACATGGAGTACCTGGAGAAACTGATACCGGAAAAGGACAGCCTGAAAATCGTGAAATCGGAGGCGGCAAAGTTCCATAAAACACACTCATCAGACGAGTGCTGCAAAATGGGCCGCGAATTGTATCAATCCGATAATTTTCAGATACAGGAGGTGGGTGTGCTCCTGCTTGGATATGCCTCGCATGAAAACGCCGAAGCCCTGTCATTCCTGAAAAACACGGTAAGCCTGCATGAGAGCTGGAAGGTGCAGGAGGTTTTGGCCATGGCCTTTGATAATCACTGCAGGCTCTCCGGGTATGAGGCCTCGCTGCCGGTTATTAAGGAGTGGCTCGGTAGCGGCTGCGCCAATGTCCGGCGCGCTGCCTCCGAGGGCCTGAGGGTGTGGACAAGCCGCCCGTACTTCAAGGACAATCCTCGCGCGGCCATAGACATGCTGGCTGCGCTTAAATCAGACGAAAGCGAATATGTGAGGAAATCTATTGGAAACGCCCTGCGCGATATAAGCAGGAAGCACGGCGGGCTGGTTGCGGAGGAGTTGGGCACATGGGATTTGTCGTCAAGGAAAACCCTTCAGGTATATAAGCTCGCGGCAGCATTTATTGGCTCTCCCGCCCGGCCGGGATGGCAGGGGATGGGAAACCGCAGGGAAAAATGAACGTCCGCCGGCTGTTTATCGGCCGGCGGACGCGGTTTTTGCTTACCGCCCGAGGGCGGCGGCCTCGAATGGGCGGAGGACGCCGCCCGAAGGCGGGGTTTCATAGTTGCTGAGCAGCAGCCCGGCGCCGTCCCAGCCCTCCGGGAGCATGAAGGGGGCGGAGCGCGCCGTGAAGTTGCAAACGACGAGGATCTCCTCCCCGTTCAGGCGGCGGAGATAGGCGTAAATTTCCTCGCTCTCCGGCAGCAGGAGCTCATAGTGCCCGTAGAGCAGCGCGCCGCTGCTCCTGCGCAGGGCCAGCAGCCTGCGGTAGAAATTGTACACCGAATTCGGGTCATCAACCTGGCTTGCGGCGTTTATGCGCGTGTAGTTGGGGTTAAGCGGTATCCACGGACGGCCCGCCGTGAAGCCGGCGTTCGGCCCGGCATCCCAGTGCATCGGCGTGCGGGCGTGCTCGCGGCTTATGTAATTGACGGCGCGGAGCATCTCCTCCGCGCTGACGCCCAGCCGCCCGGTCTGCTCGCGGTAGGCGTTCCGGGTGTATACGTCGTTTATCTCGTCTATGCTCTCAAAGCGTCTGTTGGTCATGCCCAGCTCCTCGCCCTGATAGATATAGGGCGTGCCCTGCATCAGATAGAGGCAGAGGGCGAGCATCTTGGCCGAGCGGACGCGGTTTTCCTCCGTGGAATCGTCGCCGAAGCGCGAAACGGGGCGCGGCTGGTCGTGATTGCCCCAGAAGAGGGCATTCCAGGCCCGGCCGTCGAGCAGAGTCTGCCAGCGCGTCATGACGCGCTTTATGTCCGTAAGGCGCCAGGAGTAGTTGCGCAGCCACTTGCGGCTCTCGCCGCCGTCCACGTCCATGAGCTCGAACTGAAAGACCATGTTCAGCTCGTGGGAGTCAAATCCGGCGTATTGGCAGGCCAGCTCCGGCGTCACGGCGGCGTTTTCGCCCACCGTGAGGCAGTCGTAGCGGCTGAGGACGCGGCGGTTCATCTCCCGCAGGTACTCATGAACCCGAGGGCCGTTGGCGCACTGGGGCGTATAGTCGCCGTAGAGGCCGTCCGGGCGGAGCGGGCCGTCGGCATAGCCGGCCTTGGATATCAGGCTTATCACGTCCATGCGGAAGCCGTCGATGCCTTTTTTGAACCAGAAGTCCATCATGTCGAAAACAGCGTCCCGGACGGCGGGGTTTTCCCAGTTGAGGTCGGGCTGCTCGGGCGTGAAGAGGTGCAGGTAGTACTGCCCCGTGCCCTCGTCGTACGTCCACGCGGAGCCGCCGAAGCAGCCGCCCCAGTTGTTCGGCGGGCCGCCGCCGGGGGCGGGATCCTTCCAGATGTAAAAGTCCCGCATCGGCCCGGCTCTGTCCGCGCGGCTGGCTATGAACCACTCGTGCCGATCGGAGGTGTGGTTCACCACCAGATCCATGATCAGGCGCATTCCGCGCCGGTGCACCTCATCGAGCAGGCGCTCAAAGTCCGCCATCGTGCCGAACTCGGCGAGGATGGCGCGGTAGTCGCTTATGTCGTAGCCGTTGTCCACATTGGGCGACTCGTAAATCGGGTTGAGCCAGAGCGCGTCCGCACCGAGGTTTTGCAGGTAATCCAATTTGGAGATTATTCCGTTCAGGTCGCCGACGCCGTCCCCGTTTGAATCGCAGAAGCTGCGGGGGTATATCTGGTATACGGCGGCCTCCTTCCACCAGGCCCGGCGGATTTCTTCCATGGCGCCCTCCTAACCCAATACGATGGCGCGGAGCTCGCCGAGGCCGTCTATCCTGTGTTCCGGCTCGAAGGGCATGTCCGCGCCGCCTATAATCGCGCAGTCCATGCCGCCGGAGCGTGCGGCCTCGAGCCCGGCTGCGGCGTCCTCCACCACAAGGCAACGGCGCGGCGCTTCGCCGAGCATTTCCGCGGCCTTCAAAAACACCTCCGGGTCGGGCTTGGAGCGCAAAATCATCGTCCCATCGCACACGGCGTCGAAAAGCTCCCGCGCGCCCAGCCGCTCGAGGATGAAAACGGCGTTTTTGCTCGAAGAGCCCACCGCCAGCTTGACGCCGGCGGCGCGCAGGGCGGCGAGCGTCTCCTCCGCGCCGGGGACGAGGTCGCTGTGGGTCAGGTTTTTCAGCAGCGCGCGGTAGCGCTCGTTTTTTTCCTCCGCGAGGCGCAGCTTTTCGTCCTCGGAAAGTGAGAGCGGGCTGCCCCCGAGGATTATTTCCAGACTCTCCATCCGGCTGACGCCGCGCAGGCGCTGGTTTATTCTTTCGTCGAAGGGCGCGTTTACCTCCCGCGCGGTCTGTTTCCAGGCCTCGAAGTGGAAGCGGTCGGTGCTGCACAGGACGCCGTCAAGGTCGAAAATCACTCCCGCGTATCTCATTCCTCCGCACCTCCGTCGCTGTGGACGCGGACGCTTTCGCCCGCGGAAATCGAGTGCGTTTCCCGCTCGAGCCGGAGGGTGACGGCGGGGCCGGAGAGGTTGCGAACCTCCAGATACCCGGGCGTTAGCTCGACATGCAGCCGCGCGCCGCGCCAGACCATGCGGAAGGACAGGCGGCGCCAGCTCTCCGGCAGGTGGCTGCGAAGGGAGAGCGGGCCCTCGTGCCACTGCAGCCCGGCGAAGCCGCAGACCACGCACTGCCAGAGGTTGCCCATCGAGGCGCTGTGTATGCCCTCGTCGGAGGAGGCGGGGTTGGGCCCCAGGTCCACCTCGCAGGCGTGGCGGTAGAGGTCGAGGGCCATGTCCTTCAGCGCGAGCCAGGCGGCGAGTATGCAGTGCTGCCCGTGGCTGAGCGAGGAGTCGTGCAGCGTTCGGGATTCATAGAAGAGGAAGTTCCGGCGCCGTATCTCGGGCGGGAAAAGCTCGGGCATGATGCGCAGCAGCATGACGAGGTCCGCCTGCTTAGAGACCATGATGCGGTTCATCTGCGCCTGGCTGTAGTCCTCATATATGGTGGAAACGCCCTGCTGGCACTTGTATTTGGAGAGGTCGATGCGCTCGAGGCCGAGGTACTGGTCGTTCTGCGGCACAATGCCGTCCGCCCTGGGCGAGGGCAGATAGAGTGCGGCGCGCTTTTCGGCGAATTCAGCCGCGAGGGCGGACAGGTCATACTTTTTTGAAAGCCGCCCGTAGGCGTCCGGCCAGCGCCGCTCCATGTCCAGCGCGGTTTCCGCCGCGTGTGAGAGGTTCCAGGCGGCCATGTAGTTTGTGAAGGCGTTGTTGTCGACGTGCTCCTTGTATTCGTCCGGGCCGATGACGTCGCGTATCTCATAGCGCCCGGCCGCATCGTTCCACTCGAGGCGGCTGGCCCAGAAGCGCGCGGTTTCGATAAGAAGCTCGCAACCGCAGCGGGACATGAAATCGTCGTCGCCGGTGGCGGTGTAGTAGAGCCGGACGGCCCAGGCTATGTCGGCGGTGATGTGGTGCTCGAGTATGCCGGTGAGTATGGGTATGCTGTCGCCGGTCTCGACGTCGGCCGCGCCGAAGCGCGGCGTGACCTCGCCGTCGTCCAGCCAGGCGCTCTCCCAGGGGAACATGGCGCCCTCATATCCGTTTTCCGCCGCCTTGCGCCACGCGCCGGGCAGGCTTCGGGCGCGGTACTCGAGCAGCGTGCGCGCGGAGGCGGGGTCGGTGAAGAGATAGTGCGGCAGCAGGAACATCTCCGTGTCCCAGAAGGAGTGCCCCTTGTAGCCCTCGCCGGTCATGCCCTTGGCACCGATGCCGACGCGGCTGTCATCGCGCTTTATCATGATGTTCAGATGGTAGAGCGCAAAGCGCATTGCCAGCTGGTCAAAGGGCTCGTCGCTCTCTATTTCCACGTCGTTTTCCGCCCAGTATTTTCCCCAGAGCGCGGCGGACTCGGAGAGCAGGGCGCGATAGCCCTTCCCGGAGGCGGACTGTATGCACTTGTCGCCCGCGGCGCTGACAGGGCGCATATCCTCCGTGCCGCCGGGGCGCTCCTCCGCTGCGAAGGCGAGGTCGCGGCCTGTGTGGTAGCAGGCGAATTTCTCCATGCGCAGAGTCTCGCCCTTTTCAAGGCGGAAAAAGTACCTGTTGACAAAGCGGCGGCGCTCCATGACCGGCAGCGAGCGCGCGGGGGGCAAATTAAAGCGATGCACGCAGTGCACGGAAACCGGTATGCCGGACTGCCCCGTGCGCGTGCACAGCCGCAGTATTTCGCCGCCGAGCAGGCGCTTTTCGCCCTCGGCGCAGTGCTGCGAACCGGTGTTGGATGCGCGGGAGTTTATGCCGCTCTCCATGTGCAGCTCCACCGGGCCGGAGAGCGCGGTGAGCTCCATCGAGAAGGCCGCGAGGTGTTCCTCCGTGAGGGAGACGAAGCGCCGGAAGCGCAGCTCCACGGCGTCGCCGCCGGGGCTGGTCCACCGCAGGCGGCGCACGACCTCGCCCGTGCGCAGGTCGAGCGCGCGGGAGTAGTCCGACCACTCGCCGCGGTCCATTGCGAAGCGCTCGCCGTTTACGGCGAGGAAAAGCTCCGTCACGTCCGGCAGGTTCGGCAGCTCCGTCACCTCGTCCGGCAGGGCCTTGTTGAAGGTCCCGGTGATAAACGCCCCGCGGCGCTGGCCGACGTAGCTCTCCTCCTGGGCGCAGCGCAGGTTCATGTATCCGTTGCCCTGGGCAAGCGTCGACTCGCCTTTGGCGAGAAAACGCGGGTTGAAGGCAGTTTCCTCCACTGTCCAG
>LBJMR02800__coassemble_582_pt1 | contig 22780 bp, 21 predicted proteins | sample LBJMR02800__metabat2_low_PE_004 | metagenome-assembled genome bin LBJMR02800
CCGGCGCAAACTTCCTCTTCCATTCTCCGCCCTTCCGTTGTATAATGCTCTTGCATCGTTTCCATACCTTTTATTTATAAGGAGGCCAACCAATGAGAGGTGTTCACAGCGCGGTCGACGACCTCCGCCGCAGTGTTTTTACCGAGGTCGCCCGCCTTGCCTACGAGGGCGGCGATTATTCGCGCATAGACGAGCTGCCCTACAAAATTATTCCAGGCGAAGACGCACATTACAGGAATGACGTGTTTCTTGAGAGGGCAATTGTTACAGAAAGGCTGCGGCTGGCCTGCGGCCTTCCGCTGCGGACCGCCGCGGAAATCAGCCTTGCGAGCGACGGGATCGAGCAGGCGGCCCTGCCGGAGAAGTACTATGAGCCGCCGCTGATAAACATCATCCCCTTTGCCTGCAACGCCTGCCCGCCGAAGGAAATACGCATATCTTCGAACTGTCAGGGCTGTCTTTCGCGTCCGTGCATGAACGTCTGCCCGAAGGGCGCGATCAGCGTGGGCCGCGACGGCAAGAGCCACATCGACGAAAAAAAATGTATCCGCTGCGGCCGCTGCCTCAACCAGTGCCCGTATAACGCCATCAGCCGCCTTGAGCGCCCCTGCGCCAAGGCCTGCGGCATGGACGCTATCGGCTCCGACGAAAAGGGAAGGGCGAAAATAGACTATGACAAGTGCGTAAGCTGCGGCATGTGCCTTGTGAACTGCCCCTTCGCCGCCATTGCGGACAAGAGCCAGATCTTCCAGCTCATCCAGGCGATACGCAAGGGGGATAAGGTCATCGCCGCCGTCGCCCCCGCCTTCGTCGGCCAGTTCGGCAAGGACGCCACGCCCGCAAAGCTGAAAAAAGCCATGCGCATCCTTGGCTTCGCCGACACGGTCGAGGTCGCCATCGGCGCGGACCTATGCACCGTGGAGGAGGCGCACGACTTCCTTGAAAACGTGCCGGAGAAGCTGGACTTCATGGCCACGAGCTGCTGCCCCGCCTGGAGCGTAATGGCAAAAAAGCTCTTCCCCGAATTCAAGGACAACATCTCCATGGCGTTGACGCCCATGGTGCTCACCGCAAGGCTGGTGAAAAAGGAAAACCCGAACGCCCGCATCGTGTTCATCGGCCCCTGCGCGGCGAAAAAGCTCGAGGCGAGCCGCCGCAGCGTGCGCTCCGACGTAGATTTCGTGCTCACGTTCGAGGAGCTGCAGGGCATGTTCGACGCGAAGGAGATAGACTTCGCCGCGCTCGAGCCTGACGAGTGCGACAAGGACTTCGACAAGGGCACCGGGGCAGGGCGCGGCTTCGCGGTGGTCGGCGGCGTCGCCGCCGCGGTCGCAGAGGCGATATCCCGCATAGAGCCGGGCAGGCACGTGGACGTGGAATACGGCGACGGACTTCGCGAGTGCCGCAAGATGCTCACTATGGCTAAGGCCGGCAAGCGAAACGGCTATCTGCTCGAGGGCATGGCCTGCCCCGGCGGCTGCGTGGCCGGCGCGGGGACGATCACGCCCGTGCTGAACGCCACGAGCAACGTGCGCAGCTACAAGTCACGCGCGGACAAGCAGAGCGCGCTGGAAAGCCAGTTTGCCGACAGGCTGCGTGAGGTGGAGGAGTAAGCCTGCCTCCGGCCTTTAGGCAGTAAAAAGAGCCCCGACTTGAAGTCGGGGCTCTTTCATTTTACCCTTACATATTAATAAGTATATAGCTCAGCGCACCGTCCTGATCCACTGTGAGCACGGGCATTTCCACTTCGAGCGGATAAGCGTCCGCGCTGCTGAGGCCGGACGGGTCGAGGACGTACACGCTCCCGCTGAGCTCGGCGGGGGAATACTTCATGCGCTCGAGAGAGAGGCTCAGCAGCCCCTCCCCGCCGGGGGCGAGGGCGTCGTCCCAGTTAGCTGCCTCAAGCGCGCTGAGGGCCGCAGAGAGGCTCTCGACGGGGATCACGCCGCCCGCCGAGCCGGGATTCAGCATTACGCGGCGATCCGACGCAAGACGGTTGTCGGGCGTCACGATGCGGAAGCTGCGGCTCCAGGCCTCGTCCCCGCCGGAGAGGGCGGCGGTGAAGTCCATGCGGCTGAATTCGCCGTTTTCGAATACCACGCCGAACTCCGTGAGCTCAGCGCCGCTTGCCTCGCCGGAGGAATACTCGAGCGCGACGGAGTCCTCAACCGCCTCCGCCGCGGCGGAGAGCTCCCCGGCCGCGAAGGGCTTAAATCCCGGAAGCTCGCGCGGGTCCAGCCCGCCGCGGGAGAGGACGAACAGCCCCGCAAAGCCGGCGAGCAGCACGGCTAAGCAGAGCAGCGTGTACTTCCGCGGGGAGCGGGGGAACTTCTCGCTCCTGCTTATGATGTGCAGTATGATTATCGCGGCCGCTATGACCGCTATGATGAGGGCTATCCTCACCGTGCTTGAAAGCTGTATACCCGGCTGCATGATCAGTCTCCTGCCTGTTTTTATTTTTCGCGCGCATGGCGCCGGTCGGGGACGAACCCCGCCCCTTCCCGGACGGGAAGGGGCGGGGTGAAAACATCAATACGCTACGCCCCAGATTATCATCTTTTTGGCCGCCCTGCCGCATACCGGGCAGGTGTCGCCTATGTGCTCCTGCTCGAAGGGCATGCAGCGGCTGGACACGCCGGCGAGCTCCTTCATCTTCAGCTCGCACTCCTCGTCGCCGCACCACATGGTCTTGACGAAGCCGCCGCCGCGGTTTTCGATGACGTCCTTCACCTCGTCCACGGTCGTGGCGGTGTAGGTGTGCTCGTCGAGGTTGTGCTTCGCCTTGTCGAAGAGGCCCTGCTGGACGGCGGAGAGCAGCTCCTTCACGCTGTCCTCAAGATTTTCGAGCGGAAGCGTGATTTTTTCGCCGCTGTCGCGCCTTGCGGCGACGCAGACGCCGCCCTCGATGTCGCGCGGGCCGAGCTCGAGGCGGACGGGGACGCCCTTCATCTCCCACTCGGCGAACTTCCAGCCGGGGGAGTTGTCGGAAAAGTCGCCCTTCACGCGCACTCCGGCGGCCTTCAGGCGCTCCACTACGGCCTCCGCGGCCTCGGTGACGCCGGGCTTGTGCGCCGCTATGGGCAGCACGACGACCTGTATCGGCGCGATGTTCGGCGGCAGTACGAGGCCGTTGTTGTCCCCGTGAGTCATGATAAGGCCGCCTATCGTGCGGGTGGAGAGGCCCCAGCTGGTCTCGAACGGGGCGCGGAGCTTGTTTTCCTTGTCGGAGAAGGTGATATTGAACGCCTTTGCGAAGCCGTCCCCGAAATAGTGGCTGGTGCCGGCCTGGAGCGCCTTGCGGTCGTGCATCATGCACTCGATGGTATAGGTGTTTTCCGCGCCGGCGAACTTCTCCTTGTCGGTCTTGTCGCCGCGGATCACGGGCATGGCGAGCTGAGTCTCGCACAGCTCGGCGTATATCTCCAGCATCTGGCGGGTCTCTGCGAGGGCCTCCTCGGCCGTGGCGTGTATCGTGTGCCCCTCCTGCCAGAGGAACTCGCGCCCGCGGAGGAAGGGACGGGTGGTCTTTTCCCAGCGGAGGACGCTACACCACTGGTTATAGAGGCAGGGCAGGTCGCGCCAGGAGTGTATCACGTGGCTCCAGTGCTCGCAGAAGAGCGTTTCGCTCGTGGGGCGGATGCAGAGCCGCTCGGGCAGCTCCTCGCTGCCGCCGACGGTGACCCAGGCGCACTCGGGCGCGAAGCCCTCCACGTGGTCCTTCTCGCGCTGGAGAAGGCTCTCCGGTATGAGCAGCGGCATGGAGACGTTGACATGCCCGGTCTCCTTAAAGCGCCTGTCAAGGAAGGCCTGTATGTTCTCCCAGATGGCGTAGCCGTAGGGCCTGAGTATGAAAAGGCCCTTGACATCAGAATAATCGATGAGCTCCGCCTTGGTGCACACGTCGGTGAACCACTGGGCGAAATCCTGTTCCATGTCCGTTATCTCGCGGACTCTCTTTTCCTTGGCCATAATTAACCTCCTGTTGAGCGGCGGCCCTTCCGCCGCTTGCACATTACAGATGAAGATTTTACTCACCGCACAGGCGCTTGTCAACACCCGGGCTCACTTTATGTCGATATGCTTTTTCTGCTCGGTTTCGGTGTAGAGGGGGAGGTAGCAGCCGCGGATTATTACGCGTATATCCCCCGAGATGTCCTCCGGCCCGGCAATGGGCAGGTACATCAGCGCCGCCGGCTCGTTATAGAGTATGTATTCGCACTTCACATCCCCATAGCCGTTGCGCTGGTAGAACGCGTGCAGCTTCCTGGCCTTTTCGAGTTCAGGATACTTTGTCACCTCGAGCAGGATTCCTCCGAGGGCGGAGTAATACTCCCTGAGGCAGGAGAGGAATTTACCGCCTATGCCGTTGCCGCGCACGTTTGGATACACTCCCAGCCAGCCGAGGAGGACATAGTTGTCCCCGCGGCTTTTGAGCATCATTGCGTAGCCGCACTCGAGGCCGGTCCCGTCCTTCAGCAGCAGCAGCTCCGCGCCCTTCAGCATTGCGGCGTGGAACTCGGACTCTTTGGGCAGCTCCCAGCTCTCGAAATCGAAGGTCATCATCGGATAAATGCGGTTCAGGTCCTCGTGGCCGCCGCGTATTATATTGTAGTTCATTTCAGTCCTCCGTAAAGGCCTGCGCGCGGTAGAGCTGCGCGTAGACCCCGTTCTTTTCCATAAGCTCGGCGTGAGAGCCTATTTCGATTATTTTTTCGTGCTCGATAACCGCTATGCGGTTCGCGTTGTGTATGGTGGAAAGCCGGTGGGCGATTATGATGCTCGTGCGCCCCTCCGCCAGCTCGTCGAGCGAGGCCTGGATCCTCTGCTCGGTGACCGTGTCGAGCGCGCTCGTGGCCTCGTCAAGTATGAGCACGGGCGGGTTTTTCAAAAACACCCGCGCTATCGCAAGGCGCTGCTTCTGGCCTCCCGAGAGCATGACGCCGCGCTCGCCGACGTAGGTGTCGTATCCGTCCGGCATCTGGCTTATTTCCTGGTGGATCTCCGCGCGCACGGCGGCGGCGACCACCTCGGCGTCCGTCGCGTCCGGGCGTCCGTAACGTATATTGTCCTTTATGGTGCCGGCGAAGATGAAAACGTCCTGCTGTATCATGCCTATATTCCGGCGCAGTGAGTCCTGCGTGACGCTCCTGACGTCGTGCCCGTCGACGAGCACGGCGCCGCCCGTAACGTCGTAAAAGCGCGGCAGGAGCTGGCAGAGAGTGGTCTTGCCGCCGCCGGAGGGTCCGACCACGGCCAGCTTTTCGCCCGGGTGGACGGTGAGCGACACGCCGGAGAGCACCGGGGCGCTGTTCTCCCCATACGAGAAGCTGACGTCGCGGTATTCGACCTCGCCTTTTACGTCCCGGAGCTCCACGGCGTCCGGCGCGTCCTTTATCGATGGCTCGGTGCGCATGAGCTCAAGGAAGCGGGAAAAGCCCGCCGTGCCCTGCATATAGACCTCGGAAAACTGGGACAGCTTCCGCACGGGGGTGACGAAGGTCGAAACATAGAGCGAGAAGGTCATCAGGTCTATGTAGTCGAGCTCCCCGCGCATTATGAGCAGCCCGCCGACGGTTATCACGAGCACCTGCATGATGCTCGTTGTGAACTCCATCCCGCTCATGAACCCGCCCATGGCGTTGTAATAAGACTTTTTGGAGTTTTTATAGCGCTCGTTGGCCTCGGTGAACTTGTCGTCCTCGGTTTTTTCGTTGGCGAAGGCCTTGGCCGTGCGTATGCCGGAGATCCCGCTCTCTATTGAGGCGTTTATCTCCGCGGTCTGGCGCTTTACCTCTATGTTCGCGCGCTTCATGTTCACACGGCGGGAGAGCGTGAACGCGATGAGCAGCGGAAGGGTCACGGCGAGCACGAGCGCGAGCTTCCACTGTATCGTGAACATCACAGCCATCGAGCCCACTATGGTGAGCAGGCTGATCACGATATCCTCCGGGCCGTGATGCGACAGCTCGGTTATCTCAAATAGGTCGGAGGTTATGCGGCTCATGAGCACGCCGGTGCGGTTGTGGTCGAAGAACGAAAAGCTCAGCCGCTGCATGTGATTGAACACGGCGTGGCGCATGTCCGCCTCTATGTACACGCCCATGCGGTGGCCCAAAACCGTGATGAGGTAGTACATCACGCCCTTTACCACGTAGGCCGCGAACATTATGGCCATCACAACGAAAAACGTCTCGAACAGCCTGTTCGGCAGCAGCTCGGTCATGGAAAGGCGCGAGACATACGGAAACACAAGGTCGATGACCGAGGCCGTGAGCGCGCAGGCCATATCGAGGATGAAAAGGCCCATATGCGGCCTGAAAAACGACATGAACACCCGAAACGGGTGCGCGTTATAGTTGATTTCTCTTTGCTTTTTCACCTTTCCGCTCCCTCAGCGCTGCGCAAACTCGTCACGGCGCTTTACCGCGAGCGCGTCGCAGCGGTTGTTATACTCATTCTCAGCGTGCCCCTTTACCCAATGGACGCTGACTTCATGCGCGTGGAGTAGCTTGTCGAGCTCCTGCCAGAGCTCGAGGTTTTTTACGGGCCCGTCCTTCCGGCGCCAGCCGCGCTTTTTCCAGCTGTCCAGCCAGTGCTCGTTTATGGCCCGCTCAATATACTGCGAATCCGTATAGAGCGTGACGGAGCAGCGCTCGGTGAGCGCGCCGAGCGCAGCTATTACGCCGGAGAGCTCCATGCGGTTGTTCGTGGTTTCCGCCTCGCCGCCGGAGAGCTCTTTTTCGTGGGGTCCGTATTTGAGTATCGCGGCCCAGCCGCCGGGGCCTGGGTTTCCCGAGCAGGCCCCGTCGGTATATATCGTGACTTCCTTCATTCTTCCTCCGTCTGCGCGGAATTATCGTCCCTGTCCGTGCGGGCGACGGAGATGACCTTGGCGCCCGGGTTCGGGCGCATGACGCGCACGCCCTGCGTGGCGCGGCCGAGCAGGCTGATATTTTCAACGCCGGTGCGGATTATCGTGCCGTCGTCGGCCACGATGAGCACGTCGTCGTCCTCGGAGACGACCTTGACGTCCGCCACATAGCCGGTCTTTTCGGTGCAGTTGTAGTTCTTCACGCCCATGCCGCCGCGCTTCTGCGGGCCGGCGTCCTCCCCGCCGCGGAGGTATTCCTCGATGGCGGTGCGCTTGCCGTAGCCGTTCTCGGTGACCGAGAGCAGGGCGCTGCCCGCGCCGGCCCTGCCGGCGCCGACTGCCCAGTCGCCCTCGCGGAGCTTTATGCCGCGGACGCCCACGGCCTCGCGCCCCATCGGGCGCACGTCGTTCTCGTCAAAGCAGATGGCGTATCCGCCGTGGGTGGCTATGAGGATGTTCTGCGTCCCGTCGGTCAGGCGGACGGAGATGAGCTCGTCACCCTCGTCGATGTTCAGCGCGCGGATGCCGGTCTTGCGGATGTTCTTTATCGCGTCCAGCCTCATGCGCTTGACGGTGCCGTTTTTCGTCACCATCACGATGTAGAGCTCGGCGTCCATATCCCGGACGTGCAGCATCGCGGTCACGCGCTCGCCGCTCTCGGCAGGGATGATGTTCACGATGTTCGTGCCCCTCGCCGTGCGGCCGGCCTCGGGTATCTGGTAGCCCTTCTTGCGGTAGCAGCGGCCGAGGTTCGTGAAGAAGAGGATGTTGTCGTGAGTGGAGGCCGTGAACACGGTTTCCACATAGTCCTCCTCGCGGGTGGTCATGGCCTTTATGCCCTTGCCGCCGCGGCCCTGCGCGCGGTATTCGCTGGCGGGCAGGCGCTTAATGTAGCCGCCGTGCGTGAGGGTATAGACGCACTCCTCCTCCTCGATGAGGTCCTCGACGTCGATCTCGTCCTCGACGTCCTGTATCTCGGTCTTTCTCCCGTCGCCGTATTTGTCGCGGATGGCGGTGAGCTCGTCCTTCAGGACGCCCTTTATCTTCTCCGGGTCGGCGAGCAGGCCCTCGTAGTAGGCTATGCGCTCCTCGAGCTCGGCGTATTCGCGCTCGAGCTTTTCCCGGTCGAGGCCCTGCAGAGCCTTCAGGCGCATGTCGAGTATTGCCTGGGCCTGGACGTCGTCGAGGCTGAAGCGGCGCATGAGGTTTTCCTTCGCGTCGTCATAGCTCTCGCGTATGATGCGGATGACCTCGTCTATGTTGTCCTGGGCTATGAGCAGGCCTTCGAGGAGGTGGGCCCTCTCCTGTGCCTTTTTCAGGTCGAACTTCGTGCGGCGGACTATGAGCTCCTCCTGGAAGGAAAGGTATTCGTCTATTATATGCCGCAGGTTCAGTATTTTCGGCGCGCGCTGGTTGTCCACAAGCGCGAGCATGTTTATTGAAAAGCTGGTCTGGAGCTGGGTCTGCGCGAACAGGCGGTTGAGCACCACCTGCGGGTTGGCGTCCCGCTTGAGCTCTATGACTATGCGCATGCCGTTGCGGTCGCTCTCATCGCGCAGCCCGGAGATGCCGTCGAGCCGCTTTTCGCGCACCTGGTCGGCCATATTCTCTATGAGCTGGCGCTTGTTTACCTGATACGGCAGCTCGGTGACGATTATGCGTATGCGGTCGTGGCCGTACTCCTCCATCTCCGTACGGGCGCGGATTATGACCTTGCCGCGGCCCGTGGCGTAGGCCGCGCGGATGCCGCTGCGGCCCATTATTATGCCCCTGGTGGGGAAGTCCGGGCCGGTGACGTGCTGCATCAGGTCGCTGAGCGTGGCGTCCGGGTTCTCAAGCACGCAGATGCAGGCGTTTATGACCTCGGTGAGGTTGTGGGGGGGTATGTTCGTCGCCATGCCGACGGCGATGCCGCTCGAGCCGTTCACCAGCAGGTTCGGGAAGCGGGCGGGGAGGACGCGGGGCTCCCTGCGGCTCTCGTCGAAGTTGGGGTCCCAGTCCACCGTGTCCTTTTCAAGGTCGCGGAGCATCTCGTCCGAGATGCGGGACATGCGCGCCTCCGTATAACGGTAGGCCGCGGGGGGGTCGCCGTCTATCGAGCCGAAGTTGCCGTGGCCGTCCACCAGCGGGTAGCGCATGGAGAAATCCTGCGCCAGGCGCACGAGCGCGTCGTACACCGAGGCGTCGCCGTGCGGATGGTAGCGGCCCAGCACGTCGCCGACGCAGGTGGCGGATTTTTTGAAGGGCTTGTCGGAGGTGAGCCCGTCCTCGTACATCGCGTAGAGTATCCTCCGGTGGACGGGCTTGAGCCCGTCGCGCACGTCCGGCAGCGCGCGCGAGACGATGACGCTCATCGCGTAGTCGATGAAGCTGGACTTCATCTCGTTCACGATCTCGCTCGCGACTATTTTCTGATTTGGGAATAATATGTCCTCAGGCTTGTAATCTTTGGCCATTTGGGTACCACCTTAATGTTTGTAGATGAAGCAAAAACCGCTCAAACGTCCAGGTTCACGACATATTTCGCGTTCTGCTCGATGAATTCCTTCCTCGGCTCAACCTTTTCGCCCATGAGGATGGTGAAAATCTCGTCGGCCTTTACGGCGTCGTCGAGCTCTATGCGCTTGAGAGTGCGGGTCTCCGGGTTCATGGTGGTTTCCCACAGCTCGTGGGGATCCATCTCGCCAAGGCCCTTGAAGCGGGAGATATCTATTTTCGCGTTCGGGTTGTCCCCGCGCAGCTCCGCGCTGACGCGGTCGCGCTCGGCGTCGCTGTACGCCACGCGGCTGGTCTTGCCCCTCGTCAGCTTATAGAGCGGCGGGACGGCGGCGTAGACATAGCCGTGGTCTATCAGCGGGCGCATGTAGCGGAAAAAGAAGGTGAGCAGCAGCGTCCTTATATGGCTGCCGTCCACGTCGGCGTCCGCCATTATGATTATCTTGTGGTAGCGGAGCTTTGCAATATCGAAATCCTCGCCGAGGCCGGCGCCGAGGGCGGTTATAACGGGGTTGAGCTTGTCATTGCCGTACACCTTCTCCTCGCGCACCTTTTCGACATTCAGCATCTTTCCCCAGAGCGGCAGGATGGCCTGGAAGCGGCTGTCCCGCCCGCTGGTGGCGCTGCCGCCGGCGCTGTCGCCCTCGACGATGTAGAGCTCGGTGAGGGCCGGGTCGCGCTCGTTGCAGTCGCGCAGCTTGCCGGGGAGGGTGGAACCCTCCAGCGCGTTCTTGCGGCGGATATTCTCTCGGGCCTTGCGCGCGGCCTCGCGCGCCTTGCTGGCCGTCTGGGCCTTTTCGAGTATCGTGCGGCCGACGGCGGGGTTTTCCTCGAGGAACTGCTCGAGCCTGGCGCTCACGACGCTGTCCACAAGCGTGCGCATGTCGCTGTTGCCCAGCTTCGCCTTGGTTTGTCCCTCGAACTGGGGGTTCGTGAGCTTCACGGATATGACGGCGGTAAGGCCCTCGCGGCAGTCCTCGCCGGAGACGCTCTCGCCCTCCTTGAGGATGTTCACCTTTTTGCCGTAGGCGTTCAGGACGCGGGTGAGCGCGGACTTGAAGCCCGTCTCGTGCATGCCGCCCTCCGGCGTGTGGATGTTGTTGGCGAAAGAGACGAGGATCTCGTTATAGCCGTCGTTATACTGCATGGCTATCTCGCACTCGGAGTCCTCGCGCCCGCCGGACATGTAGATGACTTCAGGGTGCAGCTCGTTCTTGTTGCGGTTTATATACTTTACGAATTCGCGTATTCCGCCCTCATAGAGCATGACATCCTTCTGCTCCTGGCCGGGGCGCTTATCCTCCGTGGTTATCTTCAGCCCGGCGTTCAAAAAGGCCTGCTCGCGCATGCGGGTGTGCAGCGTGTCGTAGTCGAAAACAGTCTCCTCGAACATCTCCGGGTCCGGGTGGAAGCGCACGACGGTGCCGGTGTGGTCCGTTTTGCCTATTACGGTCATCGGCTGGGTTATCTCGCCGCGGGAGAACTTCATCTGATAAATCTGCCCGTTCTTGTGCACGCTTACCTCCAGCCAGTCGCTGAGCGCGTTCACAACGCTCGCGCCCACGCCGTGCAGGCCGCCGGAGACCTTGTACCCCCCGCCGCCGAACTTGCCGCCGGCGTGCAGTACGGTGTAGACGACCTCGAGCGCGGGCTTGCCGGTCTGGCCCTGTATGTCCACCGGGATTCCGCGGCCGTTGTCCGCCACGCAGATAACGTCCCCCGGCTCTATGGTGACTTCTATGTGATTGCAATATCCGGCGAGGGACTCGTCGATCGCGTTGTCGACGATCTCGTAGACAAGGTGGTGCAGCCCGGAAGCAGAGGTGGAGCCGATGTACATGCCGGGGCGGAGGCGGACCGCCTCGAGCCCCTCAAGCACCTGTATCTGGCTGGCGTCGTATTCCTGTGTTATTTTCTCATTGATATCGGACATGCGCTAAACATCCTTTTCCTTTCAGCTTTTCTTTGCGTCAGCGCCGCTGCAGCGCGGCGGGGGAGAGCTGGGAGAGGTAAACCCTTCTCACTCCGCCCTCCTCACACAGAACGAAGGACCTTGGCAGGTCCTCCGCCGCGTTTATCACCTCGCCGTTTTTTTCGGCGGCCGCGAGCATTTCCCGCGTCCATCTTGACGAGGTGGTGTTGTCTATGTCGAATATCCCGGCGACAGACGAGCGGAGAACCACGTACTGCCCGCCGATATGCAGATATGTGCCGCTCATATCAGCCTGCCCCCCGAAATCGTGAGCACCCTTGCACCGGTGCGCTTCGCTATCCCATCGTCCTCGCAGCAGGTTATCAGCGTTTGCCCCGCGCCGATGCGGTTCAGGACATAGTCCTGGCGTTTCGCGTCCAACTCGCTCAGCACGTCGTCGAGCAGCAGCACGGGATACTCGCCGGTCTCCTGCAGGAAGATCTCCCGCTCGGCGAGCTTTATCGAGAGCGCGGCGGTGCGCTTTTGCCCCTGCGAGCCGAAGGTGCGGGCGCTGCGGCCGTTTATGCTGATGGCTATATCATCCTTGTGCGCGCCGGTGAGGCACTGGCCGGACTCTATCTCCGCGCGGCGGTGCGCCTCCTGGTGCTCGCAGACGTCGTAGAATATCTCCCGCTCGGGGCTGAAGGGGTCACGCACCGTTGAAACGGTGAGGTACTGAAGCTCCAGCTCGTCCGCCCCGCCGGAAAACTCGCGGTGGATCGGCCCGGCGGCAGCGGCGAGGCGCTTTACAAAGGCCGCGCGGTAGCGGATTAGCCTGGCCGACACGGCGCACATGCGCGCGGAGAAATCATCGAGCGTTTCCAGCAGCGAGGGCTTTTCCCGCCAGTCGCGCAGTATAGCGCTCTTCTGGTCATAGAGGCGGGAGTACTCGGCGGCGAGCTTGGCGTAATTTGGGCGAAGCTGGCCGATGGCCGTGTCCATAAGCCTGCGGCGCACCGACGCGCCCTCCTTCACAAGGTCGAGGTCGTCCGGGCAGAAGAGGACGCTGTTCAGCCCGCCGGAGAGCTCGGAGGCGCTTTTTTTCACCGCGTTCACGGTTATCTGCTTCCGCTGGCCGGGGGTCATTACGATTTTTATGGTCTGTTCGCGGCCGTGGCTCTCGGTGTCCGCGAGGATCTCGGCGTTTGAAAAGCCGAAGCCCACGAGCTCCCTGTCCAGCCGGGTGCGGAAGCTCCTGCCGCAGGTGAGCATATATACAGCCTCGAGCAGATTCGTCTTGCCCTGCCCGTTTTCGCCCTTTATGACGTTCGTGGCGCCGGAGAACTCCACGCACTCCTGGTCGTAATTGCGAAACCCGGAGAGAGCTATCCGCTCGACCTTCATTCGTTTTCCACCCTGTACAGCACGCCGTCGAAGAGCACGCTGTCCCCGCTGCGTATTTTTTTGCCGCGCATGGTGCAGACCTCGCCGTTTACCTCCACGAGGCCGTCGTTTATCGCAAGCTTGGCTTCGCCGCCTGTCTCGCACGCCCCGGCGAGCTTCAGAAGGCTCTCAAGCTTGATAAAATCGGTGTGTATGGCTATTGTATCCGTTTTCATGCCGAGTTCAGTCACCGGAGCGCAGCCTTACGGGCAGCACCATGTATATGAAGCCGTCGCCGCCGTCCGCCGGGAGGAAGACGCAGGGGGAGGAGCCGGTGTTTATGCACACGTCGAGCTCGTCCGCCGGCGCGGCGCGAAGCGCGTCCCTCAGATAGCGGTCGTTGAAGCCGATCTCGGTGTCGCCGCCCTCGCCGGTGCAGGAGCAGACGTCCTCCGCGCGGCCGACCGGGGTCACGCAGGCAAAGTCTATGCTCCCGTCCCTGAACGTGAGGCGGAGGGGGCTCTTTATCTTCTCGTCCACGACGAGGGAGACGCGGTCGACCACCGAGAGGAACTCCTCGCGGCTTATTTTCATCGTGAAGCGGAAGTTTTCGGGCACGGCCTTGCGGTAGTTCAAAAACTCGCCCTCGAGCCGGCGGGAAATCACGACGGTTTCGCCTATGGTGAAGGTGACGTGCTTGGCGCCGACGTTTATCAAAACCTGCTCGTCGCTGTCCGCGCAGATGCGGCTTATATCCTGCAGCGCGGTGCCGGGTATGATGAAAGCGAGCCCTTCGCGCCCGCTGCCCTCGAGCTTCTCGCGCCTGAGCGCCAGGCGGTAGCCGTCCACGGACACTAAAGTGAGCTGTCCGCCGCCGATTTCAAACATGCTGCCCATATAAACAGGGCGGCTCTCGTTGGTGGAGACGGCGAAAATGGTCTCGTCGATCATGGCCTTGAGTGTCTTCTGCGGGATGGAAACGGCCTCGGACTCGTCCATCTCCGGCAGCTCGGGGTATTCCTCCGCATCTATCGCTATAAAGTCGTAGGCGCTGCGGCCGCATTTCACCTTTACGTCGTTCTGCTCCCCGACCTCGACGGTGACTATCCCGTCCGGCAGGCGGCGGAGCATCTCCGTAAACAGCTTCGCGTTCAGCACGGCGGAACCGGGGCGCTCCACGTCGGCCTCTATTGTGGTATATATGCCCTTTTTGAGGTCGTAGCCCGTGAGCCTTACGCCGGCCCCGGCCTGTATCAGAAGGCCCTCGAGGGCGGGGATGGGGCTTTTTGCCGAGGCAGCCCTCGCCGCGGTGGCGGCTGCGGACTGTATCAGGTGCTTGTCGCAGGAAAATTTCATGTTTGTGCCTCCTGAGGATAGAAAGGATAGGATAATTTTTTAGCAGTAGTAGTAATAGGCGAGCGGAAGTGTTGAAAAGTGCCTGAAAGCCTTGCGCGGCGCGGGGTTTTGATGTTGAAAAGTGTGTGCTTTATTTTAAGGTTGTGAACAGCTTAAATGGGTTGAAAAAATTGTGAACAGTTTTCAACACTGTTTGAACAGGAAATTGTAAACAAGAAAACAATTTGTCTGTTACGAGCGGGAGTTGATGTTCGACGAGATGTCCCGCACGGTGCTGGCGATCTCCGGATCCTTTTTTATGAGGTCCTCGACCTTGCGGACGGAGTTGAGCACGGTGGAGTGGTTGCGCCCCTCGTACTGCCCGCCGATGTCGAGCAGTGAGAGGTTTGTCAGGCTGCGCATTAGGTACATGGAGATCTGGCGGGCCATGGCGATGTTTTTGCTGCGGCGCTGACCCCTTATGTCCTCGCTCGTGAGGGAGTAATACCTGGCCGTCTCCTCAATTATGACCTCCGGCGTGGGTATGTACTCCCCGACCCTTATGACATCCTTGATGGCGCGCTTCACGGAGTTTATCGTGATGGTGTCGTTGAGTATCTCCTTATAGGCGGTGAGGCGCTTTACAACGCCCTCGATCTGGCGGATATTTGCCGTTATATTGTCGCCGATGTACTCCACCACGTCGTCCGGGAGGATCATGCCGAGCTGGGCGGCTTTGTTTCGGATTATGGCCATGCGGGTTTCGAGGTCGGGCGGCTGCACGTCCGCCATCAATCCGCCCTCGAAGCGCGTCCTCAGCCGGTCGTCCAGGAGGGACATCTCCATGGGCGGACGGTCGGAGGTTATGACTATCTGGTGCCCGGCCTCGTAGATGTTGTTGAAGGTGTGGAAAAACTCCTCCTGCGTGGCCTGTTTTCCGGCGATGAACTGTATGTCGTCCACTAACAGCAGGTCGACATTGCGGTATTTGTGCCGGAATTCTTCGGTTTTACCGGACTGGACGGACTGTATCATCTGGTTTGTGAACTCGTCGCCCTTTACATAGGCTATCTGCTTTTCCGGGTGGCGGGAGTGGATCTCCTCGCCTATCGCGAGCAGCAGATGGGTCTTTCCGAGGCCGGAGTTGCCGTAAATGAACAGGGGGTTATAGGCCCTTCCGGGGTTTTCGGCCACGGCCACGGCGGCGGCGTGGGCAAACTTGTTGGAAGGACCGACTACGAACCTGTCGAAAGTATATCCGTCCATCTCCGGGAGGTGGTCGGAGCTTTTTTTGCGGGAGAGGTATTCCTCAAGCTCGTCCCCCGCCAGGACCTGCAGCTCGAACTCGCAGGAGAACAAATCGTAGAGCGCGGCGCAGATCATGCCGCCGAAGCGCGACTGGATTATCCCGCGCTTGAAGTCCGTGGCCGTGTGCAGCACGAGCTTGCAGTCGTCGAGCTCTACGGGCTCGCAGTCGGCAAACCATGTGTTATAGGCCGTCGGCGTTATGTCCTTTGCTATTATATCGAGTATGCTCTTCCATACCTCCGCAACGGAATCCATTCATACTCCTCCAAACAGAAAATGGGCGATTTTACGCCCCGCACGGCGCGCTTCATACATTCGGCGCTGCACGGGGCGCAAAGCACATGTTTATATTTCCGGCGGGCGCTGAAAGACGCCGGAACAGGGCGTTTTAAAACAGGAAATCCGGAAATACAGACGCCCTGCAGCTATTATACCAGAAGACTGAACAGTTATCAAGATTATACTTTATTATAATTTTATGTTCGGCTGCATGGCTGGCAAAAAAGCTTTCATATTTTACAGTCCTCCACTTGCTTATGTGCTGCCGCGGTGATATAATTCACTTTTCCAAAGCGGCAAATGCCGCCCGGAAAGAATATGTTTGTAAATGGGGGAAGCGCAAGTTGGACACTCCGTTTGTCCTCGGAATAGGCGCCGCCAACGCGGACGTGCACGGGCGCAGCCGCGCCGGGGTCGTGATGCGCGACTCCAACCCCGGCCGCCTGAGCACCTCGGCCGGAGGGGTGACGCGCAACGTCATGGAAAACCTCTCCCGCCTCGGCGTGCGCGCGAAGATGATCTCCGCCGTCGGCGACGACCTCTACGGCGAATTCGTCCGGCGCGAGAGCGAGAGAGCGGGGCTGGACATGTCCGGGCTGATAACCGTGCCGGGGGAGCACTCGAGCTGCTACATATCGATGCTCGACGCGCACGGGGACATGCTCGTGGCCATGTCGGACATGGGCATACTCGGCCACATAACCCCGGAGGTCGCGGAAGCGAACGCGGGTCTTATTAATGACGCCGCCGCCGTGGTGTGCGACCCGTGCCTGCCATTTGAGACGGTGGAGCGGATAATTTCGCTCGCCGGCGGCTGCGGCACGCCGGTGTTCCTGGATCCGGTGAGCACGGCCTACGCGAGGAAGGTCGTCCCGCTCGTGGGCGGGCTGTATCTGATAAAGCCGAACCGGCTCGAGCTCGCGGTGCTCTCCGGAATCGAGACGGACACGGACGCCGGGCTCGCCTCGGCCTGCGCCGAGCTGCTCCGCCGCGGGGTGAAGCGCGTGGCCGTCAGCCTCGGCGAGCGCGGCTGCTATTACGCCGACTGCGAGGGGCGCGCGATGTTCCGTTCGCTCCGCGCGCTCACGGAGATGGCCAACGCCAACGGGGCGGGGGACGCCTTCATGTCCGGGCTCGTGTACGGATACGTCCGCGGCCTGGAAGCGGCTGAGACTCTCGATATGGCCCTCGCGGCCGGCGCCCTTGCCACCCAGTGCGAGCGCACGATAAGCCCTGATATGAGCGTTGAGGCGCTTGAGAGGACTATATCCGCGCTGAGGGAGACTTCCTGAGGGGATTTCCTCCGGGATTTTCACGAGTGAGAGGCTCTTCAGGAGGCGCATATGGACGTTTTAAGGGAATACTCGCCCTCCGCGGAGCTGCTCTCCTTCGCGCTCGAGTGCGCGTCCGTGCGGAAAACGTGCAGCTATCCGCTGCTTTCCGGCGCGGAGCTGGAAGCGGAAATAGCTTTGAGAGCAAAAGAGGGCGGCCTGCTCCGCATTGCTGAAGCCGACGGGAGGACGCGGGGAGCGCTCGCGTTTTTCTCGATGACGGAGGATGGCTACGCGCAGACGACGGGCATATTTGTCCGCGAGGGGGACGTGCCCTCCGCCCGTGCTCTCATTGAGGGATTTGCCGCCCTCTGCCCGGGCTGTGAGCTGACTGTTGGCCTGGCGGGGGAAAACGAGACAGTCTCGGCCGCGCTTGAGGAGCTGGGATTTGCCATATGCGAGAGGTGCTCGCACCTTGAATCCCGCGGCGGGACTTGTGCCGCCTCTTCGGCAGAAAGGATAGGGCGCGAGAGGCTCGGTGAGTATCTCAAATTCCACAAAGAGCATTTTTCTGATTGCTATTGGAACGCCGCGCGGCTTGAAGCCTGCTTTGAAAACTGGCGGGTATACGCGGCCGGGCGGCCGGTGCACTCCGGGCTGTTCCTGCGCAAATATGAGGGCGGGGCGGAGATATTCGGCCTTGCCGCACGGGATGTGCCCTCTGCGCGGGATCTGATTTCGACTGCTCTTGCCGCTCTGAAGGGCGGGAAGGTGACATACCTTTCCGACGCCGGCTCGGCCGGGGAAGCTGCGGCGCTGGACGCCGGATTTGAAAGGCTCGGAGAATATGTCTGCTGGAGTCGTGAAGATGTTTGACAACAGGGATTTTGACGGCTGGGCTGAGAGCTACGACTCAGATGTGCGCGAGAGCGCGGAGCGATATCCCTTTGCCGGATATGAGGAGCTCATGGACCGGATAGCCGCGCAGGTGCTTGGATGCCGCCGGGCTGACGGGCCTGTAAAGGTTTTGGACCTCGGCTGCGGCACGGGCGTCCTCGCGTCGCGGCTCGCGGAGGCTGGGTGCTCCGTGACGGGCGTGGATTTTTCTGCGGAAATGCTCGCGGAGGCCTCCCGGCGCTGCGGCGGGATGAAGCTCATCCGGGCGGATTTCTCCGCCGGGCTGCCGGACGGGCTGGGGGACGGGTTCGATTTCGTCACCTGTACGTACGCGATACACCACCTGAGCGCCGGAGGGCAGGCGCGGCTTCTCCGCGAATGCCTCGGCGTGCTCCGCCCCGGCGGGGCCGTGCTGGTCGGCGACGTAGCCTTTGAAACGCGGAGGGAACTGGAGCTCTGCCGCGCTCACGCCGCGGAGGAGTGGGACAGCGAGGAGAATTACCCGGTCGCGGAGGAGCTGAGGCGGTTCTTTCCCGCGCTTGAATTTGAGCGGATCTCCTTCTGCGCGGGGATACTTCGTCTTTCACCTCCGGCAGGGATGCTTGATATCGATTCGCTTTTCAGCGGATATGATGTGCGTGTTTTGCGGGAGTGCGACATACCTGAGGCGGCGGGGATCTGCTCCGGCAATCCTGAATACTACGGGTACATGCGCTCGCTGCCGTCCACTGAGGCCCTGCTGAGGGACACGCTCGCTGTCCCTGAGGGAAAGGGGCTGGTGGACAAATACTTCCTTCTGATCCGGGACGAAGCCGGGCCGCTGGGGCTTGCAGATATCATATCCGGCTATCCTGAAGGTGCCACGGCTTGGATTGGCCTGTTTATGCTCCGGCGCTCCGCACAGGGAAAAGGAGTTGGGAGAAAAATGGCCTCCCAGCTTCTGTCCGGGCTGAAAGCGGCGGGATTCAGGCGGGCCGGGCTCGCTTATGTGAAGGACAACCCGGTTCCGTCACATTTCTGGCCCGGCATTGGATTTGAGCCGTCCCGTGAGACAGTTTTAAGTGAATATACATTAATCACTGCATTCAAGACCCTATAAGTGTATTTTACTCAAAATTTTATATAAAGGGAGTTTTAGCATGAATAAATACCTCGACATCCAGCCAGAAATCAAAGCCGCGCTTGACGCGCACAAACCCGTCGTTGCCCTTGAGAGCACTATACTCAGCCACGGCATGCCGTACCCCGAAAATCTCGGATTCGCCGCAAAGGTGGAGCAGGTCGTGCGCGACAACGGAGCCGTCCCCGCAACCATGGCTATCATCGGCGGCAGGCTCAAGGTGGGCCTTAACGAGGCCGACCTCAAGGTAATGTGCGAGGCGCATGACGTCGGCAAGGTCTCACGCCGCGACGTGCCGGTGTACATCGCCAACGGCCACACGGGCGCCACCACCGTCGCCACTACCATGCTGATGGCCGAAATGGCCGGGATCCGTGTGTTCGCCACCGGCGGCATCGGCGGCGTACACCGCGGCGGCGAGGTCACCATGGACATATCCGCCGACCTGCAGGAGCTGGCACACACCTCCGTCGCCGTCGTCTGCGCCGGGGCAAAGCAGATTCTCGACATAGGCCGCACGCTCGAGTACCTCGAGACCATGGGCGTGCCCGTCCTCGGCATGGGCACGGACGAGTTCCCGGCCTTCTACTGCCGCAGGAGCGGCCACAAGCTCGACTACGCCTGCTCCGGGCCGGAGGAGGCAGCGGCCATCCTCAACGCCAAGTGGGATATGGGCCTGAAGGGCGGCGTCCTGATTGGCAACCCCATCCCCGAGGAGTACGCGCTCGACTTCGACCACATGGAGAGCGTCATCCGTGTCGCGCTCGCCGCGGCGGACGAGGCCGGCGTGCACGGCAAGGACATCACCCCCTTCCTGCTCGCAAAGGTGAAGGACCTCACCGGCGGCGAGAGCCTTGCAAGCAACATCCAGCTCGCGCTGAACAACGCGAAGGTCGCCGCGCAGATAGCCGCGGCGATGTGATCGATACCTCAATGGGACTTCGGATCCCGGCAGGTTCTTGCCTGCCGGGATTTTTACGTATATCTTACCGCGGACTTACGGAGCGGCGACTTGCATACATCTGCCTGCCGTGTTATGCTGAAAGCACAGTTTCAAGACGCGTAAAATAACTATGGAGGAACCGTTGAATGGCCGAAGGCATAGTGATTTACAAATCCCGCTATGGTGCGACAGCCAGATATGCCGCCTGGATAGCTGAAGCGACCGGGTTTGAAACCGCAGAGAGCTCTGATGCGGCGATCCGCCAGGCCGCAGATTGCACCGCCGTGGTGTTCGCCGGCGGCGTTTACGCCTCGGGCGTTGCCGGGATATCGCTCATGAAAAAGAATTCTGCCATGCTCGCCGGAAAGAGAACGGCCCTACTCTGTGTGGGCGCGTCGCCATGGGACGAAGGGGCGATCGCTTTACTGCGGGCCCGGAACCTTAAGGGGGTGCTCGAAGGAGTTCCTCTTTTCTATGCCCGCGGTGCCTGGGACGAGGATAAGATGAGCTTTGCCGACCGTACGCTCTGCAGGATGCTTCAAAAATCCGTGGCAAAAAAAGACCCGGCCGGATATGAGCCATGGGAGGCCGCGCTGATGTGCGCGAGAGGGCAGAGCTGCGACTGGACGAGCCGCGAGCAGCTTGAGCCGCTGCTTGAATACCTGAAATGACCCCGGGATTTTACTGCGCGCCGCTCGAGGGGGTTACTGGCTGCTCCTTCCGCAGGGCGCACGCGAGGTATTTCACGCCGGCGGACAAGTATTTCGCGCCCTTTTTCGCCCCGACGCAGGAGCACGTGTTCCCCCCGCGCGTCCTGCGAGAGCTGTCCCCGGGGCGGAACGCCTCCACGAACACCGTGCCGCAGCTTCTATGCCGCAGCGCGGATGACTTCGTCTGGGCCGCGAACGCGCTCATGGACATGGGCTACGGCGAGGTGAACCTGAACCTCGGCTGTCCCTCGGGGACCGTGACCGCGAAGGGCAAGGGGGCCGGGTTCCTTTCGCGCACGGAGGAGCTCGAGCGCTTTTTCGAGCAGGTGTTCTCCGCTGCCCGAGTAAAGGTCTCGGTGAAAACGCGCCTCGGCGTCCTCTCGCCGGAGGAGTTCCCGCGCCTCCTCGAGATATACAACCGCTATCCCATCTGCGAGCTCACCGTACACGCCCGGGTGAGGGCGGACATGTACCGGCTGCCGGTGCGGGAGGCGTGGTTTGACTACGCTCTCAGGCACAGCCGCGCGAGCGTGTGCTGCAACGGGGACCTGTTCTCCGCCTCGGCCGTGCGGGACTTTGTGCAAAAACGCCCGGAGTGCGCCGCCGTGATGGCCGGGCGCGGCCTTGCCGCCGGGCCGGACATTACTAACCGCCTGAGCGGCGCCGGATGGCGCTCCGAGGCCGCCCGCCGGGCCGCGCTTCGGGAATTCCACGGCGAGATTTACGAGACCTGCGCGGCGGATTTCGGCAGCGCGCGCAGCGCGATGCTGAGGATGAAGGAGCTCTGGAGCTATCTGCAGTTCTCCTTTGAGGACTGCGGCAGGGAGCTAAAGCGGCTCATGAAGGCAAAGGGCCCCGCGGAGTTCCTCTCGGCGGCGGACGCCGTGCTGAGCGGCTGCGCCCTTGCGACGGAGCCGGAATACCGCCCGAAGGAGGCGCAGCAATGAGGCTTTTCATAGCGCTGAATTTCCCAAAGTCCACAGTTGAGTCACTTGTCCGCGCGCAGGAGGCGCTCAGGCGCGCCGCGCCGCGGGGGAACTACTCCCGGCGCGAGAACCTGCACCTGACGCTCGCCTTTCTCGGCGAGCAGGAGCGAGGGCGGCTCGCGGCGGCGGAGGAGGCGATGGACGCGGCGCGCTTTTCGCCGCTCACGCTCACCTTTGACCGGGCGGGGCGGTTCAAAAACCGCGGAGGGGACATCTGGTGGCTCTCCTGCGGGGAGGCGCCGGAGCTCATGGCGCTTCAGCGGCGGCTGTCCGCGGAGCTGGCGTCGCGCGGCTTCACGCTTGAGGAGAGGCGCTTTGTACCGCATATAACGCTCGCGCGGCAGGTCATATTGCCGCCCGGGGCCGCCGCGCCGGCGCTGCCGGAGAGCCCGGTGACCGCTCCGGCCGGGCGCATGAGCCTGATGCTCTCCGAGCGGATTGACGGACGGCTGACTTATACGGAACTTTATCACACCTGAAACGGAGGAAGAGACATGACCTTTATCTGCTACCCCAAGTGCTCCACCTGCAAAAAGGCCCGCGATTTCCTGACCGCGGCGGGATTTGAATTCACCGAGCGCGACATAAAGACGCAGAACCCGACCGAGGCCGAGCTCCGCGACTGGCACGCGCGCAGCGGAGTGCCGCTGCGCAGGTTTTTCAACACGAGCGGGCAGCTCTACCGCTCGCTCGAGCTCTCGAGGCGCCTCGGTGAGATGAGCGAGGACGAGCAGTACGCGCTGCTGGCCACGGACGGGATGCTCGTGAAGCGCCCGATTTTGCTGACGGACGACGGCAGGGTGTTAGTGGGCTTCCGCGAAGCTGACTGGTCCGCCACACTGCGTGTGGAGGCCGGCCAGCGGCCGGAGGCCAAGCTGCGCCTGGACGCATAGCGCGGCGCGAAGCGCCGCGGGGCCGATAATATAAGGGCAAAGCCCTTATAAAACGATTGCAGGGGCGAAAGCCCCTGCATTGTCTTTGTCACCCCATTTCTTTGGTCTTGCCCAAAGAAACGGGAGTGACGCCCCAAAGAAAAACGCCAGGCTGCGCCTGGACGCATAGCGCGCCGCCTTGCGGCGCGAAAGCAGCTCTGCAACGTGGTCATCCCGAGAGGTGAATGACGTCAGCCACCAAAACCGTGCATTGCTCCCGTTGGTCGCGGCCACACTGCGTGTGGAGGCAGAGCGCCGCTTCGCGGCGAGGACTTCATCCATTTTCCCGTCAGTGCCGCGAGCGAAGCGAAGCAAACGCACGGTCGGCGATGCTGAA
>LBJMR02800__coassemble_604_pt1 | contig 22115 bp, 19 predicted proteins | sample LBJMR02800__metabat2_low_PE_004 | metagenome-assembled genome bin LBJMR02800
ATGCTTTCCTTCTCCTGCTTCTTTCTTCTTCCCCCGGCAATAAACCGCCGGGGGAGGGGCGTTCAGGCTTCAGTCCACTTGAAGCCCATTATTTTGGCGAAGTCGCGCAGCTCCGCGCGGAAATCCCCGGACACTATCGCGTAGTGTTGGGTTGTGCCGAAGGCGAGAAGCCGGCTGAAGACCTCGCTCGCCGTGCCGGTGAGCATCTTGAGCCTGCCGTGGCAGAAGCTGGCGTGGAAGAAGTCCACATCCTGCGCCTCGGCAATGGTGAAGGCCATTTTATAGCCGCCCTCGCCCTGGGAGAGGTGCAGCAGCGTTTTGACTCCGGGGGCGAGTACCTGCCAGGCAAAGGCCGCGCCGGGGTATTTCACATCGGCGTTGAGCAGACGGGTGTCCTTGGCGATGACGACCTTGGCCTCGGGGTCGGTGTAGTCGTTCGGCCCGCCGTGTCCCACGTCCACGAGGCCGGTTTCGGGGTTGATATATCCAGGCTCGACAACCTGCGCGGGGCGGCCGGAGAGCAGGCGGAGGATATAGGCCGCCGTGCCGGCGCCGACGTCGCCCTCGGGCGTCGCGGCTATGCCGTGCCCGCCGGGGCAGGGCAGGAAGCCGGGCCGCAGCCCGAGCTCGCGGTGCATTACGTTGTCAAGGTCGTTCATGACCACATAATCCGCGCCCATCGAGGCGGCGCAGCGGTCGACGGCGAGGGAGGCTCGCACGGACGCGGCGAGCTTGTCCTCGTCGACGTCGTCCATCACGCTGTAGCGGCTCTTGAGCTCGGCTACGGCGGAGGCGACGTCCCCGTCGCTCACATTGTCCATTTCGCGGCGAACGGTGGCGTTGGCGAGCACCTTCATCTCCGGGCCGACGTAGCGGAAGAGGGAGAAGCCGTCCACATAAGTGGACCACATGACCTCGTGGTGGCGGGCGTAGTGCACGACCACAGCGTCCTTCAGCTTTGCGCGGACGTGTGCGGCGGCAAAGAAGGGCTTCGCGCGGGCCATCACCTCGTCCAGCGTCCCGAGCACGGTCTCGGTCATCGGCCTGTCCATCCGCGCGATGGAGCCGGAGGCCTGGAGCGAGCCGACAAGCCCGCGGACGGTGTTGGCGGCGACGCTGTCGTTGGCGCTGAAGGTGTTTTCAAAGGGTATGCGTTCCGGCACGACGCTGGCGAACAGCACCGGGAGCTCCGGCATGTCGCGTTCAAAGCGCATCCAGAGCGCGTCGGGCGCCCAGGAGAGGTACTGGACATACACGCCGTCCACGCGCTCGCTCATGAAGAGGGCCATGGCGCGGTCGAGGTCGGCGCGGTTATATACTATGCCGGCGCTCACGGTGTCGGCAAATTCGCCGAGCGCGCTGAGTGTGAGTTGCTCGGGGCGCTTCATGCGTTCCTCGTATGTCCCGTCCGGCGTGCCGGCGCCGGATTTGCGCAGGCCGTTGTTGCTGTAGAGCAGTACGCCGATTTTCGGCTTGCAGCAGTTGCTCATGTGACTGCCCCCGTTCAGCGAGCGAGCTCGTAAATCTGGCGGATATCGTCGGGGCCGAGCTCCTGCATGTGGCCGACGTTGAGCTGGCAGAGCTCGTCGATGTCCTCGTCCTTCACGCCGAGCTCGGCGAGGGTGACGGGCATGCCGAGGGAGTGGTTGAACTCCTTCAGGCGGCGGATGGCCTCAAGGACGGTGGCCTCGGGGTCGTACGGGTCGTAGTCGACGCCCCAGACCTTGGTGGCGTAGCGGATGAAGCGCGGCATGTTGTTCTTATAGACGTACTTCATCCAGGCGGGGCAGATGGTGGCGAGCCCGGCGCCGTGGGCGGAGTCGTACTTCGCGCCTATCATGACCTGGATGCGGTGGCAGGCGCTGTCCTGGATCCTGCCGACGCCGACGGTGTTGTTGTGGCTCATGACGCCGGCCCACATGATCTGCGCGCGGACATTGTAGTTATACGGGTCGCTGATGGCCTTGGGCCCGAGCTTTATCATGGTGCGGAGCAGGCCCTCGCAGAACTCGTCGGTGAACTCGTTGTCCTGAACGGGGGTAAAATAACGCTCGTGGGTGTGCATCATGATGTCGACAACGCCGCAGGCCGTCTGATAGGCCGGAAGGGTGTATGTGAGCTCCGGATTCATGATGGCGAAGCGGGGGCGGATGCAGTCGTTGTTGCAGGCTGACTTGACCTTGAGCGCGTCGTTGTTCAGCACGCAGCTCGAGGAGCCCTCGCTGCCGGAGGCGGCGATGGTAACAATGGCGCCGACGGGCATCATCACGGTCGGGTTCTTGGTGCGCAGGAAGTAATCCCACACGTCGCCGTCATAGAGAGCGCCGATGCCGATGCCCTTGGCGGTGTCGATGACGCTGCCGCCGCCGATGGCGAGCAGGAAGTCCACTCCCTCGCGCTTGACTATCTCTATGCCCTCGCGAACGTGCTCGACCCTCGGGTTGGGCTGCGCGCCGCCGAAGTCGACGGTGGCGATGCCCTCGTCCTGGATGTACTGGCGGACACGGTCAAGGAGCCCGCTGCGGACCACGCTGCCGCCGCCGTAGACTATAAGGACCTTGGTCGCGCCCTGCTCGGCGCAGAGCTTGCCGACATTCTTCTCCTGGTCCTTGCCGAACACGAACTTGGTGGGGCAATAGAAAGTAAAGTTGTTCATATGCTTACCTCCATCTTTAATGATCTTACTTATGGTTTTGGCCTCTTTCACTGCTATAACAATAACACAAGTGCGTGCAGAGAGACAAAGACCATTTTTTTATTGTATCCATAACATAATGTTATCTCAAAACGCGAATTGTTACGATTTAGCACTTTCTATTTTATAAATCTTGTGTCATAATGGGACAAAAAACTATTTCGACAGGGGGCAGGGTTATGATAACCGAAAGACATCTGCGCGTTTTTTACGAAGTCTGCAAGCACATGAACATGACCAAGGCGTCCAAGGAGCTGTTCGTATCCCAGCCGGCGATAAGCAAGACGATACATGACATCGAGCAGGATTACGGCGTGAAGCTGTTCGAGCGCTGGAACAAGCAGCTCTATCTGACCCCGGAGGGGGCAACGCTGTACGAGTATTCCAAGCAGGCGGTGAACCTGCTGGACACCATCGACAAGAGCATGCAGGCGCGGAACGGCAAGGATATAATCCGCGTCGGCGCGAGCATAACCATCGGGACGAGCATACTCGGCGAGATAGCAGCCGGCTTCTGCGCCGGGAACGCGGCGGTAAAGATAGAGGCGCTTGTGGACAGTACGCCGGTTATAGAGCAGGCGCTGCTGCAGGGGCAGATCGACCTTGCCTTTGTAGAGGGCCGTCTCGCAAGCCCGGAAATCAAGAGCGAGACGGTGGGTTGTACGGACATAGTGCTTGTCGTGGGCAGGCAGCACGAGCTGTACGGACGCGAAAATATCAAGCTTGAGGATCTGAGCGGCAGGGACTTCATCGTCCGCGAGAAGGGCAGCCGGACGCGCGAGAAGTTTTCCATGGAAATGGAGCGGAACAATATACGCTGGAACCCGGCCTGGGAGTGCCACAACACGCAGACAATAAAGAACGCCGTGGACGCCGGGCTCGGCATCGGCGTGCTTAGCAAGCTTTCCGTCCGCAAAAGGCTCGAGAGCGGAAGGTTCAGGGCGCTGAACGTCTTTGACAAGCCGCTCGAGCTCTACATAAGGATGGCGTATGCCGAGAACAAGTATTTTTCGCAAAACCTCACCGCCTTCCGCGACTATGCAGTGGAACACGTCGGAATTCTGGCGATGGAGAAGAATACATAACCTGCAGGTTATGGACACGATTAGGAAACGGTATTTTTCATTTCTTTGCATGTGTGTTATGGTTTTATCACAAGCAGCACGTACGTACAACCAACCACTATCAACAAACTAAAAGGAGAGCAGAGAAATGGATGTAAAGAAGTTTTCTGGCGTTTACCCCGCGGTTATCACCCCCTTTGACGCCGACGGCGAGGTCGACGTAGCGAAACTTGAAAACTACATAAACTACCTGTCCGACAAGGTCGACGGCCTGTTTGTCGGCGGCTCCTACGGCTCCGGCCCCATAATGACCGTTGCCCAGCGCAAGACCCTCGCCGAGGTGACCGTTAAGACCTGTGCCGGCCGCATCCCCGTCATCATGCACATCGGCACCACCAACCTCACCGACACCATCGAGCTTGCCCAGCACGCCGAGAAGGTCGGCGCCGACGCGCTCGCCGCCGTCACCCCGTTCTACTACCGCCACACCCCCAACGTGATCAAGCAGTATTACGTTGACCTTATAAAGAACGTCGACCTGCCTGTCATCGCCTACAACAACCCGAAGTACAGCAACTTCTGCATCAGCGGCGACTTCCTCGCCGAGCTGGCCGACATCGGCCTCGAGGGCGTGAAGGACTCCAGCGCCGACATCAGCCTGTTCTATGACTTCATGGCCAAGGTGAAGAAGGAGGGCTTCCTCTTCCTGATAGGCTCCCAGACCCACCTTCTGCCCGCTGTCGTCGGCGGCGCCCACGGCTGCGTTTCCGGCCTGTCCAACGCCTTCCCCGGCTTCATCAAGGAGATCTACACCAAGTGCAAGGAGGGCAAGTTCTCCGAGGCCCGCGACATGCAGCTCAAGGCCAACCTGCTCCGCAGCGTGACCGGCAGCGGCATCCCCGTGCCCTTCTATCACGCCGTCCTCCCGATGCTCGGCGTCGACATCGGCCTGCCGCGCCGCCCCTTCCTGCCGCTCCCGGCCGAGGAAGTAGAGCGCATCCGCAAGGCCCTCACCGAGACCCAGATGCTCATCGGCTGAGCGAATCAATCAACACGCAAAAGCAAGGAGTGATGCGACATGCCTGAACTCGTCACAATAGGCGAGACCATGGTAGTCTTTGACAGCACCTCCGCCGGCCCGCTGCGCTATGCGAGCAGCTATACCTGCCACACAGGCGGCGCCGAAACCACCGTCGCGGTAGGAGTGGTCCGCCAGGGCCACTCCGCGGGCTGGATAAGCAGCCTCGGCGAGGATGAGTTCGGCATGCTCATCAGGCGCACCTTCATGGGCGAGGGAGTGGATCTCAGCCGCGTGGCGGCCGATCCCTCCCGCCCGACCGGCATATTCTTCCGCGAGGCCGTTGGCAACGGGGAGTACAGGAACTTCTATTACCGCAAAAATTCCGCCGCGAGCGCCATAAGCCCCGAGCAGTTGGACGAGGAGTACATCGCCTCGGCAAAATGGCTGCATCTGACGGGCATAACCATGGCCATAAGCGAGAGCGCGCTGGAAACCGTGCTACGCGCCGCGGAAATCGCAAGAGCGCACGGCGTGAAGGTCTGCTTCGACCCGAACCTGCGCCTCAAGATGTGGACGATAGAGGACGCCAGGCGCGCCATGGAGCGCATATGGCCGCTTGTCGACGTCGCCCTGCCCGGCGCGGAGGAGGGCGAGCAGCTTTTCGGCACTGCCGACCCTGACGCCATCGCCGAGGAGCTCAGCTCCCGCGGCGTGGGCTGCTCCATAGTAAAAATCGGCGCAGACGGCGCCATCGGCTATGAGAATGGAGAAAAGGTTGTATCGCCGGGCTTCAAGGTCAAGCACGTAGTCGACGCTTTCGGCGCCGGGGACTCCTTTGCCGCCGGTATAATTTCTGCGAGGCTGAAGGGCTGGGAGCTTGCCGAGCAGCTCAGATATGCCAACGCAATCGGCGCAATGGCGGTCTCTGCTCCCGGCAATATCGAGGCCGTGCCTACCCATGCCCAGGTGATGAAGTATCTCGCGGGCAAGGCTGCCGTCACCAGATAAATCAGCGGCTTATGCCGCGTCAGGCCCCTGTGTCTGCGGACAAACCACAGATGCGGGGGCCTCGTTTTACTCTGAGAGGGAGGATACTGATGGAGAATTTCCCGGAGGGAGTCAGGCTGCCCGCGCGGCAGATAGAGGGCATAAAGCTCGTGGCCTGCGACATGGACGGAACAGCCCTGAACGAGGACAAGGAGTTCAGCGAAGCTACGCTCGAGGCCTTCGCCGCCCTGAAAGACAGGGGGATAGCTTTCACGATAGTTTCGGCGAGGACGCCGTTCATGCTCGGCGTATTTTGCCGCCAGGCCGGGATCGGCGCGACGCCCGTAATCGCGCTCGAGGGCTCCGAGGTGATAAGCGCCGCCGGCGGCGAGCCGCTGTACGACTGTCCGATAGCGCCTGCGGAGGCCGCGGAAATCTGTGCCCACTGCCACAAAGCGGGGATGGATTATACGATATACACAGCCAGAAACTGTTATCTCCGCCGCGACACGCGGCGCATGTGGCGGTTTGATCTCTACGACCGCACTGCGGCGGCCCACTCCGCCCCGCCGGTGCCGACAGCCGTATATGAGGAAACATCGCCGGAGGCGATCGCCGCCGAAAAAGTATACAAAATATTCATCGACAATCCGGATGATAAACAGCATGCGGAGCTGGAGGAATACCTGATCGCCTATCCCGATGTGCGCACGGACTGCTCCGAGGGGCGCTCCATGTCCATAACGCGCCGGGAGGCCTCCAAGCGCGCCGCTCTTGAAATGCTCGCGCAGATGCTCGGGCTGAAGAGGGAGGAGGTCTGCTGCTTCGGCGACTGGCACAACGACGTGGGGATGCTCTCAGCCTTTCCAAATTCTGTCGCCATGCTCAACGGGGTGGAGGAGGCGAGAGCCGCCGCGGGGTATGTCACGCTGCCGAATTCGCAGGACGGCGTGGCGTTCTTTATACAACGCTACGTTCTCGGAAATACGGCCTGGCCGATGAGATGACATTTTGTACATAACTTGAGGTAATAGAACCGATAAATTATTGGGATTATACAAATCGCAATTCATGTAGTATGATTTATACATAACAGGAGAGTTTTATAAGGTCATCAGTTGTGCATGTTGGTTAATATGCCAAATTGTTAAGAAATTATTGAAAATATCCCCGCATATCGAACATATCCGCCAGTTATGGCTGGCGGTCTGTTAATAAGAAAGTAGAAGGAGTGGTAAGATGGGCTATAAGGTGTATATGGCCGAGGTTATACACCCCGATGCCGTGAAGAAGCTGAGCGACTTCGCAGAGATCGTGGATAATTTTGACCACATCGAGGAATTGGATGGCATCCTGCTTCGCGCGCACCACCTGAACCGTGACCAGATTTCGCGGGCGAAAAAATGCAAGGTCATCGCGAGGCACGGCGTTGGGATGGACATATTGGATGTCGCCGCGTGTAAGGAGTTCGGCATCCCTATCGTTTATACCCCCGGCGCAAACACGTTTTCCGTGGCCGAATTTGCCTTCACGATGGCGCTCTGCCTGATGAGAAACGTATACCAGACGGAATACATCCAGAAAACGCAGGGGTTCAAGGAGATGGGGCCCGTCTCCCTCCGCGGAAACGAAATGCGCGGCAAGGTCGTCGGAATCGTCGGCGCTTCCGGGCGCATCGGCACTACGCTTGCCGGCATGTTCAAGGGAGCGTTCGGGTGCCAGATCTTGGGATATGCGCCGCATACGCCGGCAGAACGCCTGGCCGAAAAGGGCATTGAAAAGGTTGAGACGATCCCCGAGCTGATCTCCCGCAGCGACGTTGTGAGCATCAACTGCCCGCTGACGGACGAGACCCGCAACCTCTTCAACGCCGAGATGTTCAGCTATTTCAAGCCCAGCGCCATACTGCTGAATACGGCGCGCGGCGCGATCGTTGACGAGAATGCTCTGTACGACGCGCTGACCACCGGGAAGCTGAGGGCTTGCGGCTCGGACGTGTTCGTGGACGAAGCCACTTCCTTCACCAACCCGCTGAACAAGCTGGACAACTTTATAGGTTTCCCGCATGTCGCCGCGAACACCCAGGAGTCGATGTACAACATGGCCATGTGGGCCGTGGAAGGGCTCATCGACGTGATCGAAGGCCGGGAACCGAAGTATTTGTATAAGTATTGAATGCCGTGCGCAAATCAGCTAACAAAAACTTAAAAAGGAGAACATGGTATGAAAAAGACAATTTCCATTCTCTTGTGCATACTAATGATGGTCATGCTTTTTGCCGGCTGTGGTGAAACCCCTGCAACTGACGTGGTCGAAAGCGAAGATCCGGCAACGGAGAGTACGGTTCCTTCTGATGATCAGGTCGAATCAGTAACAGGATTTACACTGCCGGATCCTCCGGAGAGCCCTGCACTCATACAGTTTGCCGGAGGAGCGAGCGGCGGCACATTTTTCCTTATATCCAATGCCGTTGCCCAGGTCCTTAACCAAAAATACTCGGAATATGTTAAGTGCTCTACTCAGGCAACTTCTGGAAGCGTTGAGATACTGAATCTCCTCGAAAGCGGTGAAATCGACTTTGGATGGAGTCAGTCCGGGATGGCTGCACAGGCGGTAGAAGGTGTAGATCCGTTTGACACACCTCATGAAAACATTGCAAGCGTTGTGTATGGTTATCCGAATGTCTGCCAGATTGTTGTGACTGCAGACAGCGGTATTGAGTCTGTAGAGGATCTTGCAGGGCACACTTTTTCTGTTGGTGGACTTGGCAGCGCCGCAGAGCTGAATATGCGCGATATTTGCTCGGTATATGGTATTGATTACGTTGACCGGAATGATTTTCGTGCGGAATATGCAAGCGATAATGATTATCCGGACATGATAAGCAACAAACAGATTGACGGTGGATTCTCTGCGGCTGCAATCGGTGCATCTGCGGTTGTCAACGTTATGACTACTGGCAACTGCAAGCTCCTGTCACTCAGTGATGAGGCAATTGATGCGCTTATTGAAATGAATCCGGCGTATTTTGAGTATACTATCGAGGCGGGAACTTACGCTAATCAGGATTACGATGTAAAGACTGTCGCAGTTGCGAATTACATTTACTGCCGTAAAGATCTTGATGATACTACAGTTCAGGTGTTCCTTGATTCTATTTTCAATAACATCGACGAACTGGCACTTTCCCACTCTGCGGTACGTGATATGACATTTGAAAATGCTGTTAGTGGACTGACCGTCCCGCTGCATCCTGCTGCCGAAGCGTATTATAAAGAAGTTGGCGTGTTAGAGTAAACAGCAGAATGCAGATGAATCAATATTGCAATATCCCACAAAAGTGGGATATTGCAATATTAGGGGAACTGAAAGTATGAAAGGAGGCACAAATGGGTTCTGCAAGTGAAAAAGGCCTGAAGGAAAAAGAAATTGAAAATGGGCAAGAGTATACTTTAGGATCTGATGAAGATATTGAAAATGGGGTTAAGGCTACTGCAACTAATGAGAACACCCCTGAAATAGATGAATCTCAGACCAAACAAAACGAAAGAGTTGCTGAGATTATTTCAAACGCTACCAATATGTCAGACGAAGAGCTTGACAGTATGATAGCGAAAGTTGAGGTTGAATCTCAGTATAGAGACCTAAAGGGCGTAATAAGCGTTATCGTCACAGTTATTGCTGTGGCAATGGGCATATTTCACTTCTGGCTCGCCGGCTTTAGTCCTATAACAGGTTCCAAGGCGAGAATAATACACCTCGCGTTTGCCCTGTGCCTGACATTTCTTATTTATCCGATAAGTAAAAAGTGGCGTAAGCTCACTATATGGGATCTGATATTGGCGGTTCTTGGAGCGACTGTCAACATTTATCTATTCCTTAATGTTGACAGGATTGCTATGAATGCCGGGACATTGACAACACTCGATCTAATAATGGGTGGACTGACAATTGTTCTTGTCATACTCGGCGCCCGCAGAGCAATTGGACCAGCCCTCTCCATAATAGCAGTAGTTATGCTGCTCTATGCTTATTTTGGACCGTATCTGCCAGGATTTTTGCAGCATAGAGGATACTCAATAGAGCGTCTGATAAACCATCTATATATTTCTCTTGAGGGCATTTTTGGAACCCCGCTTGGAACAACATCAAGTTATGTTTTCCTCTTCGTTATGTTTGGCGTGTTTCTTTCGGAGACTGGTCTCAGCGAGTTCTTAACGAACGCAGCCATGTGCGTAGCAGGCACAAAGCCGGGCGGTCCTGCAAAGATGGCTATCGTGGCGAGTGGGTTCTTTGGAATGATATCTGGAAGCGCCCCTGCAAACGTTGTTACTACGGGAGCATTTACTATTCCACTTATGAAAGAAATGGGATATAAGTCTCATTTTGCTGGCGCAGTTGAGGCCGTTGCTTCAACAGGTGGGCAGATAATGCCCCCGGTTATGGGTACAGCAGCGTTTATTATGGCAGAAATACTTGGCATATCCTATAGGTCAATTATTTTTATGGCCATAATACCTGCCATACTCTATTACGTTGCACTCTGGTTTTTCGTAGACCTTGAGGCACGAAAGTGTGGGCTTAACGGGCTGAAAAAGGAACAACTCCCTAAATTGAAGGAGTCCTTTAAGACTAATGCTATTATGCTTCTGCCTGTAATACTTATGCTTGTCCTCATCCTGGAGAGCTACACTGCCTATTTTGCGGCTTTTTGGAGCACGGTCCTTCTGGTTGTGCTGAGCATGTTCAATAAAAAAACCAGGCTTAACCCCAAAAGGCTCGTAAACGCGATAGTCAAAGGCGTTAAACAGACTATCTCTGTTTCCATGGCTACGGCGGTTGTCGGCATAGTTATAGGTATTGTGAATCTCACTGGTCTGGGACTGCAGCTTGCCAATCTTATTATCACTTTGTCCGGCGGGCACCTTATTATTACTATGTTCCTGACGATGCTCGCCTGCTTCGTGCTTGGCATGGGCCTGCCGACGTCCGCTGCATATATCGTTGCAGCTGCCGTTGCGCCGACTGCAATGGTTAAGCTCGGAGTGCCTATTGAAGCGGCGCATATGTTCATCTTCTATTATGCCTGCCTCAGCTCTATTACTCCTCCAGTTGCGCTGGCTTCGTTCGCGGCCTCCGGACTTTGTGGAGCACCATCAGGGAAGGTCGGCTGGACGGCCGTTCGGCTTGGCATTATAGGCTTTATAGTTCCGTATATGTTCGTTTACTCGCCGGAACTCCTTATGCAGGGTGAAGCCTACAGAATAGTTATTGCTTTCTGCACGTCCTGCATCGGTGCTTTCTGCCTGGCTACAGCATTCCAGGGCTATTTCCGAACAAACGCTAAATGGTACGTGAGAATCATGATGGGTGCAGCGTCCCTGCTGCTCATTGATTCAGGACTCGTGACTGATGCAATTGGCTTTGCCTGCATTGCAGTTTCGTATGTTATCCAGACCATGCGCCTGAAGAAGGAGCGGGCGGCTGTCCAGCTTAAGGCATAGGAGGGTAATTGAAAGAGCTAACAGAAAAGAGAGTTCTTGAGCTGAAAAGATTCGCAGAGCAAATTCGCCTGGAAACAGTAAAAGAGCTTGTTGAACTTGGTTTTGGACATGTTGGCGGATGCATGTCAATCTGTGAATTACTGTCCGTTTTGTATTCCGAAGTAATGAATGTACATTCTGACGATCCGGCGAACTCTGAAAGAGATATATTGATTTGCTCTAAGGGCCATGCCGGACCGGCAATATATGCGGCGCTTGCTCTCCGAGGATTTATGCCCTTAAGTGAGCTTGCAACTTTGAATAAGCCGGGTACGAATTTGCCGAGCCACTGTGACCGCAACCTTACCAAGGGAGTCGACATGACCACCGGCTCCCTTGGACAGGGACTCAGCGCTGGTGCAGGGGCTGCGCTCGGCCTCAGAATTGATGGCCGCGACAACCATGTATATGTAATACTCGGCGATGGTGAATTGCAGGAAGGTCAGGTTTGGGAGGCGGCTATGGCCGCCGCCCAATACCGGCTCAGCAATTTGATTGCGTTTGTTGACCATAATAAGTTGCAAATTAACGGTGACGTTGAAAAAATCAACGGCGTTGAAGACCTTGAGAGCAGGTTTAACGGATTCAAATGGAACACGTTTAGAGTCAATGGTCATGACGTTTCTGCTATATATGAGGCCGTAGCGCGTGCACAAGAGCTGTCTGGACCAACTGCCGTCATTCTTGAGACTGTTAAAGGGTTCGGCTGCGAGTACGCGCTGAAACAACTGCGCTGTCATAGTCTGAAGATGCCGGCAGAGAAGCTCGACGAGTCTATAGCACTGATACAAAAGAGAATTGCCGACTATGACAGACGCATAGCGGAGGTGGGCTGATATGGTGGAACTAATTTACGACGGCACTACTGAGTCAGTTGAGCTCAAACAGCAGTTTACATGTGTTTTGGGGGAGCTGATGGAACAGGACAGCCGCGTTGTTCTGGGTGATGCAGATGTTGGATTTTCTGTCTATGGAGATAAGTTGACTGAACTCCATGACAAGTACGGCGACAGGTTCTTCGATGTGGGCATACAAGAGGCAAACCTTGTTGGCTTTGCCGCCGGGCTCGGCCTTACCAGTAAAATACCATATATAGTGACCTTTGCTCCATTTTTGACACGGCGAGCTTATGACACCATTTTTATTTCGCTTGCCTACGCTAAAATAGGAGCCAAGCTTATTGGATGCGATCCTGGATTTACTTCAGCGTTCAACGGAGGAAGCCACAGCGCATTAGAAGACACTGGAATCATGCGATGTATACCGGGAATAACCATTGTTGACATCACTGATGGAACAATGCTTAAAAGCGTTGTTATGGATGCGGATCCTAATAAACTCGTGTATATACGTATGCCCCGAGGTATGAAGCTGAAGAAGGTCTATGGATCGGGTACGGAATTCACCTACGGCGAGGCGTTGCTGCTCAAAGAAGGCATGGATTTGACCATAGTTGCAGCCGGCTTAATGGTTGCACGGGCCCTCGAGGCGTCGCAGGTTTTGAACGAGCTCGGAATAAGGGCTGAAGTCATAGACGCCTTCACAATAAAACCATTGGATGCGGAGCTCATTTGCTCAAGCGCGGCCAAAACGGGCGCTGTCCTCTGCTGTGAGAATCATAGAGAGGTGGGAGGGCTGTGCTCTGCCGTGGCTGAAGCACTTGTCAGGAATGGAATAGCTTGCAGCTATAATACTGTGGCTGTTGGAGATCGGTTTGGAGAAGTAGGGCCCGCCGACTATCTATCGAAAACATATGGCCTCGAAACAAGTGACATCATCACAAAAGCTGAAAAACTCGTGGATAACAAAAAACGGTTCGGAGGTTCACAATGAAAGCAACGTCGGCGAAAATTGTTGCACCGAGGACATTCGAATTTGTTGAAGAAGAGCTGCCTGCCCTTGGAGATAATGAGATACTCATAAAAATGGATTCGGTGGGACTCTGCCATAGCGATTTGCCGAGATATACAGGAAAGGCTACTATTGCAGTATCGTCCAGAGGATATAGGGAATCAGTACCTGTAGTTTTCCCGTGTATGGTGGGACACGAGCCCGTAGGGACAGTAATAGACAAGGGTAATAAAGTTACAAAGTTCTCTATCGGAGATCATGTGACTGGGCATATGCCCACTTGTTTCAGAACGCACCTGGTAATTAATGAGAACGCAATGATATTCAAGTTTCCGGACTCAATGCCTATGGACTACAGGTATTGTGTCGCAGAGCCATTGGGTTGCATTGTGAACATTCTGAATATGGCCACTCAACAGGAGCCGGGAAAAACTGCAGTCGTGGGCTGCGGACACCTTGGATTGCTCGTAATATCCGGCTTGAGGGCTCTTGGAATTGCAGACATCACGGCAGTTGATTTGAACAACGAGCGTTTAGAATTTGCACGACAATTTGGAGCAGCAAAAACACTCAATCCAGCCGAATGTGATATTCGCACCGCGGCGTTTGATCTTACAGAAGGGCATTTCTTTGACACTGTCATGGAAATCACCGGAAGCATTCGCGGCCTTGAAACAGCCTGCCGTATAATTAAATTTGCTCACGAAAACGGGATGCAGAACGGCAGGTATATTGGACGAGGCAGGATACTTACAAGCTCCGTATTTTCCGGTGAAGAAACGTTTCCGTTCGGACTGGCTCATGATCTAATGCTGCGCACACCTGACGTATTTAACGTACATCCCTCTTCTGCGGAAGATGTTCTGGCCAATGATATCCGTGGCGTGAATATGTGCATTGCCGGAGAACTGCCGCTCCATAAAATGATTACTCATACGTGTCGGTTTGAGGATCTCCATGTGGGATTTGATTGGCTTGAACATGCCCCTGAGGGCTATAATAAAGGCCTTGTTTTATTCGATTAGTGAGTTCATTTTAATACTTTTGAAGCAATTTATGAAATGAGGGACAAAGATGATAGTGACGAATAGAGAACATGCCCTTGACTATCTTGGACTCAATCAAAATTTGGATACCGCTTTGCAATACATATCTAAAACAGACCTCGACGGCATCGAGGACGGCAACCACCTGATCGAGGGCGAGGAGGTCCGTGTAAAAGTACAGCACATGCAAACCAAGCCTTTGGATGCGGCGAAGCTGGAAGCTCATAACGATTTCGCCGACATCCAGATGCTGCTTGAAGGCGAGGAGAGCATAGGCTGGTGCTTCAGGACGGAGAAACTGAAGGAGACCGAGGCTGCGCCGGAGCGCGACATTTATTTCTACGAGGGGGAGTTTGCCAAGCTGGACCTCAAGCCGGGCCAGTTTGTGATAGTCTTCCCGGACGATGTCCACGCCCCGGGCCTCGCCACAGATGAGCCCTCAGGAATCCGCAAGGCGGTGTTCAAGGTCAAACTTGGCTGAGGAGGCGTATTGATGAAAAAGATGAAGGCGGCAGTACTCACGGAGCCGTATCACATCGAGTATGTTGAGACGGAAATGCCTGAGCCGCGGCCGGGAGAGGTCCTGATAAAAACCTGCTACGCCGGAATATGCGGCTCTGAGCTGCACGCTTACAAGGGGCTGCACAAAAAGCGCGTGCCGCCGGTGATCATGGGGCACGAGATATCCGGCTTGATCGCCGGGCTCGGCGAGGGAGTAAGCGGTTTTGACATTGGCGACCGAGTGACTGTCGTCCCGATGTACGGCTGCGGGGAATGCCCCGAGTGCTTCCGTGGAGAGACGAGCCTCTGCTCGGACAAGACCATATTCGGCTCGCAAAAGTGGCCGGGAGGCTATGCGGAGTACTGCACTGCCCCGGCGAAGGTCGTGTACAAGCTGCCCGAGGCAGTTTCCATGCAGGACGGGGCGCTAATTGAGCCGCTTGCCGTGGGCCTGCACGCAGTTAGGACGGCAAAGGTGAGCGCTGGAGACAAGGTCGTGGTTCTCGGCTCCGGGGCAATAGGGCTCTGCACCGCCATAATGGCATCACGTGCCGGGGCGGCCCCGCTCATCTGCACGGATGTGCAGCCGTTCAACCTTGAGCGGGCCATGGCTCTGGGCGCGACGCACACGATCGACGCGAGGGACCCGGAGCTTGTCAGCAAAGTGATGGACATTACAGACGGAGGATGCGACACTGTGTTTATCACTGCCCCGGTCAACTCCCTGATCAACCAGGCGATTGCCATGACGCGCAAGCAGGGGCAGATTATATGTGTCGCCATGTTTGACGGCGAGGCCTCGGTAAACGTTGAGCTGAACCGGGCGAAGGAGACCATAATTACGGGCACATCCATGTATTATGAAGAGGATTTTGCCCGGATTATCCGTATGCTCAGCAACGGCAAGCTGAACACTGCCGGCCTGGTGACTCATGAGCTGCCGCTTTCAGAGGCTGATTCTGCGTTCCAGATGTATGAAAATCGTGTGCCGGGCATTGTGAAAATCCTGCTCAAAGCATGAAATCAGCGCAAAGCAAAACCAAAAGAAAAAGCGCCGCGGCGGCCGCGACAGAGCTGCCGGGACGGCGCAGGAAGGAGATAGGACCTTGATTATCGGTGATTCGATACTTGCCGTGCTCCTGTTCGCCCTCGGCGGATACGTGTACGGAACGGCCGCAAGCTGGCCGGATTATTCAAGGCTTTCAGTGCTTGGCCCGGAGATGGGGCCTAAGCTGCTCGGTATAGCCTTCATCATCGCCGGCGTACTGCTGCTTTTGCAGGTCGCCAACCGCGCGTTCATCAAAAAAGTGAACGCCGACGGCGAGAATTACGTCCAGAAGGACATAGCGAACGCCAAGGCAAAATTCGCATACCTCAAAGAGCACTGGAAGGGCGTTATTGCCCTCATTGCCCTGCCGGTCATGATGTGGATTTACGCCACTGTGCTGCCGACCGTGGGCTTTGAGATATGCACTCTGGTATTTCTGTTTGTGGCGCTGCTTATCTGCCAGGAGAGGCGCTGGTACATACTCTTGGGAGTGCCGGTGGGCATGACCGTGGTTATTTACCTGCTCTTCAGGCTGCTGCTGAACGTGCCGCTGCCGCTGCTGTTTCTGTAAAGGAGGTAAGACGAAATGGAAGCATTCTGGTCAGCGCTTGTTGATTCCTTTACAGTTGGCAACGTTTTTCTGTCGATTGTCGCCACTTTTGCCGGCATCGTCATCGGCGCAATACCCGGCCTGAGCGCCACAATGGCGGTTGCCATACTGATACCATTTACCTATAAGATGGGCACGATTGCCTCGCTCGCGATGCTGCTGGGCGTTTACTGCGGCGCGGTTTACGGCGGCTCCATAAGCGCGATCCTGCTGAACATCCCCGGCACGCCGGCCGCCATTATGACGACGCTGGACGGCAACCCGATGGCGAAAAAGGGTGAAGGCGGCAAGGCTATCGGCGTTTCTACAATTGCCTCGTTCTGCGGCGGCATCATTTCATGCGTGTTCCTGATAGTCTGCTGCTCGCTGCTGGCCCTTGTGGCCCAGAAGTTCAGCTATCCCGAGTACTTCGTGCTCGCGGCGTTCGGCATCTGCCTTGTCGCGGACTCCTGCGGTGAGTCCTTCCTGAAGGGCATCGTCTCCGGCCTTATCGGCATCCTGCTCTCGCTCGTGGGTATGGACGCCCTGACCGGACAGCAGAGGTTCACCTTCGGCAATCCATATCTGCTCGGCGGTCTTGGGCAGGTACCCGCCCTCATCGGCCTGTTCGGCATGTCGGAGATCCTCAACCAGGTGTTTGAGCTGGGCGTCAGCAACAAGAAAAAGATGAAGGTCGGCCGCGTCGTCCCCGACAAGAAGACGCTCAAGCGCCTTGTCCCGACCATACTCCGCGGCTCCCTGATAGGCACCTTCATCGGCGCACTGCCCGGCGCGGGCGGCCCCGTTGCGGCCTCCATAGCCTACAACACCGAAAAGACCAACTCCAAGGACCCGAGCAAGTTCGGCACCGGCATACCCGAGGGCGTTGCCGCGCCCGAATCGGCGAACAACGCCGTCACCGGCGGCGCGATAATCCCGATGCTTGCCCTGGCGGTCCCCGGCGACGGAACCACCGCCGTTCTCATGAGCGCATTCATCATCAAGGGCATCGATCTCGGGCCGATGATCTTCTCGCAGCACCCTGAAGTTGTGAACACGACCTACATATTCCTCATCCTCGGAAACATCTTCATGCTCATCCTCGGCCTTTCGCTCGCAAGGATTTTCGCGAAGGTCATCGAGGTGGACAACAAGATCCTTCTCCCCGTGATACTGCTCATATGCATGGTCGGCACGTTTGCGTCCGCATCCAATACGTTCAACATCTATGTCATGATCTTCTTCGGCATACTTGGCTTTGTGATGCAGCGCTTCAGATTCTCGCTCACGCCCATGATACTCGGACTCGTGCTCGGCAGCATGGCGGAGGAAAACTTCCGCTCGGCCCTGACGATGTCCCAGGGCGACTACAGCGTGTTCTTCCGTCCCATCTCCCTCGTGTTCATCATCATCGCCGCCGTCATCCTTGCCTGGCCGCGCGTCAGGAGGCTCATCAACAAGCGCAAGGCGGGAAAGAGCGGAACGGAAGCCTGATTTGTACACGGCTTGCCCAGAGGATGGCAAGTAAAAGAAATTGATTGAGGAGGATAACCATGAAAAAGCTACTGTGCCTGCTCCTTGCGCTCTCGCTCGTATTTGCCTTCGCCGCGTGCGGAACCGGCGGAGAGGGAAGCAGCACCGATTTCCCGACGAGCCCCATCACAATGATAGTCCCGCAGGACCCCGGCGGCGACACCGACCTTATCGCGCGCCAGGTGGCCAGCATCGTTGAGCAGAACGAGGGCTGGACGGTTACCATCAGCAACCAGCCCGGCGGCAGCACCTCCGTCGGCCTGCTGCAGCTCCAGGCTGCCAACCCCGACGGCTACACCATACTCTGCAACGCCACCAACCTCTCCCTGCTGAAGCCGCAGGACATCGCCGACATCGACAGCTCCGACTTCGCCGCTATCGCCGGCTGCAACTCCGAGTCCTGCTATCTTATCGTCCGCGGTGACGAGGACCGCTTCACCACGATGGAGGAGTTTGTTGCCTACGCCAAGGAGCATCCGGGCGAGCTGAACGTCGGCACCGGCCAGGCGGGCGGCGTATGGGCCCTTGCCTGCACCGCCTTCGAGCAGGGCGCCGGCATCGATCTGAACATAGTCGCCAACGCCGGCGGCATTGCCCAGGTCGGCCTGACCCTTCTGAACGGCGACGTTGACTGCGCCATCATCAGCCTCGGTACCAACACCATGTACGTGGAGTCCGGCGAGATGAAGCTCCTGAACAACTTCTCCGCCGAGCGCACCGAGGCCTATCCCGACGTCCCCACCGCCATTGAGTGCGGCTACGACATCGAGGTCACTTCGAACCGCGGCTTCCTCGCCCCGAAGGACACCCCTCAGGAGATAATCGACATCCTCGAGGCCGCCTTCCTCAAGGCCATTGAGAGCGAGGAGTATCAGACCTTCCTTGAGAACATGAACTCCGGCTATATGTGCCTGAACGCCGAGGATTACGCCGCGATGATGGCCGAAGAGGATGCGTTCTACACCGAACTGTTCGCGGCCAGCACCGAGGGCGTGAGCTGACCGGAACGGCAGAAAAATAACTCCGGGCCGGCGGGACCGGCCCATAACACGGGCAATGCCGCTGTCAGATTGGATGCAGCGGCATTGTTCATATCAAGGAGGACAGATATGTCAGAAAACAGCGCATTTGAGGGAAAGGTTGCGGTAATAACCGGCGGGGGAGGCACATTGTGCTCCTGCATAGCTAAACACCTCGCCGCGGCCGGCGCGAAAGTGGCCGTTATAGGCCGCACGATGGGCAAATTGGAGGCCGTGGTGAACGAGATCACCGCCGCCGGCGGCGTATGCATCGCCAAAACGGGCGACGTTTCCAACGAGGAGTCCATGCAGCGAGCGGCGGAGGAAATAAAATCCGAGCTGGGCCCCTGCGGCATCCTCGTGAACGGTGCAGGCGGCAACAACCCGAAAGCCATCACCACTAACGCCGCGTTCACGCCCGAGGAGCTCGACAGCGAGGCTTTCGGCGATAAAATCGGCTTTTTCAACGTGAACATGGACTATTTCCGCAGCGTTATCGACATCAATGTTGTAGGCACGGTGATTTGCAGCCGCGTTTTCGGGCGCCAGATGGCTGAGAGCGGCGGCGGGGCAATACTCAACTTCGCCTCGATGAACAGCTACCGTCCGCTGAGCTGCCGCCCGGCCTACGCGCTGAGCAAGGCGGCTATCGTGAACTTCACGCAGTGGCTGGCGTCCTACCTTGCGCCGGCGGGCATCCGCGTGAACGCCGTCGCGCCCGGGTTCATAACCAACGCGAACAACATCCGCTTCTACGGCTCGCTCGAGACTGGCTATACTCCGCGGGGCATGAATATACTCGCGCACACGCCGATGGGCCGCTTCGGCAGGGCCGACGAGCTGCTCGGCGTTGTCGATCTGCTGCTGGACGGCGGCCGGGCTGGCTTTGTGACCGGCGTCACGGTGCCGGTGGACGGGGGCTTCCTCTCCTGCAGCGGGCTGTGAGCCGAGGCGTCCGCAACAGCGATGCCATGTACGCTCCGATCGGCGATGACGTACCGCTCTGCGAATTTCCCGGAGGTATGTGCCCGGATTCGGCCAGTTCACGGACGGCGCGTCTGTGAGCGATTGGGCTGTCGACGCCATGGCCTGGGCTCTCAACGAAGGCGTCATCACCGGCATGGGCGACGGGATCCTGTCCCCGGCCGGCAGCGCCACCCGCGCGCAGGCCGCGGCATGCTCATGAGGTTTGTGGAGGCCTGAATACCTCCGCATACCCGCTGAAAACCCGCTGAAACAGCGCCAAAATCAACGCGAATTGACCCCGAAAACCCCTCCGCCGAACGGTTTCGGCGGAGGGGTTCGTTTCTTATTTTTTTGGCCGCCGCGGCAAGAATGTGTTGACTTTTTTACTGAGATAGCGTAAACTAACTATATCTTCACCGCCTTCGGGCGGCAAATTTGAGAGCGCCAGTTAGTCTAAACTACCTATTTTGCGAGGACGTTGCCGATATGATGATAAACAAGCGCCTGATAGGCATGGTGCCGGAGAGCAAAAAATATATAGCGGGAAACGTGGCCTGCCAGTGGGTTTCGCTCGCGGCGAATATTACAATGATGGCGAGTATAACGTCGCTGTTAGAAAAGCTGTTTGAACGCTCGGCGGAGACGGCGGATCTGTTCGCAGCACTTGCCGCGGCGCTCGCGGCCATGCTCGTGCGCGGCGTATGTACCACGCTTGCGAGCCGGATGAGCTTCCTTTCGTCTAAAGCTGTGAAAAAGACGCTGAGAGAGAAGATTTACGGAAAACTGCTGCGCCTCGGCACGGGCTACCGCGAGCAGGTGAACACCTCCGAGGTAGTGCAGGTGGCCGTGGAGGGCGTCGACCAGCTTGAGACGTATTTCGGGGCGTATCTGCCGCAGTTTTTCTACGCGATGCTCGCGCCGCTGACTCTCTTTGCCGTGCTGAGCACGGTGAGCCTGCTGTCGGCGGCGGTGCTGCTCGTGTGCGTCCCGCTGATACCCGCTGCCATCGTGGCGGTGCAGCGCTGGGCGAAGAAGCTGCTCGGCAAATACTGGGGGCAGTACACGGCGCTGGGCGACACTTTTTTGGAGAACCTGCAGGGCCTTACAACGCTGAAAATCTATCAGGCGGACGAGTTCAAGCAGCGGGAAATGAACGAGCAGGCCGAGAGCTTCAGGAAAATAACCATGAAGGTCCTCACGATGCAGCTCAACTCCATCACGATAATGGATCTGATAGCCTACGGCGGGGCCGCGCTTGGCGTTATACTCTCCGCCACGCAGCTCGCGGCGGGCAGGGTTTCGCTCGCCGGCTGCCTGCTGATAATCCTGCTCTCGGCTGATTTTTTCATACCGATGCGCCTGCTCGGTTCGTATTTTCACATCGCCATGAACGGCATGGCCGCGAGCGACAAGATTTTCAGGCTGCTCGACCTGCCGCAGCCGGCTCGGGGCGGCTCGGACGTGCCGGCCAACTGCTCTATAAGCTGCCGTGGGCTGCGCTTTTCCTACGAAGAGGACAGGGAGATACTGCACGGCATAGACCTCGACTTTCCCGCCGGCAGCTTCACCGCGATAGTGGGCGAGAGCGGCTGCGGAAAGAGCACGGTTTCCTCCGTCCTTATGGGCCGCAACCGCGGATACTCGGGCTCGGTCACCGCCGGAGGGGTGGAGCTGAGCGATCTGAGCGAGCAGAGCCTGATGGAGAACTTCACCTACATAAGCCACAAGAGCTATTTGTTTAAGGGCACGGTCCGATCAAACCTCCTGATGGGCAGGCCGGACGCGGACGACGCCGAGCTCTGGGACGTGCTCGAGCGGGTGAACCTCGCCGCGTTCCTGCGCGGGGAAAACGGGCTGGACACCCGGCTGGCCGAGCGGGCGTCGAACCTTTCCGGCGGGCAGTGCCAGAGGCTCGCCCTTGCGCGGGCGCTGCTGCACGACAGCCAGGTCTACATATTCGACGAGGCCACGAGCAACATCGACGTCGAGAGCGAAAACGAGATAATGCGGGAGATACACGCCCTCGCGGAAAGCAAAACCGTGATACTCATTTCTCACCGCCTTGCAAATGTGGCGGGGGCGGACAGGATTTATGTGCTGGACGGCGGAAGCGTCGCCGAGTGCGGCACGCACCGGGAACTGCTCGGGAAAAACGGGGCGTACGCCCGGCTCTGGAACGCCCAGGCCGAGCTGGAAAACTACGCGAGGGAGGCGGCTACGGCATGAAAAAACGCTCGGGTTTCAACGTAATG